>VOFC01001946.1_pt1 | contig 126001 bp, 151 predicted proteins | sample 5384161 | NCBI WGS metagenome assembly VOFC01 (sample SAMN12384722, study PRJNA508395) | human gut metagenome | isolation source: healthy gut B | host: Homo sapiens
CATAAGGTTTTGTTTTTCAGCATAAATTCGATGTCGGTTCTTCTGATGAGCGACATTCTTGAACTCAGCCTTGATGCACGAAGTTTGTCCTCCTTTACCAGTTTATAGACATACTGGCGAGAAACGCCCATTAGTCTGGCTGCTTGAGAAAAGGTAAAGTATTCCTGACTCTCCAGTTTGTTTTTTACCTCCATCATTTCCTGAAATTCGCGCATTTCCATTCTACGTTCCTTCATCCGGTGTTTATAACCTCTTTTGGAACATTGCGGACTACAATAATTAGTAGTGGTCTTTTTTGCCATGAAAGGCTTGCCGCACCACTGGCAGATTCTTTTTACTTCCATTTTGTTATTCTCCATATTTTTAGTGAAACATGAGCTTTTACAGCTCGGATAATTTCCCTTTTTGTCTACTCACGTAAACCATTGTCAACACACGTCAACAAATGCGTCAGTGTGACATCGGGCAAAAGCCCATTAATTGTTCCGCGGTAGAAATACGGTAGAAAAATATGGTGAACAACACTATCCAATCGCTATTTTCCCATTGGTAAAAGCCCTACGGGTAAATTCTCCCGGTTGGGCTAGTCGGCAGCCTGCTCGCAATAGAAGGCTGATGATTTGTTGTTGAATGTAAATCGACCCATGGCAGGATATCTCGACTGTATCTTCTCCTGTAAACGAGTGGGGAGCGATGAAAAGCGTAACGACTACATCGTCAATGGGAGTTCCGTTCTCATCGGCGATTGTTCCGTAGTGTACTGTATTGGGCTTTGCTTCGGATAGTTTTTCTTGTTTGCGGTGTGAAATATATGATCGGTTATAATGATAGCGTTTGTTCCGCTTATGCGAATTACGGCAATACCTCCCATACCGGGAGCGGTAGAGATGGCGCAAATCGTATCTTCGGGTATTGGCTTGTTTAGTTTAAGTTCCATATTTCAAGGGATAAGTCGCTTTCTATTTTATGTTCAATACTGTCGGGTAAGTTGTGGAAAAAATCTATTCCGGTCACTCGTTCCACACTGTCGATGGTGATTGCCAACTCTTTTTAGAGACGGTTGTTCCGCTTCATTGTCGAATATAAATGCGATTCCTCTGGGCGTGCCGGAATACGGAACAGCGACTACTTTGAAAAAAAGCGGGTAGGGACGACTATCTCGTGTCGTCCGATTGTCTTTCTCGGAGTAGAAACGATGGGTCCGCAAGTAATGAGTAGTGCACTGTCTCGTTGTACCCATTCACGTATTTGTTCTTCTAGCTCTTTCCAGCGACCTCGGTTTAATTCGGGAATTTGCGGACAGATGTTTGAGAGCAGGAACGATTCTTCCATTGCTGTTTCGTCCCATTTCATATCGGCAGCCGGAGCCATATGTCCCCGGTCGTATCCGCTATGCGTGTAATCACGGGTGTCTATCATTGTACCCACTACATCGTAGTCGGGGGTAAATCGGTTGTTGCGTGTAGCACTACCTTGCAGTTCGTCTCGTAGTAATTCGTAACTTACCCAGTTGGGTTGTTTCAATGGGAGTTATACGAGACCGTGTATCCTGTGCGGTATAATATTTGTTCCGGTGTACCTTCGGGAGTATAGGCCATTTCAGCATCTTTTACATGACAAAGAGAGTTTGTAAACGATTGTTGAGGATTTTGGGGTTGTTGAGCTTGTTTTATTAGCCACCATATACTGTATGTAACGAGTAACAGCAGAAATAAAGCCCCCCAATTATTTATTTTTTTACTGTTCGATTTTTTCTTTTTTCTCTTTTTAGCCATATCCTCCACTTTTGAATGTGGTCGTGCAAATGTAAGAAAAAATTTTTTTACCTTTGTTCGTCGGTTGGATAATCCATCGACTTAGGTTTAGATCAAGAAAAACCAATAAAAATATATACGATGAATTTAGTAGATCGTTTCCTTCATTATGTGAGCTTCGATACTCAATCGGACGAGCTTACAAACTTGACTCCCAGTACACCGGGACAGATGCTGTTTGCCCAAAAACTGGCCGAGGAGTTGGAGCGTATAGGCCTTACCGAGGTGACGCTCGATGATAACGGGTATCTTATGGCCTCATTGCCTTCAAATATAGATAAAGATGTCCCTGTGGTAGGATTTATAGCCCATTTGGATACTAGTCCCGATATGTCGGGACGGCATGTGAGTCCGCGGATTGTTGAAAATTACGATGGTAAGGATATTGTATTGTGTGCGGAGGAGGATATCGTATTGAAACCTTCGGAGTTTCCCGAACTACATCATTATATAGGTCAAGACCTTATTGTTACGAATGGGAAGACTCTGTTGGGGGCCGACGATAAAGCAGGTATTGCCGAAATTGTGACAGCGATGGAGTATCTTTTGAAACACCCGGAGATTAAACATGGCAAGATACGCATTGCATTCAATCCTGACGAGGAGATAGGCAAAGGAGCGCACAAGTTTGATGTTAAAGCTTTTGGAGCAGATTGGGCCTATACGATGGATGGTGGTGAAATAGGCGAATTGGAGTATGAAAACTTTAATGCGGCTGTGGCTCGAGTGACTTTCAAAGGCCGTAACGTCCACCGGGATATGCCAAACATAAAATGATAAATTCGATTCGCATAGCCAATCAATATGCTATTATGTTGCCGCGTTGGGAAACTCCCGAACATACCGAAGGTTATGAAGGTTTTTATCATTTGATTTCGTTCGAGGGCAGTGTGGAGAAGACGGTATTGACTTATATTATTCGTGACCATGATCGAGATCGTTTTGAACGTCGCAAGAAAGAACTCGAACATTTAACTCGTAAAATAAATAACGAGTTTCCGGGTTGTGCCAGTATCGAAATAAACGACCAATACTATAATATGCGTGAGAAGGTCGAACCTGTGATGCATATCGTCGATTTGGTATCCGAGGCTATGAGGGCCGTAGATGTTGTTCCGATGGTGAAGCCTGTACGTGGCGGAACCGATGGAGCGCAATTGTCGTTCAAAGGATTGCCTTGTCCCAATATTTTCGCCGGTGGGTTGAACTTCCACGGGCGTTATGAATTCGTGCCCATACAGTCTATGGAAAAAAGCTACCGAGGTGATTGTGCAAATTGCCAGAATGGTAGCCGAGAAGTGATAATCTTTGTCGGGTTTGGACAGATATGGAAATTATTTTTCATATCTGTTCCTTTTATTTCATAGCGAAAAGTTCATGTCGGGCACACTCATTGTTCTTACAGGGCCTACCGGGGTGGGAAAGACCGAGCTTAGCCTTCAATTGGCAGAGCGGTATGCTTGTCCTATTGTGTCGGCCGATAGTCGGCAGTTCTATGGCGATATACCTATTGGAACGGCGGCTCCTACAATCGAGCAACTGTCGAGGGTCGAACATTATTTCGTAGGGCAGTTGGCGTTGTCCGACTATTATAGTGCTTCGTGTTATGAAGAAGATGTCTTGAAGCTGCTCGATAAACTTTTCAAGACAAATGACTATGTCCTATTGACAGGAGGCTCTATGTTGTATATCGATGCGGTTTGTAAAGGTATCGACGAGATACCTACCATTACCGACGAGATACGTCGTGAAGTTGCGGCGCATTACGAGAAAGTGGGTTTAGCCGCCCTTTGCGAAGAGCTTAAAGTGCTCGATCCAGTATATTATGCAGAGGTTGATTTGAATAATCACAAGCGGGTGATTCATGCGATAGAGATTTGCCGACAGACCGGTGGCCGATATAGTGATCTGCGTACTCGTCGGGTGAAATTCCGCCCTTTCCGAATTATAAAAATAGGATTGATTCGTCCACGGGAAGAGCTATTCGAGCGGATAAGTCAGAGAGTGGAGCAAATGATTGCCGATGGCTTGGTCGATGAAGTTCGAAGGGTATACCCTTATCGTCATCTTAATTCTTTAAATACAGTGGGCTATAAAGAGTTGTTCGCTTATTTCGATGGGAAGATGACCTTAGAAGAGGCTGTCGAGAAAATCAAGAGAAATACCCGGGTCTATTCCAAGAAACAAGTCACATGGTATAAAAAGGATCTCGATATGAAGTGGTTCTCCCCAGATGATAAGGACGGGATTATCGCTTATATCAACAAAAATAGTGAATCGTATTAAGTATGAAAATCAAAACAAGACTGGCTTTTTGCGAATAAGAAAAAATGTCGCCATGCCGATGCATTAAAAGAGCAAAGATTTATTAGTTGGACGATGAACAGAAACCGTTTCTCGGTAGGAGATATTGTTTATCTTTTTATGTCGGATGAGCGTTGTGTTCGTTTTAAAACAGAGGTTGTTGAAGCCGATTGTGACCGTGGAGATTCTGCTTATTGGGTAATTTCGGCGCCGAATGATAAAACGTATAAGTTGCAATTAATTGCTGAATATGAGGGCGATAAATTGAGTGAAGATAAACTTGCTGAATATGGATTTAAGGGAGGAAGGAGTTTACAGAAACCAATTTGTAATAAATTGGCGTTGTTGAATTATATTCAATCGGTATTTTGAACAGAATGACTTCAATTCTTAGATTTACAAAATATAAGGATTTGTGAAACTGAAATATGTTTTTTCCGGACTGGTTGTTGCTGTTGCTGGGCTGTGCTCTTGTGTGACCACCTCCTTGCAGACTTATCGCAATGGCTATATCATGGATAAGAATAATGTAGTTGTCGGATACTATTCGAATGGGCATATCCTCGATTTGGAAAAGAATATCATCGGATACTATGCAAACGGGTATATTTACGATACTCGCCATGAGGTTATAGGAAATTATGTAAATGGATATATAAAGAACTTGAAATTAAAATAGGTCTGATGTAAATTTCACGTTCTTATTTATTTGAAGGTTGGGTTCACGGGCTCTATGTGGTACTCCGTCACTCCTTTGTTGTATTTTGAAAATATCTCATGGGCTTTTTCCACGAATCCTTTCAGATGAGGCCGATGGGGATGCTCTTTCAATTCTTGTATCGCAGGTACTACTCGGAAGTTTTCTTTTTGTATAGTTGGTCGTCGGGTATAAACGAGGGTGTGTTGTGCCGATTGTAACAGTATTTTTCCCGTGATACCCCGTCGGATAACAACCTTTACCATTGCTCCGCCCACCGTATCGCGGGTTTTCATATTGGAGATGAAATTCCCCAGTGAATAGACGATGAGGGCACAAGGGTTCCCTTGTTCGTCGTATCGTAATTCCATAGGTTGTATCACGTGTGGGTGGGCTCCTATAATCAGTTGTACTCCTTCTTTCGCCAAAAAGTCTGCCAAATCTTCTTGTCGTTTGTTCGGCAACAGTTGGTATTCATCGCCCCAATGTAGGCAGGCAACGATAAGGTCGGCACTCAACGTTTTAGCACGAAAAATGTCTTTTTTTATTTTTTCTTCGTCTATGTAATTGACAATTAATGGAGAGTGTGGCGTAAATCCATTCGTTCCGTACGTGTAATTCAGAAAGGCTATTCGTATTCCTTTTATAGAGGTTATGAACGGATAGAATCTTTCGAATGAGTCTTTTGAATCGTAGGTCCCTATATGGTCTGCCCGATAGAGTCGAGTATATGCAATGTGCGTATAGCCCCTCGGGTATAACGGTCGAGACAGTGATTGTTGGCGGTAAGGAAAAGGTCGAATCCTGCGTTTTGTAATGCGATTGGAAATTCGTCCGGCGCAGAAAAACAGGGATAACCGGTGTAAGGTTGTCCGCCGATGGGTGATTCTAAATTGACGACTGCATAATCCGCCGCAGCTATTTCGTGAGTAATGTCTGCAAAACAAGGTGAATAATCGTATGCCTCGCCTTGTTTTGCAGATTGTATTTGGGCTTTATGTTGCATAGCATCGCCTGCAAAAAGAAGAGAAATTTCGGTAGCGGGCACTACCGGAGCTTTGTCCTAAAATGAGCGGTGCTAAAAAAGATATAAGCCCTATCATACGAGTTTAGGGATAGATTGCTTTTTTCCCGGCCAACAGGGTGTTACGCATGAGCGACACGATAGTCATAGGGCCTACTCCACCGGGAACGGGGGTGATAAAAGAGCACTTGGGAGCTACTTCGTCGAATTTTACGTCTCCGGTGAGCTTGAATCCCGACTTTTTTTGTAGCATCGGGGAACTCGGGTCGTACCCACATCGATGATTACGACACCCTCTTTTACCATATCGGCAGTGACGAATTCGGGGAGAACCGAGTGCGGCGATAATAATGTCGGCCGTACGGCATATCTCTTTGATGTTGGGGGTTGCACTATGACATACGGTTACCGTGGCATTGCCCGGATAAGCCTTTTTGCATCATGAGTGTAGCTACCGGTTTGCCCACAATGTTGCTTCGTCCCAGTACCACACAATGTTTTCCTTTGGTCTCTATTTCGTAGCGGGCAAGCAACTCCATGATTCCGGCGGGTGTAGCCGATACGAAACAGGGCAACCCGATGGACATGCGCCCTACATTGACCGGGTGAAATCCGTCGACATCTTTCCGGTAGTCGATAGCTTCGATCACCTTTTGTTCCGAGATGTGTTTGGGCAAGGGTAGTTGGACGATAAATCCGTCGATATCGGGGTCATTGTTCAGTTCGTTTACTTTGTTCAAGAGCTCTTCTTCGGTAACATCGCTTTCATAGCGAACGAGAGTCGATTTGAACCCGCATTGTTCGCAGGCTTTTACTTTGTGCGCCACGTATGTTTCACTCCCACCGTCGTGTCCCACCAGAACAGCTGCTAAATGAGGCCGTTTGCCTCCGGCACTGCAAATATATTCTACCTCTTGGGCGATTTCTTGTTTTATACGGTCGGCCACCGCTTTTCCATCGATTAGTTGCATAATATTGAGGTTTTGTAAAAAAACTACCGGACACACTCCCTTTTTTTGCCTATCGGCAATCGATTAGAATCGGGAGTATATCCGGTAGTTTCATGTTGAGTGATTAAAATTATCTTCTTTTGAATCCTTTCATCATGGCTCCTTTGTTTTGGGTAACCATTCGCATCATTTTGCGGGTTTGGTCGAATTGCTTGATAAGTCGGTTCACCTCTTGTATCGAAGTTCCGCTACCTGCGGCAATACGTTGTCGGCGGCTACCGTTGAGCAGTTCGGGGTTGCTGCGTTCTTTGGGGGTCATCGAGTAAATAATCGCTTCGATACTTTTGAAAGCATTGTCATCGATGTCCATGTCCTTGATCGCTTTTCCCACACCGGGAATCATAGAAGCCAAATCTTTGAGATTACCCATTTTTTTGATTTGGTGTATCTGGCTGAGGAAGTCGTTAAAGTCGAATTGGTTTTTGGCAATTTTCTTTTGTAATCGTTTGGCTTCTTCCTCGTCGTATTGTTCTTGGGCTCGTTCTACCAAAGAGACGATATCGCCCATACCCAAGATACGGTCGGCCATACGAGCCGGGTGGAAATAGTCTATGGCTTCGAGTTTTTCGCCGGTTCCTACAAATTTAATGGGCTTGTCGACTACGGTGCGGATAGAGAGTGCCGCACCGCCACGGGTGTCGCCGTCCAATTTGGTGAGAACTACTCCGTCGAAATCGAGACGATCGTTAAATTCTTTGGCTGTGTTGACCGCGTCTTGTCCGGTCATGGAGTCAACGACGAACAAGGTCTCGGTCGGATTGATTTTTTTCTTGATAGCCTCGATTTCGTTCATCATTTGCTCGTCGATAGCCAAACGTCCTGCCGTGTCGATGATAACCAAATCGAAATGGTTTTCTTTGGCATATTTTACGGCATTGGCAGAAATGCTCACAGGGTCTTTGCTATCTTCCTCGGTATAAACCGGTACATCGATTTGTTCACCTAAGACCTTTAATTGCTCGATAGCGGCAGGGCGATATACGTCGCAAGCGACCAGCAAGGGGCGTTTCCCTTTTTTCGATTTTAGCATTTTTGCCAACTTGCCGGAGAAAGTGGTTTTACCCGAACCCTGCAATCCTGACATGAGGATAATCGACGGATTTTGCGACAGGTTTACTTCGGCGGTTTCTCCACCCATCAAGGTCGCCAGTTCGTCATGTACGATCTTCACCATCAATTGTCCCGGCTTCACGGCGGTGAGTACGTCTTGCCCCAATGCTTTGGTTTTTACCGTGTCGGTAAATTGTTTGGCTACTTTGTAGTTGACGTCGGCATCGAGTAGTGCGCGTCGCACGTCTTTCAGCGTTTCGGCGACGTTGATTTCGGTGATTTTACCTTCACCTTTCAGTATTTTAAAAGACCGTTCGAGTCTTTCACTAAGGTTTTCAAACATAGTTTTATAACAATATTTTTACACAGATGGATAAATCGTTGCGAAATTACTCAAAATCGTCGGAATATGCGAATAAAAATATAAGAATAACATCTTTGAACATACGACAGGGCTTGGAACAATTGTTTGAGAGATAAAATATATTTTCTATAAATGGGATTTAAAGATTTCTATTATTTAAATAGGTAAATTCTTTATATCTTCTTCACTTTCCAGTTCGCTTTTTTGAAAAAGAGGAACGATAGGAATAGTTTGAATCCCCAATAGACGTACTCTACTGTCCAACAAAAGGCTATGTCTACTTGAAGGGTAACGATAATCCAATAAATAGCCAGCGTATAGAAAACGATCGTGGTCATTTCGATGAGAAAAGCCGTACGAGTGTCGCCGGTTCCCGATACAGATTGAAAAGAGTATATTTCCCGGTAGGGCTATAAGGTAGAACGACGACATGACATAGACCGAATGTGTACATTCGGCGATAAGCGAGCTATCGTTGGTATAGATGAGGAGTATCCAATGAGGAGCTAAGCATAGCAAGGCAATGAGGGGTAATACTATGGCGTAGCACATTTTGACGATACGCCGCATGATTGGAATTACATCGTCGGCACGGCGGGCTCCCATAGCATTGCTCACGAGGGTACAGGCTGTCGCTCCAAAAGCATTGACCGGCATGAACAGCAGGGTAGAGGTACTGCGGATAATGTTGGAAATGGCCAGTGGAAGTTCTCCCAAGTGTTCGACGGCTACGAAAAAGAGAAACCATGTGCCTATGGTGAGAAAGTAGAGAATCATGCTCCATACCGATACATTCAGTATTTCGCGAATGAGGCCGAATCCTCCGGAACGAAATCGGAACAGTTGGTATTTTCCCCGATCTATATAAAAGAACGTGTAGAGGAAAAAGTGCAATGCGGCTGTCGCTTCTGCCAAAACGGATCCAAGTGCAGCTCCGGCAATACCCATTTCGGGTGCACCGAAGTGCCCGAATACAAAAATGTAGTTGAATACGACATTGGCGACAGTCATGATGACTGCATTCATCATCAGTACTTTGGTGCGGGTGACAGCTACGAAAAAGGCCCGGAACATCACACCGATAGAAGTGAACAGGAGTCCGAATATCCGATATTGCATGTAATCTTCTCCGGCTTGACATACGGCAGTGGAGGAGATGAGGACTTTCAACATCTGTGGGGTCCCTATAAGAGAAGCGAAGATGAGGATTATTGAAAATATTTCCAAAAAGAGAATACCTTGCCCCATGATAGGGCCCAAAGTCCCATATTGGGCTTCACCGTTTCTACGAGCCATGAGAATTTGTGCTCCGGTGCTAAATCCGAAAGTGACCATGTAGAAAGCAAGATACAATACTCCGGCTAAGGCGGAGGCTCCCTAACTCTACTTGTCCGACACGTCCCATAAAAGCCGTATCAGTGATGTTGATGAGATTTTTGTACAAAAAGGCTTACTAATATGGGGAGAGAGATTCTCCAAATTTCTTTACGACTATACATGCAGGAGGTGAAGATGATTATATATTAAAAAAAGCCCACCTGACGAATCGGGTAGGCATTCGCAAGCGATATTCTTTATTATATGAGTTTATTGGTCGCTGTATCTGGAAAGATAACAGCCGGCGTAAAACTTTTTGCCTCTTCGGGAGTCATTAGAGCATAGGCCATAATGATGACGATGTCTCCCGGTTGTACTTTTCGGGCAGCGGCTCCGTTAAGACATATTACTCCTGAACCTCGTTCGCCTTTTTATGACATAAGTCTCGAATCGTTCTCCATTGTTGTTGTTTACGATGGAGACTTTTTCATTGGCAATAATGTTCGCCGCATCCATTAAATCTTCGTCGATCGTGATACTTCCGATATAATTCAGATTAGCTTGGGTGACGGTGACTCTGTGAATTTTTGATTTTACGACCTCTATAAACATGGTTTCATAAGTTATTGTTCGGGGCGTCGATATGCGATGTTGTCGATTAATCTCACCTCTCCGTTATATACGGTAATACAACCTACTATATAATCGCTGTCGTTCCAGTCTGCGATAGGCTGTAACGTGTTTCCATCGACTATTTCGTAGTATTCTACTCTCATTTCCGGTATTGCATCAATGGTAGAGATTACTTCATCGATAGTCTCTTTCACCGAATGGTTGGTTGCAAAGGTACGACCTTTTAAATAATGTCTCTGCTATTTTGGGTGCATTTCTTCTTTGAGACTCTGTCAATCGAGTATTACGGCTGCTTAGGGCTAATCCGTCTGATTCGCGTACGATGGGGACCGCTATGATGTTGAATGTATAGCCCATTTGAGCGGCCATAGCTCGTATAACGGCAATTTGCTGAAAATCTTTTTTTTTCTCCGAAGTAGGCATTATCGGGATTGACTATATCGAAGAGTTTACTGACGATTTGAGCCACCCGTTGAAATGTCCCGGTCGGTATTTACCTTCCATAACTTCCGCTACTTTCCCCAAGTGAAATATCCGGGTATCTTCGGTCGGATAGATTTCTTCTACCGAAGGAGCGAAAGCATAATCACAATTTACCGATTCGAGTAATTGACAGTCCTTGTCGAGCGTGCGGGGGTAAAGTAGCAAATCATTTTTGTCGTTGAATTGGGTGGGGTTGACGAATATGCTGACTACTGTCACGTCATTATTGGCCACGCTGGTCTTTACCAGTTGAAGATGTCCGTTGTGTAAAGCGCCCATTGTTGGGACGAGACCTATCTTTTTCCCGGCATTTCTGTCCGAATCGAGTTGCTTACATAATTCGGCTATTGTTGTGAATACTTTCATAATTGAACATTGGTTGAAAAAAATTGTGCAAAAGAAACAAATAAAACCCAAACGACGAAGATAAAGCTGTATTTTTTTATGGAGAGTAACCTTAAATGTTTCTTTTTGAGAGGGAAATATAGGGTGTCTGACGATTTTTTGGTGTTAATACTTCTAATATTTGGAGGGTTACGCTATTTTTTTTATTATCTTTGCAGAAAGATGCAAAAAGTGGGCTGTATCTTGGCATGATCGGTTAAATTCGTTTCAAGCCACGGGTATGCTATTTTTGCAAAATAAATTGAGTTTAAGAGGAGCAGAATGAAAGAAGCCAAAGTCCTATTTATTGCACAGGAGATTACCCCTTATCTGCCAGAATCGGAAATCGCTAATATTTGTCGAAATTTACCGCAAGGTATTCAGGATAGAGGGCATGAGATACGTACCTTTATGCCTAAGTACGGTTCTATTAACGAGCGTCGTAATCAATTGCACGAGGTGATTCGGTTGTCGGGAATGAATTTAATAATCGATGATACAGATCATCCTCTTATTATTAAAGTCGCTTCGATACAATCGGCTCGTATGCAGGTCTATTTTATAGACAACGATGATTATTTTCAACGTAATGCCGACGGGGTAGTCGACGAGGATATGCGTCCCGATAATGACGAACGGAGTATTTTCTTTGTCAGAGGGGTTATGGAGACCGTGAAAAAGTTGCGTTGGACTCCTGATATTATTCACTGTCACGGTTGGATAACGGCGTTGACTCCTTTGTATATTAAGAAAAGTTATGCCGAAGATCCTTCTTTTCGGGATGCAAAGGTGATATATTCGTTATACGATAATGGTTTCAAGACTCCATTCGACCCCAATTTTGCTGCAAAATTGAAGTTGGGGATACAAGACACCGATATACCTTTTGCGGTAGGAGAATCTATCGATCCTGTTGTTCTTAATAAATTGGCTATACAGTACCGACGGTGTGATTCAAGCCAGTCGAAATATAAATTCGGAAATTACGGATTATGTACAAAAAACGGGCATTCCTTTCTTGGGGTATCAAGACCCTGAAAATTATATAGATGCCTATAATGATTTTTATAATAAAATTGTAGGTAACGAATAACGTCAGTTACTAAATAGAAAATGAAAGTATTTAGATTTTTACCGATAGCTTTTGCGATAGTTTTAGGTTTATCTTCTTGTGGAGACGAAAATAGCGCAATCGGTTCTTCGATAGTCGATACGAATATTGAAATTGTGGTGGACTCTTCTTTTCAAGAGTTGATAACGGTTGAGTCTGTTCCGAATGATAGTGTCGTTGGAAGAACTATAACACAATTAATCGGGCGTATTTCTATTCCGGGATATGGTAGGTTAGAAACCGATTTTCTTACCCAGTTTATGCCGGCTGCAAACTTTGATACGGTTGGTGTGAATAAACTTGATTCTTTGATTTTATATTTAAGTTACAATACAGAATCCTTTACAGGAGATTCTTTGGCCCCTATGCAGTTGAGTGTATATCCGTTGGATAAACGGTTGGAGTCGCCTGTATATAGCGGTATCGATCCGGCAGAATATTATAATGCACAAGCTGTCCCGGTTGCTTTGACAAGTTATAATGCTTCGTTTTTAGGATTACCGGATTCTCTTATAGAACTCGGCTATAAGATGATTCGGGTGAAATTACCCGATGAAATGGCTGACCGTTTTTATCAGAAATATAAAGAAGATCCAACTGTATTTTCGTCTCCTAGTAGGTTTACACAATATTTTCCGGGTTTTTATGTAAAGACATCTTATGGAAGCGGGTGTGTTGTGAATGTCCAAAATACGGTAATGAATTTACATTACACCAAAACAACCGTGATTAATGATAAGGATTCTACATATAACTCGACTCAAACTCTAATGGCGGTAACTCCCGAAATAACAACGGGAAACCATATAAAATTGGAAATAGATGCAGAGATAAAAAACGAAATATCTTCGGGGAAGGTCTATTTACAGGCCCCGGCAGGGTTAAATGTTTTGATTCACTTTCCAACGCGTAAAATTATTGAGACTTTTGAAGATGCAGTAGGGGGAAGTGGTAGTGCTTCGACTGTACAAGGACTTGTGAACTCGTTGACTTTACGTATTCCCGTAAAGACGGTTTCTAGTAATTATAATCTTGATCCTCCGCAATTTTTGCTGTTTATTCGTAAATCTGAGTTGCAAGAGTTTTTCGAAAAGAAAAAACTACCTGACAATGTGAATACATTTTATGCTAAGTATGATAGTGATGCCCATGTTTATAATTTTACGGGATTGAGGACCTTTATCAATGATATTATAGAAAAGAAACGGACGGGTACTGAAATCACAGATGCCGATGAGGAAATCGTTCTTGTACCGGTGTCTGTGTATAGCGAAACGGTATCTTCCGGTGGAAGTTATTACTATTATTCTTACAATGAGAAGGAGGTAGTTACCGATGTTGTTCCCTATATTTCTGCTCCATCATTGGCGTTAGTCGATGTAGATAACATTGAGTTGCGATTAACATATAGTAAACAGGATATGAAATAATTCTCTTTATATTTGAATACAAGAGGGAGAGATAAAATTTATCTCTCCCTCTTGTGTATTGTTGTGTTTAGTATTTTCATACATAGAAATCTCGTTAGTGATTTTCAAGGAAAACAGGAGAATGAATTTCTTTTTTTTTTGTTTGGTAAGAAAAAAATAGAGAAAAAAGAGTTGCGGTGTTTCTTTAAATATATTACCTTTGCACCGCAATTGCCACAATAGCTCAGTTGGTAGAGCATTTCATTCGTAACGAAAAAGGTCCCGGGTTCGAGTCCCGGTCGTGGCTCAGGAAAAAGAGATTCAACTTACTTTTCAAATAGTTGAATCTCTTTTTTTTTATATAAAAGTTTGGAAATCATCATATATAGCTTTTTACGATTGAGGTATAATCGAGTCTTTGGTTGGCTTTGAAAGTTCTGTTGGTTATTCATGGGTATCGGTTTTGAGAGAACGAAAATAGTAAAAGCCTGTGTTTAGGGTAGATAAGGTAGAGGTGAATTTTTTTTGTAATTTTCTTAGGAAAGATGTTGCGTAGAAATAAAAAAAGATCTATCTTTGCCGTCGCAAAACGAAACTGGTGCGGTAGTTCAGCTGGTTAGAATACATGCCTGTCACGCATGGGGTCGCGGGTTCGAGTCCCGTCCGCACCGCAGTAAAGAGATAAAATTCTTTATAACCAATTAAAATGGTGCTTGTAGCTCAGTTGGTTAGAGCATCGGATTGTGGTTCCGAGGGTCGTGGGTTCGAGCCCCATCTAGCACCCCAAAAGAAAAAGGCGAGAGTAAATAACTCTCGCCTTTTTTTTAGAGGGAAGTCTCTCAAATGAGATATTACATTTCTCTCCTGTGTTGCGTTAGCGAAATTATCGGCTGAGTCCTAAATATATCAATGATTATACTTTTGTGAATGAGGGTTGGACTGGGTAAGGAGAAATAAAAATTCTATTTCCCATTTTGTTTGGGCTAAACCTGTGTTTATATTTGTGGAATATAGGAGGTGTTTTGGCAAAAAACTTAAACAAGTTCAGGTTTTTGCAGTTGACTTTCGCTATATTTGTAAAATATAGGATGCGGTTCGGCAGAGTCAAATTGGAAATGTGATTTCCGTTTGCCTTTGCGCTCACCTTTCGTTATATTTGTCAAAACTAATCAAAGTATGGGACAAAATTTTGGATTTGTAAAAGTGGCAGCGGCGATTCCTCGTGTGGAGATAGCCGATTGTATATATAATGAGAGAGAAATATATAATCAGATAGTAGAGGCTGTTCGTCGAAATGTACAAATTATTGTTTTCCCGGAACTTTCTATAACAGCCTACACTTGCGGCGATTTATTCGGCCATACGCTTTTATTGGAACAGGCTCGAAAGGCTTTGTCTCTGTTGGTGGAGGAGACTAGCGATTATCCGATATTATGTATCGTGGGAATGCCTGTGGCTGCTGGGAATTGTTTATATAATTGTGCCGTAGTATTCCAGTCGGGTAAAATATTGGGAGTCGTTCCCAAAAGTTATTTGCCCAATTATAAGGAATTTTATGAGGAACGTTGGTTTACTTCTGGTATTTCGGCAACGATCGATACTATTGAACTGTGTGGTGATAGAGTTCCGTTCGGTACAGATTTATTATTTGAGAGTGCAGGTGTTGTCGTGGGAGTAGAATTGTGCGAAGATTTATGGGTTCCTATACCTCCCAGTTCATATCTTGTACAGCAAGGTGCAGATATTATAGTAAATTTGTCGGCTACGAATGAGTTGATAGGGAAACACTCTTATCTTCTTTCTCTTGTCCGGCAACAATCGGCGAGGTGTGTGGCCGGATATGTTTATGCTTCGGCCGGATTCGGAGAGTCTTCTACCGATTTGGTATTTGCAGGGAATGGCCTTGTTGTAGAGAATGGTAGTATTCTTGCCGAATCGAAGCGTTTTTCTTCAACGCCTCAACTTGTAGTAAGTGAAATCGATGTGGAGCGGTTGCGTACGGAGAGAAGAGTGATGACTTCGTTTGCAAAGGGTGCTTGGGCACATGGCAGAGATGCACGTTTCATTCCGTTTGTCTTGACCGATATTCCATTGCGGTTGACTCGTAAGGTGGGGGCTTTCCCTTTTGTGCCTTCCGATTCGTTGGTCTTGAACGAACGTTGTGCCGAAATACTCGATATACAAAGTTCGGGGTTAGCCAAGAGGTTAGTACATACCCAAGCTCAAAGTGTGGTTCTCGGTATTTCGGGCGGTTTAGATTCGACATTGGCTTTGTTGGTCGCAGTCAGAACACTCGATAAACTCGGTTGGAATCGAGAGAAGATAATAGGTGTGACTATGCCGGGATTCGGGACGACAGGTCGTACTTATCATAATGCTATGATGTTAATGCGTTCGTTGGGTATAACTATTCGGGAAATTTCTATTCGGGAGGCTTGTGAGCTTCATTTTAAAGATATTAACCACGATATTTCAATCCAAGATATTACTTACGAAAATTCCCAAGCGCGGGAACGTACACAAATTTTGATGGATATAGCGAACCAGACCGGAGGATTGGTTATAGGAACCGGGGATTTGTCTGAATTGGCATTAGGTTGGGCCACATATAATGGTGATCACATGTCGATGTATGCTATCTCAACAAGTATTCCCAAAACTTTGGTTAAGTATTTGGTGAGCTGGGTTGCCGAGAATGAGCTGGTAGGCGAGGCGCGGGATACGTTGATCGATATTGTCAATACTCCTATTAGTCCAGAATTGATACCTGCCGATGAAAATGGAGAGATAAAGCAGAAGACCGAGGATTTGGTAGGTCCCTATGCTCTGCATGATTTTTTTCTTGTATAATATGTTGCGATTCGGTTTCTCTCCTGCCAAATTATATTTCCTTGCCCAATATGCTTTCGAAGGGGTGTATGAGCCGGATACGATAAAAAAGTGGCTGAAAATATTCTGTCGGAGATTTTTTAATCAACAATTCAAGAGGTCGTGTCTTCCCGATGGTCCAAAGGTGGGAACGGTAAGTCTTTCTCCTCGCGGGGATTGGCGGATGCCTAGTGATGCGTCGAGTGCCATGTGGCAGAAAGAGTGTGACGAGTTATAATCTGTTTTTCCTGCTTACTGGTCGGTCTGAGGAATTTTTTCTTTGGATAAAGAGCTTTTTGTAGAAATTGTATCGTTGGGTAATATTGTGTTCCGTGGAATAGAATCGGATTGTATATCTTTGGTTTTACCGTTGTTTTTGGGATTTTTTCTAAATAAGTCTCCCCAACGGTTAAAATCGTGACGCAACATGATCCCTACGCCTTGTGTCGTCAATGCCGATTTGATGTAATAATTGCGGTCGTTATAATGATTATAGGCCTTCAATCGTATCGTTCCGCTTTTATTCAGCAAATATTCCAAATCGAAATCTCCGATGAATGTATTGTTATTGACCGTGTTGTCTCTATATCCGAAGCTCCCGTTGAAAATCAATCGATTGTTCAGTAGCTGGCTGGATAGGGCAAGCTCCACCTCCATATCGGAAAAATCACCTTTTTCACTACGGAAGTTTGGCGAAATATTCCAGTTTTCGCTTAATTGTCCCAGAATGTTACCTAATTGAGAAGATAAGGTCGAGGAAGCGACAGAGACAAGTTCGTTATTTCTACTTTGCCCCATATTCATGAAGTCCGGAGTGTAGAACCTATTCAAGGCCAATAGATAGATGATCTGACGGTTCATCATGTCGTTTGTACTGATGATACTACGTACCCGTCTGTCTACGTCTTGGGTCAAAGTAGGGAATGCTATGTCGAAGTTTAGGTCTGGTCGACGTACGTCTCCCGGATACATTCAAAATAGTTTGTACGGGTACTGTCGTTCTTGATAATTCTTTTGTCATTGGCGAAGTTTTCATCGAGATCGAGCAGATTGGCCGAAAGGGAGTAAATAGCCGATATATCTAAGTTGGTAGCCATAGGATCCCCGTGGAAAGAAACTCGGCTTCCTTCTTTAATAGAGAAGTCTCGTGTAATGATATCTTGCAAGCTGAAATTGTAACTCCCTTTTTCTAAGACATAGGAACCATATAATTTTATATCGCCGTCCATTGAATTATATTCCAGTAATATACTGCCCTGACCGGTCGCTTTTATCATATCTCCGGTAGATTTGTCCATGATTAGGTTCATTTGGGCTTGGTTGGTTGCTTCTATTTGCAGATTTAAATTTAATGCACTACTGTTTTGTATTTTACTGTTCTCCATCATGCGGGCATTGTTCTTAATGACAATGCTATCGGCTTGGGAGCTCTCCTATCTTTGTGTTCTGTTTTCCTGAATTGGTGAAAGTAATAAAGTCATAATCTCCGGCAGCTTCCGATCCTGATAGGACGAAGGTGAATTTCGACTGGTCTCCGGTGGACATATTTACGTCGATTTGGGTTTGTCCCAGACTTCCTTTTATCATAGTAGAGCCTGTCCCGTAAATGGTTCCATAATATATGGGGCTTTGCCTTTCTGTCATATCGTAGGACAGGAAATCTTGGGCTTCGGTTATGGCAATATCGTAACTTACATCTTTGAAATTATGATGTTCTATCCAACCCGAACCTTTTGCCGTATGTTTCAATTTATCATAAATCGTAACGTTGTCAAACCAAATACGGGTAGGGGATAAATGAATACTATCGGATAGATTGTACCGAGTGTTCAAATATTCAATACCGAAATCTAAATTTTCGACATAAGCATCACCGGTAACATTTAGGGCCTTGAATCTTCCGAAAAAGTCTATGTGTCCGCTGGCTATTCCCGATATGTCGCTCATAACGGTAGAAACAAATGGTCGAAGGAATGCAATATTCAATTTATCGGGATCGAACGAAAGAGAGAGAGAGTCTTTTGTCGGAAATATATATCCGTCGATATAAGTTTGTTTATCTTCTTTATTTTCGATGAACCCTTTCATGAGAATACCTTGATTGTCGTTATCCCACATGCTGAATAGATGTAAGTCCCCGAAGATCGCTTCATTGTAGGAGAAATCTTTTTACATCGAATTGTTCAGTACTTAATCGAGGTGCGCCTGTCAATAGATGTGTAGCTAACAAATTTCCAGTAGCGTTACCCCCGAAAGTGACATTTTTTTATATTGAGTGTACCGAAAATATAATCGAGGTCTACGTCGTTGAGTTGTATTTTCAATTCGTCTTCTTCTCGGTTGGAGGCGATACCGTCTATAAGTATATATTGGGGAGCATGTGATATTTCAAAATCATTGATTTCTATTTGTTTCTCACAATAGGAAATATCCGAAGGGCTCATTTGCCAAATAGTATCGTTGAAAATAAGAGTGGAAGGATTGATGTGAGTTTGTATTTGTAATTTATTCCCTTCGTGGGTTCGTGAAAAATGGGTCGATGTATTCAATTCTCCATAAAATGTCGATTGGGTGTCGTTATTCCAGTTGAGTACAAGGTCGAGACTGTCTCGATAGGCCTTGCTTCTAAGGCTCCATGTCGTTCGTATTTGTGTTTTTATTGTAGGAGTTCGTTTCTATGAATAAAGCCATTTCGGTGGAATCTTTTCGTGCTGAAATGAATGCATCTTCGATATGACTTTTTTTATACCAGAGATGGGGAATCGTTCCGGTTATGAGGGCTGTGTTTCGGAGGCTATTCATTTCACCTTCGATAATAGCTCTATCTGTGAATGTAACAGGTAGTTCGAGCACTTGTGCCATGTGTATATTAGGCTCTACGGTAAATCTGAATTTAAAATTATTCGGTTGTTGATTTTTTTTGTGTTCTGTTTTTTTAGGTTGGTTCTCTTGGAATGGGAATATAGATGGAAGGGATTCCGATAACAGTGTTTGTAAAGATTTTTTGTAGAGTAGAGAATTTGTAATTACCTTCAATCCAACCGTTAATATAGTCCGAAGTAACAGCTATACTTTGTGGAGTGTTTTGGTTATGAGCTTCTATATTGAATTTATTTAGTCTGAATGTATCGTCGTTGTTTGTAAAAGATAAACTATCGATAGGTAAGAGGCCTTCTGCGTTGTCCAAATTGTTCCCTGTAAATTTGGCGACTACATTGAATCCTAACTTGGAATTTTTATACTTGGGCATTAGTTTTTAAAGCCGATACATTGAGGTCTCGTGCCTGTAAGACGAGGTCGAATTCGGAGTCTTTATCTTTTAAGACAGAAAGACCATTGACTCGGAGTTTTCCATTCGGATCGTTAATTTCGATTATACCATTATATCGATTGTCCCCGAACTCACCGTTAAGCATGATGTTTTCGTAAGGATATCCTTTGTACTCCAAAAAGCTGATTCCCCCGACCACTTTGCCGGTTGGGGCCTGATATTTGGCTTTTTTACTGTCGAGTTCGACTTTGAAAATAATTTCGCCATAAGGATTTCCTTCGGTGAATAGTCGATTTAGATTAAATTTTTTCGATTCTATCAATCCGCTGTATCGAGTCGTATTCAGACTATTGTTTTGGTTGATGGATATATCGGAATGAACAGAGCCGAGATCTGTTTCTAATGTTCCGCAGGCTGTCAGATTTTGGTTTTGGTTCGAGATATTACCGGTGAAATGAATTGTACCTAACCGGGAAATAGTTTTACATTGTTCTTCGGTTAGAAAAGGTAATTTGGAAGAAATATCGGCCAATCCCGAAGATGAAGCGTTTAATGTGATAGGGTCGCAGAGTATATCTCGTTTTTTGTGGATTTGTTATGTTTTTCACGGATATTTGACTGTGAGCGATGATATCTTCTTTCCCGAAATTAAAATCAAAGGTATGGAAATATAGATTGTTTGGAGTTCCTGTCAGATGCATCGAAATGAGTATCGGAGTATTTATTTTTCCAATACCGGGATAAAGGCAGCTATATCGCTGGGATTAATTAGGGATTTCGTTATCTGTAAAGAGAATCGTGTTTGGTCGTAGAAGTGTTCGGCCGAGAGTGTATCGGGCAGCGTGGCGATAATTGGTTTGATTTCGATACGGCTATGGGGTAATTGTATTTTAAAGTCAGATAACCTTGCTTGTTGTCGGTTGGCTTCGAATTTAAATTGTAGACGATTTAAAGAAAAACCCGATTGCTCGTCGAATCCCAATCGCTTGATGGAGATATTTACTGAGTCTTCCGATAGTGCTTTGATGGATAGTTTTGACAATAAGTTTCTCAAATCGATATGGTTCGGGTCGAATTGTCCGCGTCGTATGGGTGCGGATAATATGTCGTATTTGATTTTTCCACGGCGTATGATCGCATTGTTTATTTTGAAATTTATTTTCTTTTTCGGTGTATTCTTATTGCTTTTGAAAGCGTCGATAATAAATTGCAGGTTTGTTTCAGAGCTTGGAGTCTCTTTTGTTATGCGGGCATCCAGACCGAATAGCTGTATATTCGTGAAAACCAATTCTCGATCGACGAGTAAATCTGAAAGGGAGATACCGGCCGATATTTTATTGGCATATAATAAAGTGTCTCCATTTAAGTCGGGTATATATGCACCGAACAGCTCTAACTTGTTGAATGGTGATATCTGTATTCGGTCGATAGTTATGTTTGTATCTAAAAGTGCAGATAGTTCTTTTATGCCGATGTGCCTGACTTTATCCTGTATGTTGGGGATAGATAACAAGATATAGCCAAGTGTATATATCGCTATGATAGAGAATATAACGATATGCACAAATATCCGAAATGCAGAATAGATTTTCCTCATCTTTATAAGTATGCAAAAGTAGTGTTTCCTTTTGAAAGTAGCGATAGGATGCTTGGCTTTTCTTTTTTATTGATGTATGAAATAATTATAAAAGTCAAATGGTTTTACCGATGAAATATGTACTTTTGCAAACCTTGATTTGATGAAGGATTGAAAGGAGTAAATGTATATGAGCATAACTATTTTAGGTATAGAATCTTCGTGTGACGATACTTCTGCCGCAGTTATTCGCGATGAAGTCATGCTGTCGAATGTGATTGCTAGTCAAGCGGTTCACGAGGCTTATGGAGGTGTTGTTCCTGAATTGGCATCTCGGGCGCACCAACAGAATATTATTCCGGTTGTGTCGGAGGCTTTAAAACGTGCGGGGGTGACCCGGAGGATTTGAGTGCGGTGGCGTTCACAAGAGGCCCCGGACTTATGGGGTCTTTGCTCGTCGGAACTTCTTTTGCCAAAGGTTTTACGACAGCATTGAATATTCCTCTCGTCGATGTCAATCATTTGCAAGCTCATGTTATGGCTCATTTTATCAAACGGTCTCCCGATGATAACACTCAGCCTCCCTTCCCGTTTTTGTGTTTACTCGTTTCGGGGGAATTCGCAAATCATAAAAGTAGAGTCTTATAATGAAATGACTGTTATCGGACAAACGATAGACGATGCTGCCGGTGAAGCTTTTGACAAATGTGCCAAAGTAATGGGATTGTCTTATCCGGGAGGCCCGGTTGTAGATAGATTGGCGAAGGAAGGGAATCCCAAAGCGTTTGTACTAAGCAAACCTCACATACCCGGTTTTGATTATAGTTTCAGTGGACTGAAAACCTCCTTTTTATATTTATTGAGAGACAAAATAAAAAGAGGACCCCGATTTCATCGAAAAAACAAGTGTGACTTGTGTGCATCGTTGCAGACTACAATTGTGGACATTTTGATGGACAAACTTTATAAGGCCGTTAAACAAACTGGAATAAAGCATGTGGCTGTTGCCGGGGGCGTTTCGGCGAACTCTGCTGTGAGGGCTGCTTTTGAAGATTATGCCCGAAAGTATGGTTGGACAGTTTATCTGCCGCCCTTTCTTTTACGACCGATAATGCAGCTATGGTGGCTATTACGGGTTATTATAAATATTTGGATAAAGAGTTTTGTGATATAGCGAAGGCTCCTTTTGCCCGGGTTGAATTATAAATACGAATGAAATGAATGTCGAGATTATTGTTATCGGCGATGAGTTGTTGATCGGACAGGTGACCGATACGAATTCTGGGTGGATTGCTCGGGAGCTGAATCATATAGGGTGGGAGGTTACCGAGATAACGACAGTTAGAGATAGGTCTCGGGAAATAACCGATGCTCTGAATAGCTCGTTCGGTAGGGTCGATGTCGTTTTGATGACCGGCGGATTGGGCCCGACGAAGGACGATATTACAAAGCAGACTCTTTGCGATTATTTCGGTGGAAAGTTGGTCTTTGATGAATCGGTATTTGCCAATGTGGAAGCCATTTTTCGTCGTCGTAAATTGACGATGAATGATAGTACGCGCAATCAAGCCTATGTTCCTAATATGTGTACAGTTATTCAAAATCCCGTGGGTACGGCTCCTGTCATGTGGTTTGAAAAGAAATGGCAAGGTATTGGTGTCTATGCCGGGTGTCCCGACAGAAATGAAGACCGTCATGAAAGAGGTGGTTATAAGTCGTTTGAGGGAGTATTTTCAAGATCATTCGTCTATCTTGCATCGCACTTGTTTGGTGAAGGATTTTACGGAATCGAGGTTGTCCGAAACTTTATCCGACTTTGAAGCGCAATTGCCGGCGTGTATCAAACTTGCCTATTTGCCTACGCCGGGAGTGATTCGGTTGAGACTGACTGCTCGTGGCGATGAAGAGTCATATTTGCAGAAGATTATTGATGATGAGTTTTTTAAATTGAGGACTATATTGGGGAGTCATCTGTTTTGTGGTTCGGATACAACTCTCGCAGGAGCATTAGGGTCGATATTAGCCGAAAGAGGAGAAACGTTGGCGACAGCCGAAAGTTGCACGGGAGGAAATATAGCTCATGAAATAACAAGGATAGCGGGTAGTTCGGTCTATTTTAAAGGTAGTGTCGTGGCTTATTCCAACGAGGTGAAAACACGTGTTTTGAATGTGTCGTCGGAGATATTATCGGGTTTTGGCGCTGTGAGTAGGGAGACCGTCTTGCAAATGGTGTCGGGAGTACAAAGATTGTTGTCTTCCGATTGTGCGATAGCGACTTCTGGAATAGCAGGTCCGGGTGGAGGCAGCGTTGAGAAACCGGTAGGAACAGTATGGATTGCAGTTCGGTATGGCGAGCGAAGCGAGGTTGAATGTTTTGTTTCGAAGGCGATAGAGAGCAAGTAATTGCACGTGCGACCCAATCGGCTTTGTTGATGTTGATACAACTGATGACAAAATAGAACTGAATAAAAAGTTCCGATTTTAATACCTTAAAAATTTGGAACATATTTCTAAAATGCTTTACTTTGCACTCTGTTTGCGAAAGCAGTAAGAAAAAACAAATAAAATAATAGATAGCGATGTCAAAGATTTGTCAAATTACAGGGAAAAAAGCAATGGTTGGCAACAACGTTTCGCACTCAAAAAGAAGAACGAAAAGAAGATTTAATGTCAACCTCTTTACAAAGAAATTTTATTGGGTAGAACAAGATTGTTGGATCACGCTTACACTTTCAGCTGCCGGTCTTCGTACAATCAATAAAATGGGATTAGATGCAGCTATCAAGCAAGCTGCCGGAAATGGGTATTTAACAGAAATAAAAATGTTATATTAAGATATGGCAAAGAAAGCAAAAGGTAATAGGGTTCAAGTAATTCTTGAATGCACGGAACACAAGGCGAGTGGTATGCCCGGAACATCGCGTTATATTACTACTAAGAACAGAAAAAATACCACAGAAAGATTGGAGTTGAAAAAATACAATCCCATCTTGAAAAGAGTTACTGTACATAAAGAAATAAAATAAGGAAGGATTGAACCATGGCAAAGAAAACAGTTGCATCGTTGCAAAAAAGGCGAAGGCCGTACTTATTCTAAGGTGATAAAAATGGTAAAATCGCCGAAAACAGGGGCTTATACTTTCCAAGAGGAAATGGTCCCGAATGACGCAGTTAAAGATGTACTTAGTAAGTAAGTCATAATTAGCGTAATATAAAGAAACTTTCTTATACGAAATGTGTAAGGAAGTTTTTTTTACCATGATAATTTTATAGCTTTGCATATCCACCGGGTAGCTGCTTACAGTTACTTTTCTTAAAAATTTTATATATGGGATTGTTTGATTTCTTTTCGAAAGAGAAAAAGGAAACCTTGGATAAGGGATTATCTAAGACCAAAGAGGGCGTATTTTCCAAGTTAGCGCGTATTGTTGCCGGGAAGTCACAAGTCGATGAGAATATATTGGACGATTTGGAAGAAGTATTGATCACGTCTGATGTCGGAGTGGAAACTACACTTCGTATTATAGACCGAATAGAGAAACGGGTGGCTCGTGACAAATACATAAATACGAACGAATTAAACTCAATTCTCCGGGAAGAAATCACAGCGTTGCTAACCGAAAACGATGTTGAGGATGCCGGTGAATTTTCTGTCCCCGAAGGAAGAAAAAACCGTATGTAATCATGGTTGTCGGGGTGAATGGTGTAGGCAAGACTACAACTATCGGTAAGTTGGCATATCAATATAAAAAAAGAGAGGGAATAGTGTTTATTTGGGAGCTGCCGATACGTTTCGTGCCGCTGCGGTCGAGCAGTTGATGATATGGGGTGAACGGGTTGGAGTCCCTGTCGTGAAACAAAAAATGGGAGCCGATCCGGCATCCGTGGCGTTCGATACGTTGAGTTCGGCGAAGGCGAATAATGCCGATGTGGTAATTATCGATACGGCAGGTCGTTTGCATAATAAATTGAATTTGATGAACGAGTTGACCAAAATAAAGAAAGTAATGGAGAAAATCGTTCCCGGTGCTCCTCATGAAATCTTGTTAGTATTGGACGGCTCCACAGGACAGAATGCTTTTGAGCAAGCCAAGCAGTTTACTGCCGCGACCGAGGTGAACGAGTTGGCCATAACGAAACTCGATGGTACGGCCAAAGGTGGTGTGGTCATAGGTATATCCGATCACTTTAAGATACCGGTTAAGTACATAGGGCTGGGTGAAGGCATGGAAGATTTGCAGGTGTTCCGCCGTAAGGAATTTGTGGACTCGTTGTTCGGAGATTGATATTCGTGAGTTTTTAGGATAGACGGCTGGGTGGTCTTGCAAAGGCTTCATAGCCGTATTTTTGTGTAATGACAATGATAAAAAATAGCGTTGATATTATTACGTTGGGTTGTTCGAAAAATTTGGTGGATTCCGAACGATTGATGCATCGTTTCGCAGAAGCCGGTTATAAGGTGAGACATGATCCTGAAAAAGTTTCGAGTGAGTTTGTCGTAGTGAATACTTGTGGCTTCATTGGAGATGCCAAAGAAGAATCTATCGAAATGATTTTACAAATGGTCGAGGCTAAAAAAGCTCATAAGATACATCATCTTTATGTGATGGGCTGTTTGTCTCAACGTTATCGGGAGGAATTGGAAACCGAGATACCCGAGGTAGATAAGTTTTATGGAAAATTCGACTGGACTGATTTGTTGACGGATTTGGGATCGCGAATTTCCGAGGAGAAAGATTTCGGGCGCATACTGACAACTCCGCCTCATTATGCCTATGTGAAAATTGCCGAAGGTTGTAATCGATTTTGTTCTTATTGTGCTATTCCTTTAATTACTGGGCGCTTCGTTTCTTATCCTATGGAACAGTTGCTTGATGAGGTGAAGAGCTTGGTTTCGCAGGGCGTGAAAGAGTTTCAGATTATTGCTCAGGATTTATCTTCCTATGGGCTTGATTTGTACGGGAAATTGAAATTACCGGAGTTAATCGATCGCATGGCGCAGATTCCGGGTGTGAAGTGGATACGGTTGCACTATGCTTATCCGTCACAATTCCCTTATGAGATATTACCTGTTATACAGCGTCATGATAATGTTTGCAAATATCTCGATATCGCATTGCAGCATATCAGTGACCATGTGTTGGTAGATATGCGTCGGCATGTGACGAAGCAGGAGACTTATGATTTGTTGAAACGCATACGAACGGAAGTCCCCGGCATACATATTCGTACGACATTGATGGTGGGATACCCCGGTGAGACCGATGAGGATTTCGAGGAATTAAAGGAGTTTGTTCGGGAGGCTCGTTTCGAGCGTATGGGAGCGTTTGCCTATTCCGAAGAAGAGGGTACTTATGCGGCCAATCATTTTCCCGACTCTATCCCGGAGGAAGTGAAACAGGCCAGACTCGACGAGTTGATGGCATTGCAAGAAGAAATAGCGCTTGAAAGCAACGCTTCAAAGGTAGGTCAAATATTTGATGTGATAGTCGATAGGGAAGAGGAGGACTATTATGTGGGGCGTACGGAATACGATTCACCTGAGGTCGATCCCGAAGTGCTTATTGCAAAAGATCGTTTTCTGACGATTGGAGATTTTTGTCGGGTAAAAGTCGTCGAAGCTCTGCCTTTTGAGCTTATGGCTGTTCCCGTGGAGTTGGATTGATAAGTCGGTGTGATATGGCAAAAGAGGTTGATTCTATACATTTGCTATTTGTGCTATTGAGGCGAGTTTGGAAAATGATTTCCCGGCTTTCGCTTTTCGTCTGCCGGGCGACGATGGTTTTTATTGGGGTGCTTGTGAGCCTGATAGACTTATGACTCTTGCCGATGGCGTTTTCCCTGAAAGACAGGAGGGCTTCTTTTTCGCACCTTTTGAAGAAGGCGAGTTGCCTCGTTACTTTTTCCCTGTGAAAATACAACGGGCCGAAGAGATAAGTTTGGAGGCGTTGGATTACGGGGCGGGACAAACTTTGGCAAAGTTGGAGATAAAACCGGTAGATAGTTCTTTTGAACAGTATGAAAAACAAGTAAATACGCTTGTCGCAGCAATGTCTCGTAAAGAGATAAAAAGGCTGTTCTTTTCCCGTACCGTCACATTGAACCGTTCGGTAGTTTCCGATGGGCAGCTGTTTTTCGACTGGCTGCAAAATACGATTCGGCTTTTTGTTTCGTGGGTCAATGTGCCCGGTGTAGGACGATGGATAGGAGCTACGCCCGAAACATTGCTCGATTGTGACGGAGTGTCATTGACTACGATGGCTCTCGCAGGTACGCGAAAGGCGGGAGCGAGGGAGCCGTGGGGACAAAAAGAACAAGAGGAGCAACAAATTGTGACCGATTATATATCGAAGGTATTTAGAGATAAAGGTCTCGAACCGATTATCGGTGAGCGGTTTTCTCGCAAGGCAGGACAGGTGGAACATCTGTGTACGCCTATTTCTCTGAAAGTCGGTTCGGCAAACGGGAGATTGGCCGAGATATTGTCGGTGCTTCACCCTACGCCGGCTGTGGGTGGGTATCCCAAAGAACTTGCGATGGAATGGATTCGTCGAGTAGAACCGCATGAGCGCAGATATTATGGCGGTTATTTGGGCCCTATGTTTGGTGAGCATGTTCGTTTGTTCGTCAATCTTCGGTGCATGGAAGTAGATGATTCCCGATTGAGATTGTATGTCGGCGGAGGTTTGACCGATAAATCGGACCCGGAAAGTGAGTGGAAAGAAACCGAGGCGAAAGCGCAGACTTTGCTGTCGATTATCAATGGTTATAAGTAGAGTGAATATGAAAACGACCGATAAACAGGGCTGTAATATTCTTGTCGCACTTTTGGCGGAACATGGTGTAAAGCGTGTCGTTCTATCGCCCGGATCGAGAAATGCTCCTTTATTAATGGCATTTTCTCGTACCCCCGATATACAGGACTATGTCGTTGTCGATGAACGTACAGCGGCTTTTATGGCATTGGGTATGTCGCAACGTAGCGGTGAACCTGTGGCATTGGTTTGTACATCGGGAACAGCGTTACTCAATTATGCGCCGGCTGTTGCCGAGGCCTATTACCAACATATTCCGTTGATAGTTATCTCGGCGGATCGTCCTATGGAGTGGATCGATCAGGACGATAGTCAAACATTGCGGCAGTACGGCGCTTTGTCTCACTTTGTGAAACGTTCGTATAATTTACGGGCGGAACTGTCTCTGCCGATGGACGGGTGGTACTTCAATCGTTGTATAAACGACGCTTTGTTAACGTCATTGTCGGGAGAAAAGGGCCCTGTTCATATTAATATCGCTGTTTCCGAGCCGCTCACGCAAGAAATGGATATGCCTTCCGTACGGGAGCGTTTTGTTACTCGCATGCCTTCGTCGAGCATTCCCGATGAGCATTCTATGAAACTTTTTGTGCGATGAGTTTATGTCGGCTCGAAAGGTGTTGGTTTTAGTAGCTTTCTCACAGCCCGACGAGCAGTTGAGTCAAGCTCTTTTACGTTTAGCGGAATTGCCGCAGGTTGTCGTTCTTACCGAAAGCATAGCCAATGTGAGGGGGAAGAATTTGATACCTACGATCGATAGGGTTTATTCGGTAATCGATAAAGCGGAATGGGAAGATTATGCACCCGATTTGCTCATTACATTAGGCGGATCATTGGTGTCGCGTATGATAAAGGCTTTTTTACGGCAGTATAAGCCCAAGTTGCATTGGCGTATATCACAAGGCGATCATGTAGTAGATACGATGCAATCGTTGACTTGCCATATCGATTCTCAGGCTGCATCATTTTTAGAGGTGTTGTCTCGAAGTGTATTCCCGATAGAGAGCGACTACTCGATGCTGTGGCATAGGAAAGAGGTGATTGCTACTCGTTTGCACGACGATTATATCGCTCATGTCGGGTGGTGTGATTTGAAAGCATTTTCATTGATATTACCTGCGATTCCGCCGGGAACAGCATTGCAGCTTTCAACGGTACTACGGTACGCTATGCCCAGTTGTTCAAGTGCGAACAGGTGTTGCGGAGCGATTGTAATCGGGGCGTGAGCGGTATAGAAGGATCCACCTCGACCGCTGCGGGTGCGGCTTGTGTGGGTGAGGAGATGACAGTATTGATTACGGGGAGACATGAGCTTTTCGTATGATGTAAATGGGTTATCATCGACTTATCTTTCTCCCCGGTTTAAAATTATCGTAATGTGTAATGGGGGTGGGGGAATCTTTCGATTTATTAAACCGACTTCCGATTTGCCCGAATTGGAAACTTGTTTTGAAATACATAGAGATATTTCGGTCGAGAAATATGCCGATTTGTTCGGACTTCGTTATTTCGAGCTCAATGATGAAAAATCGGCCGCAGAGGTACTTTCTCTCTTTTTTGCCGAGAAAGATCGGCCGGCTATACTGGCGGTCCACACCCCGAATGTTTATAATGCCGAGGTTTTGCGGGGATACTTCCGCCGGTCGAGGCAATGATGATAATGATTAAATTTAAAAATATAAGAATATGGAACCGATAGATTGGAAAACGATTAAGGAGTATGAGGATATACTTTTCGATTATTGTGATGGAATCGCAAAGATAACGATTAACCGCCCGCAAGTATATAATGCGTTTCGTCCGCAAACGAATTGTGAGATGCTCGATGCCATGTCTATTTGTCGGGAACGTTCCGATATTGGCGTTATCATTCTGACGGGAGCGGGAGACAAAGCGTTTTGTTCCGGTGGAGACCAGAAAGTGAAAGGAATTGGCGGTTATATCGATGAAAACGGTGTCCCGAGGTTAAATGTTTTGGATTTGCATAAAGCTATACGTTCCATTCCCAAGCCGGTTATCGCTATGGTCAACGGTTATGCGATCGGAGGCGGGCATGTGTTGCATGTGGTATGTGATTTGACAATCGCTTCGGAGAACGCTCGATTCGGACAGACTGGCCCGAAAGTGGGAAGTTTTGACGGAGGATTCGGCTCGTCCTATTTAGCTCGTATCGTAGGGCAGAAGAAAGCGCGCGAAATATGGTTCCTATGTCGCCAATATTCAGCGAAAGAGGCAGAAGAAATGGGGCTGGTCAATAAAGTTGTTCCTTTCGACCGATTGGAGGAAGAGACAATCGAATGGTGTCGAACGATATTGAAACGTAGCCCGATGGCTATACGAATGATTAAGCGGGCGTTGAATGCCGAACTTGACGGGCAGCGGGGTTTGATGGAATTTGCCGGTGATGCCACTCTCATGTATTATCTCATGGAGGAGGCGCAGGAGGGCAAGAATGCTTTCCTTGAAAAGAGAGACCCCGATTTCCAGAAATTTCCCAAATTCCCCGGATAGATGTTAAAGGCAAGTTATACTCCTTATATACTTCATTTCAAAGTCCCTAGCGGAACTTCTCGGGGCGTTCTCACGCAAAAGGAGACCTATTTCTTGAAAGTGTGGGACGAGCATAATCCCGATTGTTTCGGGATAGGAGAATGCGCACTGTTTAAGGGATTGGGAACAGACGATCGTCCTGATTATGAAGCTATGTTGCAAACGGTTTGTCGGGGTATCGACCGAATAGATGAAATAGATTTGTCTACATGGAGTTCTATCCGTTTTGGAGTGGAGACCGCCTTACTCGATTTGCAGCATGGCGGACGACGCATGATTTATCCGTCTGAGTTTACTGCCGGGAAACAAGCGATTGAAATAAACGGATTGATATGGATGGGCGATAAGCGCACTATGGCTTCCCGTATCGATGAGAAATTAGCGGCCGGGTTCTCTTGTATTAAGTTGAAAATTGGAGCGATAGATTTCGATGATGAATGTGAATTGCTGGCTGCAATCCGGCGACGATATAGCCGGGAGGATATAGAGTTGAGGGTCGATGCCAACGGTGCGTTCTCTCCTTATGATGCATTGGAACATTTGCAACGTCTTTCGGCTTATGATTTACATTCGATAGAACAGCCCATACGAGCCGGACAATGGGAGGCGATGGCTCGGTTGTGCGAAGAAACTCCTCTACCGATAGCTCTGGACGAAGAATTAATCGGGATAACCGATTCCACCGAGAAATTAGCGTTATTGGAGACGATTTCTCCGCAATATATCGTTTTGAAGCCTTCTTTGATAGGTGGATTTTCGGGTGCGGAAGAGTGGATCGAATTTGCTCGGAATTGTCGTGTGGGTTGGTGGATAACATCGGCATTGGAATCGAATGTGGGATTGAATGCAATTGCGCAATGGACGGCGACATTGCCTATAAATATGCCTCAGGGATTGGGAACGGGAGCTTTGTACACCAATAATATACCGTCACCGTTGGAGCAGATAGGAGATGAGTTGAGATATAATCCTGATAAAACTTGGATTTTTTCGATGGATTCATGGAAATAAGGCTAAATCATCGTATTTGTCGTAGTCGAGAAGAGATACTCAATGCTTCTACACCCGAAGTGGCTGCTTTTCTCGATGAGTGGTTCGCACCTTCCGATTTTGTTTGGGGACATACTTCGGGATCGACCGGAACTCCAAAGCCGGTAAGATTACTGAAACGAGATATGGAGGCTTCGGCACGGTTGACCAATGACCTTTTTCGATATTACCTGTCGTTCGGTAATGTTGTTATGCCTGTCGCCCGATTATATTGCCGGTAAAATGATGATTGTAAGAGCCTTGTTATCCGGTGCTGATTTGTTGGTCGTAACTCCTTCGTCGTTGCCTTTGACGGCAATAGACGAGCCTATCGATTTTGCCGCGATGGTTCCGGCGCAAGTAGTCGAATCTTTGAAAAGTACGATGCAGAAATCAAGACTTTCTCGTATAACGTCTCTGATAATAGGTGGTGCACCTTTATCTCCCGGTACTGAGGTGGAGCTGGAAAAACTTCCTGTCGATATGTATGCTACTTATGGTATGACCGAGACAGTTTCGCATGTTGCATTACGCCGTATCGGTGACTCTTTGTCGTTATATTGTGCGTTGGGTGGTATATCTTTTTCGATAGATGAACGAAATTGTTTAATCATTCACGCTCCGCACTTCTCTGTAAAAAGAGTTTGTAACGAACGATGTGGTTGAGCTGGTGGATTCTCGGAATTTTCGATGGATAGGACGGTATGACCATGTGATCAATACGGGAGGGATAAAGGTTTTTCCAGAGTTGATCGAAAAGAAAATAGCAGGTCTGTTTACACGCCGTTTTTTTGTAACGTCTTGTGACGACCTGAAATGGGGTGAATCGGTTGCTCTCGTTATAGAAGGCGAGGCTTTGTCTCTGGAACAAGAAAAAATATTTCTGGAAAAGATTCGGGCAAAAGTAAATAAATATGAGTTCCCACGTAAAGTATTGTATGTGCAGAAGTTTAAGGAGACGTCTTCGGGAAAAGTTATACGGAATATTTAGTCCTTTTTCTTCGTTGAGAAAGAATTAGAAATATAAAATTTATGATTTTATTTTGATAGTAATAAAAATTATTTGTATTAACTTGTCTTGCCGAATACTCAAATTATATTTACCTTTATTGCAAATTTAATATATCTCTAACATTTTAATATTTTATCATGAAATTTTTTCAAAATTTAGTATGGGTAGCCATTTTTTCGTTATCGGGTACAGTGGCCGCTCAAACACCTGTTTATCTTGATGAAACCAAGCCGATGGAAGACCGAATAGAGGATGCTCTGTCGAGAATGACGCTCGAAGAAAAAGTGGCATTGTGCCACGCACAATCCAAATTCAGTTCACCGGGAGTGCCTCGTTTGGGATTGCCCGAAAATTGGATGACCGACGGTCCTCATGGAGTTCGTGCCGAGGTCATTTGGGACGAATGGGACCAAGCAGGGTGGACGAACGATTCTTGTATGGCATTCCCGGCATTGACTTGTTTGGCAGCGACTTGGAATCCTGAGATGGCTCTGTTGTATGGCAAATCGATAGGCGAGGAAGCGCGATATAGAAATAAGAATGTATTATTGGGACCGGGTGTCAATATCTACCGTACTCCGTTGAATGGTCGTAATTTTGAATATATGGGAGAGGATCCCTATTTAGCTTCGGAGATGGTGGTTCCTTATATCGAAGGGGTACAGTCTAACGGGGTAGCAGCCTGTGTGAAGCATTATGCGTTGAATAATCAGGAATACGATCGGCATGCTGTCAATGTCGAGGTTAGTGACCGGGCTTTATATGAAATTTATCTTCCAGCGTTTAAGGCTGCTGTACAAAAAGGAAAGGCTTGGGCTATTATGGGAGCCTACAATCGTTATAAGAATCAATATTGTTGTCACAACCAATATTTGTTGAACGATATTCTCCGAAAAGAATGGGGATTTGATGGTGTCGTAGTATCGGATTGGGGTGGAGTATTCAATACGATGGAGGCTGCTTATAATGGTTTGGATATGGAGTTCGGGACTTGGACAGATGGTTTGACGAATGGTAAAGGAGATGAGTATAGCAATTACTATTTGGCACAACCGTTTCTTGATTTGTTGAAAAACGGGACGATTCCGGAATCTGTTGTCGATGGCAAAGTTCGAAATATATTGCGTCTGATGTTTCGTACTACGATGAATCGTAACAGACCTTACGGCTCTTTCAAAACCCCGGCTCATGCTTCTGCTGCTCGTAAAATCGCCGAGGAAGGCATTGTGTTGTTACAGAATAAAAACAATGTATTACCCATTCGTTTGTGCGAAACCAAACGCATCTTGGTTGTCGGAGAGAATGCGATAAAGATGATGACGGTAGGTGGCGGAAGCTCTTCGTTGAAAGCACGATATGAGATATCCCCATTGGACGGATTGAAGGCAAGAGTCGGAGATGCTGCTGAGGTGATGTATGCTCGTGGATATGTCGGTAATATCGATGGATCTTATAATGGGGTGGTTTCCAAAGTCAATCTTGCTGAATCTCGGTCTGCCGATGAACTGCTCGATGAAGCTGTAAATAAAGCGAAGTCGGCCGATTATGTCGTTTTTGTCGGCGGTTTGAATAAGAATAGCCGCCAAGATTGTGAAGGTGGAGATCGCACATCGTATGGGCTTCCTTATGGTCAAGACCGAGTTATCGAGGCTTTGTCTCAGGCCAATCCCCGCACGATAGTCGTATTGATTTCGGGAAACAGTGTGGCAATGCCGTGGATAGACCAGGTCCCTGCCATCGTCGAAGGTTGGTATTGCGGTAGTGAAGCCGGTAACGCATTGGCTTCTATATTGGTGGGCGATGTCAATCCTTCTGGAAAACTCCCGTTCAGTATGTATGCCAAATTGGAAGATTATCATGCTCATTCATTCAATGATTCGATTGTTTATCCGGGGTTGAATCACCAACAAATTTATAAAGACGATATTTTTGTAGGCTATCGTTGGAGCGATCTTCACAAGAAAATACGACCGATGTTCAGTTTCGGTCACGGATTGAGCTACACGACATTTGAATATGGTAAAGCCGAGATCGATAAGAAAGTCGTGCAACAAGGTGAAAGCCTCCCGGGTTCGTATCCCTGTAACCAATACAGGCAATAGATCTGGGGCAGAAATCGTTCAGTTGTATGTGAGTGATTTGAAATCGAGTTTGCCCCGTCCGAAGAAAGAATTGAAAGGATTTAAGAAAGTTGATTTGCAACCGGGAGAAAGTCAAATCGTAGAGTTTGAGATAGACGAGTCGAAACTCTCTTATTTCGATGATAAGAAACATGCCTGGGTTGCGGAACCCGGGAAGTTCGAAATATTGATAGGAGCCTCTTCGAGTGATATAAGATCGAAGGTCGCGTTTGAGTTGGAATAATTAATCTATGTAAAACAAGGGGGGCAAAACTAAAATGTCCCCTCCGAAAAGTTATAGATTGTAACTATGACATTTTAAAACGGTCGTATTAAGCTCTGTATTGAGTAATGATACGACCCTTTTTTAGCCTTTGAGGGTACTCAAATTTCAAATTCTAAGTTCATAGCTTCAAAAATTGAGTTTTGACACACTCTCTTGTTTTACTTATTATAGCCCAAGTGGGATATTATCCGAATTTGCTAATTTTTCGTAACCGCTCTTCATCTATAATTTGTATGCGTCGGCCATCGACTGTTATGATTTTTTCGTTTGTAAAACTCGATAGGGTGCGTATGGCGTTAGATGTGGTCATGTTCGATAAGTTAGCTAAATCTTCACGAGCCATATAGATGTTGTACCAATAAGGATTCGGCTAATCGTCCTCGAATATGTTTTTGTGTGAGATTGACTGTGCGGGCATCCGAAATGCCTAAATCGTTGGATAGTTCTTTAATGAAAAACCAAGCCAAGCCGTTATTTTTGCGAATATGTTCTTCTACTAACGGCATGGGCAAGAATCCCACAATAGAATTTTCAATGGCTGCTGCTGCCGTTACATAAGGTTCGCGAGAGAAATATGCCCGATAGCCGAAATATTGAACCGGTCGAATTAATCGAATAATTTGGCTCCTGCCACCAACGCCGTCTTTGTAAATTTTTACTTTACCTTTTAATAAGCACATTAGTTGTGCGGGATCTTCTCCCTCACTGTAAATAATTTCATTTTTTTGAAATTCTGAATTTTAAAGTTTTCGGCGATAATGCGTTTTTCCTCATTTTCAAGTAGAGCCCAAAAATCAGACATTTCTTGTTGTAGTATGGATTCTAATGTGCTTTTTTAACCATTTGCCTTATAACTATGTTTTACAGCACAAAAATATATAAAAAATTGATACATTGTTCCTTAAAAGAGGAAAAACTATAATATTTAATAGTAAATCGGGATTTATATCAATAAAAAATAAGGAGCGTAAATGATTTTTTCGCTCCTTATTTGTATAAAGAAAAAGTGTCCTTATAGGCTGTTATTTATAAGATATCGTTCGGCATCCATTGCCGCTTTACAACCCGATGCCGCCGCAGTGATAGCCTGTCTATACCGGGGATCTGCGACATCTCCGGCAGCGAATACACCTTCTATGTTAGTTTCGGTTGTGTGAGGTGCAGTAACTATATATCCGTTTTCATCGAGGGTAATGGAATGTTTGAATATATCTGTATTGGGTTTGTGTCCAATGGCAAGGAAAAAATCCATCTATGGGTAAATCGTAACGCTCTTCATGCGCTGTGTCTTTGCCTTTAACCAAATGTACTCCTTCCACTCCGTTTTCTCCGAACAATCCTTCGGCCTGAGTTTCAAATAAGATTTCTATATTAGGATTTTCATTGACACGGCGTTGCATGATATTGGAGGCTCTTAGAAAGTTTTTTCTGACGATTAAGTAAACCTTAGAGGCTAAGTGGGAGAGGTATTCTGCTTCTTCGCAAGCCGTATCGCCTCCACCTACTACCGCGACTATTTTTTTTCGGTAGAAAAATCCATCCCAAGTAGCGCAGGCCGACACTCCCATACCTGCATATTTAGCCTCATCTGGGAGTCCTAAATATTTGGCCGAAGCACCAGTAGAGATGATTAAGGCATCGGCTTCAATAATTTTTTCACCGTCTATGGTTATACGATATGGTTTTTGAGAAAAATCGACAGCTGTGGCAATCCCTCGGCGAATGTTTGCCCCAAATCGTTCGGCTTGTTTTTTCAAATCTTCCATCATATCGAATCCTGATATACCTTCGGGATATCCCGGGAAATTTTCTATATCGCTGGTCGTTGTTAGTTGTCCGCCCGGTTGCATGCCTTCATATAGAACCGGTGATAGGTTTGCTCGTGAAGCATAAATAGCTGCCGTATAACCGGCCGGTCCTGAGCCTATAATTAGACAACGTATGCGTTCGTTTTGTTCCATAATTTCTATTTATTTGTGTTATTAGCGTAAATCGATAAGTTCTGCTTTTGGATATTGCTTTTTGTTAAAAACAAATGTCGAGTCTGGAAAGTTTTGGTCGGTAGCATATTTTGACAGGTTGATTATGCTATATGTCCGATCGCTATAATAGAGTTTAAAAGAGCTTGGATTCCACGTAGTTGTGTTGATAATAATTATAATGTGGTCTATATTTGTTCCTTTCTTCTTTGGTGTAAGTTCTGCTATACTTTCTTTGGAACTTTTTGACTTTAATGTTTTGATGTAGAAGTCTTTTTTGTAGTTATTGATGAGTATGTAGGGATTGACTGTTGCGATTTCTTCGGTCGTCGGTTCGGTTAGGTTTACTTCCTCTGTTGCCTTTACGTATGCCCATTGTTGCAAACCATCGTACCATACAGTCATAGATGTTGTATTCCAGTAAAATTTGTTCCCAGATAGTTTTATAGTTCCGTTTTGTTTTTCTACGGGTTCGTTCAGTGCATTAAAAACGGTCAGTGTAAAAGTAGCCGATATACCGTTCGATTGTTGGAATTTACCAACGACTTTATCTAATGCCTGTGTACCGTTTTGTGCATGTAGAGGTTCCATGCTTAATAGTAGAAAAAAGTACAGAGCAGCATAGTAGAATGCGATTTGTTTTCATTTCATTAATTCTAATTTGTTTTCGAGAGCCATAATATCCACAATCAGTACTTGTCGAGGTTTACCCCCTTCGCTTGGGCCTACGATACCGGCAGCTTCCAGTTGATCCATCAGTCGTCCCGCTCTATTGTATCCGATGGGTAGCGTCTTTGTAAAGACGATGTGGAGGCCTGCCCTGAAACGACGATCATTTTAGCGGCTTCCTCGAATAGGGGGTCTCGGTTGATTACATCGTTTCCATTGCTCCCTGCGTCACTGTCGGGATTTTTTATATTCTGGAAGTTCATATGGTTCGGGGTATCCTTGTTGTTTGCTGATATACTCACAAATTCGTTTTACTTCGGGAGTATCGATAAACGCACATTGAATACGTTTCAAATCACCTCCTTCGGTAAATAACATATCACCTCGTCCGATGAGCTGGTTTGCTCCGGGAGCATCGAGTATAGTCCGTGAATCGACCATTTGCATAACTCTGAAAGCGATACGTGCCGGGAAATTTGCCTTAATGTTACCGGTGATAACGGTCGTTGAAGGACGTTGTGTTGCTATGATCATGTGAATACCGACAGCTCTCGCTTTTTGTGCTATTCGAGCGATGGGCATTTCGACGTCTCTGCCTGCCATCATAATTAAATCAGCGAACTCATCGATAATCACCACGATATAGGGCATGAATTTGTGTCCGTTATTCGGATTCAGTTTTCTATGGATAAACTCTTCGTTATACTCTTTGATTGTTCTCACATTTGCTTTGGCGAGTAGGGCATATCGATTATCCATTTCGATACAGAGAGAATTTAAAGTGGCGATAACCTTGTCGCTGTCGGTAATTACGGACTTTTCTGCGTCGGGTAATTTAGCCATAAAATGTCTTTCTATAACCGAATAGATACTGAATTCGACCATTTTGGGATCGACTAATACGAATTTTAATTGAGCCGGGTGTTTTTTTTATAAAGTAAAGATGTGATAATGGCATTCAGCCCGACGGATTTTCCTTGTCCGGTAGCACCAGCCACCAATATGTGAGGCATTTTACAAAGATCTGCTATGCAGACTTCGTTCGTAATACTTTTTCCTAACGCAAGGGGAAGTTCATATTTACATTCTTGAAATTTTTTGGAAGCTAGAACAGAATACATAGAGACCATTTTAGGATCTTTGTTCGGTACTTCGATACCGACGGTTCCTTTGCCGGGAATAGGGGCTATAATGCGAATCCCTAACGCCGACAGGCTGAGGGCAATATCGTTTTCCAAACTTTTTATCCGGGCTATTCTTACTCCGGGTGCTGGTTTTATTTCATAAAGAGTAACGGTAGGACCCACAGTCGCCGTAATGGAACTGATTTCTATATTGTAATTTTTGAGGGTTTCGGTGATCAGTTTTTTGTTGGCAGACTGTTCTTCCATGTTGATCTCCACCTCGCTGTTTTCCCGTTTGTCCAGTAAATCGAATGTCGGTCTTTTATAATGCGAGAGGTCTTTCGTAGGATCATAATCTTCCATAGGAGCTTGTGTAGCTAATACTTCGGTCTCAGCCGTCTCGATGACAAAGTCGGGGTCACCGGTCTCGATGGTAACTCGTTTAGTCTCCTCTTCGATAGGAAGAATATTTTCTTGTATATCTTCGAGTGTAGGGATTTCTTCGGTAGGGTCATCGGGATATTCGGGCAATGTATTTACAATATCGTTTTCCGATGAGGGTATGTTTTCAGTATTTTGGGTTTCGTTAGATTCCGTTTCCTTATTGTCATTTTCGTTATCTGTTTCTGGGTTATCCGTCCTGTTTTTTATTGCTTGGATCGCCTTCCCTGTGAGGCTGACGGACGATACTCGTCGAATATATTCGATGGTTTTATAACTTAGATGGACGAGCAATATGATAACGAGAGCTATAATGAACAGAGCCGTTCCCCATGGTCCTATCCATGCATTGAGCCATAAAGTCGCATAATACCCGTGATATCCCCCCTAAATATAGGAAGGTGTTGTTATAACTGTGCATGAAAATGAATCCGAAAAAAAGAGAGACAAAACTATTATCGACAAGGCACAGCTAATCGTAAATCGTATCATTCGAGTATGGGCGACTTTCATGAATCGACGGCCTACGACATATAACCATAGAGAAACGATGAAAGCAGATATACCCATCCAACGATTTATCATGAGGTTGGATAAGTATGCCCCGAATGCACCCGTCCAATTTTGAATCTCGTTTCCAATGGAAGAAAGTTCTCCTACCGATAGATTCTCAACTTTACTTTGGTCGATGCTTCCTGTAAAAAAAAGAATGAGATGAAAGAGATAGTCAAATAGAGGGAGAATATGACTAAAATGACACCTAAAATGAAATTTACACGTTCATTTTTAAATATGTTTTTACGTATTTCTCTTTCATTCTGAGATGTATTGTTTCCCTCTTCGGGTTGGGCTTGTTTTATTTTATTTTCTTCTAAGTCTGTTGTAGGCATATTATGAGAATACTTCGCTTTGGATTTTAGATTAGATACAAATGTACAAAAAATACTTATTCTCAACAATATTATGAGTTTTTCCAAAAGTAAGATGTGAATAAAATGAGGACTGTAAACAGTTCAAGCCGGCCGATGAGCATGATGATTGACAAAGTCCATTTTCCTAAATCGGGGATAAAAGCATAGTTACCTGCCGGACCGGTTGAACCGGCCCCGGGACCGATATTGCTGAGGCAGGAAAGTGTCGAACCGAATGATTCTTCCATAGACAACCCCAATGCCGATAGGATAATAGACCCTGCTATAAGTACCATGACATATACTAAGATAAATGCTAATATTTTGGATACTATTTCGTGAGATATGGCTTTCCCATTTACGCGTACGGGTAATATAGCATTGGGGTGTATGACTCTGTAAAGTTCATTTTTTGTATTTTTGGCGAGGACCACCAGCCTGTCTATTTTTGCTCCTCCACAAGTGGAGCCGGCACAAGCTCCGAAGAACATGAGTAGTAAAAATATAGTTGTAAAAAATGGGCCCCAAGCAACATAGTCATCTCCGGTGTATCCGGTTGACGTAACAATTGTTACAACCAAGAATAGCGATCTTCGAAAAGTATCTTCGAAGGAGCCGTTTTGGTCGGTTATGTATAGTCCTGTAATGACTAATAAAGTGGCGCCTAATACAATTGCCGTGTACCATTTGGTTTCTTCATTGTGTAATAGTTTTTTGAAATCTCCGGTTACGGCTCTATACACCAAAAGCAAAATTTATACCTGCAATAAATGTGAATATAGTCATGACATATTCTGTGTAAGAGGAGTTCCAAAAATTTATACCGGCTTGTTTGGTCGAAAATCCACCTGTTGCCATGACGCAAAATGCTTGACAGATAGCATCGAAAAGATTCATGGGACCCAACCACAATAGGAGACAGAGGATAATGGTGAGTATGATATATACACTCCATAATTTTTTTGCTGTTTCTCCGATTTTAGGTTTCAATTTTTCGGTTGTTATGCCGGTTACTTCGGAATTAAATAAAAGTAATCCACCCTGATGGTTGAGCATGGGCAGTATGGCGATTGTTAACAAGATGATACCCATTCCTCCGATAAAATGCATGAAACTGCGCCAAAAGAGAATACCATGTGGAAGAACGTCTACGTTTTCTATAATGGAAGCTCCTGTCGTTGTTAGGCCGGATACTGTTTCGAAAATAGCATCTGTAATACTCAAATGATTGGGCATTAAGCAAAATGGGAGCATCGAAAGCCGAGAAGAAAAGCCATATAGAAGTTACCAGTAAATAACTTTCACGCTTTCCTACGTCGTTACGGAATTTCTAAAAATGTAGAATAATATACCACCTACGATTGCAGTTATTGATGCCGATTTAATAAAGGCCGGCGCATCTCCTTCTCCATAAATAAGAGCTACGACAAACGGAACGAGCATGAATATAGATTCCATGCATAGTAATATTCCGATGAATTTCAGTATGACATGAAAGTTAATTTTGGGCATGATATTCCTAATTGAAAAGCTTCTCTATTTTATGTAATGCTGTGTCGAGACAGAAAATAACGACGTGATCATTCGGTTGTATCCATGTGTTTCCGGTTACGACCATGCCGTGTCCATTACGAACCAATCCACCGATTGTTAAATCGGACGGGAGTTTTAGGTCTTTTACTGCGGCTTTGGTAATTTTAGAATTTTCTTTTGCAACCAATTCTACGACTTCGGCGTCGGATAATGCGAGACATTTAGCATTTGAGGAGTCTTCGTCGAGCAACAATTGGAAGATACGGCTGGCTGCTAGTAATTTTTTATTGATGATATTTCCTATATTTAGCCGTTCGGCAGTAGAGATGAACTGGATATTTTCGACTTCTGCAATAGTCTTTTTTACCCCTAATTCTTTGGCGGTTAAACAAGCTAATATATTTGTTTCGGAACTATCGGTTAATGCTATAAATGCATCCATGTCACGGATTCCTTCTTCTTTCAAAAGATCCACATTGCGTCCGTCTCCTTGAATAATGATTATATCGTTCATGTATTCGGCTAATTTATAACTCTTTTGCTTGTCGCATTCGATGAGTTTTATTGCCATATTATCAGGCGCGTAACTCGATATGCGTATAGCGATACGGCTGCCTCCCATGATCATTATTTTGTGAATTTCTGCTTCTGTTTCACCTGAGAGTTTTTGAATTTCTTGTATATGATTAGAGTCGTGGTAAAGTATGCGATGTCTCCTATTTTTATTTCGTCGTTTCCTCTTGGAATAATAGTTTCATGTATACGTTTGATGGCCGCGATGTGAAATTGGCTTTCGGCTGTTGTAAGTTCATAGAGTTTTTTATTCAGAATTTTAGCGTTGTCGTGTAATTTTACACTTAGTACGATTAATTCTCCATTACAAAGTTCAAACCAGTTGCGTGTCCATGTGTGTTTTAATGCGGTTATTACTTCTTCTGCGGCCAGTTTTTCGGGATATATCAGTTCATTTACTCCCAGATTTTCAAAGAAGGCTTTATTTTCAGGTAAAAGGTATTCGTAGTTGTCCACTCTTGCCAGAGTTTTTTTGCGCCTAGTTTCGATGCCATTGTACATGCCATGATATTACGAGACTCGAAGGGCATGACAGCAATAAATAAATCGGCTTTATATACTTGGGCTTGTTTTAATGTTTGGAATGCAGTAGGGTTCCCGATGACAGTCATTAAATTATAATTGGCATCGAGTTCTCGTAGTTTCTCTTCATCATTGTCGATTAGAATAATATCCTGTTCTTCTCGGGATAACAGTTTTGCTAAATGTGTTCCAACCTCTCCGGCTCCAGCAATGATTATTTTCATAATTATTAGTTTCTCTTTTTATTTCTATGATTTACCAATTACCAATAATTACCGAGTAAATGTTTTCTTCATCTATACCACATAGTTGGTGTAGTTCTTTAACTGTCCCCTGTGCTATGAATTTATCGGGGATTCCTATTCGTTTTATATGGGGTGTATATCCATTGTCGGACATGAATTCTAATACAGCACTTCCGAAGCCTCCTGTTATGCATCCATCTTCTACGGTTATGATTCGTTTGTATTTTTTGGGCTACTTCGTGAAGAATTTCTTCGTCAATGGGTTTGACAAAAATCATATCGTAGAGAGCTGCTTTTACACCTGTCTTTCGGGCCCGCTCTACGGCTTGTCGTGCCGCGACACCCGCAGTCCCGATACTCAGTACGGCTATCTCATTTCCGTCATAGAGCTTGCGACCTTTCCCGATAGGAATTTCGTGCATAGGGCATTCCCAATCGACATGACTTCCGCAACTGCGAGGATAGCGAATGGCAAACGGCCCGCGGTCGGATAGTTGTGCTGTGTACATGAGATGTCGCAGATAATGTTCGTCCATAGGTGCAGCAATAGTCATATTGGGTATGCAACGCAAATAGCACATATCGAATGCACCGTGGTGGGTAACCCCGTCTTCTCCCACGAGTCCAGCGCGGTCGATACAAAATGTTACCGGTAAGTTTTGTATGGCGACATCGTGAATGACTTCGTCGAATCCTCTTTGGAGAAAAGTCGAATAGATACTGCAAAATGGTTGTAATCCTTCTTTGGCCAAACCAGCGGCAAAGGTGACGGCATGTTCTTCGGAGATACCGACATCAAAAGACCTTTCGGGAAATTTCTCCATCATGAAACAGGTAGAACTTCCCGTTGGCATTGCAGGTGTGATAACTGTTATTTTATCGTTTTTTTTAGCCAATTCGACAAGCGTGAGTCCGAATACATCTTGAAATTTGGGAGGTTTTTGCTCTTCTTTTGCGGTAATTCTATCGCCCGTTTCTGGATTAAAACAGCCTGGAGCGTGCCAAATAGTCGGTTCTTTTTCGGCCGGAGCATATCCTTTCCCTTTGATCGTACGTAGGTGAAGTATTTTCGGACCGGTCATATCTTTTATATCGTTGAGTTTATTGACGATATTAACCACATTGTGCCCGTCTATGGGACCGAAATATCGTATATTTAAACCTTCGAAAATGTTTTGTTGCTTGGTTAGCAAAGCTTTTTAGGCTATTGTTGAAACGTAAAATGGCCCCCTGTGTTCATCGTCTATCAGATTTAGCTTACGTAGGGTACGATAAGCATCGTATCTGAGTTTATTATAGCTTTTCGATGTAGTGATGTTTACTAGATATTCGTTTAGCCCTCCGACATTATGGTCGATTGCCATATCGTTGTCGTTCAGTATGATGAGTAAGTTATTGGGACTGATGGATGCATTATTCAATCCTTCGAAAGCTAATCCTCCGGCAATGGATGCATCTCCGATGACAGCAATGACTTTTCTTTCTTTTTGTTCGTGTTTCAGTTGTGTAGCAATGGCCATGCCTAATGCTGCTGATATGGAATTAGAGGCATGCCCGGCGATGAAAGCGTCGTATTCGCTTTCGGCTGGGTTTGGAAATCCACTCAATCCGTTGAGTTTACGACAAGTATAAAATCTGTCTCGTCTTTCAGTTAAAATTTTATGCCCGTAGGCTTGATGTCCCACGTCCCAAACTATGCGGTCGTATGGAGTGTCGAATACATAGTGTAAGGCCACGGTCAATTCCACGGCCCCCATGCTAGACCCGAAATGTCCCGGATTATGGGCGAGAGTATTGATAATGAAATGCCTGATTTCGTCACACACTTGGGGTAGCTCGCTAACCTGTAATTTTCGTAAATCGGCGGGTGTGTTTATTTGTTTCAGTAGTTCTGTATTGTCGGGGTTCATTTTTAGTCTCTTTTACGTAAATACAATGGTACTATTTACCTTTACTCTCTTGCTTCCATTGTTTGTAGAGTGGAACGAATACAATGATTCCCGAAGCAATGATAGCGAACAGAGCTTGCCCGTCGATGCCTCTTCCCCTAATTAGAAGAACGCATAAGAATACCCATAATAAGGCTATGCATGAAATACGGAACGTATTATATTTTCTCATGTTAATCCATAGGTTTGTTAGTGCGCTTATATATACGCCTAAGTTAACCTACAAATATAAATATTCTTTTGCAATCCATGAAAATATTGTATCAATTTCATTTTATAAAGTTGGGGAGTCAGGGCGTGTGTGAAATGAAAAAGGCTTGCGTTAAGTTAAGCAAGCCTTTTTTCATGATTTTGAGCTATTCTATGTTTTTTCTCACTTGGGTGAGGTATTCTTTCATTTTTATAGAATCTTTACGCTCGATAATATCGAGGAGAGACGATAACTGCTTCTGTATTCCCCGCACTTGATCGGGGGTATTGGGATTGAAAAGAATTTCGGTTAGCAGGTAGTCGTCTTCCGAAAGTAGCCCTCTTGCTATGTCCATATGTTTTTTGAATGTCGTGCCGGGAGCCTCTTGATGTTTCATAATCGAGGCGAACACCAGCGTCGAAGTGAATGGAACCGAGAGCGAATAAGCTATGGTTTCGTCATGCTCTTTAAAACTGTATTCGAATATATTCAATCTCAGTCGCTGGTAAATATCCTTGAAAAAGATTTTGCCCATGTGGTCGCCTTCGGTAATGATGATTGTATTTTTGTGTACTTAGGTCGCTCAAATTAGCGAATGTTGGTCCGAACATAGGGTGTGTCGATACGAATGGGTGTCGGGCTTGGGCATAAAATTCGGGTAATCCGGTCTTGACCGAAGCAATATCCGATAGGATTGTGTGAGCCGGTAAATAGGGGAGAACGGTTTGAAACGCTTCTATCGTATATTTTACGGTTGCCGCATTGATGACTAAGTCGGGCGTAAAATCTTGTATTTCTTCTGGCCGGGTCATTCGCAAAGTGTTGAATGCGAATCTCAGTCGATGAGGGTCTATGTCGTATAGGGCGATTTCATGGTCGAAACTGAGTACATCGGCAAAGAAAGAGCCCATTTTTCCGGCTCCGAGAATTACTATTTTCATTGTTTTTATTTATTAATAATATCCATTTGTTGATGTACCGATTCTTCGTGAATGGCTTGCATCACTTCTTTCATGAATTCTCCGCTCATTCCCAACTCAACGGCTTGTGCCATGCGTTTTTGTAGGATTTCGTCATAGCGGTTAGTTTGCAGCACGGGCATACTGTGCTCTTTTTTATATTGCCCGATTTCTCTGGATATGCGCATGCGTTTGGCTAACAGTTCGAGCAGTTGATTGTCGAGGTTGTCTATTTGGTGACGTAGTTCCGATAGGTTTTCTGTCGTCTGTGTGGTCTCTCGTATTACCAACATGTTGAGTATATAGTCCAGAGCGTCGGGGGTCACTTGCTGATTTTTATCGCTCCATGCACAATCGGGGTCGCAATGGGATTCAACGATTAGTCCGTCGAATCCCAGATCCATCGCTTGTTGGCTCAATGGAGCTACAAGTTCGCGTTTACCGCCGATGTGGCTAGGGTCGCAAAAAATAGGAAGATTGGGGAGACGGCGACGTAGTTCGATGGGAATGTGCCATTGAGGCATATTGCGGTACAACTGTTTGTCGTAGCTGCTAAAACCCCGGTGTATGACTGCCAGTCGGTGGAGACCAGCGTTATAAATGCGTTCGACGGCTCCTATCCATAGTTCTATGTCCGGATTTACCGGATTCTTGATGAGTACCGGAATGTCTACACCTTTCAGTGCGTTGGCTATTTCTTGAACCGCAAAGGGATTGGCGGTCGTGCGTGCTCCGATCCATAAAATGTCGATACCATGTTTTAATGCTTCGAATACGTGCCGTTCAGTGGCAACCTCTGTTGCCGTGTACATACCGGTTTTTCTTTGACGTGTTTTAACCAAGCAAGGCCTTCTACGCCTATACCTTCGAATCCGCCCGGTTTGGTACGAGGCTTCCATATACCTGCACGAAATATTTTAATGCCGCGCTCGGCGAGGCTTTTCGCTGTGGTCATTACTTGCTCTTCGGTTTCGGCGCTACATGGGCCGGCTATGATAATAGGGCGTTTAGAGTCTATTCCGGGAAGTAAAATTGATTGTAAATCTTCCATAATGGTATTGTTATTTATTTGATTTGATTTTTTCTATACGGTGTAACGCTTCTTGCATCTTTTTTTCGGGGCGCAAAGCGAAATGCGAATATATCTGTTCCCTCGACTTCCGAAAATGAATCCCGGAGTAATGAAGACGTGCGCGTTGTATAATATTTCGTCGGCTAACGATTCGGCATCTGTTGCACTATCGGGAATTTTTCCCCATACGAACAATCCTGCTTGTGAAGGATCATAACTGCAACCGAGAGCTTTCATGATTTTTTCTGCGATATCACGTCGGTTACGGTACACTTCGTTTAATTGGTCATACCACTCTTGACCGCATGACAATGCTTTTGTCGCAGCCATTTGTAGCGGACGGAACATTCCTGAATCGATATTACTTTTCACTTTCAAAATCCATTCGATAAATTGAGGGTTGGAAGCAAGCATACCGATTCGCCAACCGGACATATTGTGAGATTTGCTTAAAGAATTCATTTCGATACAAATGTCCTTAGACCCGGGGACAGCTAGTATACTCATCGGATTGTCGTTGAGAATGAAACTGTACGGGTTGTCGTTCACGATGATTATGTTGTGACGCTTCCCGAAATCCACCAGCTTGGTAAACAATTCCATAGATGCTTTGGCTCCCGTAGGCATATTGGGATAGTTGACCCACATTAACTTTATACGATCGAGCGGTAACGATTCTAATTGCTTGAAGTCGGGTCGCCAATGGTTATTTTCGTCGAGGTCGTAGGTGAAAATTTCGGCTTCGGCTAGTCGGCTGACGGAACTGTATGTGGGGTATCCCGGATTGGGAACCAATACCCCGTCTCCGGCATTGAGAAATGCCAAACTGATGTGCAATATACCCTCTTTGGACCCTATAAGGGGTTGTATTTCTTTTTGAGGATCGAGTGTTACATTGTACCATCTGTTATACCAATCGGCGAAGGCTCGGCGTAGTTCGGGTAGGCCTATGTAAGGTTGGTATCCGTGAACATCAGATTTCCGGCTCTCCGTACACAGGGTTTCAATCGTTTCGGGGTGGGGCGGCCTGTCAGGCCCGCCTATGCCCAGACTGATAATATCCAAACCGCGGGCATTTAGTTCGGCTATTTCTTTCAACTTTTTTTTGAGAAGTAGTATTCGCTTATGTTATTTACCCGATTAGCGGGTCTGATATTAAAGGGGTTGATTGAATTCTGCATATTCTCCAAGTATTTTAAAGTCTTTTGTTAGAGGTCTTATTGCTTCGAGGGATTGTTTGTATCGAGTGAAATTATCGAATGTAAGGTCTATATAAAATCGGTATTCCCATTCTTTCCCGATAATGGGCATGGACTGTATTTTGGACAAATTGATATCATAGAAAGAAAGTATGGTGAGTACTTTTGATAAACTGCCTTGTGTATGTGGCAAACTGAAAACAAGTGAAGCCTTGTTTATGCGTTTGCCTGCTATTAAAATTTCACGGTGAAAAGGATCGGCAAGAATTAGAAAACGAGTGAAATTTCGTTTATTGGTTTCGATACCTTCTGCCAAGATATTCATGTTATAGATTTCGGCAGCCAGTTTACCGCAAATGGCAGCATGGCCCGAAAGATGACGGTGTGAAATTTCTTGGGCACTACCGGCCGTATCGTCTTTTCTACGACTTTCATTTTAGGGTGAGCTTGTAAAAAATCACCGCATTGCATTAATGCCATGGGGTGAGAGTTTACTTCGAGGATATCGTCCATAGTTTCTCCCGGTAGTGCGGCCAGTACGTGAGAAATACGTAATTTATATTCTCCTATGATACTTAATTCACTTTTTCGTAATAGTTCGTGATTCTGTAAAATGCTGCCTGCAATGGTGTTTTCAATGGCAATGATACCCAATAAAGAACGGTCGTTATTCATGCGGTCGAACATTTCGGGAAATGTCGAGCAGGGAACCGTTTCTATTTCTTCTTCCCCGAAATAAGATCGGGCGGCGGCCTCGTGGTAGCAACCGGCTATGCCTTGTATGGTGATTTTTTATTCATAAGCAAGATAAATAAAAAATCCCGTTCGTATTGAACGGGATTTTATCATAAGTTTCTTAATTGTTTTCTATTTCTTTTTTTTGCATAAAACCCCGTTTCTATTTTTCTCCAAAATAAAAATAAAAGTAAAAAAGTAATATGCAAAATCAAAATTCTTCATTGCCTGTCAAATATGAGTTTGATGTTGCAAATGTAATGAAATCATTTTTGAATCCAAACAAATAGTTATATATTTTTGAATAAAACGAGATTTTTTTTATCGCATCGTTTTGTATATGGTATTTGAAACTTGCTTTGTATGTGACGAATAGGAGAAAATTTTGCATAACGGCGATGTCTACGGATTTTTTCGCTATCTTTGTCGTGAATGTAAAGGTAAGTTGAGCCGGGCATGACTAAATAAATTGGTTTCCATCTTCGGTTATACTATCTTTGAAGTACAAATAATTATGTATTTATGGAAACTTCGGAATTAACACTTTTTTCTGCAATGTGTGAGTCTTTTTGTACGGCAGTGGAGAAGGCTCGTGCAGAGGCGATGTCCTTGACCGATATGTATGTGCAGGTGAAATACGATGAACAGTTGTTTTCGGTATTTGATGATACTGAAAGTATATTGGTGCAATCGGTAATTGATGGATTGGACGAGTGGCGAGATTCCAGTGGAGAACGTTCGGATGCTGCGATAATTGCTTTTCTGAGGAAGGTGTTGAGTCATGAAGATGTGAATCATGCTTTACATTCGCTGGATATTATACCCCCTTTTTCTGTCGTGTTGGTAGATAATGAGATGGAGCCCGTTGCCGATTTGGTTACATTGGACGATGAGAATATCTATTTGCACGATGATTTTTGGGAAAAAATGGATAAAGAGCTTGACGATTTTTTTGAACAATTGATGTCCGATACGAAATAAGGTGGGGTATTGGGGTTCAAAGGAGGCTGCTCTTGCGGAGTGGAAAGTCTTTTTCACGATATAGGTAGAAAGAAAAAAATTAATAATAATTTGATTATCGAAAGATAAGCACTAATTTTGCGCTCTCAAATTTGCACGCTTTTTTGTGGAAAGTTGAGAATAAATTTGTGAGTCTAATTTAATAAAATCATAAGAATGAACGTTTCGCATCAAAACACTGACAACCTGAATGCCGTGATTTCGATTGAAATTTCAAAGGCTGACTATCAGGAAAAAGTAGACAAATCTCTTCGTGCTTATGGGCAAAAAGCGAATATTCCCGGATTCAGAAAAGGGAAAGTTCCTTTTAGTATGCTCATGAAGATGTTTGGAAAATCGGTTCGAGTTGAAGAAATTAATCGTTTGGTTTCCGAGTCTCTGTACAATTATATTCGTGATAATAAGCTCAATATCTTGGGCGAGCCGATGACCGCAGAAGATATGACTGTCGATTTGGATACACAAGACGATTTCACGTTCCGTTTTGATGTGGCATTAGCCCCCGAATTGAATGTAAAGGTCGATAAAAAAATAAAAGTACCTTACTATACTATTACTGTCGATGATGACATGGTAAAACGTCAGAATGAATCTTTTTTGTCACGTTTTGGTAAACAGATTTCGGTAGATGAGTCTACCGATGAAAGAGACCTTATCAAAGGTTCGATGGTAGAAATGGTAAAAAAAGGGACTCCGGTAGAAGGGGGGATTACGGTCGAAAGTACCATCGTTTCTCCTGCATACTTCAAGAATGACAAGGAAAAAGCTAAGTTTGCCGGCGTGAAGAAGGGTGACAAAGTGATGTTCAATCCTTCGAAAAGTTGTGATGCTTCGGTCGCAGAACTGGCCTCTATGTTGAATATCGATAAGGAAAAAGCTGCCAATGTGACATCGAATTTCGAGATGACAGTGACAGATATCACACATTTGCAACCTGCCGAATTGAATCAAGAATTATTTGACAATGTATTCGGTAAAGATGTTGTAAAAACAGAAGAGGAATATTTTGCTAAACTTCGTGAAATGATAGCGCATCAATTGGTTCCTGAAAGCGATTATAAATTTTCGATTGATGCACGTGCTGCGATAGAAAAGGCAGTAGGTGAATTTGATTTGCCCGATGCATTTTTGAAACGTTGGTTGTTGGCTACCGATAAAAATCGTAAAGCTGAAAATATCGATGAGGATTTTGCGAAGATGGTTCCCGATTTGAAATGGCAGTTGATTAAAGAACAAATCGTAAAACAATTCGATATTCATGTCGATGATGCCGATTTGTTGGCTTTGGCAAAACGGGTAGCGGCAAGTCAGTTCGCACAATATGGTATGACAGGTGTTCCCGATGATGTTCTCGAACGTTATGCTAGGGAAATGTTATCGAGCAAAGAGTCTCGTTCGCGTCTTATTGACCAAGCTACGGAGCAGAAGATTCAAACTGCCATTAAGGAGTCTGTAACGCTTACGGACAAAGAAGTGACGATGGATAAATTCCAGAAAATGTTTGAAGTTGCCGAGTAATAAAATCGATATAATTATCGATAGCCCCGAGACAGTAATGGCTTCGGGGCTTTTCATTGTTTGAAATCTTCCAATATAGTTAATTGATGCTTGTAGTTCGGTTGATGTATTATTTTTTGTGAAGATATTGGCAAAAAAGACCGGGCAGCAGAATTTTATTTGGGGTATAATTGTTTTTTATTTATATCTTTGACTAAAAATAGGGATTAAAAACAATCTAAAAACGATATAATTATGACTAATGATTTTAGAAAATATGCGGTAAAACATTTGGGTATGAATGGACTTGCCCTTGATCAATATGCGCAGTTTACCAGTAGCTATCTTTCCCCTTCTATTATGGAGGAGCGCCAACTGAATGTAACCCAGATGGACGTGTTTTCGCGTTTAATGATGGACCGTATAATCTTTTTTGGGAACTCCTATCGATGATTATACATCGAATGTTATAGAAGCACAGTTGCTTTATCTCGATTCTGCCGACCCGGGTAAAGATATATCTATTTATTTCAATACTCCCGGAGGGTCGGTATATGCCGGGTTGGGTATCTACGATACCATGCAGTTCATAAGCAGTGATATTTCTACGATCTGTACAGGTATGGCCGCCTCGATGGGCGCTGTATTGTTGGTTGCAGGGACAAAGGGAAAACGTTTTGCTTTGAAACATTCCCGGGTTATGATACATCAACCGATGGGAGGCGCACAAGGTCAGGCTTCGGATATAGAGATTACGGCAAGGGAGATACAGAAACTTAAAAAGAACTCTATACCATTATAGCCGATCATTCGGGAAACTCGTATGAGCGTGTGGAGAAAGATTCCGATCGTGATTATTGGATGACTGCTCTTGAAGCCAAAGAATACGGTATGATTGACGACGTATTGGTAAAATCTATGAAATAATATTCTAGGAATGGCTAAGGGCGAAAAGTGTAGTTTTTTTTGCGGAAGAGGAGAAAATGAGGTAAGATTATTAATGCCGGGGCGGGACGGTTGTATTTGCGACGAGTGTGCCGAGCAAGCCTATCTCCTTTCCGAAGAATATTTGCATAAAAAGAAAAAAGCGAGTTCCAAATGGACCGTATCCCGAGAGGATTTACCTAAACCGGAAGAGATAAAAACATTTCTCGATCAGTATGTTATCGGGCAGGACGATGCCAAACGTTATTTGTCGGTCTCGGTCTATAACCATTATAAACGTGTTTTGCAGGTAGCCGATAATGATGATGTTGAGATCGAGAAATCGAATATTATTATGGTTGGCCCTACTGGAACCGGAAAGACCTTGTTGGCGAAGACGATTGCTCGTTTATTGAAAGTTCCGTTTACGATTGTCGATGCTACTGTCTTGACCGAGGCCGGTTATGTGGGTGAGGATATCGAAAGCATTTTGACCCGTTTGCTGCAAGTTGCCGATTATGATGTCGAGGCGGCTGAGCGAGGTATTGTGTTTATCGACGAGATCGACAAGATTGCTCGTAAAAGCGATAATCCTTCGATTACCCGTGATGTCAGCGGTGAGGGCGTACAGCAAGGTTTGTTGAAATTATTGGAGGGTTCTATCGTAAATGTTCCGCCGCAAGGCGGGCGTAAACACCCCGATCAGAAAATGATACCAGTGAATACAAAGAATATTTTGTATATTTGTGGCGGGGCTTTTGACGGAATAGAACGTAAAATCGCCATGAGGTTGAACACCCATGTCGTAGGTTATAATGGAGGTGGTAGCAGTGGTCGTATAGATCGGGAAAATCTGTTACAGTATATTGCGCCCCAAGATTTGAAATCGTTTGGTCTTATTCCTGAAATTATAGGACGATTGCCCATTTTAACCTATTTGCAACCTTTGGACAAGGCCGCGCTACGGAGAATTCTGGTAGAGCCTAAGAATTCGATTATCAAACAATATATCAAACTTTTCGAAATGGACGGAGTGAGACTTTCGTTTGATGAGGACATGCTTGATTATGTTGTCGAAAAGGCCGTAGAGTTCAAGTTGGGAGCCCGAGGATTGCGCTCTATTGTCGAAACGATTATGATGGATGCTATGTATGAAACGCCTTCTTCGACAAAAAGAAATTGCATATAACACGTAGCTATGCAGAAAAGAAGTTAGAAAAAGCAAAACTATTGGCAGTATAAGAAAAAACAGCAAGAAAAAATTTGGTAATTAAGAGGAGTTGTTTATAAATTTGTTTGACCGATAAAGGTCGGCGAATATACATAACGAGAAAGAGAGTAACCGTATGGCAAAAGAAGTAAATTTGACTGAGGAACTGAAAAGGAATTTCGGATTCGATACATTTAAGGGAAATCAGGAAGCGATTATCAGAAATTTGCTTGCCGGGAATGATACATTTGTATTGATGCCTACCGGAGGAGGGAAGTCGCTTTGTTATCAATTGCCGTCGTTGATTCTTGACGGTACTGCGATAGTTATTTCGCCTTTGATTGCATTGATGAAGAATCAGGTCGATGCTATGCGGAATTTCAGTGCCGAAGATGGTGTCGCTCATTTCATAAACTCCTCTTTGAACAAAACTGCGATAGACCAAGTGAAGACCGATATTTTATCGGGGAAAACCAAATTGTTATATGTTGCTCCTGAATCCTTGACGAAGGAAGAAAACATTGATTTTCTTAAACAGGTGAATGTGTCGTTTTATGCGGTAGATGAAGCCCATTGTATTTCGGAATGGGGACATGATTTCCGTCCTGAATATCGACGTATCCGACCTATTATTAATGAGATTGGCGTACGTCCTGTAATAGCTCTTACCGCGACTGCGACTCGAAAGTCCAGCATGATATACAGAAAAATCTGGGCATGTTGGAAGCTACTGTATTTAAGTCGTCGTTTAATCGTCCTAATCTTTATTATGAGGTTCGCCCGAAAACAGCGAATATCGATAAAGACATTATTAAATATATAAAATCGCAGGAGGGTAAATCGGGTATAATCTATTGTTTGAGTCGAAAGAAAGTAGAAGAATTGGCAGAATTGTTACAGGTAAACGGAATTCGTGCGTTGCCATATCATGCCGGAATGGACTCTGCGACTAGGACTCAGAATCAAGATGCATTCTTGTTGGAGAAAATAGATGTTATCGTTGCCACGATAGCCTTTGGTATGGGGATTGATAAGCCCGATGTCAGGTATGTCATACATTACGATATACCCAAAAGTCTGGAAGGCTATTATCAAGAGACGGACGAGCCGGTCGAGATGGAGGAGAAGGTCAGTGTATAACTTTTTTTATATCAATAAAGATTTACAGAAACTCGAAAAATTCATGCAGGGAAAACCCATTGCCGAGCAAGAGATTGGTAAACAGCTTTTGTTAGAAACTGCTGCTTATGCCGAGTCTTCTCTTTGTCGTCGCAAGATTTTACTGCATTATTTTGGAGAAGAGTATGAGGAAGATAATTGTGGAAATTGTGATAATTGCCTAAATCCTAAAAAAGCAAGTGGAAGCAAAAGATCAACTTTGTGCGGTTCTTGAAACTATTATTGCACTGAAAGAAAAATTTAAAAGCCGAATATGTGATAGATGTCTTGTTAGGTAAAGAAACGAGCCAAATACTTTCGTATCAACATGAAGATTTAGAGGTGTTTGGAAGCGGACAGGGTGAAGATGAGCGCACGTGGAACGCCGTCATTCGACAAGCATTGATAGCCGGCTACATAGGTAAAGATATTGAGAATTATGGACTATTGAAAGTAACGAAGGCTGGGCATGCGTTTTTGAAGAATCCGGTTTCGTTTAAGATTGTCAAAGATGTCGATTTTGACGAGGTGGAGGAAGAAGTGCCCATGAAAGGTGGAGCTTCTTGTGCGGTCGATCCCGAGTTATATTCTATTTTGAAAGATTTGCGAAAGAAAATCGCTAAACGATTGGAACTTCCTCCGTATGTGATTTTTCAAGATCCTTCGTTAGAAGCTATGGCGACAACCTATCCGATTACAATTGAGGAGTTACAAAATATTCCGGGGGTAGGAGCGGGTAAAGCGAAACGTTATGGAGAAGAGTTCGTTAAAGTCATCAAAGCTCATGTGGAAGAAAATGAAATTGAGCGTCCCGAAGATTTAAGAGTGCGTACGGTTGCCAATAAGTCGAAATTGAAAGTATCCATTATTCAGGCCATCGACAGGAAAATTGCACTTGATGAATTGGCCGAGTCGTAGGGCCTTGAATTTGGAGAGTTGCTCGACGAGATAGAGGCGATTGTTTATTCCGGAACGAAACTGAATATCGACTATTTCCTGCACGAGATTATGGACGACGAGCATATCGACGATATTTTTGACTACTTCAAGGAGAGTGAAAGCGATAGTCTCGAAGATGCCATTGAGGAGTTTGGTATGGAGTATAGCGAAGAAGAAATTCGTTTGATACGTATCAAGTTCCTTTCAGAGATGGGAAATTAAAAGCCGAGAAATAATAGTGAAAAAGCGACATTCCGATAATCGGTTGTCGCTTTTTTATTTTAGCTTTGGGGTGATAAATAATTTAAAAATCTTCATGTATAGATAATAGCTTGCTGAAAAATAATTATCTTTGCATGCAATAAAATTCCAATGAACCCCATTATGTCATTTGTTGCAGAAAAGTGGTGATGGACGGATTAACTTTTGACGATGTTTTGTTAATCCCCGCTTACTCCGAAGTCCTTCCTCGTAATGTCGAGTTGTCGACGCAGTTTTCACGCAATATCCGATTAAATATTCCATTAGTTTCGGCAGCCATGGATACGGTAACCGAGGCGCAATTGGCTATTGCTATCGCTCGTGAAGGAGGAATTGGAGTCATTCATAAAAATATGAGTATCGAGGCTCAGGCCCGTCAAGTTCATGCTGTTAAACGAGCTGAGAATGGAATGATTTATGACCCTGTGACAATCAAGTGCGGGTCGACGGTACGCGAAGCGTTGTCTATGATGAGTGAATACCATATAGGAGGGATTCCCGTAGTGGACGATAAAAATCTTTTGGTGGGTATTGTAACGAATCGGGACTTGCGTTTTGAACGCGATTTGGAAAGATTGGTAGACGAGGTAATGACCAAAGACAATTTAGTGACGACTTCACAATCCACCGATTTGCAACAGGCTGCGGATATTCTTCAAAGGCACAAGATAGAGAAGCTCCCGGTTGTCGATAAAGACGGCCATTTGGTAGGGTTGGTTACTTATAAAGATATAACGAAAGCCAAAGATAAACCGTTTGCTTGTAAAGATAAATTAGGTCGGCTGCGTGTGGCTGCGGGGGTCGGTGTTACAGCCGATTCGATGACTCGTGTGGATGCGTTGGTAGAAGCCGGAGTCGATGCTATCGTTATAGATACGGCGCATGGACATTCTAAGGGTGTAATCGGTGTATTGAAAGATATAAAAGCAAAATATCCAGATATCGATGTCGTTGTGGGAAATATTGCGACGGGTGAAGCCGCTAAATTTTTGGTGGAAGCCGGAGCCGACGGAGTGAAAGTAGGTATAGGTCCCGGTTCCATTTGTACGACCCGGGTGATTGCCGGTGTCGGGGTTCCTCAATTATCAGCCGTTTATGACGTGGCGAAAGCATTGAAAGGAACAGGCGTGCCATTGATTGCCGATGGTGGAATTCGTTATTCGGGTGATATTGTAAAAGCATTGGCTGCTGGGGCTTACTCAGTTATGTTGGGCGGTATGCTGGCTGGTGTTGAAGAATCGCCGGGAGAAACGATCATATTCAATGGACGTAAGTATAAGTCATATCGGGGTATGGGATCTCTCGAAGCGATGGAGAAAGGTTCGAAAGACCGTTATTTCCAAGCTAATGAGACTGATACTAAAAAATTGGTTCCCGAGGGAATTGCGGCTCGTGTTCCCTTTAAAGGATCTTTATATGAAGTAGTTTATCAGATGGTCGGCGGTTTGCGTGCCGGAATGGGATATTGTGGAGCTAAGGATATAGAGGCTTTACATGATGCTAAGTTTACTCGTATTACCAATGCTGGTGTAGCCGAAAGTCACCCTCATGATGTGTCGATAACCAGCGAGGCTCCGAATTATAGTAGAGGATAACTGTTCCGATAAGGAAGGTGGATTTTTATTTTTGGGAAGAATACACTATTTTAGTGATTACGATATAATTTTCTTATATTTGAAGCGTTAAAATAGTGTATTATTTTTGTTGATAACTCGGGACTATCAAGTCTCAATAAAATGTAGTGCATAACACAATGAAAAACAAATGGCTCTTAGCGGCTTTGCTTGCCGGAAATTCTTGGTTTTTGGGAGGGGCTACCGATGTCGACCCTGTTATTATGAGAGTGAATAATAAAGATATTCACAAATCGGAATTTGAGTATATCTATAATAAGAACAGCCAGCAACAAATCGATCATAAATCTCTCGATGAATACGTTACACTATTTAAGAACTACAAGTTGAAAGTCGCCGAGGCCGAAGCTATGGGGATTGATACGACTTCGGCATTTAAAAAATGAATTGGCGGGGTATAGAGAAGAGTTGGCTAAACCCTATTTGATCGATGCTTCTGTTGATGATCGTTTGGCACATGAGGCTTATGATCGAATGAAAGAAGATGTGGAGGTAAGCCATATTCTCATAGGATTGAATGCTCGGACTCCGGAGGAACGAGCCGAGGCAAAGAAAAAAGCCGAATCGGTATTGGCTGAAATCAAGGCGGGTGAAGACTTTGAAATGTTGGCAGAGAAATTCAGTGAAGACGGATCGAGGCAGAATAAGGGATATTTGGGATTTATTAGAGGCGGACGTACGGTTTATCCTTTTGAAAAGGCTGCTTTCGCATTACAAGCGGGAGAAGTTTCCGATATAGTGGAAACACAGTTTGGATATCACATTATAAAAGTACATAGTCGTCGTCCCAATCCGGGAGAGTTTCTATTTTCCCATATCATGATATTAGTGCCTCGTGGTGCTTCTTCTGATGAAGTAAAAGCGCAGAAAGAATCCGAGATACGAGCCATTTATGAAGAATTGAAGTCGGGAGCCGATTTTGCTACGATGGCAAAGGAGCGGTCGGAGGATAAGGCTTCTGCCGTACGAGGTGGAGAATTACCGTGGGTGAGTAGTGGACAATTCGTAAAAGAGTTCGAGGATGCTGCATTTGCTCTTAAAAAAATAAAGGTGATATTACAGAGCCTGTATTGTCCCCCCTATGGTTGGCATATCATTAAGTTAATGGACCGGCGGGATATTAAGCCCTTTGAACAAATGCGTTCGGAGATTACACGAATGATGGCACGAGACGAAAGAGGTAGTATGGCTCGTAATGCGATGGTGGCTAAATTGAAAAATGATTATGGTTTTTCTTTGGAAGAATCGCAGCGGGCGAAGTTGATGAAATTGGCTGGCGATTTAGGTAAAGTCGATTCTTCTTATATAGCGGCTATTCATAATGACCAAAGTGTTTTATTCTCATTTGAGAACCATTCATATACAGTGGCCGATTTTGCCTCGTTTTTGTCCAAAGGCCGTGATGTGACGGTCAATGCACCCGATTATGTTTCGACTATGATTGGTTATATGGCCGATATGGAAATATTAGATTTCGAGAAGGCTCATTTGGAAGATAAGTATCCCGATTTTCGCAATTTGATGAATGAATATCGAGACGGCATGTTGCTGTTTGAAATCAGCAATAGGGAAGTTTGGGAAAAAGCATCGAAAGATACCGAGGGCTTGCAGAAGTTTTTCAAGAAAAATAGGAAAAAATACAAATGGGATAAACCTCATTATAAAGGATTTTTGATTCAATGCTGTGATGCGGCTACCGCCGATGGCATAAAGAACCGGATTAAAGAACTCGATGACGATTCTGTAATCGTCGTGTTGAATCGAGAGTTCAATACCGACTCTTTAACAAGAGTAAAAGTGGAACGAGGCTTGTTTGTTGAGGGAGATAATGAAAAAATTGATGAATTGGTATTTAAGGGAGCTCCGGTAAAAGCCGATGAGAAGTTGCCGATAGCTTTTTGTGTCTGGTAAACTATTGAAGAAGATGCCGGAGGCGTATACCGATGTGAGAGGACAAGTGACGGCCGATTACCAAACTTACCTTGAAAAAGTTTGGGTGAAGAAACTCAATAAAAAATATCCGGTAGAAATCTATGAAGATGTCCTAAAAACAGTTAATAGGCCGTAGTTGCCATTATTTAGTCGTAATTTAGCGGATATTTATGTAGGTAATATAGATGTATAAAGTCTCGATAATAGTATTATGCGCAGCATTTTCGGCATGCCTTTTTACGGCATGCCGAAGTGGGTTACAGAGCGATGAAAATTCATTGGTACAAGTGGGCGATGAAATACTATCGCGTCAAGAGCTTGCCGATGCCATGCCGGAGGGACTTTCGCGCGCTGATAGTACCGATTTTGCCGACAAGTATATCCGTCGATGGATTTGTGATGTATTACTATATCGAATGGCACAAAAGAATATTCCCTGATATAGAACGTATTGATGCATTGGTTGAGAAATACCGACGAGATTTAGTCATATTCGAATATCGTAAGAGATTGGTTAATGAACGGATGACAAAGTCTTTTGATGAACAAGAAATGCTGGATTATTATGAGCGAAACTCAGAAATGTTTCGTTTGCATGAAGCCATCTTGAAAGGGTTGTTTCTTAAAGTACCGGAGAATACGCCCAATCTTGGACAGTTGAAAAAATGGTATTGTTCTACAAATCCCGATGGAGTAGAAAAGATCGAGAAATATGCTTTGAAAAATGCGGTGATCTATGACTACTTTTATGACAAGTGGATACCGTTTGAAGAAATCGTCAATAATATTCCATACGAGTTTGGAGATGCTGAATCCTTTTTTAAAGACACATCATAAGTTGGAATTTAATAAAAACGGATATTGGTATTTACTGAATATTACAGAATATCGTTTGCCGGGAGAAGAAATGCCTTATGATTTTGCTCGGGCTCAAATTCAGGAAATTTTGACAAATAGCAATCGGTTGAACTTTGATCGGGAGCTGGAAGAAAATCTGTATCGGGATGCCGAGAAGTCGGGTGATATAAAGTGGTTGTATAAAGGTGAGAAATCTATTGAAAAAGAGAGTATAAAATAATTGAATTATGCGTAAAGTTACTGATTGGCTTTTTATTTTTCTTTATGGCGGTGTCTTTGCCGGCTTTTTTTCCGATGACAATGTTATCGATGAGGTTGTATGGATAATAGGAGATGAAGCTATTTATAAGTCTGAGGTTGAAGAGCAATATCGACAAATGCAATACGACGGACAACGTATCGATGGCGATCCTTATTGTGTAATACCCGAACAGCTTGCCGTGCAGAAACTTTTTCTGCATCAGGCGAAACTGGATACGATTACAGTTCCTGATGCTACTGTTTTTCAACAAGTAGAGGCTCGTATCAATTATCTGATCGCTAATATCGGGTCGAAGGAAAAAATGGAAGAATACTTTAAAAAGCCGGTAACCGAAATTCGTGAAGAGTTGGCGAATGTTATTCGTGATCAGGGAACCGTACAGGAAGTACAACGAAATTTGGTAAAAGATGTAAAAACCACACCGGCCGAGGTGCGTAAGTTTTATAATCAATTGCCGGCCGACAGTATTCCTTATATTCCCATGCAGGTAGAAGTCCAAATTATTACTTTGAATCCTAAGGTTCCGCAGCAGGAAATAGATAATGTGAAAGCTCGATTGCGTGATTTCAGCGAACAAGTAAATAAAGGCGAGCGGGATTTCTCTACTCTTGCGGTTCTTTATTCCGAAGATCGGGGATCTGCCATGATGGGGGAGAGATGGGATTCGTGAGCAAAAAGCAATTTGGTGCCGGAGTTTGCCAATGTCGCGTTTAACTTGAATGACCCGAAGAAGGTTTCTAAAATTGTGGAGACCGAATATGGTTACCATATTATACAGTTGATAGAGAAGAGAGGCGACCGTATAAATGTTCGGCATATACTACTTCGTCCGCACGTTTCCGAGAAAGATATATCCGATGCTTTGATTCGTCTCGATTCGTTGAGGGTAGATTTGATAGATAAGAAAATATCGTTCGATGAAATAACCCAATATGTTTCGCAAGACAAGGATACTCGCAATAACAAGGGACTTATGGTAAACCCTCAAACCGGAAATTCTAAGTTCGAGATGGGACAATTGCCCCAAGATGTGGCTAAGGTGGTTGCCGATTTGAAGGTGGGCGAAATTTCGAAACCGTTTGTCATGACCGACGAACGTAAAAAAATAAAGAGGTGGTTGCAATCGTAAAGCTGAAAAACAGAATAGATGGACATAAAGCCAATATGTCTGATGATTATCAAACCTTAAAAGCCATTGTAGAGGAAAAGAAGAAGACCGATATATTGAATGAGTGGTTGGCTAAGAAGCAGAGCGAGACATATATCCGCATAAAAGAAGGTTGGCGAAACTGCGAATTTAAGTATGACGGTTGGATAAAGAAATAAGATCGACGCCAATGGGGCATCAAAAAAGAATAAGAGATGAAAAGAGAAGGCATAAAATACTGGTTGGTATTTTATGCCTACTTACTTTGGTATGTGGGCGGCATCGGGCACTCCCGAAAAAAAACTTCCTAAACAGGACGATCCCGATAAAGTGTACTTTGGTGAATAGTGACGAACTTACTTTCGATAAGGAGCAGAGTGCCGATTATCGAGTATTGAGGGGAAATGTTGTCTTTCGGAAAGATAGTATGTATATGTACTGCGACAGTGCATATTTTTATGAAAAAGACAACTGACTCGATGCATTTAGTAATGTTCGCATGGAGCAGGGCGATACTCTGTTTATTTATGGAGATGTGTTATATTATCGTGGAGATGAGCAGATAGCTCGACTGCGGAATAATGTGCGCATGGAAAACAGAGATGTAACTTTGTTTACCGATAGTTTGAATTATGAGATGATTCCGAATATCGGCTATTATTTCGATGGGGGCAAATTGGTTGATTCTCAGAATGAATTGACTTCTGTATATGGTCAATATTCCCCGATACCAAACAGTCGGTCTTCAATTTCGATGTGCAGTTGGTGAATGAAAAATATACATTATATTCCGATACGCTCGAATATAATACGCAGACTAAGATTGCCGATATTGTGGGTCCTTCGACTATTGTGTCGCATAGTAATATCATTTATTCGTCGGCGGGTTGGTATAATACCGAAACTGATAAATCGATGCTTTTTGGATCGTTCTTTGGTTATGTCGAAAGGACAGAGCCTTACGGGGGATACGATTTTTTACGATAGGCGATCGGGATTCGGAGAAGTGTTCGGTAATATGGTGCTCAACGACTCCATTCGTTCGGTGATTATGGAGGGACAATATGGTTTCTACAATGAAAGAACCGAGTATTCGTTTGCGACAGATTCGGCACGCTTATTGGAGTTTTCGCGAGGCGATACGTTGTATTTGCATGCCGATACTCTTAAATCTCACTTGGTATTGCCCGATTCCACCCGTCTTTTGCAGGCCTATCATGGTGTGAGATTTTTAGGATAGATGCGCAGGGAGTTTGTGATTCTATGGAGTTTACGTCGGTAGATTCGCTCCTTCACATGTATAAACTCCCTATCATTTGGAATGAAAATTATCAGATAACCGGAGATACGATTCGCATACACATGAATGACAGTACGGTCGATTGGGCCTTGATTCCCGGGTCTGCTTTTGCTGCACAGCATAAAGATTCTGTTTTTTATGATCAAGTTTCCGGTAAGGAGTTGAAAGCATGGTTTGAGCAAGGGCAGTTGCGTCAAATAGATGTAAACGGCAATGCTCAAACGATTTTCTATCCTCAGGAACGGGATTCGACATTGACAGGGCTGAATAAAGCCGAAAGCGGATTTTTGAGAATGTACTTGAAAAATCAGCAGATGGAGAAGATAATTATTTGGCCTCAACCGCAGGGAAGCATGACTCCGTTGGACTTGATAAAGCCCGAGCAGCTATATTTACCGGCCTATAAATGGTATAGTGATTTGAGGCCGGTAAGCCCCGAAGACATATTTCGAAAACCAGAAGTGAAAATAGAAGTTGTTGAAGAGAAAAAACATCGCTTCAATCATTAAGATTTGGTCGAATTATGAGTGATATCATACATTTATTGCCCGATTCTGTGGCTAATCAAATTGCAGCTGGAGAAGTGATACAACGTCCGGCCTCGGTAATTAAAGAATTGGTGGAGAATGCTGTCGATGCGGGAGCTACGTCTATTCAGATTATTTTGAAAGATGCAGGACGTACTCTTATTCAGGTGATAGACGACGGCAAAGGAATGTCTCCGACCGATGCCCGGTTAGCCTTCGAACGTCATTCGACTTCTAAAATTCGTTCGGCCGACGATTTATTCTCGCTACGTACGATGGGGTTTCGAGGAGAAGCGTTGGCTTCTATCGCCGCTATTTCTCAGGTAGAGCTTCGTACGCGCAGAGTCGACGATGAGGTAGGCTCTTGTATACGTATGTCGGCTTCCCAATGTGAAGGGCAGGAGGCGATTTCTACTCCTGTGGGGAGTAATTTTGCGGTAAAAAATATCTTTTTAATGTGCCAGCACGACGTAAATTTCTTAAATCCAATCAGGTGGAATTGAGCAATATACTCAATGAGTTTGAGCGTATGGCATTGATTAATACTCAGATTAGTTTTATTCTCGTCCATAATGACTCGGAATTGTATAATTTGCCGGCTACCAATTTGAGGCAGCGTATTGTTGCACTTTTTGGTAAGAGTCTTAATCAGCAGTTACTTTCTTTGGGAACGGAAACGTCTTTGGTGAAGATTTCGGGTTATGTGGGGCGTCCCGAAGCTGCTCGCAAAGAGGAGCATTACAATATTTTTTTTTTGTAAATGGCCGGTATATGCGCCACCCATATTTTCATAAAGCGGTGACGATTTGTTACGAACATTTGATACCGGTCGGTGAAATGCCCAATTACTTTATCAATCTTACGGTCGATCGAGACGATTGATGTGAATATCCACCCGACTAAGACCGAAATAAAATTTGAGAACGAGCAGCCCATCTGGCAAATTCTTTCTGCGTCTGTAAAGGAAGCATTGGGAAAATTCAGTACGGCTCCCTCTATCGATTTCGATATGGAAGATGCACCGGAAATTCCAACATCGAAGCCGGGTACACATGTTCTTCCCCCTACGGTTCATGTGGATACGACGTATAATCCTTTTCGAGCAGGAGGTGGTAGTTCTTCTGTGAAGAGACCGAACTATGATTGGCAGCAGCTTTATAGCAGCTTTAACAATACAAAAGAAGGTTCGACCGTTCAGCCCGATTCAGACAACGATTTTCCGTCTAAATTGGATTTCTCTGATGGATATGTTTCCAATTTTTTTCTAGTGAAGGGGAACAATCGGTTTTTCCTGAGTTCGAGTCGAAACTGAATCAAAGCGGTAGGACTGTGTTGCAGTTGAAAGGGAAATACATTATGACTCCTTCGGCTGAGGGGTTAATGGTGATAGATCAACATCGGGCTCATGGCATAATTTTGTTTGAGCGTTTTGTGGCGGGAATATCCTCTCGCGAAATGGCTTCGCAACGTGTTTTGTTCCCCGAAATCATGCAATTGACAGTCTCTCAATCAGAAACTTTACATGGAATCTGGGAAGAATTGATAGCGCTTGGATTCGATTTAGCCGATATGGGGCAGAATAGTTATTCTATCAATGCGATACCGGCCGGTATAGAAGGGATAGATGTACGAGACCTTATTGGGCAAATGCTTGTAACTGCTTCGGGAGAAAGAACATGATGCAAAAGGCTTCGTTGCAAAAGCGTATGGCTTGGACTTTGGCCGAGACTGCTGCTGTACCGGTGGGACAGTCTCTTTCTCAGGAAGAAATGTTGTCTATGGTCGATGATTTGTTATCTTTGAAAACACCAGCTTATACACCCGATGGCAAATCGGTTTTTATCATCGTTTCGTATGACGAGTTGCAGAAACGGTTTAATTGATTGAGTTATGTTGATTTTGTTGTCTCCGGCAAAAACGATGGTAGGGAGTAGTAGAACTACCGTTCCTTTTGTTACCGTTCCGTTATATAAAAGTGAGGCCGAGCATATAGCGATGGAAATGGCTGGTTATTCGGTCGAAGAACTGTCGGGTATGCTGGGGATAAATCGTAATTTGGCCTTGCAGACGAAAGAGAGATATAATGTATTTCATTCGCCCGACGTGCATGGATTACCGGCTCTTTTGGCCTATACCGGTATTGTCTTTCGTTACATTTCGCCGGCCGATTTTACCGAGGCCGATTTTGAATATGCTCAGAATCATCTGCGTATGGCATCGGCTTGTTACGGATTGACTCGGCCGCTCGATGTAATAAAACCCTACCGCATGGAATATACTGTTGAATTGCCTTCGATGGGTATTCCTGTTTCGGAATATTGGAAGCCGCTTTTAACCGATAAATTGATTGACGATACAAAAGCGGCTGGTGGAATATTGGTCAATTTGGCGAGCCGTGAAATCCAGCAATCGTTCGATTGGTCTCGAATAAATAAAAGGGTACGAGTAATTACTCCCGAATTTAAAGTATATAAAGGCGACGGGTTTAAGACAATCGTGATATATGCGAAAATGATGAGAGGGGCGATGACTCGTTATATTCTAAAAAACAAAATATCCCACCCCGACGATATTTGTTCTTTCTCGGCAGAGGGCTTCCACTTTTCGCCCGAACATTCGAGAGAAAATAATCCTGTATTTGTCGTTTAATCAGCGTTGTTGTCTTGTTATATAAATAGTTCCGGTTCTTTTCTTGTTTCGCATTTTTCCTTGAAAGCCCGAATAGATAGAAATAATTTCAGTGGATTTATTTTTTTCTCGCATTTTGAGGACAGACGGCGATACATCTCATGCAAGAGATACATTGGCTTTCGTCCGTCATTCGGGGATTCTCTGGGGAATAGCGTTAGTGGGGCATAATGCCGCGCATTTCCCGCACTGTGTGCATTTTTTACCGGCACGAGGTTTCAGGGGTACTCCGTTATATATTTTATAATCAGCATTTCCTTTCACTTGTATTTCTGTGAAACTCTCTCCATTTTTCAGTTGCACCAATTTAGTTTTGATTTGTTCTGAAAATTCTTTAAGATCGTTTCATCGTCAGAATCCGGACGACCTTTGGCATAAACCCTCATGATAGAATGCTCGGCAATACAGGCGATACAAGCAACGGTTTGAAATCCGTTCGATTCTATCGTTGTCTTTAATTCAAGTAAAGCATCGTCGTAATCCCGATTCCCGTAGACGACCACGAGTATAGCCGGGGTGTTATGCCCGGTTATACGTTTCAGTCGATCTATGGCTACGGAAGGAACTCTCCCTCCATACACAGGAACAGCCACTAATAGGGTGTCTTCCCCATTTAGCTCGTAAGAGTTCTGTTGCCGTGTATGGTCGGTAATATCTATTTCTGTAGCCTGAGGGTCTATCTCTTTGCCGATGATATAGGCAGCCTTTCGGGTTCCACCCGTCGGGCTGAAATAAACGATGTGCATTTTTTTATTGTTTGTTTCTACGCTCCTGAACAATGGCATCGAGAACTGCGACAGTCGTTAGGTTGACAATATCTCTCGTCGAACTGGCAATATCGGTGAAGTGAATAGGCTTGTTCAATCCCATTTGTATCGGGCCGATAGACTCTGCCACACCCATTTCCAGCATCATTTTATAAGCCGAGTTCGCCGAACTTAAATTCGGGAAAACAATCGTATTTACTTCTCTCCCTTTCAGCTTGTTGAACGGATACGATTTGTCTCGGAGTTTATTATTGAGGGCAAAGTTCATTTGCATTTCTCCGTCGATGATGATTTCGGGATATTGTTCGTGTAAAATTTTAATGGCTTCGTGTACTCTTAGGGGACTTCCTTGATTATCCGACCCGAAGTTAGAATAGGATACCATAGCGATAACAGGATCTTTGGCAAAAAAACCTTACAGAGTCATAGGACAATTTTGCAATGTCGATTAATGTTTCGGTAGTTGGTTTCCGATTGATGAGTGTATCGGCGAGGAAATAAGTCCCGCACTTGGTGTTCATGATGTGCATGGCTCCGAAATGTTTGTATCCTTCGCGTATACCGATAACCTCTTTCGCAATCTGTATAGTCTCTGCATACTTGGAGTATGTGCCTGTGATGAAGGTGTCGGCTTCTCCGGCTTCGACCATCATCATACCGAAGTAATTGCGGTCGAACATCTTTTCATGAGCTTCGGCGTAGGTCATGCCCTCGCGTTGTCTCTTTTCTGTAAGAAGCTGTGCGTAGCGGATACGGCGGTCTTCTTCGTTCGGATGCCTCAAATTGATAATTTGCATGCCCGATAAATCTACACCTATGGACTCTGCCAACTTCCCTATTAACTCATCGTTCCCTAATAAAATAGGTTTGCAAATACCCTCTTTCATTGCCGTAGAAGCCGCTTGTAACATATTGGCATGATTGGCTTCGGCAAACACGACACGTTTGGGCTCTTTGCGGGCCATTTCGGTAAATTCCCGTAACATCTTGTTGTCATATCCCATCAGCTTTTTTCAGCCGGTCATTGTAGGCATCCCAGTCGGTGATGTGATGCTGGGCGACACCAGAGTCCATCGCTGCTTTGGCGACTGCGGGGGCTACTGCGGTCAATAGTCTGGGGTCGAGAGCTTTGGGGATAATATATTCGGGACCGAACGAAAGTCTCTTTATTCCATAGGCCGAGTTGACAACATCGGGTACAGGTTCTTTTGGTTAGTTTGGCAATGGCATACGTAGCGGCCAGTTTCATCTCTTCGTTAATGGCGGTAGCGCGAACATCGAGAGCTCCTCTGAAAATGTAAGGAATCCCAATACATTATTTATTTGGTTGGGATAGTCCGACCGACCGGTAGCGAATATCAAATCTTTGCGAGAAGCCATTGCTTTATCGTAAGATATTTCGGGATTAGGATTGGCCAATGCGAATACGATGGGCTTTTCATTCATGGATTGTACCATTTCTGTTGTCAAGACATCGGCCACGGAAAGTCCCAGAAAAATATCCGCTCCGCGCATGGCATCGGCTAAGGTCTTTATATCGGTTCGTTCGGTGGCGAATTGCTTTTTGCCGGCGACAAATCGGTGCGGCTGGTGCTGATGACCCCTTTGCTGTCCACCATGACGATGTTCTCTTTTAATGCCCAATCCCATGTATAATTTCGTACAAGAGCTGGCTGCGGCTCCGGCGCCGTTAACGACGAGTTTCGCCTCTTCTATTTTTTTCCCTTGTATATCGAGAGCATTTAAAAGTCCGGCCCCGGAAATAATCGCTGTTCCGTGCTGATCGTCGTGCATAACGGGGATATTTAGTTCCTCTTTTAATCGGGTTTCTATTTCGAAACACTCGGGAGCTTTTATATCTTCCAAATTTATACCTCCGAAAGTGGGGGATATGGCTTTTACTGCGGCAATAAATTTGTCAGGGTCTTTTTCATTGACCTCAATATCGAATACGTCGATACCTGCGAATATCTTGAATAGCAATCCTTTGCCTTCCATCACCGGCTTACCGGCCAAAGCACCGATGTCGCCTAAACCCAATACAGCCGTCCCGTTGGAAATGACTGCTACCAAATTACCTTTGGCCGTGTATTCATACGCCTTTTCCATGCATCTTGTTCTATTTCGAGACACGGTTCTGCTACTCCCGGAGTATAGGCTAGGGACAGGTCTCGTTGTGTACTATAAGGTTTGGTAGGGATTACTTCTATTTTTCCGGCTTTACCTTCACTGTGATATTTTAAGGCATCTTCTTTTGAAACTTTTGACATAAGTATACTATTTAGTGGTTCGTCTGTTTAATTTGTATTCCTAAAAGTTAAATTACTTTTATTTTGTAAGCATATCGAGTACAAATGTAGCAAATTTATCCCATCTCTTATGTTAAGAAAAACATTTCTTTAAAAAATAAAAGTTTTACAAGGGGAATCAGCTCTTTCGATATTCTTTGGGTGATAATCCGATTTGATGTTTTAAAATATTTACTGAAAAAAGTTTGCGAGGGAAAGTTCAGTTCATTGCTGATTTGCTGAATCGTCATACTTGAATTTTTGAGTAATCTTTGAGCCTCCAAAATGACATACCTCTTTATCCATTCGCTAGCCGATATGCCGCTATTATTTTTACGGTTGTAGATAAATATTTGGCTGTAATACATAGCTTGTCGGCATAGAAATTCAACTGTCTATATTTTTTGAAATTTTTTTCTACCAAATCTAAGAATTCGTAGGTAATATAGTCGGCTCTTGTCTTTTCGTTTTTTTGTAAGAACTTATTTGTTTCCAAACTGTCGAATAGAAAAGTGCTACGGTAAGGTGTTGTATCGATTTTATTCGGAAAGGATTATCAGTATCGGCTATTATCTTTTTTATGTAAGCACAATAGTCCAATAATGCAGTTAAAGTTTCCTGAGATAAATGATGAGATATATTGTCCTGCCGCGGGGGGAACCTTAATAATAAAATTTCATTTTTGGAATACGATGCGATATTGCTGGCGAAGTTTTTTGGTAAAAGCAATGCAAATGATATAAAAATCTTCGCTGTTACTATCGTGTTGTAAAATTTGATTGGGATAAATGCTGATTACGCAAGGAGCGATTGCGTTATACTCTATGGAATTTATTTTCCCTTTAACCCAACCTTTCAAGACAATACATAATGTGAATGCTTCTGCTTTGTAAGGATAGTTGAATTTTGATAAATCCGAAATATTATCTTTATTAATCTCTATCAAAGCGAACTCGTTATCGACATGTAAAACATGTTTGTAATGATTGAAGCTCTCGTTGGGAATATCGGTTATGTGAATGGTCATAAATATTTTTATTTTTTCGGAGCAAAAATAGTCTAATTGTCTTGTAAATAATCTTGAATGAGAAAAATAGACCTGAATAGGGGGATAAAAGGACTCATTTGTATGTAAAGATGGATTTATATTTGCAGCCGAAATAAAATCTCTGAAAGAGAATTTGTAATAGAATGAAGGATATAATTTTTATTTATTTTATTTTTTCATTCTTTCCAGCTATTATACAGAGTTTATGCCTAAATTTGTAGCATTCGAAATGTGTTTGAAAAATCCCTGTTTATAGGGGTTATAAAAGGTTTTATGTAGGTATTGATTAAATTTATCAATAAGTTGTGTTTAATAATTTTTAATATAAAATTTTAACTCGACTTGGAATATCAACGTTGAAAATAATTTTTGTTGCTTATGAAATTGACTAAAAATTTTATTCAGCCTATCGCAGGTGCGATGCTTTTGTATTTTTTATTTTCCTGTGGAGGAAAAAATGCCCAGAATGGAAGCGGAATGGTTCGCGAATATGCCGTAATGACATTACAGCCCGATTCGATGGAGTGGTATAGCAATTACCCTGCTGCAATTAAGGGTAAGCGGGATATCGAGATACGTCCGAATGTTAGTGGCTTTATTACAGATTTGAGAGTCGATGAGGGGTCTGTCGTAAGAAAAGGTCAAGTTCTTTTCGTTATCGATACAGTCCCGTACAAAGCTGCATTGAAAGTCGCCGGGACTAATGTAGAGGTAGCGAAAGCCAGTACCGAAACCGCTCGCCTTACGGTAGAAAACAAACGGGAGTTGCAGAGACGAGACATCATCAGCGAATATGATTTGCAAATGGCCGAAAACTCTTATGCTTCGGCTAAGGCCCAGTTGGCTCAGGCGGAAGCCCAATTGGTAAATGCCCGTAATAACGATTCCTATACGCGAGTTATCAGTCCGCTCGATGGAGTAGTGGGGGAGATTCCTTTCCGTGTGGGGAGTTTGGTGTCGCCGTCTTCGGCCACTCCGCTTACCACTGTTTCGGATAATTCCGAGATGTATGTTTACTTTTCGATGACCGAGCGGCAAATTTTGGAATTGGTGGCACAATACGGTGCTGAGAATTTTTTGCAAAAAACTTCCGACTGTATCGTTGAAACTTTCCGATGGTAGTATATACCCGTTGAAAGGACGGATCGAAACAGTCAGTGGAATTATAGATACGCAGACAGGCTCCTCGAATATGCGTGCTACTTTTGAAAATCCGAATAGGTTGTTGCGTAGCGGAGGTTCGGGCGTTATCATGATTCCTATGAAAAACGACCATGCTATTTTGGTTCCGCAAAAAGCTACTTACGAAATTCAAGATAAGAAATTTGTTTATGTTTTTAAATGACGACTCTACGGTGACTTCTACCGAAATAACCATTGCATCGATCGACAACGGAAAAGAGTATATGGTAACTTCGGGATTGAAAGCCGGGGATCGTATCGTGACAGAAGGTGTCAATACTTTGAAGGACGGCATGACTATTAAGGCTGCCGGTTCGCAAAATAATCAATAACAAGAACTTCAAATAGATAAAAGATTATGAAGTTAGATAGATTTATCAACCGCCCGGTATTATCGACCGTTATTTCCATTTTTATGGTCATACTGGGTGTTATAGGACTTGTATTTTTACCGATTACGCAATATCCAGATATTGCCCCTCCTACCATACAAGTTTCGACAACTTATACAGGTGCTAACGCTCAAACCATATTGAATAGTGTTATAGCTCCGTTGGAAGAGTCCATAAATGGTGTGGAAAACATGCTATACATGACTTCTACGGCAACCAATACAGGATCGGCGTCGATCAACGTATATTTTAAGCAAGGAACCGATCCCGATATGGCTGCCGTGAATGTGCAGAACAGGGTCGCTAAGGCTCAAAATCTGTTGCCGGCAGAAGTAACGCGGGTGGGTGTGATTACCGAAAAACGTCAGACGAGTATGTTGATGGTATTCTCTCTGTTCAGTCCCGACGACCGGTACAGCTTGGAGTTCCTTGAAAATTATGCAAAAATTAATGTCCTCCCCTTAATTCAGCGTGTATCTGGTGTCGGTGCTGCCGATGTTATGGCGACAGACTATTCTATGCGTATTTGGTTGAAACCCGATGTTATGGCGCAATATGGTTTGATGCCGGCGGATATTGCAGGTATTTTAGCTGAGCAGAATATCGAAGCCGCTCCCGGTCAGTTCGGAGATCAGGGAAATCAATCGTTCCAATACGTTTTGACCTATAAAGGCCGTTTACAAACCCCTGAGGAGTTTGGTAATATGGTGATACGAGCAAACGACGATGGGCAAATTTTGTACTTGAAAGATGTTGCCGATATTGAATTAGGTCGGTTGACCTATGGGTTTAAAAATTTCCAGAACGGGCATAATGCGGTAAGTGCGATGGTCTATCAGGCTGCCGGATCCAATGCCACTGCAATTATCGGCGATATTACAAATTTGTTGGAAGATATAAAGAAAGACCTTCCCCCCGGAATGGAAATCGAAACGACTTTGAATGCTAACGACTTCCTGTTTGCTTCGATTCACGAGGTAATCAAGACCCTTATCGAAGCCTTTATTTTGGTGTTCTTTGTAGTGTATGTCTTCTTGCAAGATTTCCGTTCGACGTTGATTCCCGCTATCGCTATTCCGGTGTCGTTGATCGGTACGTTCTTTTGCCTTGTATTTGATGGGATTTAGTTTGAACTTGTTGACTCTTTGTGCTATGGTGCTCGCCATTGCGATCGTGGTCGATGATGCGATCGTGGTCGTCGAGGGTGTCCATGCCAAGTTGGATCAAGGATATAAGTCACCCCGTAAAGCATCTATCGATGCCATGCGCGAGCTTTCTGGCGCTATCATTTCGATTACGTTGGTGATGATGTCGGTGTTTATTCCGGTAAGTTTCATGCCGGGAACTTCGGGAACATTCTATCGGCAGTTCGGTCTCACGATGGCATTTGCCATTGGTTTCTCGGCGATCAACGCCTTGACGCTGAGTCCGGCTTTGTGTGCTATTTTATTGAAACCTCACAATAAAGACGGACATGAAAATAAAAAAACATCGTTTATCGATCGTTTTCATATAGCGTTTAATGCAGCATACAACACGATGCTCTCCAAATATAAAAATGGGGTTACCCATTTTGTCCATCATAAAAAACTTTCGTTTGCGGGAGTTATCGTAGGAGTTATTGTCTTGGTTATTTTAATGAACATTACTCCTACGGGGCTTGTTCCGAATGAAGATACAGGTACGATAATGATTACAGCCGATTTGCAGCCGGGAACTTCTCAGGAACGTACGGAGAAAATTCTTATGGAGGTAGATAGTATTATCGCTACTCATCCGGCGGTAAAAAAGTCGTACACAAATTTTAGGATTCAGTTTTATCGGTGGACAAGGGAATACCTATGGCTCTTTTATCGTGAAATTGAAAAATTGGGACGAACGTACCGGAAAAGGTATGGATGCCAATTCTGTAATCGGGACTCTTTATATGAAGTTCGCTACGGAAATAAAGGATGCCCGTGTATTGTGTTTTGCTCCGCCTATGATTCCGGGGTACAGTATCAGTAATGGTTTCGAGTTGAACTTGCAGGACAAGACCGGTGGTTCGCTGGATCATTTTTATGAAGTCGCTCAAAATTTCTTAGCTGAGCTGATGAAGCGACCGGAGATAGCGATGGCCTCGACGACATTTAATCCTTCGTTCCCGCAGTATATGGTCGATGTCGATGTCGCCAAATGTAAACAGGCCGGTATTAGCCCGAGCGATGTGCTGGCGGCTCTACAAGGTTATTTGGGAGGTATGTACTCTTCTAACTTTAACCGTTTCGGTAAATTGTACCGTGTCATGATACAAGCAGAACCGAGTGCTCGGGCCAATCCCGAAAGTCTGAACAACATAAAAATTCGTAATGGTTCCGAGATGGCTCCGATTACCAATTTCATTACCTTGAAAAAGGTATATGGTCCCGATAATATCAAGCGTTTCAATATGTTTACGGCTATGACTATTAACGGTAATCCGGCTGACGGATATAGTTCTGGTGAAGCTATTAAAGCTATCGAGAAAGTCGCCGCCGAAACATTGCCGGTAGGTTATGGATATGAGTTCTCGGGTATGACCCGTGAAGAGCAGGGTTCGAGCAGTGGTACGACAGCTATTATCTTTATGTTGTGCTTGGTATTTGTTTACCTGTTGTTAAGTGCTCAATACGAAAGTTACATTTTGCCGCTTTCGGTAATCCTCTCGATACCGTTTGGATTGGCCGGTAGCTTTATATTTGCATTGATGATGGGAGTCGAGAATAATATCTATTTGCAAATCGCTTTGATTATGCTTATCGGTTTGTTGGCGAAGAATGCGATTCTTATCGTAGAGTTTGCGTTGGATCGTCGTCGTACGGGTATGCCTATTATCAATGCGGCCATCGATGGAGCGGCAGCTCGTCTGCGTCCTATCTTGATGACGTCATTGGCGATGGTTATCGGTTTGTTGCCTATGATGTTTGCCAGTGGAGTAGGTGCTAACGGTAACGGCACTCTGGGAGCCGGAGCCGTGGGAGGTATGCTCATCGGTATGATATGTCAGATATTTATTGTTCCGGCTTTGTTCGTTGTCTTCCAGATTATTCAAGAAAAGATTAAACCTCTTAAATGGAACGATCTTGATAATTCGGAGGTTATTTCGGAGATTGAACAATATTCCAAATAAATTTGAGGTAACTCTATAAAACAGAGAATATATGAAACGAATTCTTTTTATATACCGTGTGTGGTTTGGCTATGCTCACTATGTTTAATAGCTGCCACATATATAATAAATATCATCGACCCGATGTCGATGTAGAAGGCTTGTTCCGAGATACTGTTGCGGCAGGCGATACCCTTGCGGCAGATTCCTTGAATATGGGGAATTTGCCGTGGGAAGAAGTCTTTACCGACACGATATTGCAGAATCTCATACGCATTGGATTAGAAAAAATAGCGATCTGCAAAGTGCCATGTTACAAGTAGAAGCGGCTCAGGCTAGTTTCAATGCCGCTCGCTTGGCGTTTTTGCCAACGTTGAATTTGACTCCGCAAGGCGGTGTAAGTAGTTTTGATGGTAGCAAAGCCTCATGGACTTACAATGCGCCGGTTACGGCAAGTTGGGAGATCGATATATTTGGAAGAGTGCTGAATTCAAAACGCAATGCAAAAGCTGTATTAATGCAAAGCGAAGCGTATGAACAAGCGGTTCGTACACAGATTATCGCTACCATAGCTAATGGTTATTACACCTTGTTGATGCTCGATAAGCAACTCGCTGTTACGGAAGAGACCGCTTTGTTGTGGGGAAAAGAGCGTGGAGACGATAAAAGCGATGAAGATTGGAGGCATGACAAATGAAGCTGCGGTAGCGCAAAGTGAAGCGAATAGCTATATGATTGCGGCTTCGATACCGGCTTTGCGGCAACAGATAAGAGAAGCGGAAAACAGTTTGTCCACATTGCTTTATCAAGCGCCTCAGTCGATCGAGAGAGGAACGTTTGAAGACCAGAAACTCCCCGAAATGTTACAAGTGGGAGTCCCGGTTCAATTACTTTCCAATCGTCCCGATGTACGGTCGGCAGAGCTCTCGTTGGCTGCGGCATATTATACTACGAATATAGCGCGGTCTGCCTTTTATCCCAACTTGGTAATTTCGGGATCTGCCGGATGGACCAACTCTGCCGGGAGCATGATCGTTAATCCCGGAAAAGTGTTGCTGTCTGCGGCTGCATCGTTGGTACAACCGATATTCAATCATGGCAGTAATGTCGCGAATCTGAAAGCTGCCAAAGCTCAGCAGAAGATGGCTGCTATTAATTTCCAGCAGACAATCCTTAATGCAGGAAAAGAGGTAAGCAATGCTCTTTATCAAATTCAAACGACAAAGGAAACTCTTGTAAATAGAAATCAGCAGGTTGCTTCTTTGGAAAGAGCTGTTGAAGCTACCGAGTCGTTGATGAAGCTGGGTACTTCGACCTATCTCGAAGTCCTTACGGCTCAACAGTCGTTGTTGAATGCCCAGTTGTCCCAGATTTCCGATTCGTATCAATGCATGGTCGCTGTCGTCAGTTTGTATCATGCCTTAGGCGGAGGACGGGAAATAGAGGAAAATACGAAGTAAAAATTAAAAATAATATACTATGATTAGTCCGTTAGCGTACGTCGATTCCAAAGCGGTGATTGGGAACAATGTGACGATTCACCCCTTTGCTTATATCGATAAAGATGTTGTCATTGGAGACAATTGTGTGATATATCCATACGCCAGTGTTTTGGCGGGAACTGTCATGGGAAAAAACAATCGGGTTTTTCAAGGTGCTATTTTGGGCGCCGAGCCGCAGGATTTCCATTATAAAGGCGATGCTACCCGGTTGTCTATCGGGGACGATAATATGATTCGAGAATATGTTATCATCAATAGAGCTACGACTCCCGAAGGAGAAACTGTCATTGGAAATAGAATTTGTCTGTTGAAAGGAACACGTATCGGACACGACTGCCGTGTGGACGACGATTGCATTTTAGGTATCGATTGCGACCTCTCGGGGAGAGTGTCATATTCATAGTAAAGCAATTCTCGCCGGACGTGTAATCGTGAAAGAGCGCTGTCGGGTAGGTAGCTGGACTTTGGTGAAAAGCGGTTGTCGTACGGGCAAAGATATACCTCCTTATATTTTAGCGGCACATAATCCTATTACATACAAGGGAATAAATGCATTTATTCTTAGACGGCGAGGATTCAGTGAGGCTACTATCGAGAATATCGCTTTGGCTTATCGACAAATATATCAGTCGGGTACTAGTCTTGAAAATGCAGTGCTTCGTATTAAAGAAGTGGTGGAGCCAAGTCCCGAAATTGATTATATTCTATCTTTTATAGAAGATTCGAAAATGGGTATAATTGCTACCTATGGAGAAGAAAAATAAAGTAGAAAAGTAGACTGAAAGAAACCCCGGTTAAAAATAACCGGGGTTTTTTTATAAATGCCTATTCTCTTTTCCCTATTTTAAATATATAAATATTTGATTATTATATAATTATATACTTTCTGGATAGCCTAAGTCTAATAGCGTTTGTTTTTATTAACGAAATAGTACATAATTAAGATTTGAAAACTATTTTAGTTTTCAAAGTTTTTCTGTACATTTGCCGCGGTAATGAGATAATTATTATGAATACAGAGTTACAACAGCGAATTATCAAGCAGGCGACCCGTATGTTTTTCTGTAATGGAATTAAATCTGTTACGATGGATATGATTGCTTCTCAATTGGGTATTTCGAAACGGACTCTCTATGAGAACTTCAAGGAAAAGAACGAGTTGTTATTGGCTTGTTTGGAAAATCAGGAAATGGAAAAAAAGGGCTCGGTTAGAGGTGTATTTAACCAATCGAAAGAATGTAATCGATTTGTTGTTGAATGTTTATGAAGATATTCTTCGTTTCATGCGGAATACGAGTCCCATGTTTTTTGTGGATATGAAACGGCATTATCCGAGGGTTAATGATAAGTACGAGAATGACAAGGAGTGCCATAAACAAGCTATGGTCGATTTATTGAAAGAAGGTGTAGGCGAAGGTGTGATACGAGCCGATATCAATATGGAGATTGTAGCGACGCTATTGACTTTTCAATTTGAACTTTTTAAAAAAATCGGACCAAATATTTAATTCTAAATATACTTTTACCGAGATTTTTGAAACGATATTTAAGAGCTTTATTCGAGGAATAGCTACTCCGGAGGGAGTAAAATATACAGATGAATTTTTTGAGGAGAATAGATAAAAAGATGGTAAAAACTTTAATGATGAAAAAAGACGTATGAACAAAATGACGATCATGCACCGAGTCGGTGCTATGTTGATGCTGTTCCTTTTCCCCGGAATATCTTGGGCTCAGGAACAGAAAGTTCAATCGGTAACTCTCGATTTGAAAACAGCTATCGGTATAGCGCTCAATGAGAATCCAACGATTAAGGTTGCCGATGTGGAGATAGAGAAAAAAGATTATTCCAAAAAGGAAACTATCGCAGGATTATTCCCTCGTATAGACGGTTCTGCATCATATAGTCGTACGATAGAGAAACAAACCATGTATATGGATTCAGAAGCATTCGATATGAGTGCCATGTTTACTCCTATATACAATACGATAAGTCAGCTTCACCCCGAATTTCAGGTTCCGCAGACAGGAGGAGCTTCCTCTTCTTCCGGTGAAACAGGAATGAAAGTCGGGACAGATAATACTTATTCGGTAGGGTTTAGTGCTTCGTTACCGATTATCGCCCCTCAATTGTGGAAAAGCGTTCAATTGTCGAGTGCCGATGTCGAACAAGCGGTAGAAGCAGCCCGTTCCTCTCGGTTGAGTTTGGTTAATCAAGTAGAGAAAGCATATTATAGTCTGTTGTTGGCGCAAAACTCCTATGAAGTTATCAAAATGAGTTATGACAATGCCAAGTTAAATGCAAGGGATTACAAGAATAAGTTTGAACAGGGAACAGCTTCGGAGTACGATGTGTTAAGGGCCGAGGTGCAAGTCCGTAATCTCGAACCTACATTATTGCAAACCGAGAACAGCGTCAAATTGAGTAAACTTCAATTGAAGGTTCTGATGGGTATGGATATGACGGTTGATATAGAAGTGACCGACAAATTAGACGATTATGAGGCATCCATGTATGAGGAGACTTTGAATATCAATACCTCGCTTGAACAAAATACCGATTTGCGTAAATTGGATTTGCAAACGGCCTATTGAAAAAAAGGCAGTCGATGTACAACGCATGGCTTGGTTTCCTACATTGTCGGCGACAGCTAATTACAACTGGATATCGATGAGTTATGGCGGTATGTTTGATGATTTCCGGTGGAATCCTTATTCTACGGTCGGACTTTCTTTATCGCTGCCGATTTTTTTTCAAGGAGGGGCTCGTCACTTTAAAATAAAACAAGCTAAATCGAATGTCTTGCAGTTGGGACTACAACGAGATAACTTGGTAAACTCTCTTTCGATGCAAGTGCAAATGTCGATGGATAATATCCAGAAATCTATAAAACAGATTGCTTCCAATAAGGAAGGTGTTCGACAAGCCGAGAAAGCATATTCCATCATGCAAAAAAGTTTCGAGATTGGTTCCGCTACTTTTGTAGAGCTTAACGATGCCGATTTGGCTTTGACGAACTCTCGTCTCTCGTATAATCAAGCCATATACGATTTCTTAGCGGCAAAATCCGATTTGCAATTGCTGTTGGGTAATACCGATTTGGAACAATATAAACAAGTGAAAAGCCAAGATAAGTAATACATTCATAGAATAATATAAGAAAATAAACATATGAAAAGAAATCATTTTTTCAACGTAATGGCTGTTTGTGCGGCCTTGTCGTTCGTCGCTTGTTCTGGACAGAAGGAGACTAGCGAACAAGTTGAGGAAGAAACTGTTCAACTTGTGAAAATTGCTAAGGTTATGGAGCAGGCTGTTCCGCAGGTCGTTTCATATACAGCTACGGTAGAACCCTATAAGCGTAATTCGATTAGTTCGTCTGTTCCCAATCGTATCAAAAAAAATATATGTAGAAGTCGGTGATAAAGTCTATGCCGGACAAAAATTAGTAGATTTGGATCAAGCCAATTTAGCTCAGCAGAAGTTACAGTTGGACAATTTGGAGTTGGAGTATAACCGTGTAAAGGAGCTTTTTGCCGTAGGCGGTGCTTCTCAGCAGCAAGTAGATCAGTTGCGTACGCAATATGAGACGACCAAGACCGCTTATGGAAATTTAGATGAAAATACGGTTTTGGTTAGTCCTGTAAACGGAGTGGTGACTGCTCGTAATTTTGATAATGGCGATATGGCCAGTGGGGCTATTTTAACGGTGATGCAGATACAGCCTGTAAAAGTATTGGTCAATGTATCGGAGAGTGATTTCACGAAAGTCAAAATAGGTATGTCGGTCGATGTAAATGTCGAGGTATATGGCGATGAAGTTTTCAAAGGAAAAGTATCGTTGATACATCCTACGATAGATCCTGCTACCCGTACATTTGTGACCGAGATCAATATACCCAATACCGATAGTCGCATTCGTCCGGGAATGTTTGCCCGCGTAAATATCGATTTCGGGAATGTCAATCGTGTCGTAGTACCCGATCAGGCTGTTGTAAAACGTTCGGGTTCTGGGGACAGATTCGTTTACGTGTATAAAGATGGAAGGGTTTCCTTTAATCAAGTTCAGTTAGGGGCGTCATATAGACAAAACTTATGAATTGATTTCTGGTGTAGAGAATGGAGCCGAAGTCGTAATCGCCGGTCAATCCAGATTGAAAGATGGAGCCGCTGTGAAAATTGCAGAGTGATTTTAAGATACCTAATTAAACTATTCACACATTAAAGAAAAATTATATGAGTCTATATGAAGGTTCGGTAAAGAAGCCAATTATGACGTCATTGTGCTTTGTCGCAGTGGCTATCTTGGGTATCTTTTCCCTTACAAAGCTGCCTATTGACCTCTATCCCGATATTGAGACCAATACGATTATGGTCATGACAGCGTATCCCGGAGCCAGTGCTGCCGATATAGAGAATAACCTTACTCGTCCGTTGGAGAATGCGCTGAATGCGGTGAGCGATTTGAAGCACATTACTTCGGAGTCGAAAGAAAATATATCGTTGATTACCCTTGAATTTGAGTTCGGTGAAGATATAGATGTACTGACGAACGATGTGCGTGATAAATTGGATATGGTAAAATCGGAGCTGCCCGATGAGGCGGAAAATCCCATTATTTTCAAATTTAGTTCCGATATGATTCCCATTGTGCTGCTTTCTGTTCAGGCGAATGAAAGTATGCCGGCACTGTATAAAATCCTCGATGATAACGTCGCCAGTCCTTTGGCGCGTATCAGTGGAGTCGGTTCTGTCTCTATCAGCGGTGCTCCCGAAAGAGAAATACAAGTCTATGTGGATCCGGTCAAACTCGAAGCCTATAATCTCAGTATCGAAGCTATTTCGTCGGTTATTGGCGCTGAAAACAGGAATATACCGGGAGGTACGTTTGATGTCGGTTCGGAAACTTATTCATTGCGTGTGCAAGGGGAGTTTAGCGACGCCATGCAAATGAACGATATCGTAGTCGGTAATTTCGGTGGAAAGACAATCTATTTAAGAGATGTCGCCGTCGTACACGATTCAGTCGAAGAGCGGGCGCAAGAAACCTATAACAATGGAGTACAAGGGGCGATGATTATCGTCCAGAAACAGTCGGGGGCGAACTCTGTGGAAATCTCCAATGCTGTTATGGAAGCACTGCCTAGATTACAGAAAAATTTGCCGAGCGATGTTAAATTGGGTGTGATTGTCGATACTTCGGATAATATTCGGAACACGATTGATACGTTGTTCGAAACCGTTATTTTGGCATTACTCTTTGTGTCGATTGTGGTATTCCTGTTTTTGGGTCGGTGGAGAGCTACTGTTATCATCGTCATTACCATACCTATATCTTTGGTAGCATCGTTCATTTATTTGGCGGCTACGGGAAATTCGTTGAATATCATCTCTCTTTCTTCTCATTCGATCGCTATCGGTATGGTGGTCGATGATGCTATTGTGGTACTTGAAAATGTGACGAATCATATCGAGCGGGGAAGTGAGCCGATGCAGGCCGCCGTTCATGGAACGAATGAAGTGGGACTTTCTGTGGTGGCATCTACGTTGACGCTTATCGCCGTGTTCTTCCCATTGACATTGGTGACAGGTATGACCGGAGTTCTTTTCCAACAATTAGGTTGGATGGTAACCATCATTATGGTTATTTCTATCGTGTGCGCTTTGGCCTTGACTCCCATGCTTTGTTCTCGTATGTTGAAGTTGCAACCGAAACAATCTAAGGCTTTCAAGATACTTTACGGTCCCATTGAGAAAGGATTGGACAGTTTCGACAATGCCTATGCGCGTCTGTTGCATTGGGCGGTAGGACACCGCACGATAGTTATTGTTTCGTGTATGTCTTTCTTTGTTCTCAGTTTATTCTTGGTTCGGTTCGTGGGAACGGAGTTTATGCCTACTCAGGATAATGGGCGTATAGGGGTAATCGTGGAATTACCTATTGGAACGCGTACTGAAATTTCCAAAGAGATAGGTATGCGGTTGTAGAATCAATGGATGGAACAATATCCCGAAATTGAAGTTTGTAACTTTACGGCAGGACAAGCCAGTACAGACAATACCTATGCTTCGATGACCGATAACGGTTCTCATATTTTGACCTTTAATATCAGTTTGAGTGATCCGGGAGAACGGAAGAGAACACTGTCGGAGATTTGTGATTTGATGCGTAAAGATTTGGCGGGATATCCCGAAATTAAGAAATCGCAAGTGAATTTAGGTGGTGGTATGTCGGCTATGGGTGGTGAGACCATGCTTGATTACGAAATCTATGGTTATTCGTTCGAAGAGACCGATAGTGTAGCGGCTCAGCTCTCTGCTTTACTCCGGGATATAAAGGGTGTTAGCGAGGTTCGTATTAGTCGTGCCGATTATCAACCTGAGTATCAAGTAGATTTCGACCGGGAGAAATTGGCTCTTAATGGTCTTAACTTGGCGACAGCTGCTACTTATTTAAGAAATCGTATTAATGGAGCTACGGCTTCCCAGTTCCGTGAGGAAGGGGAGGAATATGATATTAAAGTAATGTATGCTCCCGAATATCGTACATCGATAGAAGACATAGAAAATATTGTCGTTTATAATGCTCAGGGAAAAGGCGTTCGTGTGAAAGAATTAGGGACCGTTGTAGAGCGGTTTGCCCCGCCGACGATTGACCGTAAAGACCGTGAGCGTATCAATACGGTTTCGGCTATTCTTTCGGGAGCTGCGATGAGCGAAGTTGTTGCTGCGGCTCAGGAAAAAATAGACCAAATGTCGCTTTCCTTCGGGTATCAGTATACAATTGTCCGGTACTTATGAGGATCAACAGGATTCTTTTGGCGACTTATTTACTTTGATGTATCTCATCGTGATTTTAGTGTTCATTGTAATGGCTGCCCAATTCGAGTCATTGACCTATCCGTTTATCATTATGTTCTCGTTGCCTTTTGCATTCTCTGGTGTGTTCTTGGCCCTGTGGTTATCGGGCAATACGTTGAATGTGATGTCGTTGATCGGTGCGATAATGCTTATTGGTATTGTGGTGAAAAATGGTATCGTGCTTATCGACTATATATCGTTGAACCGGGAAAGAGGTATGGGAATACGTGAAGCCGTTGTAACAGGTGGACATTCTCGTTTGCGTCCTGTAATCATGACGACTTTAACTACGATTTTAGGTATGGTTCCTATGGCTATCGGTACGGGGCAAGGTTCTGAAATGTGGAGGCCGATGGGTACGGCTGTGATCGGTGGTTTGACAGTATCTACGATTTTGACATTGATTCTCATACCTGTACTTTACTGTGTATTTGCCTCTGTCGGTGTGAAGCGTAAACGCAAGAAACACCACGAACGACTGCTTCAAGGTGTAAAGATAAATTCTAATAACTAAATCAAAAATGTTCTGTTTTCCTTTTTCCCAGAATCGGAAAAAAGGAAAACAGAACACTAAAAAAATAAAATTCGATATGAAATCTGTTCTTATCACTTTTGATCAAAGCTCACTATGTGCGAATTATCGAACTGTTGGATAAACTCTCTTGTCGGGGGTTCTCTTATTTCGAACAGATGAGAGGACGTGGTTCCAAGACAGGGGAACCCCACTATGGCAGTCATGCATGGCCTTCCATGTGTTCTGCCATTATAACCGTTGTCGAGGATAGTAAAGTAGAGCCGCTGTTGGAAAAACTGCATCAGATGGACGAGGCTACTCCCCAGCTTGGGCTACGGGCCTTTGTCTGGAATATAGAGCAAGCAATTTGACGGGTTTGTGTCCGAACATCACACACCCACCCAGAGGCTGCATCGAATATTTCGGTGCAGCCTCTGGGTGTATTAGGTCCGTGAGGATATCTCAACGATTTGTCGAAAGGGGATAATTTGTAGTCCGATTGTCTTCATATTTCGGTAAAATCATTATTTTTGTATTGCATAAAATTGTGTACTATGAAACATTCAAGCATTTGGAGCTGCCTCATGATTTTTCAGTAGTTGGTATCTCCTTATTGACATCGTGTGGGAGAAGTGGAAAAGTGGAAATCACTCCCTATATTCTCAACTTGCATTTGAAATATACGCACATTGATAATTTCGAGCACGGTATAGCTCGGGTGAGCATGGATACTAAGACTGAGTCGGGTCGCGAGACAGCTGTCTATGGTTGTATTGACGAGAGGGGCAAGGAGGTGATACCTTGTATTTATGAGCTGGTATTTGTCGAGCCTGGTGGTATCGTGGCTCTTTCGAAAGAGGGGGTGTACAAACTTTTTGTCTATCGCGACGGTGGGGTAGAGGAATTCTCCCTCCCGTCAGGTATTCAGCCGATAAGCGGTTTCTGTTGCGACCGTAGTGCGGTTTGTGACGAGTATTATAACTATGGTTATATCGATTCCGAGGGGAACCTTGTGGTGCCCCTGCCGGTATGAACGTGTGAATGATTATAACGAAGGTTTGGCCGTAGTCGAACAGAATTGGAGAAAAGGATATGTCGATACCGACGGTTACGAGGTGTCTCCTGTCTCTTATCGGGAAGCAGAAATGTTTAGAAATGGCCGCGGCTGCGTGCAGAACGAGGCAGGACTCTATGGCTACGTCGACGAGACGGGCCGGAGGTAATTCCCTGTCGGTTCGAAAAAGCCATCTCCTTTTATGGCGAGGTGACCCCGGCGTGTCTCAATGGTCTCTATGGTTTGATCGACAAAGACGGCGAGTTTATCTCGACCCCGCGTTATGAGGCGATGGGTATTTGTGACGTTGATGTGTTTTATTTCTATGAGAACGGTCTCTATGGCTTTGTCGATGCCGAGCAGAAAGAACTGACTTCGGCACGTTACGACCGGATAGGTGAATTATTCAGCGAGGGGCTGATTGATGTGGAACAGCAGGGTAAACATGGATTCATAAATAAGCAGGGCGAAGAGGTGATACCCTGCATATACAGTCGGGTGAGCCGGTTTGAAAATGGCTTTGCCCGGGTGGCTCGCAATGGGAGGGTAGGGTATATCGATACCACGGGACGCGAAGTCTTTTTGCTCCCCCTCTAACAGCTATGCGAGCACTTATCGCTCGGGCTACGGTGTGTTCTGTTTTAAAAGCGGTGGTGAGATATTCATCTTTGATGAGGAGGGTAACAGGCTCGACAGTAACGGTCGGGAGACTCCGGGTGCCATCTCTGCTGGTAGTGAGACACCCGCCAGTGGTAGCGTGGGTAGTGACGTGGTGTCTGTTCCCGCAGTTTCGGCACCCGTTTCGTCGGGTAGCAATCGAAGCGATCCAGCCCGTCGGGTCGAGTGGGAAATCCGCCGCAGCCGGGCCATTGAAGAGCTGACCCGCTTACAGATGAAATTGATCGAGGACCCCAATTCGGCTGCTATCAAGCACAACATACAGTCGCAGCAGAACATCATCAATACTTGTAACGAGATGATCGCTATCTATCAGTAACAGGGTGGACATTTCCTGTTTCGTGAGGGGCTGTTGTTTCTTCGTGCGAATTGGACTATCTTTACCGAGTCTTAAATAGATCTGTTATGAAAGTTCTTCTCGACGTACATACTCACACGGTTGCTAGCGGACATGCTTTCAGTACTTTACAGGAGATGGTTCGCACGGCAGCCGATAAAGGCCTGCAAATATTGGGTATTACGGAACACACGGGTGGCATTCCGGGAACTTGTTCACCCATATATTTTCGGAATTTACCGGTAGTGCCGCGGCTGATGTACGGGGTGGAACTCTTATTAGGCGCCGAGATAAATATAGTCGATTATGAAGGTTCTCTCGACTTGGAAGAAGAATATTTTAAATTTTTTGGATATTCGCATAGCCGGACTTCATTCGCTGTGTTATCGGCCGGGAACGGTCGAGCAGAATACATTGGCTGTGGAAGGTGCTATACGTAATGGTCATATCGACATTATCAGTCACCCCGGTGACGGTACGGCCGATCTGTTTTTTGAACCGTTAGTGCTGGCTGCCAAAGAGAACGGGGTGTTGTTGGAAATAAACAACAGTTCTCTCAATCCATATCGCCATAAGGAGAAAGCGAGAGAAAATAATTTGGAAATCCTGCGTTTGTGCAAACACTATGAGCAACCTGTCATTTTGGGGAGTGATGCCCATATCTCTTTTTCCATCGCCGATTACAGATGGCTGTATCCTCTGTTGGTGGAGACTGAGTTTCCCGAAGAGCTTATTCTCAATGATAAGCCCGATGTGTTCAAAGCTCGATTGAGACGCAACCGGGAGGAAATGGTCGTTTAGAATTTCGTCATTCCGTATTTATCGAATGTTTTCTTACGGGAAATCCATAGGGTGAGCAAAACCGATATGAGCGAAGAGGCGAAGATGGTTATCATTAGCATGATTTGATATTTGATGGCTACGCTCGGGCTGCTGCCTCCTAAAATTTGACCGGTCATAGTTCCCGGAAGGGCGATAAGTCCCATGACAGCCATTGATGCGATCGTGGGGTTGAACGATTTGATGAGGGCTTCACGCATGAAGGGGGTCAGGGCTTCGCTGGGAGATGCGCCGTTCCCCAACAGATAAAGGTATAATTGTAGTTCTCTGTTTAGAGAGCCGTAAAACGAATTGAGAGCGATAACGTTGGCCGATAGCATATTGCCTAAAATCATACCGCTGATGGGAATGAAATATCGGGCGGTAAAGATTTTTTCCGGGCGAACGACTAAGCCTAAGAAGTAAAAGTCTATGATGAGTAGTGAGACGAGAAATGCAACGGAAACAGTCATGAATAAAGTTCGTACGGGTAAGTGGGTTCGTTTCAGTGCGGTCGATGAAGCTATGATTATCATGAGCAATATCCATAACAGATTTATCCACAGTTTATCCCATAAGAACAGGTATTCGAGATAAAATCCGATGAGGAAGAGTTGTACGGTCATACGTAGCGCGGCAATAAGCGTGTCTTTTACCAAACCGGTACGGTAACGGTAGAGAAAATAGGTAGGGATTATCAATAACAGAAATCCCAAAGCCATGTGTCCGTATCCGATATTTATTGTTTCCATAATCAATCTCCGATGTATATTTTTCGGTCGAACGCCTCTATGAAGCGAGTGTCGTGCGACACCATCACTACGGTTGTTTCCCGCATGGCGTGAATGTAATCGATGATAAGAGAAATAGAGTCGGGATCGAGAGCCGAGGTAGGTTCGTCCAAAAGAACGATTTTTTGTTTAACAAAGCCGTTATCATCAGCATAATGCGCTGGCGCTGTCCTCCCGATATTTCAATAGAGCGTTTTCATACAGTTCGGGTTCCAGTCCGAGTCTTGCGAAATGATTCAGGATAGTTTCTTTCGTAGGTCTCGACGGTTGGTTTATTTTTAGCCTGAAAGGGGCTGCGATCAGTTCTTCGACTGTTTCAAACGGGAGAGTGAACTCTTGGGGCAACCATGCGGTTATCCGTCGTATTTGTTGTATGGCAACGCTGTCGAGGATTTTACCGTTTATACGGATAGAGCCTTCGTCTGGTAAAAACAAAGCCGGCTACCGAAGCAAGAAGGGTGCTTTTACCGTGTCCCGAAGGTCCGTAAAAGCACCACTTTCTCGCCGGAGCTGATGCAACACGAGAAGTGTTGCATCAGAGGCTTGTTGTCATAAATGAAAGTTATGTTGTCGAATTCGATCATTTTTGTTGGTCGGTAGTTGTAGCTTGCGGCTTCAACCAACGGTCGAGCCAACGGAAGAAAATTCTTTGCCACAGTACGCCGTTCTGAGGCTTCAATATCCAGTGGTTTTCATCGGGGAAGATGAGCATTTCTGCCGGAACTCCTCGCAGTTTGGCTGCGTTGAACGCCGACATACCTTGCGAGGCAAGAATGCGGAAGTCATATTCTCCGTGAGTGATGAGTATGGGGGTGTCCCATTGGTCTACGAATTTATGCGGCGATGTAGCGAACGTACGTTGTGCCGTGGCATTCTTTTTATCCCACGGAGCTCCGCCCATATCCCAGTTGGCAAACCACATTTCTTCGGTTTCTACATATTGTTGTTCGAGGTTATAGATACCTGCGTGGGCGATAAATGCTTTGAATCGTTTTTGGTGATGTCCGGCCAGCCAATAGACCGAGAATCCTCCGTAGCTGGCGCCAACTGCGCCCATGTGGTCGCCGTCGATGAACGGTTCTTTTTTCATTTCATCGGTCGCACTGAAATAGTCTTTCATGTTTTGGCCACCGTAGTCTCCGCTGATTTGTTCGAGCCATTCTTGACCGAATCCATAGAGACCCCGACGGTTGGGTGCGATAACGATGTATCCGTTGGCAGCCATTAATTGCAGATTCCAACGGTAAGACCAGAATTGGCTCACCGGTTGTTGAGGTCCGCCTTGACAATAGAGGATAGCGGGGTATTTTTTTAGAAGGATCGAAATGGGGAGGATAAACGATCCACGTAAGCATCTTTTTGTTATCTGTCGTCTTTATCCAGCGTTCTTCGACTTTACCCATAGTGATTTGATCCAGAATATCTTTATTCTCGAAAGAGATTTCCTTTACTTCTTTGCTTTGCGGGTCAATACTATAAATTTCATCGGGCTGAGACAGAGAGTGGCGCATGGCGATCAAACAGTTGTCGTTTACGGGAGCCAATGAGGCATAATCGTAATATCCGGTCGTGATTTGTTCGATTTTTTTATCGAGCCCTACTTTGAAAATGTGTATTTCTCCCTGATAGGCCGAACGGATATATAGAGATTTTCCGTCGGGACTCCAAGCCAATTCATCGGTGCTGTAATCGAAGTCGGAGGTCAGGTCTTGTTTTTCTCCTGTTTCCATGTTCATGATGAAGAGTCGATTTTTGTCCGATTCGTAACCCTCGCGTTCCATGCTGCCCCATGCCAGATATTTCCCATCGGGCGAGAACGCCGGTGTAGTATCGTATCCCATCATGCCCTCGGTAAGGTTTTTGGTTTCTTGGGTGGAGAGGTCATACAGATAAATATCTGAATTTGTCGATAAAGAATATTCCATACCGGTTTTCTTTCGGCTGGTATAAGCGACGGCTTTACTGTCGGGGAGTCCATGCGAAAGATTCGATACCACCGAATGGCTTCATGGGAGATTCGTATGGCTCTCCTTCCATAATGTCGGTAATATCGGTTAACTGTTTACCGTCGAATGAAGCGATATAAGGGTGGGGTATCTCTTCCACCCACTCGTCCCAATGCTTGTACATTAAATCGTCGATCACACGTCCTGTCGCCTTATCGAGGTCGGGATAGAGGTCCGAGGCTTTCTCGCTGTATTTCACGTTGCCGATGAAAAGTATATGTTTTTCGTCGGGCGAGAATAAAAAACCGTGGACACCTTTCTCATGGTAGCTTATTTGTCGGGCATTGCTACCGTCGGCATTCATAATCCATAATTGTGAATCTCCGCTCTTTCCCGACAGGTATGCTATTTGTTTGCCTCCGTCGATCCATACGGCATTACCTTCCGATTCGGGAGTACAAGTGATTTGCTTTTTGTTTTGTCCGTCGATGTCCATGACGAAGAGCTCACGGTTGCTTTTGTTTTGTTCCAGATTTTCGTAAGAGACACCATACAAAATTTTACTCTTGTCAGGAGAAACTACGGGACCGCTCTGCCGAATGCCATGAGCACTTCTGTGGTCATGATTCCATTCTCGACTTTTACGGGTTGTTTGCCGATTACGTCTCCGGTTTTTCCGGTCGGCTGACAGGCCGTTACCAATAAAGTTCCTGCCATCATCATACAATTTAGTTTGTTCATAAATAACGGTTTATAGTTTATTTATTGTTCGGTTTTTTCTTTTTTTGTCTACTCTTTGTCTCACCTACGATTCTTGCCGGTTTTCTCCACGGGGTGTTCCCATATAGTTTTTCCGCCAAATCGTTTCTGTGCATGCGTTTGAGTGAATTTTGTATGTCGTTTCTCTTTTCGGGGAGATACCAGAAGAAATATTTACGTTGGTTTAACTTCTCTTCTGGTTTTCGGGCTGTGAAAACTTTCTCACCGGTGTAGGGGTGTATTCCTGTATAATAAATTTCGGTGGACAGAGTCATAGGAGTAGGCGTAAAATCCTGTACTTGTTCCAATTTGAAATTCATTTGTTTTGTCAAAGCCGCCAATTCTGCCATATCTTCCTCTGTACAGCCCGGGTGGCTCGATATGAAATAAAGGGATAATTTGCTGGTTCAGACCTTTCTCCTTGTTTATTCGTTCGAAAATTCGTTTGAATTCTTCGAAGAGAGAGAACGAAGGTTTGCGCATGATGTTGAGAACTCGGTCCGAAGTGTGCTCCGGGGCTACTTTCAGTCGACCGGAGACGTGACGGGATATGAGTTCCTCTGTATAAAACCGAGTACAATGGTTTAACTCATTATCTTTGTGGCGGTGGAGCAAAAGGTCGTACCGTACTCCGCTGCCGATAAACGATTTTTTTATGCCGGGTAGGGCATCGACGGCTTGGTATATATCCAATAAAGACGAATGGTCGGCATTGAGATTCGGGCAGATTTGAGGAGCCAAGCAGGAAGGCCGTTTACACTTTCGGCAAAGTTCTTCATTTGCCCCGTGCATTCGGTACATGTTTGCCGAGGGGCCTCCCAAATCGCTCAGATATCCTTTGAAGTCGGGCATATCGATGATTTGTTTTACCTCTTTGAGAATGGACTCTTTGGGCGGGAGGCAATGAATTTGCCTTGATGTGCCGAAATGGTGCAGAATGCACATCCGCCGAAGCACCCTCTATGCAGATTGACCGAGAATTTTATCATTTCGTATGCCGGAATTGTTTTTCCTCTGTATTTGGGGTGGGGCATACGGGTATAAGGAAGGTCGAACGAGGCATCTATTTCCGTTTCGGTCATGGGCGGGTAAGGAGGATTGACCATAATTGCTCGCTCTCCCACGCTTTGCCAAAGTCGCTTAGCGTGGTATTTATTGGATTCTTCCTCGATGTGCTTGAAATTTTCCGATTGCTTCCGTTTGTGGAGTAGGCATTCTTCGTGTGATGCGAGGACGATATTCCCTTCGTCTTCCGTAATGCAAGGCATATTCGAAAGAGGTTGCATGCTTGCTGTTTGTGGAATGTCGTCGAGCTGTTTTATGTTCTCACCCTGTTGTAACCGGCGGGCTATTTCTACGATGGGACGTTCCCCATTCCGTAAATTAACAAATCGGCCGGGCAGTCAGCCAGAATGCCGGGCAATAGTTTGTCTTGCCAGTAGTCGTAGTGAGTCAGGCGTCGCATAGAGGCTTCGATTCCCCCACGATAATCGGAGTATCCGGGAATAACTGTTTTAAGATACGGCTGTAAACGATTGTAGGATAGTCGGGTCTCATGCCATGCCGGCCATTGGGAGTATAAGCATCGTCGCTCCTCAATCTCTTGTTTGCGGTATAATGGTTCACCATCGAGTCCATAGCTCCCGCCGAAATACCGAAGAATAACCGGGGGATACCCAATTTTTTGAAATCCCGCAAATCGTCTTGCCAGTTAGGTTGGGGAACGATAGCCACTCTCAATCCTTCGGCTTCGAGCGTGCGTCCGATCACGGCAGCGCCGAAAGAGGGGTGGTCCACATAAGCGTCTCCCGAGAATAGGATTACATCGACGTAATCCCAGCCTCGTAAATCCATCTCCTTACGGGTGGTCGGTAACCAATCTTGTAATCGGTATTCTTTCATTTTCTTGTTAATAGAGCCCTTCGATCTTTCCGTTTACTACTTTTATTTGATGTGCTTGCGGGTGCTTGGGGAGCCCCGGCATGCGTAGCATCTCTCCGGCTATGGCTACGATAAAGCCAGCACCTGCATTTAATTCTATGTCGTTGATGGTAAATTGAAAATCTTTAACCAACCCGTATCGTTTCGGATCGGCTGAAAATGAATATTGGGTTTTGGCGATACAAACCGGTAAATGATTTAGGTTCCAGTTCTTAATTTGTTTCAGCTTCTTCTCGGCTTTTTGACTGAATACGACCTCTCCCGCACCGTAGATAATGTGTGCGATCTTTTCTATTTTTACAGCTGGGGAATCGTTATCGTCATAGGTGAAACGTAACGGACGAGACGGATTGTTTTCTATCTCTTCGACAACGGCGTTTGCCAAATCGGCGGCCCCGATACCGCCGTCGGTGTAAGCATTGTTCACGACGCATCTTATACCTTTTTGTTCGCAATGGTGCATGATGAGTTCTATTTCTTCATCAGTATCGCTGGTGAAACGGTTGAGAGCCACCAATACAGTTTGTCCGAAAGATTGCAGGTTTTCGATGTGTTTGTCGAGGTTGGCGAATCCTTGAATGATACCTTCTCTGTTCGGTTTCGTTATGTCTGCTTCGGGAACGCCTCCGTGCATTTTTAGCGATAATGTGGTCGCTACGAGGACTGTCAAATCGGGACGAAGTCCGCTTTGACGGCATTTGATATTGAAGAATTTTTCGGCCCCCAAGTCGGCTCCGAAGCCCGCTTCGGTTACGACATAGTCTCCGAAAGTAAGAGCCATGCGGGTGGCTATGGCCGAATTGCAGCCGTGAGCAATGTTGGCGAACGGCCCTCCGTGTACGAGTACGGGATTATGTTCGGTCGTTTGTACCAAATTAGGTTCTATCGCGTCGCGTAACAGGGCGAGCACAGGGCCTGTGATACCCAAATCGTTTACCGTGAACGGCTCTCCATTATACCGATGTGCAACGACGATACGGCCGATGCGTTGTTCCATGTCCTCCATATCTTTCGAGAGACAAAGAATCGCCATGATTTCCGATGCAGGAGTAATGTCGAATCCTGCTTCCGTGGGAATCCCGTTGTTGAGTCCCCCAATCCGGTCACAATCTGCCTTAGTGATCGGTCGTTCATGTCCATTACCCGCCTCCAAAGTATATTTTTCAGTCCACTGGCCTCGGCTCGGTTCTGGAAAATATAGTTGTCCAACTGTGCGGCGATTAAGTTGTGAGCCGACGTAATGGCATGGAAATCTCCGGTGAAGTGCAGATTGATTCTTTCGGGAGGTAGTACTTGTGCGTACCCGCCGCCGGTAGCTCCGCCCTTAATCCCGAAGCATGGACCCAGCGAAGGCTCTCGTAAAGCGATGATGGCTTTCTTACCGATATGGTTGAGTCCCATGCCCAATCCTATGCTCACGGTCGTTTTTCCCACACCGGCTTTGGTTGCGGTAATGGCAGTTACCAATATGAGGTGGCTCTTTTTCGCTTTATGGTCGTTGATAAGTTTGAGCGGTACTTTGGCTATATAAGGACCGTAGTGGAATAAGTTTTCGGCAGGAATACCCGCTTTGCGGGCTATGGTATCTATTTCTTCTAAGACAGTGCTGTCGGCTATTTCAGTGTCACTTTTCATAAATTCAGGTAGTCGTGGTTGTTTTTTGATATAAATCTTCTAGTTTTATAAGCTCGTCCCGATATTGTGCCGCTTCGATGAAATCCATTTTTTTTGCCGCTTCGACCATCTGTTTGCGAGTACGTTCGATGGCCTTTTGCAACTGTTCTTTCGACATATATTTGACGATAGGATCGGCGGCGACATCTACATGTTCCCGATATTCATCGCTGTACGCTTTTGTCGGTTTGGTCGCTTTGGACGGTTGCGCCTGTTGTTTTGTATCTGCATTCGATACGAGCACCGAGCTCTTCGACTTTTGTATCGCTTGGGGAGTGATATGGTTTTCTTCGTTGTAAGCCAACTGTTTCTCTCTCCTTCTATTGGTCTCGTCTATGGTTTTTGCATGCTTTCGGTGATTCGGTCGGCATACATGATTACTCGCCCATTGAGGTTTCTTGCGGCTCGTCCTACGGTTTGTGTCAGCGAACGATGTGAGCGGAGGAAGCCCTCTTTATCGGCATCGAGTATGGCCACTAACGAGACTTCGGGTAAATCCAATCCTTCGCGTAAGAGGTTAACCCCGATAAGCACGTCGTAAACACCCGCTCGTAAATCGTCCAAAATTTTAATACGATCGAGAGTGTCGACATCGGAGTGTATATAATTACAGTTGATGTCGAGCTTGGCGAGATAAGCGTTCAGCTCCTCGGCCATACGTTTGGTTAGGGTCGTTACCAGAACTCGTTCGTCGCGTTCTATCCTTAGTTGTATCTCTTCTAATAAGTCGTCGATTTGGTTCAGGCTGGGACGTACCTCTATGATAGGGTCGAGCAATCCCGTCGGACGGATAACTTGTTCGACGACGATACCTTCGCTCTTTTCCAATTCATAATCGGCGGGAGTGGCGCTTACATAAATGATTTGCCGAGCCAATCCTTCGAATTCGTCGAATTTCAAAGGCCGGTTGTCTACGGCGGCAGGCAGTCGGAATCCATATTCTACCAAATTCATTTTGCGGGATCGGTCGCCTCCGTACATCGCTCGGATTTGCGGTACGGTCACATGGCTCTCGTCGATAATCGTCAGGAAGTCTTTGGGAAAATAATCGAGCAGACAGAAAGGTCTGGTTCCGCTTCTCGGCCGTCGAAATATCGGGAATAGTTTTCTATCCCCGAGCAGTGGCCTATTTCCCGAATCATCTCCACATCGTAGGTCACCCGTTCGTAAAGCCGTTTGGCTTCTAAGTTTTTTCCGATAGATTTGAAAAATTCTACTTGTTTGCCGAGGTCGATTTCTATCTCTCCGATAGCTTTGTCTATTCGCTCTTTGGTCGTGACGAATAGGTTAGCCGGAAAAATTTTGTAAGCATCGAATGTCCCCGTGCTGTTTCCCGTCGCAGGGTCTATGGTACGTATCGACTCGATTTCTTCGCCCCAGAACTCGATACGGACAATCACGTCGTCATAGGCGAGATAAATGTCTACCGTGTCGCCCTTCACTCTGAAATTACCCCGGTTCAGTTCTATCTCGTTACGGGAGTACAGCGAATCGACGAAGTGTCGCAATAGTCGGTTCCTTCCGATATTGTCGCCAACCTTTATGTCGATGACATTGCTGTGAAAGTCCTCGGGATTCCCTATACCGTATAGGCATGAAACCGAAGATACCACGATAACGTCCTTACGACCCGAAAGAAGGGCCGATGTGGTGGATAGACGCAACCGGTCTATCTCTTCGTTGATGGCTAAGTCCTTTTCGATATAAGTGTCGGTCGAGGGTATATAAGCCTCCGGTTGATAATAATCGTAATATGAAACGAAATATTCTACTGCATTTTCGGGGAAAAAACTTTTGAACTCATTATATAATTGTGCGGCCAGAGTTTTGTTGTGGCTTAAAATGAGAGTCGGCTTCTGGACCCGCTCGATTACATTCGCCATAGTGAATGTTTTTCCTGACCCGGTTACACCCAATAGAGTCTGATAGGGAGTCCCGTCGAGTATTCCCCGACTTAACTCGTCGATAGCCTCCGGTTGGTCCCCTGTCGGACGATAAGGTGAAATGAGTTTAAAGTCCATTGAAATCGATTCTTTAATAAGATTCCGGGATTACAAAACAAAGGACTAAATAAACCAGCAGGGCGAGGCCTATTGTCCCGATAGATAACAGTACGCAGATGATACGGACCACGGTAGGGTCTATACCTAAATATTCACCTATACCTGCGCATACGCCGCCTAACATGCGGCCGTTGCGGGGACGGGTAAGTTTCTTTATCGTATTCATTTTATGTTTGATAATTTTTCAGATACAAAGATAGCGAAAGGTGAGAGCAGAGACAAACGGAAATCACATTTCCGATAGGGCTATGCCGAACCGCATCCTATTTTCGCTATTGTGCAAAGATAGTGAAAGGTGAGCGTAGAGGCAAACGGAAATCATATTTTCGACTTGGTTATGCCAAGCCTCCTCCTATTTTGTATTTCCTTTCGAAGATAATAAGACAAAACGTACCTGTCTGTTTTTCATAAAGGCCGGTATGAAAATATGAAAGATAATATATTTGCTGATACTGACAAAAAAGTTGGTCGATATAAACTTTATTATTACCGATAAATAAGGAGTCTTTATCCCGGTCATCGTTAAATTTCTCTTATTTCCTTTCTATATTCGTGTGAAATCTCTAACTTTGCAAACTGATAAATAAATTAATAATGAGAAAAGTAATCTGTTCGATAGTTTGTGCTTTGCTCCTTGTGTCGTGCGGCGAATATAATAAGATGCTGAAAAGTACTGATTATGAGCTGAAATACGACTATGCTAAGAAGGCGTTTGAACGGAAAAAATATATGCAGGCTGCGACCTTGCTCGAAGAGTTGGTTGCAATTTTCAAAAAGGAACGGATAGGGCGGAAGAGTCGTTGTATTTATTGGCTCGGAGCTATTATTTGAATAAGGATTATATTACGTCTGGCGAATATTTTCAGGCGTATTATAAAAATTATCCCAAAGGAGAATATACCGAATTGGCCCGTTTTTATTGCGGATATGGTTATTATTTGGACTCTCCCGAGGCTAAATTGGATCAAACAGGCACTTATAGAGCAATCGATGAAATGCAGCGTTTCCTCGATTATTTCCCGAATAGCGAACGGGCTAAACAGGCACAGGATATTATTTTTTGAGTTACAAGACAAACTTGTGTATAAAGAGCTATTGAATGCCCAGTTATATTATAATTTGGGTAATTATATGGGGAATAATTATCAATCGGCTATCATTACGGCGCAAAACGCTTTGAAAGAATATCCCTATACGCGATATAAGGAAACTTTGTCCATGTTGATTTTGAAGTCGAAATATCAAGAAGCGGTACAGAGTATCGAAAAAAAAGAAACCTGAGCGTTTTCGCGATGTCATCGACGAATACTATTCGTTTATCAACGATTATCCTTCGGGAGAATATTCGAAAGAAGCCGAGAATATATTTAAAGTGGCGAATAAATACGTAAAAGATTAATCTTTAAAATAATGGATTACAAGAAAACAAATGCACCGACAAACACCGTAACACGCGATATGGTGGCGTTGTCTTCCGACACGGGAAACATTTATGAAACGGTTTGTATTATTGCCAAGAGAGCCAATCAAATTGCAGTCGAGATGAAGACCGATCTTGAAAAGAAACTTCAAGAATTCGCTTCTTGCAACGATAATTTGGAGGAGGTTTTTGAAAATCGGGAACAAATTGAGATCTCTCGTTATTATGAGAAATTGCCGAAACCGGTTCTCATTGCTACGCAAGAATATATAGAGGGTAAAGTATATTATAAAAATCCCGAGAAAGAAAAATCGGCTATTGAATAATAGTCTGTAAAAGTATACCTGCAAGCCGCACTATTCTGTATGATGATGGTGCGGCTTGCAGATTTTTTGTCTGTCGGTACAATCGTTTTATTTGTTTGTTACCGAGAAAAGTAAAAAGCTCAATTAGTTCATTAAAACTATGATTAATAGAATATTAATCCGTTCCAAAGTCGTTCAAATAGCCTATTCGTATTTCCTGACGAAAGACAAGACTGTTATGGAAGCTGAGAAAGAATTGTTTTTCAGTTTCGAAAAATCTTACGAGTTGTATCATTTATTATTGACTTTGATGGTCGAATTGACCGATACGCAAGCTGCAAGGGTGGAAGCTGCTCGTATGAAATTCTTGGCGACTCCCGAGGAGAAGAATCCCAATATGCGCTTCGTTAATAACCGGTTTATCGAGCAGTTGAGGAATTGCGACGATTATAAAGATTACCACGAGAAGAAACCTGTGACTTGGACCAATGAACCGGAGTTCCTGAGAGACTTTTCGGAGCGTATTGTAAAGAGTGAATTGTATAAAGAATATATGGATTCTTCGGACGATTCTTATGAAAACGATTGTGAGTTCTGGAAAAAAGCCCTTAGGGCTTTGATCTGTACCGACGAGGAGTTGACGGAATTGTTAGAGCAAAAAAGTCTTTATATTGGAATGACGATTTGGAGATTATAACGACATTCGTTTTAAAAACGATCAAACAATTTAGTGAAGAAAACGGAGGCCCGCAATCGTTGTTACCGATGTTTAAAGATGACGACGATGCTGAATTTGCCAAAGAGTTGTTCAGGAATACATTGATTCATGGGGGAGAATATCGCAATTATATAGAAAATTTCATCAAAAATTGGGAGATCGAGCGTGTCGCTTTCATGGATATTGTGATTATGATGGTGGCTTTGAGCGAGTTTCATAAATTCCCTTCGATACCGACAAGAGTGACTTTGAACGAATATATCGAGTTGGCAAAGGCTTATAGTACATCAAAAAGAGCGGGCAGTTCGTAAACGGTGTATTGAATGCGATAGCCGATAACCTTAAAAAAGAAGGTGTTCTAACAAAAGAATAATGAAATTTGTTATATATTTGTGCACGGGTTTTAGGATCAAGTATAAATTTTTTTTATTAAAAGCTAAATTATGACAGTGTTATCAATTTTTTTACAAGCTGCAACGGGAAGTGGAATGTCGAGCATTCTGATGATGGTTGCATTGATCGCTATTTTTTATTTTTTCATGATTCGTCCTCAGACGAAGCGTCAGAAAGAAATTCGTAAGTTCCGTGAGTCTCTCACCACTGGTGACAAAATTGTTACGGCAGGAGGTCTATTCGGAAAAATAAAAGAGGTCAAATCCGATTCTTTTATTATCGAAATAGCCGAGAATACTCGTGTTCGTATTGCCAAAGATTCTGTTTATCCTTCTGCTGCCGAAGCTAAGGATAGCGGAGCCGATCAAGCTAAGTAATCTATTTTTTCAAAGGACTCCTTTGTAGGAGAATAAGAAGATAAGGTTTTTTATCAAGGAACATCGGTTCTGTCGATAAAAAACCTTATCTTTTGTTGTATGTAGTCGTTGCATGATATATGGAAGAGAATATTTCAGACCGCATAGTAGCAAAGTTTAAGTCGATTATCCATAGGATTGGTACTGCATTCCGTCAGGAACGCACGCGGGAATTGTTTACATTTTTGGGGTTTGTTCTCCTTTCGTTGATATTCTGGTTTATGCAGGGGCTGAATGAGGAGGTTGAAAATTCTTTCAAAATACCGATAGAACTACAAAACCTTCCCGAGAAAACGACTCTTATTAATGATCTTCCATCTCATATCGAGGTGAGAGTACGGGATAAAGGTCCTGTTATGTTGGGGTATGCGATAGAAGGATTGTCCCCGTTACGGATTAATTTTCAGAGGAGTATGATAAGGGGAGAAATTCTTTTTTTGTTGTTGTCGTCTCAGCTTGAAACTATATTGCGAAAGTCCCTTCGTTCGTCAACGAGTATTGTTTCGATTATTCCCGATACGTTGAAAGTGATGTACACACACAATGCCGGCAAACGGGTGAAGCTGGTTGTGAAAGGTGTCGCATCGACTACACCTCAGTGTGTACTGAGTGGTGATATGACCGCCGATGTCGATTCGGTGATGGTTTATGGAGAGTCTTCCTTATTGAAACGAATTAAAGAGGTTTATACGACCGATTTTGAAGCAAAAAAGTTGAACGATACCCTTCGCACGGTTGTCAAGATAGCGAAGATTCCGAATCTTCGAATTGTTCCTGAACAGGTAACCGTCACCATACCTGTGGAAGAAATGACCTCTAAAATTCTCGATATCCCTGTAATCCCGCAAAATGTACCTTCGAATTGGTCTCTTATCACATTTCCTTCGTCGGTGCAACTTTCTTGCATGATGCCGTTTAGTAAGTTTGCGGCGGTCGATGAAGATAGCTTTTTATTGGGAGTCGATTTTTTTGGATTTGTCGCGGCGGCGTCTCTCTGATAAATTAGGGGTGAAGATATTGAATGCACCGGAATATGTCCGAAATATAGTGTTGTCGCAAGACAGTGTCGATTATATTTTGGAGCAGAAAAGACCTGCATTTGTAGTTCCTGTCGATTCTGCCAATCGAGTAACACCCGATTCGATATGAGACGTATAGGTATTACCGGTGGCATAGGTAGTGGCAAGTCGGTTGTCTCTCGGTTGCTGCGTATAATGGGATATTCTGTATATGATACAGACTCGGAAGCGAAGAGGCTGATGGAATCTTCGTTGGAAGTCGTGCAGAAACTATCGGAGTGCTTTGGGAGAGATATATATCATAACGGTCGATTGAACCGGGGTTTGTTGTCCTCTCGGGTATTTGGAGAGTCGGATAAGATAGTGTTGCTTAATTCCATAGTACATCCGGTGGTACGCTTCGATTTCTATCGATGGTCCGAATCTCTAAACGAGGAGATATGCTTTGTGGAATCGGCTATTTTGTATGAATCCCGGTTTGACGAACTGGTAGATGAAGTCTGGACGGTGACAGCACCGGAAGAGTTAAGAATAGGTCGGGTTCGCCAGCGTAGCGGTTTGACCGAGGAAGAGATAAAAAAGCGTATGGCTGCTCAATTGTCCGAGGAAGAAAAACAGAGAAGAGCTGCTCATATTATTTGGAATGACGGTAATGTATCTGTTATCCACAGGGTTTTATCTTTATTGAAGTCATTGGAATGAGAATTTTTCGTTTTGAAGACGGTTAAACCGGACAAGAATATTATTTTTGTGGTTCGAATGATTTAAGTAATTAAATATAAAACGAAAATTTTATGTTAAAAACGATTTTATCTATTTCCGGTAAACCCGGTTTGTTCAAATTGATATCTCAGGCAAAAAATATGCTGATCGTGGAATCTCTGCAAACGGGGAAACGGCAACCTGCTTATGCCCATGAAAAATCATATCGTTAGGAGATATCGCTATTTTCACCGATGAAGAAGACGTTCCTTTGAGTGAAGTATTGAATGCGATAAAAGAAAAAGAAAATGGAGCGAAAGTAACATTGGATATCAAGAAAGCCGATAATGAAACATTGCGTGCATATTTGGCGGAAGTGCTGCCTAATTTCGACCGTGAACGTGTCTATCCGACCGATATAAAAAATTGATAAGTTGGTATAACTTGTTGGTCGAAACCGGGAACACCGATTTTGTGGAAGAAGAAAAAACTCAAAAGATGCCGATGTCGAGAACACGGCAGCAACGGACGATTCTGTAAATGAGAAAGAGGAAAAGTCCAAGACCAAAAAGGCAACAAAGAAAAAAGCAGAATAAGAAGCCATTCTAATGAACGGTAGATATAAGCCTGTGCGGTTTCTCGTACAGGCTTTTTTATGGATCGAGGGTGTGTATCCAAGCTCCTTGTGTGCGAATATCGTGGCAGGGAATACTATTTTCGAAACAGTCGTTTTGTAATTTAGTGGCTCGTCTGGGGTGAACATCGGGCCCGATGATAAATTGCCGAACGGAAAATAGTTCGAGTATGTCTTCTATTCTGCCGTTGAACATCTTGCCGATAATAGCATAGTCTATCGTTAGTTTTTTTTCCCTATTGATAGTTTATCCCATTCCTGTTTACCGAGGAGGACGAGCCGTTTCCCCATAAAATTGGGCGAAGGGATAGTCTATAAAGCCGGTGTTGTCTTTGGTTCCGAGGGAGCCGTGTTGGAATATTTCGTATTGTGTCTTTCCGTTTTCATACGATATTCTTCACCCACTACTCTTTGACCGGAGGTGAGGGTGTCGGATAAGAGAATATAACAACGATCTTTGTCGCTGAGTTGAACGACTGTCGATTTTTACTGTCATATACGATAATTTCTGGCTGGGGCGATTTATAAGTGCACAAGTCAAAAATAAGAAAACCGATACAAAAGCCCAGAGTCAACCAAAGAGTCTTTTTCGAACGATTCTTAATGGTTATATAAGATAATATGCCGCAAATGAAATAAAGCCATAGATAGCGAGCTTCCAACCATACGCTTTCGATGTGGCTCCACGGTAGTTTGTATATATGCAGGCTTATCTGTTGTATATATTGCAGTAAAAAATCGACGGTATTTCCTAACCAATCATAGGGAATATGTAGGGCCGAGAATAACAATAGTAAAAAAAAGAGAGTCCGAAAACAACGGGTAAAAGAGGTAGTACGAAAATATTACCGATTAGAAATAATAGAGGAATAGTGTGAAAATAATAGACGGCAATGGGTAGGGCTCCGATTTGGGCGGCGATGGATACTGCAACGCAAGAACTAAGCCAACGAACGATAAAGTAGGGTGAATTACCTCCGATATTTAGTTTGGTGTAGAATAGCAAGATAGCGGTTACTGCCGAGAAACTCATTTGAAATCCCACATCGAAAATGAGGTTCGTATCGTACGATAGCATAAAAAATGCTGCGGCGAAAAGTGCATTGAGAGAACTGTTGCGTCGGTCGAGAAATTCGGCTGTTAAAAGAAAGGATGCCATGATACAAGCTCGTACGGCCGATGGTGACAAGCCTGTTATATAAGCATAAATCCATAAAACGAATAAAGTGAATAGAGGCCTTAGTTTTCTGCAAGATTTGAAAAGAGAGAGGAGAAAGAACAAAAAGTAAATCAAAGATGCTACGACTCCCATGTGAAGTCCGCTTACGGCTAACACATGTGAAAGTCCGGCTGCTGAAAAGTACGATCTTAGGTCTTGTGGAAATTCCTGTCGTTCGCCTAACAACAAAGCCCTCAATAAAAGAGTACTGTTTTTAGACAAATTACAGGATTGAAGTTGGTCGGAAAGATGTTTTTGTAGATCCGAAGTAGCCTTTCGAAGATTCGATTTTGGTTTTTCTCCGATATATTTCCATTGTTTCCCGGTCAAATATTGACTTCTCGATATACCTTTGTGCTTCATGAACGAGGCGAAATCGAAAGCATAAGGATTGGTGTTGGGCGGTATTGCTTTCGGTCGAAATTCAAACCCGATGATGTCACCGTATTCGAGTCGTCGGGCTTGAATACCTTTTTCAAAATAGAGTGCTATTTTTTCTTTATATTTCACGATCGACCCGTTTGTATCCGATAGGGCTGTTATCGTAACGGGACAGTAGTAAGAGTTCGTTTTTTCTACGGCTTTGTCGTTTACGTGAGCTATCGCGATAGGATAAAAACCGGAAGGCTGTTGGGATATACGGTTTTGAGTGCCATGTAGTATCGCTCCGATAGAAAAGACAATCAGGAATAATCCGACTCCGAAAATACTTCGTTTGTGGTATTGTTCTTCAATACTGTCTCGTTTTATGAATGAACTCCATAAAACTAAGCCGCATAAAGCGGGAATGAGGTTTCCCCATATCGGTAGACATAGGAACTCTTGGTACAGGATACCTGCCAATAGAGGTACTAACAACCGTATGAATGGAGTGCGGGCTGCCGATAGGGAGGAGCTATTCATAAGTCGATTGTTTGAATGGGGCTTATGTTCAAAATTTTCGGGTCATATAGCGCATGAAATCCGATTCGACACCACCGGTTTGACCGGTATTTTGAACGAAGCAGAATTCCCGCTCGCAATCGAAGTCGCTGATTTCGATGACTTTCAATTTTCCGTCGGCTATTTCCGATGATACGGCTTGTATGGAAACAATCCCCACGCTGTCGGTATTGTATAAAAACCGTTTGATACCTTCGGTGGTTCCCAATTGCATGATAATATTGAGTTGGGATAATTTCAACTGGCGTGTACCCAACGCTTTTTCAAAGACCTCTAAACTGCCCGATCCCTGTTCTCGAATAACCAACGGAATTCTTTTCAGTTCCTCTATCGTTATTTCTTCAAGTTTGGCCAATCGGCTGCGCGTACTGGTTATACAAACTAGTTCGTCTTGCATAAAAAGGAGTGTAATGTAGATGTATTTGTCGGCTGCAACCCTCGATGAGCCCCAAGTCGATACGATGTTCTTCGACTGCTTTTTCTATATCGCTGGAATTCCCGTTGATTAACGAGAGTTTTATTTGTTTGAATTTCTGTTGAAATGTAGCCAGATAGGGCGGAAGCACATACTGAGCGATCGTTGTGCTTGCTCCCAAACGGAGCTCTCCGATGTGACGCTGGGTCAATAAGTTCATCTCGAAATCGAGCTGTTTGTATTGTTTGAGAATTTTTTCGGCGTGGCTTAACAGCAGTTCTCCGTCGGGGGTCAGCGTTATGTGAGTACCCATTCTCTCGAACAGTCGGGTGCTGTATTCTGTTTCGAGTTCTTGTATGTGCTTGCTGATTGCCGGTTGACTTACATATAGCTCTTTCGAGGCTTTGGTGAAGCTGAGGTTGTGAGCCACGCTGCAAAAAAACTTTTAATCTGAAATCTATCATGATAAGAGTCAATTTATTCGTTCCAAATCTTCCATGCCGCCAGTGCTTGCAAATGAAGCATTTCTATTCCGTTTTTTATTTTGCAACCCTGCCGGGCTGCTTTTTGGAGAAATAAAGTCGTTTCGGGATTGTAAATAACGTCGTAACAAAGATGTTCGGGGCTTAGTGCCGTGTAGGGTATGTTCGGAGATTGGTCTATGTGGGGAAACATGCCTAACGGAGTGGTATTGACAATGATTTTGTGATTATCGATTAGGTCGGGAGATAAGTCTTCGTAACTGAGTATATCTCCTCTTTTTTGTCGGGAAACGAATGTCGGTGTGATATGCAAGGCTTTTAACCCGGCATGAATAGCTTTTGATGCACCACCGGTTCCGAGAATAAGCGCTTTTGTCATGTGGTCGTCCAATAACGGAGCGATAGAATTGGTGAACCCTATGATATCGCTATTGAATCCTTTGAGAAATATCTTGTCTCCTTGCCTCGTAATTTTGATGACATTGACCGCTCCGATTTCGCGAGCCAAAGGGTGCAATTCGTCGAGTAGGGGGATAACTGTGGTTTTATGAGGAATCGTCACATTCAATCCGCACAATTCATGGTTGTCCGAGATAAGTTGTCTCAAACAGGAAATATCCTGTATCTCAAAGTTTTCATAGGTGGCGTTTATATGCTCGTCTTCAAATTTTTGTTGGAAAAAGAGCGGGAAAACGAATGTCCCAAAGGATAGCCCACTAATCCGTATTTTCTTTTCATAAAGCCGATAAATTAACCGTTATATTTCGAAGCCGATAATATTTCCCCTCCATTGTCGGTCGTCTCGATAATTTCGATCGCTTCTTTTTTCTTTTCGTTAGCATAAGCCTTGATGATTTGAAGCCCTATCCAGCGGCCCAATCGTCCCGGTGCATCTTGATGAAGTACCGATACGAAAGGGGCTGGCTCGATATACTTGTTGATAAGCATCGATTCGGTATTGAACAAGTGCTTTTTACCGATAAGTTGTTTCCATATTTCAGCTTCGTTCTCTTTGCACCATTGAGCTTGTTTGTCGGAATATCCCAATAGGACATATTCGTTTATTCGAGGAAATATCCGAGACAAGCAATAAAGAATTTTCCCTTCGTATATCATTCGATCTAATAGTGCGTTTCGCTGCGATTGGTAGGGATATAAAGTGCGTAGCCAAACTTCGACGACATCGATGGGAATGCGGTCGCTTTCATGTAAATTCCGTTCGTAATTATAATAGCGTTGTTCATAAAGGGGATAGTTTTCTCCCCAAATAACAGTCTAAGGAAACCGATAGCAAAGTGGTATCGATTGTGACGATCGACTGGTTCAGTCCCGAAATGTGGGTAAGAATGCGGGGACGTTTCTGTGGAGCGAACAACTCGTTGTATCTTAGGAATGCGTTCTGTAATTCGGTAATCCATACGGTATCGTTGGAAAATTTTGTTTCGGTATCCGCATACAACTGGGATATAGCCTCGTTGGATAAAAACATTTTTAATCCCTTTTGGAACGATGGAGCATCTCCCAAACCGAGTATGTGTCGACAATAAACCGGAAAAAATGGGGTGTATTTATCTATAAAAAGAAATATTTTGGCCGAGTCTGTTTCTTGGACGTAAGAAGGTAGTTCTTTATCGAATCGTTCTATGGTCACGATCGGGTTACTTGAATGGTTCGATATCTCCGATGCTTTTCCGTTGCAAGCGATAAAACAAAGGGTAAAGTAAACTTACGACGACGGCATATTTGCTTGTTTTCTCGGGTTGTATCATAATACTCTCTTTTTATGTCTCTTCTGCAAATTTACTTTTTTCTTTTGAGAAACCCATAAAGAACATTTTTTGTTTTGTTATACGGTGTATAGGACAATAAATATCTATTAATTCGAGGCTTTTTCGGTCTTTATTCGTACCTTTGCGATATATGTGAGGAACAGGACGTGCTTGGGCATAAGCGATAAAGCTTGTTTCTGTTCTTGGTTTACACTATCTTTGCATATAATGAGTAATAGGTTTTTTACTTATCGGGATTAAATGACGGATTATAATTTATGAAGCATTCATATTTCAGCCGGAGGTTATTGTCGGTTTTTATGGCTTTTGCTTTGGGCCTTTCCGTCTTGTTGGCCAAATATTTTGTCGTGGTGATCGATGCCGGTCATGGCGGGCACGATCCCGGCTCTCTCGGCAGCAAGGCGAAAGAGAAAAACATCAATTTGGGAGTTGCCTTGAAATTGGGACGTCTGATTGAAAATAATATGCAAGGTGTGAAGGTGGTCTATACCCGTAAAAAAGATGTTTATTTGACCTTGCAGGAGCGAGCTAATATAGCTAATAAGGTTCAAGGCGATTTGTTTATTTCTATTCATACCAATTCTTTGGATAAAAAGTCCCCTAATCGTAGGAAAGTCGCCGGTGCTTCTACTTGGACATTGGGGTTACACAGAAGCAAGGAGAACTTGGAAGTCGCAAAAACGGGAAAATTCCGTTATATATTTGGAGAATGACTTTTCGACTCGTTATGAAGGATTCGATCCGAATTCGACCGAGTCGTATATTATTTTTGAATTCATGCAGTATAAACACATGGAGCAGAGTATAAACTTTGCTTCGGATATACAACGTGAATTTGTTTCGACTGCCGGCCGGGTGGATCGGGGGGTAAGACAGGCTGGATTTTGGGTACTCGCTAAAACGAGTATGCCTGCGGTTTTAGTGGAGCTCGATTTTATTTGCAATCCGACGCAGGAGAGATTTTTGAATTCGAATCCGGTCAGGAGAAAATGGCAAAGTCTATATACAATGCTTTTGTCAAATATAAATCAGACTATGACCGCAAGCAAAATGCCGGCAAAAGGGTAGAGGAGTCACCGTCTTCTTCCGTAGTTGTATCGCCCGATAAAAAAACTCAAACGAGTGATTCGAATGTGAAAATCTCAGAACAAGCCAAGAAATCCGGGGTTACTTATTATAAAGTACAGTTCATGGCTTTGCCTCGGAAATTGCCGGCTAATTCCAAAAGAATTTAAAGGGCTTTCTCCTGTCGAATATTATAAAGACGGAGGAATGTATAAATACACCTATGGAAAATCTACCGACCGAAACGAAATACAGAAACAATATAAAAAAGTAAAATCTTTGTTTCGCGATGCCTTTATCATAAAGTTCCGTGATGGAAAACGGGTCTATTGAAAGGTATTGCGATGCTGAATAAAAAAATAGAATATGAAAAAGTGGTTTGGAAAAGAAGTTAAGATAGCACTATCGGTTCTTGCGAGTATTTTTGATTTTGTATGTGGGAATTAACTATTTGAAGGGAATCAATGTAATGAAACCTTCTAATTATTATTATGTACAATTCCCGAATGTTGCAGGTTTGGCCCAGTCTGCACCGGTATCTATCGATGGATACAAAGTGGGACTCGTGCAGGAAATCGTTTATGATTATGATGCGAATGGCGCGATTAAGGTGCTGTTGAATCTCGATAAAAAATTAAAAATCCCGGTCGATAGTAAAGTCTATCTCGAAACCGATATGCTTGGAACGGCATCGATTGTTATCGATCTGAATCCTCATGTGAGCGAATACTATGATCATGGAGCCGTTATTGAAGGGGAAGTGAAGTCTGGACTAATGCAAAACATACAAGGAGAGTTGTTGCCCCAGTTTGCTTTGCTGCTACCGAAACTCGACAGTATTCTTTCGGGATTGCAGACGCTAGTCAATGATCCTGCTTTATCTGCTTCGGTAAAACGTATCGATCATATTACCGCTAATTTGGAGCGTTCGTCCGTGCAATTATCACAGATGATGAAAGACGATGTGCCGGCTATTCTCGACAATGTACAAGGAATAACGGCGCAGGTAAATCAGTTCTCGGGAACTTTGAATTCGTTACCTCTCCAATCTACTATGATTTCGGTTCAGAAAACTTCCGATAATTTGCAGCAAATAACCAATCGTTTGACTTCTCCCGACAATAGTCTGGGACTATTGTTGAACGACCGGTTGCTGTACGATAAAGCGAATGGCGTTTTGGGGAGCGTAGATTCTTTGATGATTGATTTAAGACTCAATCCGAAACGTTATGTTCATTTTTCTCTATTTTGATTTTGTAAATATTTTTATTATTTAGAATCATCATAAATAAAGGGGCCGTGTAATTTTTTGTAATCTTCCCAGAGCTACGCTTATATGTGTTTATTTCCAAATTTCGTATAAAGGGAACAATTTTTGTCGTAGAACATGTGGAAGATTGTAAGATATTGTAAATAAGTGTGATAATAATTTTCTATGTCAGATAATTTGCTTTTGTATGGTCGGGCTTTATAAACACCTTGTAATCAATTGTTTGTGCTAGAACTGTAAAAAGCAAATATTTTTGAATTTGTTTTTGATGAAAAATAATTTGAATTTTGTACTCACAAAAGTTTTTTGATAGAAGATTTACATAAAAATGGGTTCAGAACAGCATGTTCAGTTGTGGGACCGATGTTTAACAATTATCAAAGACAATATAAACGAAGAGGCTTTCGATAGTTTATTCAAGCCGATAGTCTCTTTTGGGGTTTGATGATAATGTGTTGACTTTGCTTGTCCCTTCACATTTCGTTATTGAGCAGATTGAGGAGCATTATCTCAGTTTGCTGAAAAAGGTTCTGCCTCGCATATATGGGGCAAGCGTGAAATTGTTGTATCGTGTACAAATCGTTCGTCAGCCGGAAGCTACCGTCGATTTGACCGCTACTACTAAATCGACTGCCGTAAAGAAGATGCAGCAGTCGATGCCCGATTTTAGACCCTTTCAAACAACGCGTTTACGATGAGCTCGATCCCCGCCTGAACCCTATCTATACTTTTGAAAGCTATTATCAAGGGGCGAGTAACATGCTGGCACGTACGGCAGCAGAATCTATTGCTGCAAACCCGGGGAGAAACACCTTTAATCCGTTGTTTTTATTCGGTGAGTCGGGGGTTGGAAAAACCCACCTGATTCAAGCGATAGGATTGCGTATTAAAGAGAATAATCCGGCTTCTCGTGTGTTATATTTATCGGCTCATGATTTTTTAGTGCAATATACCGATGCTGTTCGTAATAATCGGGTGAACGATTTTATCAGCTTTTACCAGAGTATAGATGTTCTGTTGATGGACGATATTCAAGAATTTGCCGGGAAGACTCAGACGCAGAATACATTCTTCCATATATTCAATCATTTGCATCAGAGCAATAAGCAGTTAGTGCTCACTTGCGACAGGCCTCCGGTTGAGTTGGTGGGTATGGTATCGCGCCTGCTGACTCGTTTCAAATGGGGTTTGACGGCCGAGGTTGAACGCCCTGACTATGAATTACGATACGATATCTTGATGAGTAAGGTCCGTCGTGATGGATTGTCTATTTCCGAAGAGGTTATTGACTATATAGCTCGTAATGTCACCGATAATGTGAGAGATTTGGAAGGAGTCATTGTATCGCTTATGGTACGTTCGAGTGTCTTGAAGAAAGAGATTTCGATAGACATGGCCGATCAAGTGTTGGCTGCCAGTGTAAAGATGACTCAAAAACAGATCACCATAGATTCGATAAAAAGAGGCTGTTTGCGGATATTATGGACTGGAAACGTCGAGATTGTTGGAGCGTACTCGCAAGAGAGAAGTGGTCGTTGCTCGCCAAATGTCGATGTATTTGGCAAAGAAATATACCACTCTTTCGTTGGCAGGAATCGGTGATGTGTTAGGGAAAAAAGACCATGCTACGGTTTTGCATGCTTGCAAGACTATATCGGAGCAGGTAGGTGTCGATAAAAAATTGCGCAGCGATTTGGAAGAGATAGAGCAGCGTATTCAGGGATAGTAATATAAATTTACTCGAAGAAAAATAAAAGAGCTCCATCAACGGAGCTCTTTTATTTTTCTTCTTTAATCAGGTAAACGGAATCCCTGCTTGACGATGAAGTCAAGGAATGTTTTTGAAAATAGTTCATTGTCTTTTCGGGGAGAACGTACGTCTGTGAAAACTTGGGCTAAATTCTCTTTATGGTTCTCTTCGATATATTTCTTGTTTTCTGCCAAATTCTCTTTTTCGAAATAAAGCCGATGTATTGCTTCGGGGGTATAGTCTTGATATGCTTCGTGGTGAAGAATCGCTTCGATGGGAAGTCGTTCTATTTGCGCAGGTATATCTGCGGGATAACCCACCGTAAGAGTGGTAATAGGAATGACAAACTTGGGCAGATGCAATATTTCCGCTATCTGAGGAGCGTTATATGTGGTAGTTCCCAGATAGCAGCAACCCAATCCTGAAATTTCGGCTACTGTACAAAACTGTTGAGCTACAAGCAATGCGTCGATAGCTGCCGTGACGAAGGATTGGAAATTGTCATATCCCGGTTCTGCATGGTTTTGCTCGCACCATTTAATAAATCGGTTGAAATCGGCACAAAAAGTTAATACGACAGGGGCGCTGGTTACAGTGGGTTGATTGAAATGAGCCGGAGCTAACTTTTCTTTGTTCTCCTGTTCTCGGGTTATGACAACACTGTAAACTTGCATATTTTGCGTCGTGGGGGCTCGAAATGCTGTTTCGAGTAACTCATTGAGTAATTGCTCGTCGATATCCTTATTGAGATATTTCCGTATGGTTCTTCTTTCTTTTAAAGACGAGATCATATAAAGGTAGTTAGAGGTTAGATGTTCGATTGCAAAATTAAAAAATTTATTTGATAAGTTATTTATTTCGGTTACTAATTATTAGTAACTCTTTTTATTCCTTCTCATTGTAAAAAAGAAAATTTATAAACTGTTTTTATCGAGATGTTTCTTTTTTATATTGCTCTCGTTTTTACAGCTGATTTTTAAAGTTGGAAACTTTTTAAGTTTCTTGAAAATATAATATTTTGATAATTAGTATATTATTTGTTTTACTTGGGAAACTTTTTGAAAATTGAAAATTTAAAAATGATATTGTTTGCGTATGTAGAATGTTTTTTATAAACTTGCACCGTAAATCTTTTTCATCAAGAAACCTTTGTCTAAATTAAGTAAATTAACGAAAACTGAAAAACATTTTATCTCGTGGAACCAATTGTTTATACTTACGACGAAGCATATCAGGCCTCGTTGGAGTATTTTTAAAGGCGATGAGCTGGCGGCTCGTGTGTGGGTTAACAAGTATGCTCTAAAAGATTCGTATGGGAATATTTATGAAAAGACTCCCGACGATATGCATTGGCGTATCGCTAATGAAATTGCTCGTATAGAGCAAAAATATCCTAATCCTCTTTCGGCACAGGAACTGTTCGATTTAATGAAAGGTTTCCGTTATATCGTACCGCAGGGAAGTCCTATGAGCGGTATCGGAAACAATTATCAGGTAGGGTCGTTGTCCAACTGTTTTGTAATCGGTCTCGACGGAGCACCGGATTCCTATGGAGGGATTATAAAAATCGACGAAGAGCAAGTTCAATTAATGAAACGTCGGGGAGGAGTCGGTCACGATTTGTCTCATATTCGGCCCAAAGGGTCTCCGGTAAAAAACTCGGCTTTGACTTCTACGGGTTTGGTTCCGTTTATGGAACGTTACTCCAATTCCACGCGTGAAGTTGCTCAGGACGGTCGTAGGGGAGCTTTAATGTTATCGGTTTCTATTAAGCATCCCGATTCGGAATCGTTTATTGATGCCAAAATGGTCGAAGGACGGGTGACAGGAGCTAATGTGTCGGTGAAGATTCACGATGATTTTATGGAGGCTGCCATTGCCGGAAAAGCTTATCGGCAACAATATCCTATCGATTCCGACGATCCGAAAGTAACGAAAGAGGTCGATGCGCAGGCTATTTGGAAAAAGATAGTACATAATGCTTGGAAGTCGGCCGAACCCGGAGTTCTATTTTGGGACACCATTATCAGAGAGTCTGTCCCCGATTGTTATGCCGACTTAGGTTTCAAAACTGTGTCGACCAATCCTTGTGGAGAAATACCCTTGTGTCCTTATGATAGTTGCCGTCTGTTAGCGATAAACTTGTACTCCTATGTGGTCAATCCTTTTTACGAAAGAGGCTTATTTCGATTTCGATTTGTTCCGTAAACACGTAGGATTGGCTCAGCGAATGATGGACGATATCATCGATCTCGAAATGGAGAAAATCGATAAGATCATAGAGAAAATCAAATCCGATCCAGAGACCGACGAGGTAAAATGTACAGAGCTTAACTTGTGGTACAAGATTCAAAAACGCACTTTGCAAGGGCGTCGTACTGGTGTGGGTACAACTGCCGAGGGCGATATGATTGCCGCGTTAGGACTTCGTTATGGAACCGAAGAGGCTACCGATTTTTCTGAGAAAGTGCATCGTTCGTTGGCGCTTGCGGCTTATCGTTCGTCGGTTTCGATGGCAAAAGAGCGTGGGGCTTTCTCGATTTTCGATGCCGGTAGGGAAGTCGATAACCCGTTTATCAATCGGTTGAAAAAAGGAAGACGAGGAACTATATCGGGATATGTGCAAGTACGGGCGTCGGAATATTGCCTGTCTGACTATCGCACCCACGGGAACAACGAGCTTGATGACACAGACTACATCGGGAATCGAACCAGTATTTATGCCTGTTTATCGCCGTCGCCGTAAAGTGAATCCCAATGATCCAGAGGTTCGTATCGACTATGTCGACGAGACGGGAGATGCTTTTGAAGAGTACGTGGTTTATCATCACAAATTCATCACTTGGATGCAGGTGAATGGTATCGAAGTGAAAGAGAATTATACACAGGAAGAAGTCGATGCGTTGGTGGCTCGTTCGCCTTATTATAAAGCTACGGCTAACGATATCGACTGGTTGCAGAAAGTTCGTATGCAAGGCCGCATTCAAAGGTGGGTGGACCACTCGATTAGTGTGACGATCAATTTACCTTCCGATGTCAGCGAAGAGATGGTGGGTCAGCTATATGTAGAGGCATGGCGTTCTGGCTGTAAAGGGGTGTACTGTTTATCGCGATGGTTCCCGGTCGGGAGTTCTCATCTCAGCCAAGAAGGAGGAGAAGAAACCCGTTGCGGCTATTAATCAACCGGCCGAGACATTGGTCCGTCCTATCGAGTTGGAGGCAGACGTGGTTCGTTTCCAGAATAATAAAGAAAAATGGATTGCCTTTGTCGGTTTGAAAGACGGTAAACCGTACGAGATCTTTACCGGTTTGGCCGATGACGATGACGGTATTTTTTGTCCGAAGAATGTAGTCAAGGGAAAAATTGTGAAAGCTGTGAATGAAGATGGTACGAAGCGGTACGACTTCCAGTTCTCCAATAAGCGTGGTTACAAGACTACTATCGAGGGGTTGTCCGATAAATTCAATCCAGAATATTGGAATTATGCTAAGCTGATATCGGGGTTCTCCGGTACGGAATGCCTATTCCGCAGGTATTGAAATTGGTTTCGAGCCTTGAATTGGATAGTCAGTCTATCAACAGTTGGAAAAACGGGGTCGAGCGAGCGTTGAAGAAATATCTGCCCAATGGGACTAAGGCTAACGGGCAGACTTGTCCTCATTGCGGAAATGAGACGCTCATTTATCAAGAAGGCTGTCTCATCTGTACGTCGTGCGGAACTTCCAAATGTGGATAATATTCGAGCAACAAATATAGACCAAAAGGCAAAAGCGAACTATCATAGGTTCGCTTTTGTTTTTTAGAAAAAAGGTATGAAGAAGAGCATTTGTTTTGTCGGAAAGTTCTTACCTTTATGATTAAAATATAGGATATAGCGATGAAAATAATATTCGAGATATATTATCATACTCGATGGGGTGAAAGTTTATTTCTCTCCGGGGACATAGATGAGCTTGGTGCAAATGAAGAGAATCGGGCTGTTATGATGGATTATCAAGGTGACGGCCTATGGAAATATACAATGGAACTTCCGGCCTCTGCAAAGAAGTTCCATTATGAATATCTGGTAAAGTCCGGGGAGGGAATTCGTCGGGAATGGGGGAGTCCTCATAGTTTCTCCCGGGGAGGAATGCCTGGGAATATCGTTTGGTCGATCGATGGCGCGATGTTCCTGCCGATTTGCCTTTTATTCATCGGCATTCATTCAAGGTATATTCTTTCGACAACACGCCGCTTCTGTTGTAGAAACGATAGACCCGGGGACGCTCACCGTTAAGGTTGACGCATCGCAACTAAGGCCCGATGAGAGGCTCGTTATGGTCGGCGACTGTCCGGAATTGGGCGATTGGGACGTTTTGAAAGCCCCGTTATTGAATGATTCTGCTTTTCCGGAGTGGCAGATAACCCTCGATGGGAGACAACTGAAATTCCCGTTCGAGTATAAGTTCGTTATCGTGCGTACCCATCAACGGGAAGTTGTTGCTTGGGAGACGGGAGAGAACCGTATTTGCCGGGAGAAACCGCAAAATCCTTCTGAGGCCGTGGTGGTTTCGGGACTTCGTTTCAACGGTTCCGAATCGCAGTGGAGGGGAGCCGGGACGGCGATCCCGGTATTTTCTCTCCGTACGGATTATGGGTTCGGCATAGGGGAGTTTATCGATTTGAAATATTTGGTAGATTGGGCGTTAAGAACAGGGCAGTCGTTTATACAGTTACTCCCGGTGAACGATACGACGATGTCGGGTACATGGCAAGACTCCTATCCCTATAATGCCAACTCTCTACTTTTGCTCTGCATCCTCAGTACCTTCGGTTACCCGAAGTCGGGTATTTGAACGACGAGGTGGAGCAAGCCCGCTTCGATGCGTTACGAGAAGAATTGAACCGGTTGCCCGATGTCGATTACGAGCGGGTGAACCGTGCGAAGATGGAATATTTGAGACTTTTGTTCGAGGAGCAGGGCGAGGCTACGCTATCGAGTGCCGGATTCAAAGCCTTTTTTCGGGATAATAGCTTTTGGTTGCGTCCTTATGCGGCATTTTGCAGTTTGAGAGACCGATTCGGAACTGCCGATTTTAGTTGTTGGGAAGAACATTCGTTTTACGATGAATCGGCCATTGCCGACTATTGTGCCGTGTGGAGTCCGTGGTATAAATCGGTCGCATTGTATTATTATATTCAGTATCATTTGCATGTTCAATTATCCGAAGTCAAGGAGTATGCCCATCGGGCAGGAGTGGTTTTGAAAGGCGATATTCCCATAGGAATCAGTCGTACCAGTGTCGATGCGTGGGTCAATCCGCAACTCTTTCACATGGATAGTCAGGCAGGGGCGCCACCCGACGATTTCTCGATAGAAGGCCAGAACTGGGGATTTCCAACGTATAATTGGGAGGTCATGGCTCGTGATGGATATGCGTGGTGGAAAGCCCGGTTGCGCAAGATGTCGGAGTATTTCGATGCTTACCGGATTGATCATATTTTGGGCTTTTTTTCAGAATTTGGGAAATTCCGTTCAATGCTGTTCACGGTCTGCTGGGACACTTTAATCCGGCGTTACCGTTCTCTCCCGAAGAGTTGCAGGGATACGGATTCCGTTTTGATGCTTCGTGGCAAACGGTTCCTTATATTCGGGAAGATTTTTTGGACGAGATTTTCGGTGCATATACCGGAGAAGTGAAAGAGCGGTTCTTGGTACATAAGGGAGATGGACGATGGGATTTGAATGTCTTGGTCGATACTCAGCGTAAGATAGTCGGATATTTCTCCGGGGCGAGTGACGATATGAGTATTTTGATAAGAGACGGGTTGATGCGGCTTATCGACGATGTCCTTTTCCTCGAAGATCCCGATCGTCCGGGGTATTATCACCCCCGTATCTCGGCTCAGCATACACATGTTTATCATAGCCTCGATGAAGATCAGAAGTCTTGTTTCAATCGTTTGTATGACGATTTTTATTACCATCGTCACGATGTTTTTTGGAAAGACGAGGCGTTGCGGAAGTTACCTGCTCTCATATCGTCGACCGACATGCTGGTCTGTGGCGAAGATTTGGGAATGATCCCGCACTGCGTTCCCGAAGTGATGGAGCGTTTACAGATACTCTCGTTGGAAATACAACGAATGCCTAAGGAGTCTTGGCGCAAATTTGGGGATACATGGGCTTATCCTTATCGATCGGTATGTACGACCTCGACTCACGATATGTCGGGAATAAGGGTATGGTGGGAAGAGGATAGAGCTCGAACACAACGATTTTTCAATGAAATTCTCGGCGAACAGGGCGAGGCTCCTTCTTTCTGTGAACCGTGGATTTGCGAGAAGATAGTCGAGTTGAATCTCTTTTCTCCTTCGATGCTTGCTATTTTACCGTTACAGGATTGGCTGTCGATAGACGGGCGGTTACGTCGGGAAAATCCGCAGGAGGAGCGGATAAATATACCGGCTCATTCCCGTCACTATTGGCGATACCGCATGCACCTGTCGATAGAACAGCTTTTGGAAGAAGGGGTATTTAATACCCGCCTTCGGGAATTGATTGAACGTAGCGGGAGATAGGGGCTTTTACAAGGCATATCCCTCGAAATCGTATAGCACTGTCGACAGATAACGTTCTCCCGTATCGGGTAAAAGTACGACGATTGTTTTGCGTTTGTTTTCGGGTAATTGAGCCAATCGGGTAGCTGCGAAAGCAGCCGCTCCGGAGGAGATACCTACTAATAGACCCTCTGTCGCTGTCAGTTCTCTACTGGTGCGAATGGCATCGTCGTTGCTTACGGGGATTATTTGATCGACCACGGAAGCATCGAATGTCTTGGGAACGAACCCGGCGCCGATGCCCTGTATTTTATGGGATCCGGCTTTACCTCCCGATAGAACCGGCGAGTCTTTCGGTTCTACGGCTACGATTTTTATAGCAGGGTTGTGTTTTTTAGTCCGGTTCCTACGCCGCTGATGGTTCCTCCTGTACCTACTCCGGCGACGAATATATCGATTTTGCCTTCGGTGTCTCTCCATGTTTCTTCGGCCGTTGTTTTCGCATGAATGGCGGGATTGGCGGGGTTTTCGAATTGTTGCAGAATGATGCTTCCCTCTATCTCTTCATTCAGTTCTTTCGCCTTTTGAATGGCTCCTGCCATACCTTCGCTACCGGGAGTAAGTATTAACTGAGCTCCTAATGCTTTGAGCAGATTGCGCCTTTCCATGCTCATCGTATCGGGCATGGTCAGTATGAGCCGATAGCCTCTTACTGCCGAAACGAATGCGAGACCTACACCTGTATTTCCGCTTGTGGGTTCTATAATTGTGGCATGGGATTTCAACAGCCCTTTTTGTTCGGCATCTTCTATCATAGATAAAGCGATACGGTCTTTTACGCTCCCGGCCGGATTGAAGTATTCCAGTTTAGCGACCAGTATTCCGTTCAACTCGTGTTTTTATTGTAATTCGAGAGTTCCAATAGAGGAGTATTCCCTATCAAGTCGGTTAGACTTTTGGCTATTTTCTTCATGTTTATATGTTTATGGTGATACAAAGATAGTGCAAACGAGGGCAGGAGCAAATTAATTTGATGATATCGAGTGGGGCTTATATTTGTTTTAGTATTGAAAGTATGTTAATCTCCCCTTTTCGATACGTTCGGTCTCACTTTCATGTGCGAATGTTTCTTTGATTGCAAATACGCACAAAGCTCCTGCGAATAACAGAATACCCGAAATCCCCAACATGACGGGCTGGCTACCGCCTAACCATCGTAGCAGAGAACCTCCTACTAAGGCTGCGAGAATTTGGGGAACACAGATCGTGCCGTTGAACAGTCCTAAATAGGCTCCCATATTTTTCCCCGAGATGGAATTGGTGAGGATAGTGAAGGGAGAGCCAATATGGCTGCCCAAGCACAACCGATGAGGAAGAAAGGTAGGAACATCAGATAGGCATTGTGAATGAAAGGAACCAGTGTGAAACCGGCTCCGCCGATAAGTAGGCTGAGGCTATATGCCGCTTTTCTGTTTTTTATCAAGGGGAGAAGCGGGGGCCCAACATACCGAGCCTATGGCTTGTATGGCGAATAATACGCCTGTCCAGTTTCCGGCTGATTGGTAGCCGGGAGAAGCCGGATCGGTCGAGTGCCAGACGTTGTCGGCGATGGCTCCTGTGGAGTAGGTCCACATATACATGAAAGCCGACCAACAGAAAAACTGAACAAGACCGACCGTCCAGAAAACTTTCGGAGCGTGGCGCAGCAGGGATATGAAATTATTCTTCTCTGTCAGTTCTTTGTCCGAAATTTGGTGAAACTTCCGGAACTCCGCAGGTGGCATTTCCTTTACCCGTATCGAAGAATAGAGGGTGCACAGTATCAATATGGCTGCCCCTCCGTAGAAAGAGAAAAATTACCGAATCGGGGATAACTCCGGGGGCTGCGATATTTCTGATTCCGATATAGGTGAACAGGATAGGAAACAAGTAGCCGACTAAACTTCCGGCATTGGAAAGGAAACTTTGTATGGAGTAAGCAAGTCCTTTTTGACGTTCGTTGACCATATCGCCTACCAACATTTTGAAAGGTTGCATGGCCATATTGATAGATGTGTCCAACATCATGAGGGCTATTAACCCGAACCACATTGCATGGATATATCCCTTGAATGAAGCGGCATTGGGCAATAAGCACATGACTGCTACGGCAATGGCCGAGCCGGCGATAAGGTATGGAATACGTCGCCCGAAACGATTCCAAGTGCGGTCGCTCAATGCGCCCACGATAGGTTGTACGATAATTCCCGCTAACGGAGGAAGTATCCAGAAATAACTCAAATTATGCGGATCGGCCCCTAAGGTGGCGAATATCCGGCTAATGTTGGCGCTTTGAAGAGCATAGGCTATCTGAACGCCGAAGAATCCGAAACTGATATCCCATAGTCTTCGGAAACTTAAATCGGGTTTTACTCTCATTCCATCGAAAAGAGAGGAGCATTGGGTTTATTGTAAATCCGTTGTCCTGTTTATTCCGGGAAGGTCATGCCATACAGTTTCTCTATTTCCTGAGGCCAAAGGTTCTCATTCGGGGTTTCGAGAATCAACGGTATGTTATCCAAACGCTTATCTTGCATTAATCGTTCAAAGAACCCCATACCCAATACGCCTGCGCCTAAACTGTCGTGACGGTCTACACGGGAGTCGAGTCCTTTTTTAGCATCGTTCAGGTGCATTCCTCGCAAGTATTCGAATCCGATAATCCGGTCGAATTCCCGCCAAGTCGCATCATATCCTTCGGCTGTCGCCAAATCGTAACCTCCGGCAAAAGCATGGCAGGAATCTATGCAGACTCCTACACGACTTTTGTCCTCTATCCGGTCGATGATAACCGCTAAATGCTCGAACTTGAATCCTACGTTACTGCCTTGCCCGGCCGTGTTTTCTATAACGGCGGTAACCCCATCGGTCTTTTCGAGAGCCAGATTGATCGATTGGGCGATACGGGCTAAACACTCGTCGGTCGAAATTTCTTTCAAGTGACTGCCGGGGTGGAAATTCAATAGTTTCAATCCCAGCTGTTCGCAACGTCGCATTTCGTCCAGAAAAGCCGCCCGAGATTTGGTCAGCCCTTCTTCCTGAGGATGTCCGAGGTTAATTAGGTAGCTGTCATGCGGTAGTATATATTGGGGTGAGAATCCGTATTTTTCGCAATTCTCCTTGAACAGTTCTATGCTTTTATCCGATAACGGAGGCGATTGCCATTGCCTTTGATTTTTTGTGAACAAGGCGAAGGCTTTGGCTCCTATGGCATGTGCGTTTACCGGAGCGTTTTCTACACCGCCCGCAGCACTTACGTGGGCTCCTATAAATTTCATGATTCCAGTCGTTTTTGTTCTTTAAGCAAAACTACAAAAAAGCCGATTGCTGCCGAGATGAATGAGTTAAGATTTGAGATGGTTCCTGAAAACTTCTTTATCTTTGCAAAAATGCGAAAATAGGCGGCACTCGGCATAATCAAATAAATTTGTTTCTGCCCTCGTATGCACTATCGTTTGTCATAACGAAGATAGGATGCGGTTCGGTATAGCTAAATCGGAAATGGGGTTTCCATTTGTCTCTGCACTCACCATTCACTATCTTTGTAACTACAAAGTATAGAGTATGAATAAGGTATATTATTGGATATTTTTCCTGCTATTGCTCGCCGGTTGTCAGGATAGAACGGATTCTTCATACGTGATTACAGGAAAAGTGGTTAACTCGCTGACTGACGGGAATGTCGTTTATTTGTCTCATAGTAACGGAGATGAATTGGTGAATTTGGACAGCGCGATAGTCGATGGCGGAGTTTTTCTTTTCAAGGAGTACAAGAAGAACCGATTATGGCTTATCTGCGGTTTAACCGTTATCTCGATTCTTTGGCTGTGCCCGTGTTATTTGTGCTGGAAAATGGAGCGATGGAGGCGGTAATGGATACTTCGTATTCGAGTGTCGCAGGGACGGAGCAGAATAACATATTCGAGGAATATAAACGGGAGGCGTATCGCCTCGATTCTTTACGCCGCTGTTTGCATAGCCATTATCTCGAACAGGTGGAGAAGCGTATGATGGATGCTGGTTTGGAACAATCGATGTGCGATGAGGATTTTCGTTTGAGCAGCCAAGAGGAGAAGCTGGCCTACCGGTTTATTCGACGGAATCATTATTCACCGGCTGCGATATGGGTGTTGGAACAGATGCAAAGCCGTTTCGATGAAGATGAGCTGCGGAACCTTTTGTCGGGATTCGGTGGGCGAAGCAAGAATGCGCAGATATTGTCTGATATTTCTTTGCGCTTGCGTAATGCCGATAAAGTCGAGCCGGGAAATCCGTATGTAGATGTTCCAGTGATAGAGTATTCGGGGTGGAAAGAGAATCTGTCGGGATATATAGGATATGCGAGATATACGGCTATTGGCTTTTGGCGTTCGGATAGCGAGCCTTCTTGCCGGGATATGACGAAATTCGGAGAACTGTATCGGGCGTATGGTTATCGGGGCGCGACCTTTTTGTCTGTTTCATTGGATAAAAAACGGGACATATGGCGAGAAAAAAGTGAGAACTTTGGGATTGCCTTCACATCAATGTGTGGCCGCGGAACCCGATGTAATCGAAAACCGATATGCTCTGGTGTCAGTTCCCGATTTTATGCTCATCGCCCCCGATGGGTCCATCGATTCCCGTAACCTGACGGTGACACAGTTGGAACAGAGGTTGCAAGAACTGTTACCCTATCGGGCGAGAAGAGATACTGCTGTGTCGTCTGTGCCGGATACCACCGGATTTGTGAAACGATCGTCAATATAGTTCCGTCTCCATCATATCCGGTAATGTCGTAGCAATGAGATTTTTCATATTGCAAATATTGTAATTTGTCTAAAAATGGGAGTCAAGGCAAAGTAGAATATTTGCCTTGACTCTGCATAGAGATCCCCTCTGCCTTTAATCTTTGAGATTGGCGAAAGGTCTGTGTCCCCCGTGCTGTTCTTTGAATCGGGCGATGAGTGCGGTTTCGATCGCTTCGGGATCTTCGTCGGGAGTAGGTTTCCAGCACAACAGCAAATTGCCGGAATTTTTTTTGCCAAATGTATCGGCCGCCCCAGTGCCCTATATTTTGTCCATTCCCGAATTTCAGATATTGATTTAATCGTTTTCTTAGGGTTGTTCCGGCTTTTCCGATGTAGACCACACAAGTATTTTTTACCCAGTTGGTTCCCAATTCGGTTATCGACACATTGGGGTCTTTCCCTTTTAAAGAATCCTCCTGTACCGCGGGAGAGAAACTCGGGCATATTTTCCCCGTATAGACGACCATATACACTCCTGCTGTTCGGGGTATTGCCGTACTGTCGGTTTGCAGTTGAGCAACCGGAATGAATCCCTCGAAGCCGGCGGCTTTCAAATCATCGATAGTGTTGAATTTCATAGCTGTATAATATCGGCACTATGGCTTTCATAGAAATTTCTTCTTGGCTTATATTATTCAAACGTAGTGCCTTTATATTGATTATATATTTCGTTGATTATACTGCTTTCAGCACTATTTAAATTGTAACCTTTGTATCTTTCATATTCTTTTTTTTTAATATGTCTTTATCCGAGGGAAAAATTAGATCTCCGTTTGTCATTATATATTTATTACTTTGTTTTTTTATGAAGTCACAAACTTTTATAAGAGCATTCCCTCTGATCTTTGGATTCTTTAAGTTCCTAGAACTTAACTCATCACTAACAGCTTTTTTGAGTTCTTCGAGTTTCATAATTGAAATAGGTTGATTTTAGTAAATAATATTTTGAAATTATGTATCAGTAAATAATATGTGTTTTTCTTGTCTTTTTAATTTTGGGTGATTATATGTTTTTATAGTAGATTCGTTTTAATAGTATTTTCTGGATTTAGTTGACCAATTGGTCATGAGTATTATTTAATTATAAATTAATATAGCTATTCTGTCATAAAGAGCTATGTCGGAGCGAGCCTCTTTGGGCTGAATATCGTTTTCAATAATCGTAATCGGTATATCTTATTACATTTCCGTTTTCATCGAGATAAAATATTTTATTTTCTATTTTCATTTCTCCAAATCCATTTCTTGCCCGGTATTTATGCCGGACGTAGTAGTATCCGTTTTCTGTTTTTTGTACGGGGGACCACTCTATGGATTCATAGCTGTCGGGGTATTTTAAATGGTCATCTAGGAATTGTTCTACTTGTTGATATACCGAGGCGTCATCGTAATCGGTATATCTTGTTACATTTCCGTCTTTGTCGAGATAAAATATTTTATTTTCTATGTTCATTCCTCCAAATCCATTTCTTGCCCGGTATTTATGCCGGACGTAGTACCCGTTTTTTGTTTTTTGTACGGCGGACCACTCTATGGGGTCATAGCTGTCGGGGTCTTTTAAATTATCATATAGGAATTGTTCTACTTGATATACCGAGGCGTCTAAACCGCTATTTTTCACGGGATCTGATAAATTATTTATGAAAGAAGGATCAAAAAAAATACCCAGAACAATGACTGCAACAAGTCCAAGTCCGAATATTCTTAAATTTGTGGTTGATGCTTTTTCTTGTTCTGCTGAATTATTTTTCGTATATTTTTCCATAAAAATAATTTTAGTGTTGAATTTCATAGATGTATAATTCTTCTTTATATCGGCTCTAAGTCTTCCTTAGACTTATTTAATTTTGATTCTAATATAAGTTCCTATAAAGCCGAAATTATCGAATACCGAAAGATCCCCATTTTTTTCGACAATATAATATTCTTCAGTATGGTTCTTATCGAAAAACACTCTGAACCCGTTCAGATATTGTTCTCTTAGAGATGTATAATCCACCCATTTACCCGGCTCGTCCGCATGGCTCAGTTCCATTATGTAACCCTTATTTTTGTCTTTTCGAATGCGGTGTAATATTTTAGTGTCATAATCGTCTCGCCATATGCCTATAATATTTCCCTTTGAAGAAGATGATGATTGTGCAACAAGAATCTTATTATTCGTTTTTGTACTAATTGTTGTAGCCGATAAGTTAAAGGAGAAAAAAGGCACAACTAAAAAAATCCTACGAATAGAAGTGATAGTATAAAATAACTTTTCATAATTATTGATGTTAAAAAATAGTATTCGATAATATTCCTCTCAGAAAGCTATTATTAATATAGCTATTCTGCCATAAAGAGCCATGTCGGAGCGAGCCTCTTGGGGCTGAATATCGTTTTCAATAATCGGTATATCCTGTTACATTTCCGTTTTTGTCGAGATGAAATATTTTATTTTCTATGTTCATTCCTCCAAATCCATTTCTTGTCCGGTATTTATGCCGGACGTAGTACCCGTTTTCTGTTTCTGTTACGGGAGACCAGTCTATGGATTCATAGCTGTCTGGATCTCTTAAATTATCATCTAGGAATTGTTCTACTTGATATACCGAGGCGTCCAGTCCGCTATTTGTCACAGGATTTTCGTCAAAACTTGATGAGCCATCGTCGAAAACGACATAAATGACACTGATGACGATCACTAAAATGAAACTAATTTTTTTTATTTTTTTATTGATTGCTCTATCGCGCTCAATCCATAAAGGATTGTCTAATCTCGAATGGCAACATGGGCATATTAAGTATTGCTCCGAACGAAACTGTTCCGGAATTATACCGGTATATCCACAAAACGGGCAACAAAGAGTTGGTTGGTCTGAGATTTGTGTTTGGATTGTATGTTGGTTTTCCTTCGCTCTTTGTTTATTCTGTTTATCCAATTTTTCTTTTTCCGCCTTCCCTTTTTCTGATAAAGGGATTCTCCATTGTTTTGGAGATTTTTTGCGTTTGATAGGCGTGAGGAATCAGTCCTGATTCTACTATTTTTTAAGGCTTTGTTATCAGCGATTAAACGAGTAGAGGTAAGTAAACGATTAGCTTCCGCTAAAAGCATATAAGGCTTGTTTTTTGTATAAGCTGAATATCTATTGCTTGTATGATTTTTTCGATATTTTCCATAACGATAATTTTAGTGTTGAATTTCATAGATGTATCATTTAGTTTGCACTTTGCTCCTTTTTCATTTTTGTCGATATGGCTATTTTTTCACCATTGTAATAAGACGTTTGATGAATGAAGAGCGATTAGATTCGTCTGTACTGGCATCTTTCACAGTTATTTTTCCATTGCTTATCAGCTGTATTAAATCTGTTTCGGTACAGTCTGTTATACCCCAGTCGTCTCTTCCATAAAACCCCAATTTACGCATTTTGTTCCGTATCGATTTCTGTTTGTCCGATGGAGCTTGCCTTCTCTCTTTGATGAGTTGTAACAATTGTTCGATTTCTGTTTTTGTAAATACTTTTTTCCCTTTTATTTTCATGATTGTATTATTTAGTTTGTTTTTTGATCGTTATTTTTTAGTTCTTCAATCGATTTTGGTTTTGGTGGTGTCGTATTATTAAATTTAGTTATGATAATTGTATCAAGGGGGTGCTTCCAAGCCGCTTTATGGTTTCTTGCAATAGTCTCAATTCTTGTTCTACAGTTAAGGGGGAGTAGGTTCTTCAATAGGTTCTTCATATATACAGTATGATACAAATATAAAAAGGATACAGATTA
>VOFC01000493.1_pt1 | contig 124888 bp, 175 predicted proteins | sample 5384161 | NCBI WGS metagenome assembly VOFC01 (sample SAMN12384722, study PRJNA508395) | human gut metagenome | isolation source: healthy gut B | host: Homo sapiens
AGCAGCTGCTGAGCGGTGCTTCCCAGCTGGTGGACGGCGTGGCCCAGCTGGACAGTGGCGCGGCGGCACTGCTGGATGGTACCAGCCAGCTGAACAGTTGTCTGGACCAGCTGACCGAGGGCCTGGATACCCTGACTTCCAACAACGCGGCCCTGACCGCCGGTGCCCAGCAGGTGGCCGACGGGGTTCTGGATTCCGCCAGCAAAACCCTGATGGAGGGCGGCCTCATCGACACGCCCCTCACCTGGGACAATTACGCCGCTGTCATTGATGAAATTCTGACCCTGAACGATAAAACGCTGGAGGCCGGACGCAAAAAGATGGTGCGCACCATCTGGGAGCAGGCCCCACAGTTCAAGGCCAGCCAGCTGGACCTGGCCCTCTACCTCTCCGCCACCAAAACGGACAGTGATCTGGAAGCCGCGCTCCGGCTGATGCAGAGCTACAGCCCATCCATGTTCGTGGCCATGTTCCAGAAAGCTACCGACCCGGACGCCCGGCAGGTCATCCACGACGAGCTGGTGGGGCCAGTACGCTGACGGTGTGGCCGCCGCGGCGGATGGTGCCCACGCCGCCAAGGACGGCAGCACCCAGCTGGTTGCCGGGGCACAGGCCCTGCTCAACGGTGCCAACCGGCTGGTGGACGGCACCCACCAGCTCCACAGCGGCCTGAACCAGTTCAACGAGGAGGGCATCTCCCAGCTGACCGGCGCGCTGGACACCGACCAGTAGGCCTCAATGACCTGCGGGTTGTTGCGGATCTCGTCCGGGGGTACCCTTGGCGATGACGCGGCCAAAAGTTCAGCACGGCGATGCCCTCGCAGATGCCCATGACCAGGCTCATGTCGTGCTCGATCAGCAGCACGGCAATGTTGAACTCGTCGCGGATGCGGCGGATGGTCTCGGTCAGCTCGGCCGTCTCAGAGGGGTTCATACCGGCAGCGGGCTCATCCAGCAGCAGCAGCTTCGGGCTGGTAGCCAGTGCACGCATGATCTCCAACCGGCGCTGCGCGCCGGGCAGGCTGCCGGCCAGGGGGTATCGGCCAGGTCTGCCATGTGGAAGATATCCAGCAGCTCAAAGGCACGCTCGGTGCAGTGCTTTTCCTCTTTCCAGTAGTTGGGCAGGCGGATGAGGGAGGAAGCCAGATCGTACTTCATGGACTCATGCAGGCCCACCTTGATGTTGTCGATGACCGACAGCTCTTTGAACAGGCGGATGTTCTGGTTGGTGAGCAGGTTGAAAACGGTGGTCTTGCCCGCGCCGTTGGGGCCGATCAGGCCGGTGATCTCGTTGCGGCCGATCATCAGGTTGAAGCCGTCCACGGCGGTCAGGCCGCCAAAATCGATGCCCAGCTCACGGACGTCCAGAATGGGTTTTTTGTCCTTATCGCGGTCGGTCAGGAAGCCGCCGGAGGGCACACTGTGTAACTTGGTCTGGAACTCATTCATGGTCTGCACCCTCCTTTTCTTTCTTGCGGAACAGCTCGCCGTTCATTGCTTTCTCCACAACGCGGCTCATGGAGAAATCGTAGCTGCCCAGCAGGCCGCCCGGACGGAAGATCATCATAAGGATCAGCACCAGAGAGTAGACCACCATGCGGTAGCTCTCAAAGCTGCGGGTCGCCTCGGGCAGGATGGTCAGCACGGTAGCGGAGAGGATGGAGCCCAGCATGGAGCCCATGCCGCCCAGAACCACCATGACCAGGATCTCGATGGATTTCATAAAGCCGAACGTGGAGGGGTCCAGAACGCCCAGATAGCAGGCGTACAGGCCGCCCGCCAGGCCTGCAAAAGCGGCGGAGAACGCAAAGGCCATAACCTTGTAATAGGTGGTCTGGATGCCGCAGCTCTCAGCGGCGATCTCGTTATCGCGGATGGCGAGGACCGCGCGGCCGTGGCGGGACTTCATCATCGCATGGATGAGGAAGCAGGTGATGACCACGCAGAGGAAGACATTCGTGAAATTGGAGTACTTGGGGATGTTTTTCAGGCCCTTGGCACCGTAGAACAGCTTGAATCCCAGCACATCGTCGATGTTGTTCAGGGTGATGCGGATGATCTCACCAAAGCCCAGCGTCAGGATCGCCAGATAGTCGCCGGTCAGGCGCAGAGCCGGGATGCCGATGAGGACACCGAACAGGCCAGCCATCACGCAGGCCAGCACCAGGCCCAGCACAAAGGAGACGGGGCCGGGCAGCGGGCAGTACTTGGTGAACAGGGCGCAGGTGTAAGCACCCACGGCCATGAAACCGGCATGGCCCAGCGGCAGCTGGCCCAGGTAACCGGTGGCAACGTTCAGGGACACGGCCAGAATGATGTTGATGCCCACGGTCATCAGCACTTTGTTCTGGTAGGTAGAGAGCATGTTCCCGGTCATGTAGGAGAGGGCCAGGAACAAGAGCACCACCAGCACGGCGTTCATGAGGTAACGCACGGGCATTTTGAGGGTTTTACGATTCTTATTCATCTTTTCATTCCCTCCTTACACCTTTTCCTGCACCTGACGGCCGAGGAAGCCGGTGGGCTTGACCAGCAGCACAACGATCAGGATGGCAAACGTGACGGCGTCTTTCCAGGCAGAGAGGCCGATGGCGGAGACGAAGCATTCACACAGGCCGATGGCGATACCACCGATCATGGCACCAGGGATGGAGCCGATGCCGCCCAACACGGCGGCGACGAATGCTTTCAGGCCCAGCATGGAACCCATGGTGGGAGTAGCCTGCGGGTAGGAGCAGCAGTACAGCACCGCACCAATGCCGGCCAGCGCGGAGCCGACGGCAAACGTGAACGAGATGGTGCTGTTGACGTTGATGCCCATGAGGCGGGCAGCATCCATATCCTCAGAGACGGCACGCATGGCCTTGCCAAGCTTGGTCTTCTGGACCAGGAACGTCAGGACCAGCATGGACAGCACGGTGACCACCAGCGTGATGATGGAGGTCAGGCCCAGCGGCACCTTGCCGATCATAAAGGTCTTGGCGGCGTAGTAAGACGGGATGACCTTTGCGCCGGAGCCCATGATCAGTTCCGCGGTGTACTCCAGGAAAAAGGAGACGCCGATGGCGGTGATCAGCAGCGAGATGCGGGGCGCGCCGCGCAGCAGGGGTGTAGGCAACTTTCTCGATCACGACGCCCAGCAGCGTGCAGGTGACGATGGTGGCGCACACGGCGGTGACAGGGCCGAGGCCCAGCTGGTTCATGACGAACCAGGACATGTAAGCGCCCACCATAATGACATCGCCATGGGCAAAGTTCAGCAGCAGGATGATGCCGTACACCATGCTGTAGCCCAGTGCGATCAGTGCATAGATGCTGCCCAGGGAAAGACCGTTGATCAGCTGACTAAAAAACACTGTCATGGTTTGATTCCTTCCTTTCTTGATCCGGATAGAAATAATACAAAAATGCGGAGACGGTCGAAGCAAACCTCTACCGACGGTCTCCGCAAGTGGATCATTGAAAACTTTGCAGCTTTCCGGGCCGCGGCCCGAAGCGGCTTAGAACATCTCTTTCAGAACCGGCGCGCCATCGACATAGGTCAGGATCGCGGTGCTCTTGACGGGGTTGTTGTGCTCATCAAAGGTAAAGGTACCGGTGATGCCCTCGATGGTGCCATTCTTGATGCCATCGATCACAGCCTGCTTGTACTCATCGGTGCCTGCTTCCAGACCAGCGTCCTCCAGCAGCCTGAATGCCGTAGCACAGGGTAACGGCCGCATCGTAGCCCAGAGGAGAGAAGCCGTTGGGGTAGTCCTCGCCGTACTTTTCCTTGTACGCGTTCTCAAAGTCGGGGTTGGAGCCCTTTGCGTAGTTGGCGCAGAAGTAGGTGTCCTTCAGCTGGTCGTTGGTGGCGTAGCCCTCCAGGCCGTCCCAGCCGTCGCCGCCCAGGAACGGAACGGTCAGGCCGACGCTCTCGGCCTGAGACAGGATCTGGCCCACTTCCTGATAGTAGTTGGGGCAGAAGACCGTCTCGGGGCCCTTGCCCAGGATGGTGGTCAGCTGCGTCTTGTAATCCACGTCGCCGTCGGAGTAGCTCTCCTCATCGACGATGGTGCCGCCCAGAGCCTCGAACTCGTTGACGAAGTTCTCGGCCAGACCCTCGTTGTAGTCAGCGCCCTTCTTGAAGATGACGGCTGCCTTGGTGTAGCCCAGCTTCTGGTAAGCGTAGTCTGCCATCTTGATGCCCTGGAACGGGTCGGTAAAGGTGGCACGGAAGACATTCTCATACACGGTGTCGGTCTCGGCATCGTAGGTAACAGCCTCAGCGGTAGCGGAAGCAGTGACCATGGGCATGTTGTAGTCCTGGCTCTCAGCGGCAACAGCCAGAGTCGGGGTGGTGGTCACGTCGCCGATCAGACCAACGATCCCCTCATCCACCATCTTGGTGAAGCACTGGACAGCCTGAGTCGCGTCGCCCTGCTCGTCCATGGTGATGGACTCGATCATCTTGCCATTGATGCCGCCGTTGGCGTTGACCTGATCCAGATACAGGTTCGCGCCGTTGGTAACAGCCAGACCGTAAACGGAAACATCGCCGGTCATGGGGCCCATGACGCCGACCTTGATGGTATCACCGGAAGCAGCGGCCGTGGAGCCAGCAGTGCTTGCAGCGGTGGAAGCAGCGGTGCTGCTGGAAGAGCCGCCGCAGGCGGTCAGGGCCAGAGCAGCAGCGGAAACACCAGCGGCAGCCAGAAAGCTACGGCGAGAGATCATCTTTTTCATAATCGTATATCCTCCTTGAATTGGAAGTTTTTCGTGTAAAAGTATGAAGCAGAGTGGCTTCCCTCAAAGCTCCTCTGCCTCGATAGGCCTATTATAGACCCTCGCCGCAAAGTGTGCAATTCACAAACCGTCCATAGTTTTTGGGGCATTTTCAGGCATTTTCTTCTATTTTAAACAAAACGAATGCATTGTTTTTGTTTACTTTTTTCAAGTTATTCATCTCGTACAAGCACGAAATGAAAGTGCTTCACCCATAACAAAAAAGTTACACAGCTCCCGCAGGCTCGTTAAGTTTCTATCAACTAACATCTTCCCAGCCCCTTGCATACAGGCCGGAAACGTGATAGGATAAAGGCGGTTAGTTAGTGCATACTATCCAATAATGCTGAGAACGTATTCAGGAGGGCAACTCTTATGAACTATCTGGAAATTGAATCCGTCATCGGCCGCGAGATCCTGGACTCCCGCGGAAACCCCACCGTTGAGGCTGAGATCACTCTGGCCGACGGCACTGTTGCACGCGGCTGCGCCCCGTCCGGTGCTTCCACCGGCGAGTTTGAGGCGCTGGAGCTCCGCGACGGCGACAAGAGCCGCTACCTGGGCAAGGGCGTGACCAAGGCTGTGGAGAACATCAATACCGTCATTGCGGACGCCGTGGTGGGCCTGGACGCTTCCGACATCTACGCGGTGGACGCCGCCATGCTGAAAGCCGACGGCACCAAGGATAAATCCAACCTGGGCGCAAACGCCATCCTGGCTGTTTCCATTGCAGCCTGCCGCGCTGCCGCCACCTCGCTGGACATGCCCCTGTACCGCTTCCTGGGCGGCGTGAACGGCAACCGCCTGCCCGTCCCCATGATGAACATTCTGAACGGCGGCGCGCACGCCACCAACACTGTGGATACGCAGGAATTCATGATCATGCCCGTGGGCGCTCCCTCCTTCAAAGAGGGCCTGCGCTGGTGCGCCGAGGTCTTCCATGCTCTGGCTTCCATCCTGAAAGCCAAGGGTCTGGCTACCTCCGTCGGCGATGAGGGCGGCTTTGCGCCCAACCTGTCCAGCGATGAGGAGACCATCGAGACCATTCTGGCCGCCATTGAGAAAGCCGGCTATGTGCCCGGCAAGGACTTCATGCTGGCCATGGACGCCGCTTCCTCCGAGTGGAAGAGCCCCAAGGGCAAGGGCTTCTACAAGCTGCCCAAGGCTGGCACTGAATACACTTCCAGCGAGCTGATCGCACACTGGAAGAAACTGGTTGAGAAGTACCCCATCATCTCCATTGAGGACGGCCTGGATGAAGAGGACTGGGAGGGCTGGCAGGAGATGACCCGCGAGCTGGGCGGCAAGGTCCAGCTGGTGGGCGACGACCTGTTCGTCACCAACACCGAGCGTCTGGCCAAGGCATCCAGCTGGGTGCCGGCAACGCCATCCTCATCAAGCTGAACCAGATCGGATCCGTATCCGAGACTCTGGAAGCCATCAAGATGGCACACAAGGCTGGTTACACCGCCATCAGCTCTCACCGCTCCGGTGAGACCGAGGATACCACCATTGCAGACCTGGCAGTGGCACTGAACACCTGCCAGATCAAGACCGGTGCTCCCAGCAGAACCGAGCGCGTGGCCAAGTACAACCAGCTGCTCCGCATTGAAGAGCACCTGGGTGCCAGCGCTGTTTACCCCGGCATGGGCGCGTTCAACGTCAAGCGCTGAAACACAAGCCATCCATTTTCTTTCCTTTCTTTCCCAGTGAAACCCATAAATCCAACCCCTGGCAAAAAACACCCGGCACCGCAGTTCACGGTGCCGGGTGTTTTCGATGCATTCAGGTACTGAACAGGAAACGCTTCCCACAAAGCTTACAGAGCGAAGTAACGCTTTGCGTTGTCGAAGCAGATCCCCTTGACGATCTTCTCCAGAGCTTTCTCGTCGTTGGGATACTCGCCGTTCTCGACCCACTCGCCGATCAGGTTGCACAGGATGCGGCGGAAGTAGTCGTGGCGGTTGTAGCTCAGGAAGCTGCGGCTGTCGGTCAGCATCCCAACAAAGTTGCCCAGCAGGCCCAGGTTTGCCAGGCTCTTCATCTGGTTCTCCATGCCGATCTTCTGATCGTTGAACCACCAGCCGGAGCCGTGCTGGATCTTGCCGGGGATCTCATCATTCTGGAAGCAGCCCAGAATGGTGCCGATCTGCTCGTTGTCGTACGGGTTCAGGCTGTAGATGATGGTCTTGGGGCACTCGTCGGTGTCGTTCAGAGCGCTCAGCAGAGAAGCGATCTGGCCGCCGCAGCTTGCGGTGTTGATCATATCAAAGCCGGTGTCGGGTCCCAGCAGAGCGTTCATCTTGCGGTTGACGCCGCGCAGGCAGTTGTAGTGGATCTGCATGGCAACGTTCAGGCGGTGATACTGCTTGCCCAGGTGGATGAGGATGTAGGTCTGGTACTTCTCAGCCTCTTCGGTCGTGCAGGCCTCGCCAGCCATGACTTTCTGGTAGATGGCGTTGACCTCTTCCTTGGAAGCTTCACGGTAAGGCACATAGTCCAGGCCGTGGTCAGAAGCGCGGCAGCCCATCTCCACGAAGAACTCGATGCGCTTGGTCAGAGCGTCGGTCACGCAGTCGATGCAGGCCAGCTTCTCCTTGCCCACAACAGCAGCCAGCTGCGCCATGTACTCTGCAAAGCCGGGCTTCTGGATGTTGACGGCCTTGTCAGGACGGAAAGACGGAGCCACAGTGAACTTGATGGTGGGGTCTTCCTTGATCTTCTTGTGCCACTCCAGGCTGTCGATGGGGTCATCGGTGGTGCCGATGAATGCCACGTTGCTCTGCTCGATCAGGCCGCGGACAGTCAGCTTGGGGTCGTGCTGCAGCTTGTCGTTGCACAGGTTCCACACTTCCTCAGCGGTGTCGCCGTTCAGCACGCCGTCATAGCCGAAGAAGCGGTGCAGCTCCAGGTTGCACCAGTGGTACATCGGGTTGCCGATGGCCATGGGCAGAGCCTCTGCAAACTTCTGGAAGCGCTCGCGGTCGGGCTTATTGCCGGTAATGTACTCCTCAGGCACGCCACTGGAGCGCATCACGCGCCACTTATAATGGTCGCCAAAGTAGCTGCCGTCCGGGTTGCGGCCGCCCAGCCACACCTGAGTGATATTCTCAACGCGGCGGTTCTCATAGATCTCGCGGGGAGGGATATGGCAGTGGTAATCGCAGATGGGCATATCCTCAGCATAAGTATGGTACAGGTGCTGAGCGGTGGGGTTCTGGAGCATGAACTCCTTATCCATAAATGCTTTCATGATCGAGTTCTCCTTTTTCTTGTATTCAAGGTGAAATCATACAAAAAATGTGCTTTCCTGCCCCCACAGGATCCCAGTGGGAGCGGATACATCCTTAGTATACCGAAAATCACGCATGTATACAACTGAAAATTTGACGAATTTTTTAAAGCATTCCTTGTGAAAACCGCTGGAATTTATGAAAATGGCCTATTTTGGGGCAAAAATCCATCCTTACCCCCTTGACTTATTTGTATACAACAGCATAAAATAGGGGTAGTCGGGGGCCGCACCGTGGCGGCTCCGGTTTTGAGCAAAGCAACATAAAAAAGGAGAACAGCAAAATGGAAACTTTGAATTACAAGGTTTTGGCAGAGACTGGTTACAACGGCTACGTCCTCAAGGATGCCCCGGTCAAGGTGATGCAGTTCGGTGAGGGCAACTTCCTCCGCGCGTTCGTGGATTACTTTATTGATATCGCCAACGAGAAAGCCGGCTTCAACGGCAAGGTCAAGCTGGTGCAGCCCATTGCCAACTTCCCCAGATGGCTGACTGGATCAACGAGCAGGAGGGCCTGTACACCCTGTACCTGCGCGGCAGTGAGAAAGGCCAGAAAGTGGACGCCAAGCGCGTGATCTCCTGCGTGTCCGACTGGGTGTGCCCTTATCAGGATGGCAAGTGGGCTGAGGTGCTGGAGCTGGCTCGCTCCGAGGATCTGGAGATCATCGTCTCCAACACCACCGAGGCCGGCATCGCTTACACCCAGGGCGACAGCGAGTTCGATCAGGTGCCCCCCAACAGCTTCCCCGCAAAGCTGACCCGCGTGCTGTATGAGCGCTACAAGGCATACAACGGCGCTGCCGACAAGGGCCTGGTCATCCTCTCCTGCGAGCTGATCGACAACAACGGCAAAGAGCTGAAGAAGTGCTGCAACAACTACGCCAAGGACTGGAACCTGGACGCTGCTTTCATCGACTGGATGAACAACGCCAACACGTTCTGCTCCACTCTGGTGGACCGCATCGTCCCGGGCCGCATTCGTGACCCGAAAGAACTGGCTGCCCTGGAAGAGGCCAACGGCTACCACGATCAGGTGCTGGATGTCGGCGAAGTGTTCGGCGTCTGGGTCATCGAGGGCCCCGCGGGCCTGGAGGACAAGCTCCCGTTCAAGAAAGCCGGCGTCAACGTCATGGTCGTGCCCGATGTCACTCCTTATAAGAAGCGCAAGGTCCGCATCCTGAACGGTGCCCACACCGGTTTTGTTCTGGGCGCTTACCTGGCTGGCTTTGATATCGTCCGTGACTGCATGCACAACGATACCGTCCGCGGCTTCATGAACAAGATGCTGCACGAGGAGATCATCCCCACCCTGCCTCTGGACAAGAAAGACCTGGAAGACTTTGCTTCCGCTGTGGAAGACCGCTTCAACAACCCGTTTGTCAACCACGAGCTGATGAGCATTTCCCTGAACTCCACCTCCAAGTGGAAAGCCCGCAACATGCCCTCTTTCCTGGCTTATATCGAGGAGCAGAAGCAGCTGCCCAAGTGCCTGACCATGTCTCTGGCAGCCTATATCGCATTCTATTCCAACGACATCCAGGAGCGCGCCGCCGACGGCCTGATCTGCAAGCGCCCGGCCGGCAACACCTATAAGATCCAGGATGACGCATGGGCTCTGGACTTCTACTATGCACACAAGGACGACACCGCAGCTCAGCTGGTGCACGCTGTCCTGTCCAACACCCAGATGTGGGATCAGGATCTGACCAAGATCGAGGGCCTCGAGGCCGCTGTCCTGGCTGATCTGGAGCTGATCCGCTCTCAGGGCGCTGAGGCTGCTTACAAGAGCTGCCTGTAATTCGACAGAATATTTTCCCCGCACATCAAAGGGCTGCTGCTTTGGGCAGCAGCCCTTTTGTGCTTTTGAGAGTACAAGGAGAGAAACTATGCCGCAGGCAATTCACATCAGCCCCATCGACAACGTCGTTGTCGCGCTGCATCCCATCGCCAAGGGCACTCTGGTGGAGGCAGACGGCCTTTCCGTCACCGCGCTGGAGGATATTCCCCAGGGCCATAAAATGGCCGTGAAGCCCATCAAGAACGGCGAGAACGTCATCAAATACGGCTTTCCCATCGGCCATGCCACCGCCGATGCCGAGCCGGGCACCTGGATGCACACCCACAATGTCCACACCAACCTTTCCGGTGAGGTGGAGTACAGCTACAACCCCGCCCCCGATCTGGCTCCCCCTGCCCAAGGCGGCTCCGGAGACCTTTATGGGCTTCCGCCGCAAGGATGGCCGCGCCGCCATCCGCAACGAGATCTGGATCATTCCCACCGTCGGCTGTGTCAACGACATCGCCAAGAAGATGGTGGCCGACAACCAGGATCTGGTCACCGGCAGCATCGAGGGCCTGTATACCTTTACCCATCCGTTTGGCTGCAGCCAGACCGGCCATGATCATGCACAGACCCGCAAGCTGCTGGCGGCTCTGGTCCGCCACCCCAATGCCGCTGCCGTTCTGGTGCTGCATCTGGGCTGTGAGAACCTCCAGCATGACCAGTTCGTGGAAGAGCTGGGCGAGTACGACCACGACCGGGTCAAGTTCCTGACCTGCCAGGACGTGGACGACGAGTTCACCGCGGCCCGCGAGATCCTCAAGGAGCTGGCTGCTTATGCCGGTCAGTTCCAGCGCGAGCCCATTCCCGTCAGTGAGCTGGTGGTCGGCATGAAGTGCGGCGGCTCGGATGGCCTGTCCGGCATCACCGCCAACCCCACCATCGGCCGCTTCTCCGATATGATGGGCCAGCGCGGCGGTTCCACCGTCCTGACCGAGGTGCCCGAGATGTTCGGCGCCGAGGGCTTCCTGATGGATCGCTGCATCAACCACGACGTCTTCGTCAAGGCGGAGAAGATGATCAACGGCTTCAAGGAGTACTTCATCAGCCACAACGAGGTGGTTTACGACAACCCCTCCCCGGGCAACAAGCAGGGCGGCATCACCACCCTGGAGGACAAGAGCTGCGGCTGTGTCCAGAAAGGCGGCACCGCCTCCCATCATGGACGTCATCGGCTACGGCGACCCCGTGGTGACCAAGGGCCTGAATATGCTCTACGGCCCCGGCAATGACCTGGTCTCCGCCACGGCCATGACAGCAGCCGGCGCGCACCTCATCCTTCTTCTCTACCGGCCGCGGCACGCCGTTCTCGGCCCCGGCCCCCACCCTGAAGATCTCCACCAACACCCCGCTGGCCCAGAAGAAGTCCGGCTGGATCGACTTCAACACCGGTGTCATCGCGGATGGAGAGAAGACCATCGACGAGGCCGCGCACGACCTGCTGGATCTGGTCATCCGCGTTGCCAGCGGTGAGCAGACCAAGGCCGAAAAGCACGGCTTCCGCGAGATCTCCATCTTCAAGGACGGCGTTGTTCTGTAATGGATCAGAGGCTGCTGTGTGCCCTGTGGTGCACGGCGGCCTTTTTTGTGCATTGATTCTTAATTTTGACCCGCGGAACGCGGGCAGAAAAACAGGAGGACAAGCTTTATGAATCAGATCACCACCCAGTACGTCACGGAGAACGGCGCCTGCTACGAGCAGTACGTCATCACCGACCCCGAGGCAAAGACCGCCCTCACCATCACCCCCGAGCGCGGCGGTATGATCACCAGCTTTACGCTGGACGGCGAGGAGTTCATCTGGACCCGCCGCCCCAACTTCAGCGAGTGCAACCGCCCCCGCTTTGGCGTGCCCGTGCTCTTCCCCAGCTGCGGCAACCCGGACAACGGCGTGCATCTCTTTGACGGCAAGGCTTACCCTATGGAGTGCCACGGCTTTGCAGACCTCTGCGCCTGGGAAGTGGAGAGCGTCGGCCCGGACGGCGTGAGCCTTGTGCTGGAGTCCACCCCGCTGACCAAGTTCCTCTACCCGTTTGATTTCACCCTGCTGGTGAACTACAATCTGGAGGGCAGCAAGGCCACCATCAGCATGACCGTCATCAACGAGGGCGACAAGCCGATGCCGTTCAGCTTTGGCTACCACCCCTACTTCAACGCCTCTGCCCTGGAGAACGTGGACTTCAACATCCAGTGCGCTACCTGCTCTGAGAACGCCAAGGGCGAGCAGCCCGCTGCCCCGGAGAGAAGATCACCCTGACCCGCAAGGAGGGTGCCGACAACACCATCCGCCTGCTGACCGGCGTGGAGTTCCCCATGAGCTTTACCGACAAGGGCAACGGCCACAAGGTCACTGTGGACGCTGACGAGACGTTCACCAACGGCGTGCTCTGGCAGCAGGATGCCGAGAGCTTCGTCTGCATGGAGCCCTGGAACGGCTGGGCCAACAGCGTCAACGAAGAGGGCAAGCACGAGGTGCTGGATGTCGATGAGGCCATGACCAGCGAGTGGAGCATCACCATTGAGAAAGTCTGAAAATCCGCTTTCCTGAACATCTGAACAAAAAATCTCCCGCAGTGTGCACAGGCATCTGCGGGAGATTTTTATTTAAATCACATAATCGTTTCCGGCTTCTTCCGGGGCTGCCAGGTCTGCGAGGGTGATCTTGCTGAAGTAATCCGAGATCATTTCGTCCAGGCCTTTCCACATGTTATAGGTGCGGCATTCGGCCATCCGATGGCAGGTGGGTGCTCCGGGAGTCAGGCAGCTCACCGTTGCCAGATTGCCCTCCGTCAGGTTCAGGATCTCCTCCACCGTGTACTGCTCCGGGCTGCGGGTCAGGCGGTAGCCGCCGCCCTTGCCCCGCAGGCCCTCAAGGAAGCCGTTCTGCACCAGCACCTTGAGGATGTTTTCGAGGTATTTTTCGGAGATCTCCTGCCGGGCGGCGACCTCCTTCAGGGGGACATATTTATCCGTCCGATGCTCGGCCAGATCTATCATCACACGCAGCGCATAACGCCCTTTGGTTGAAACAATCATCCGTTTTTCTCCTTTGATTGCAAAGTGATTTACCGTTTTTGATTTTAAACCTATTATACAACAGGGTTTGTAACTTTTCAATCCGATTTTTTCGCATTTTTCCATTGACAAGGGCAGGGCACAAGCGTATAATGCTATCAAACCCACAAACCATATTGGTTTATAGAGTTGTGTGAACAGCCGGGGCCGCCCCGGAACAGCAGGGCCAAGCGCCCACATAGGGAGGACAAAGTATTATGAGCAAGATTTATACTTCCGCAGATCAGCTGATCGGCCACACCCCGCTGCTGGAGCTGACCCACATTGAAGCACAGGAAAACCTGTCTGCCAAGATCCTGGCCAAACTGGAGTATTTCAACCCCGCCGGTTCCGTCAAGGACCGCATTGCCAAGAAGATGATCGATGACGCCGAGGCTACCGGCAAGCTGAAGCCCGGTTCCGTCATCATTGAGCCCACCTCCGGCAACACCGGCATCGGTCTGGCCTCCGTGGCTGCTGCCCGTGGCTACCGTATTATCATTGTCATGCCGGAGACTATGAGCGTGGAGCGCCGCCAGATCATGAAGGCATACGGCGCGGAGCTCGTCCTGAGCGAGGGCGCCAAGGGCATGAAAGGCGCCATTGCCAAGGCCGATGAGCTGGCAAAGGAGATTCCCAACGCATTCATCCCCGGCCAGTTCGTCAACCCCCGCCAACCCAAAGGCTCATGTTGCCACCACCGGCCCCGAGATCTGGGATGACACCGACGGCAAGGTCGATCTCTTTGTGGCAGGCGTCGGCACCGGCGGCACTGTGACCGGTGTTGGCCAGTACCTGAAGAGCCAGAACCCGAATGTCAAGGTCGTGGCTGTGGAGCCCGCCTCCTCCCCTGTCCTGAGCAAGGGCACTGCCGGTGCACACAAGATCCAGGGCATCGGCGCGGGCTTTGTCCCCGATGTGCTGGACACCAAGGTCTACGATGAAATCATCGCCGTGACCAACGAGGACGCCTTTGCAACGGGCCGCCTCATCGGCCACAAAGAGGGCGTGCTGGTCGGTATCTCCTCCGGCGCAGCAGTCTGGGCCGCAATCGAGCTGGCCAAGCGTCCGGAGAACAAGGGCAAGACCATTGTGGTCCTGCTGCCCGATACCGGCGACCGTTACCTCTCCACCCCGCTGTTTGCGGAATAATCTCCCCCGAAATACGTTACGCCGCTGTGCATCCTCTTTGCGCAGCGGCGTTTTTGTGTTACAATAAGCTCATCTTATCAATTGGAGCGTATGACATGAACTACTACGTTGCCCCCATGGAGGGGCTCACCGACCGGGTGTGGCGGCAGGCCCACCAGAAATGGTTTGGCTGGGCAGGCGGCCCGGCCCGCTATTACGCGCCCTTTTTGTCCCCGCCGGAAAACCGTGTTCTCATCAAAAAGAAGATGGCGGAGCTGGCCCCGGAGGCCAACCCCGGCGTGCCCGTTATCCCGCAGCTGCTGGCCAAGGATGGCGAGCTGGCTGCCTGGATGATCGGCGAGCTGCGGAAGCTGGGCTATACCGAGGTCAATCTGAACTTCGGCTGCCCCGCCGGAACGGTTACCGCCAAGGGCAAGGGTTCCGGAATGCTGCGGGACCCGGCCAAACTGGACGCCTTTCTGGAGGCTGTTTTCTCTCATGCAGAGGGCCCCATCTCGGTCAAGACCCGGCTGGGCGCGGAGAAACCGGAGGAGTTTGCGGCCATCCTTACAATCTATAACCGCTACCCCATCTCTGAACTGACCATTCACCCCCGTGTCATGCGCCAGCTCTACCGCGGGCAGGCCGACCGGGAGGCCTTTGCCGCCGCCCTGCCCCAGTGCAAGCCGCCGGTCTGCTACAACGGTGATATCACCACCACAGGGCAGCTCCATACGCTGGAAGCGGAATTTCCCACCCTTTCCGGTATCATGATCGGCCGGGGCATCATTGCAGACCCGGCTCTCTTCCGCAAGGCACTGGGCGGCCCCGCTGCCACCAAAGCCGAGCTGCGGGGCTATCTGGACGACCTCTACCATGGCTATACCGAGCTTTTCGGCAGCGCCGGGTGTGCCATCAGCCGGATGAAAGGCCATTGGTTCTATCTCATCCACTGCTTTGCCGACTCTGAAAAGTTGGAAAAGCAGCTGAAAAAGCTGCGGGAGCCCTGGGAGTATGAGACGGTCGTGAATCAGATTTTTACTTTGCCGCTTATTTAAAAAAGTCCGCTGCCATACAGACAGCGGACTTGAAAGGACAGATGGAAACTCAGACGTTCAGATAGCTGCGCAGCAGTGCCTGCAGCAGGTCATCGCGGTCCACCTTGCGGATCAGCGAACGCGCGCCCTTGTACGTCGTAATGTAAGTCGGATCTTCGGAGAGGATATAGCCCACCAGCTGGTTGACCGGGTTATACCCTTTTTCTTTCAGTGCGTCGTACACCTGCTGCACGACTTCGTGGATCTCATCGTCCTTTTGATCGTGGATCGAAAAAATAGCAGTAGCGTCGCCCACGTGAGCACCCCCTTCGATAAACTATGTTTTATTGTACACGAAATGCGGCAAAACTTCAAGATTCCGGGGACGCATTTGCACATTTTGCTCAAAATTTTCTGACAATTCCATGCAATTTGGCGGGTGGTTTTCCACCGAAAGGAGCGTTTTATGCTATATGGCATTGGGTGCGACCTGTGTGAGGTCGCCCGGATGGAAAAAAGCCTCTCCGGGGCCCATGGCCCGGCCTTTGTTCGGCGGGTGTTCGGCCCGGCAGAGCAGGCCGCGCTGGGCCTTGGTGCAGAGGCTGAGCCCTGGCCCGCCGGGCGGGCTTCCGCCCATAAGGCTGCCAGTGCGGCGGCTGATTTTGCCGCCAAAGAGGCATTCCTCAAGGCGGCAGGCACGGGGCTTGCCGCGCCGTTCTCCCTGTGTGAGATCGAAGCCGTCCGCCTGCCCTCCGGGGCCCCGAACTATCGTTTCTCCGGCAAAACGGCGGAGTGGGTGGCGGCACACCACCTGACCGCAAAGCTCTCTCTCAGCCACGACGGCGGCATGGCACTGGCGTTCTGCACGCTGGAACAGCTGCCCCCGGAAACCTGACCGCACCTGGTGCATACAATGGAATAAACCGCGCCGCGTGCATAGCGGCCCTCTCCCCCGCCCATACTAAGGGCAGCAGGGAGGCCTGCGCACCACATAGCGGCGCTGCCTCCCCAACTGCAAGGAGGGAGATTCCATGGAGGTACACAGAGGAGAAGTTTTCTACGCCGACCTCTCGCCCGTGGTCGGCTCAGAGCAGGGCGGCATCCGCCCGGTGCTCATCGTGCAAAACGAGATCGGCAACCGCCACAGCCCCACCGTCATTGCGGCCGCCATTACATCCCGGCTGGACAAAGCCCGCCTGCCCACCCACATCAATATCCGGGCAGAGGACACAGGCCTTGCCAAGGACAGCGTGGTGCTGCTGGAGCAGATCCGCACGCTGGACAAACACCGCCTGCGGGAGCGGGCCGGGCAGATCACCCCGGAGGACCAGCGGCGGGTCAATCAGGCACTGGATGTCAGCCTGGGGCTGGATTCCTATTAAAACCAACAGACGAAAAAGGCACAAAAATGCCGCTCTCATCCGGTCTGGATGAGGGCGGCATTTGTTGTTTTGTGGAAGATCTTCTGTTTACCCGTTCTTGGCGGATTCCTCTGCATCGTGGAGCAGCGCCTGCTCGCGGATCTTGGCCAGCGTTTCCTCGCTGAGGATATGCTCTGCCTTGCAGGCGTCCTCGGCGGCGGTCTTCTCGTCCACGCCCAGCTGCATAAAGAAGTGGGTCAGCAGACGGTGGCGGCTGTAAATGCGTTCCGCGATCTCACGGCCCGGATCCAGCAGGGTCAGGTTGCCCTCGCCGTCCACCGCGATATAGCCGTTTTCCCGCAGTTTTTTCATGGCAATGCTGACGCTGGCTTTGGTATAGCCCAGCTCATTGACCACGTCAATGGAGCGCACCCGGCCCATCCGCTGGGTCAGCATCAGGATAGTTTCAAGGTAATCTTCCGCGGACTGGTGGATCTGCATGGTTTGTTCGGCCTCCTGCCTTTTCCCCGCAGGGAATTTGTTCGCCGGGCATAACAGCCCGGTTAGTATATAATAGGATATCACATTCGGCAGGATGTTGCAAGCCGTTCTCAGTAGGTTTGTATAAACAAACCAAAATCATTCTTCGATTTTGTGTTATTTCACCTGTGCTTCCCGGTAAGCTTCTGGCCCAGATAAATACAAGTCTCCGCCGTGGGCATCCAGAATCACCGTCAGAGGCATCTCCTCCACGGTCAGGCGGCGGACAGCCTCACAGCCGAGGTCCGGCCAGGCGATGACTTCCAGCGTTTTGACACTCTGGGCCATCAGGGCACCGGCTCCGCCCAGCGCCGCCAGATAGACTGCCCCGTTGCGGACGACCGCTTCCTTGACCGCCGCGTCCCGCTTGCCCTTGCCGATCATGATTTTGTTGCCCAGGTCCAGCAGACGGGGGCTCATGGCGTCCATCCGGCCGCTGGTGGTGGGCCCTGCCGAGCCGATGACGCCGCCCGGGCGCTCGGGCGTGGGGCCCACATAATAGATGGCGCTGCCCTCCAGATCAAAGGGGAGCTTCTCGCCCTTGTCCAGTGCCTCCAGCATCCGCTTGTGGGCCTGGTCACGGGCGGTATACACCACACCGGACAGCAGCACGGTGTCGCCTGCTTTGAGAGGAGCCAGATCTTCCGCCGTGCAGGGAGTTGTGAGTTTGTATTGCATGGTCGTTTCCTCCTTACAGCTGTGCACTGGCCCGCCGGGTGACATGGCAGGAGACATTGACGGCTACGGGGAGGCCTGCCACATGGGTGGGCATCTGCTCGATAGCAAGGCCGAGGCAGGTGGTCTTTCCACCAAAGCCCTGGGGCCCGATGCCCAGCTCGTTGATGGCCGCCAGCAGCTCCTGCTCCAATGCCGCGTAATAGGGGTCCGGGTTGGGGACATCCAGCGGGCGGAGGAGGGCCTTCTTGGCAAGATACGCCACCTTATCAAAGCTGCCGCCCACGCCGATGCCCAGCACGATGGGCGGGCAGGGGTTGGAACCTGCCTGCTGCACGGTGTCCAGCACGAACTTTTGAAAGCCCTCCACGCCATCGGCGGGCTTGAGCATCTGGATGCGGCTCATATTCTCGCTGCCAAATCCCTTTGGGGGCCACCGTGATGGTGCAGCCGTCACCGTCCACCAGATGCACGGTGATGGCCGCCGGGGTGTTATCGCCGGTATTGCCGCGGCGGAGCGGGTCGGCCACGATGCTTTTGCGCAGGTAGCCGTCGGTATAGCCCCGGCGGACGCCCTCGTGGATGGCCTCCTCAAAATGCCCGTCAATGTGGACATCGGTGCCCAGCTCCACAAAGACGCAGGCCATGCCCGTGTCCTGGCAGATGGGCAGGTTCTCTTCTTTGGCGGCGGAGAGGTTGGACCAGAGCAGGTCGAGGGTATTTTTCGCCAGCGGCCAGGGCTCTTCTGCCCGGGCTTTGGCCAGCGCTGCCTCCACATCTTTGGGCAGGCGGGTGTTGGCCTCGATGCAGAGCCGGGCCACGGTATCGGTGATGGCCTGTGCCGAAATGGTTCTCATCTCAACGCCTCCCTCTTACAGGCGGGCGACGCCCGTTTCCCGGGCAGCCTTTGCCACGGCGTTGGCCACAGCCTCGGCCACGCGGGGGTCAAAGGCACCGGGGATGATGTTCTCCTCGCTGCGGTCTGCGTCGGTGATGAGGTCGGCGATGGCGTAAGCGGCGGCCAGCTTCATCTCATTGTTGATGTCCCGGGCACGGACGCTCAGGGCACCCTTGAACAGACCCGGGAAGCAGAGCACGTTATTGACCTGGTTGGGGAAATCGCTGCGGCCGGTAGCCATGACGCGGACACCGCCCGCCTTGGCCTCGTCGGGCATGATCTCGGGCGTGGGGTTGGCCATGGCAAAGACGATCGCATCCTGATTCATGGTCTTGCACAGCTCGGTGGTCAGGATGCCGGGCTTGGACACGCCGATGAAAACATCGGCCCCGGCCAGCGCCTCTTTCAGGCCGCCCTTGATCTGACGGGGGTTGGTCACCTCGCCCAGCCAGTTCTTGTGGGCCTCCGCACTGTTGCAGCCCTTGTACAGGGTGCCGAACTGGTCTACCGCAATGATGTCCTTTGCTGCCTGCGGTCATCAGCATCTTGATGATGGCCGTGCCGGCCGCGCCGGGGCCGTTCAGGACGATATGCACATCCTCCATCTTCTTGCCCACCACACGGAGGGCGTTGATGAGGGCGGCGGTCACGACAATGGCGGTGCCGTGCTGGTCATCGTGGAAGACCGGGATATCCAGCTCTTTTTCCAGTGTCTCCTCGATCTCAAAGCACTCGGGGCTCTTGATGTCCTCCAGATTGATGCCGCCGAATGTGGGCGCAATGGCCTTGCAGGCCGCGATGACGCTGGCCGCGTCGTGGGCGTCGATGCAGATGGGGAATGCGTCCACCCCGCCAAATTCCTTAAAGAGCACGGCCTTGCCCTCCATGACGGGCAGACCGGCCTCGGGGCCGATGTCGCCCAGGCCCAGCACAGCGGTGCCGTTGGAGACGACTGCCACCATGTTGTTGCCCTTGAAGGTGTACTTGTACACGTCCTCCGGGTTTTCCTTGATCTTGCGGCAGGGCTCTGCCACGCCAGGGGTGTAGGCCGTGGAAAGGTCGTCGCGGGTCTTCACTTCCACCTTGCTGACGATGCCGACTTTATCGTGATGGCTCTCGTGCATTTCGAGAGCAGCTTTGTTGTAATCCATGGGGCGTTCCTCCTGTTTTTGTATTAGCTCCTGCTTTTTATAATAACAAAACCCGGTGGGCATTTCCACCGCTTTTCCCAGTTTTCCGCCCGGGTTCCCGCAAAAGTCCGACAAAGTCGAACGTTTATTTGTGGAAATTTTGCAAAAAACTTTTCTTTTTCATTTTTACCCCTTATAATAGAGCATGTTTGATTTGCGCACCGCCGGGGCTCCCCGGCATTCCAACAGGAGGTATTCTTTTGAAACGTAGCATCACCAAGGCGCTCTGTCTGGTCTGCGCCGGAGCTTTGGCGCTGGGCGCGGCAGGCTGCAGCAAGTCCGACAGCTCTTCTTCCGCTTCCAGCGAGGCCGCCAGCAGTGTTCTGGGCTCCGCGGCGATTACGATTACCAGAACTTCACTTACAGCGATGGTCTGGATGAAAACGGCTACTGGGAGGGCATCCGGGCACTGGATTATGTCACCCTGCCGGAGGATTACGCTTCCATCCCGGTCCAGCGTGCTGACGTAGAGCCCACCAGCGAGGACGTGCAGGCCCAGATCGACAGCCTGCTCAGCCAGAACTCCACCACCCAGGACGTGACCGACCGTGCCGCGGCCAACGGCGACACCGTCAACATTGATTACGCCGGCACCGTGGACGGCGTGGCCTTTACCGGCGGCACCTACACGGGCTACAGCCTCAAGCTGGGCAGCGGCTCTTTCATCGACGGCTTTGAGGACCAGATCGTCGGCCACAAGCCCGGCGAGACCTTCGACGTCAACGTCACCTTCCCCGACGGCTACCGTGACTCCACCGATGCCGACGGCAACGCGCTGGTGCTCAGCGGCAAGCAGGCGGTCTTCTCTGTCACCCTGAACTCCATTGAGGAGGAGGTCTGCCGGAGCTGACCGACGCCTGGGTGGACGAGACCCTTGGCACCAGCAACGACCTGCACAGTGTGGAGGCCCTGCGGGCGTTCTGCCAGCAGCAGCTTTACACCTCCAACCTCAACACCGCCGTCATGGATTACCTGATGGACAACGCCACGTTCCGCGAGGTGCCCAAGGCCGTGACCGATTACCAGGTGACCCAGTGCCTCAATTACTATGATAAGATGGCCCAGTACTATGGCTACGATCTGGACACGTTCGTCCAGTCCATGCTGGGCTATGACAGCGCCGATGCCATGCTGGCCGCCATGGCCGACAGCATTGAGTCCTACGCAAAAGAGGCCCTGCTCTACCAGGCTGTGGCCGAGGCCATGGATCTGGCCCCCACCCAGGAGCAGATCGACACCTACTCGGCTTACACCGAGGCCTATGGCGCCAACTACTGCACCATGGTGGCCATGATGGACACCGTGACCGACGCCCTGACTACCGGCGCGCAGGTAAAATAATTTTTAGCAGTCAAACAGATAGAGTGCTAATACAGAATTAGCAAAGTTCAATCTTGTTTGACAAATCTCATTTAAAAACCAACTTCCGGTATGAATGGAGGTCGATTCTATGAATACCAATCAATATACCCAGAAGACACTGGAAGCTCTGCAGGCTGCCCAGCAGCTGGCGGTGGAGTATCAGCACAACGCCATGGAGCCGGAGCATCTGCTCCATGCTCTGGCCACCCAGGAGCAGGGCCTGATCCCCCCAGCTGCTCCAGAAGCTGAATGTGGACGCAGGCAGCTTCTCCGCCGCTGTGGCTGAAAAGCTCTCTGCCATGCCCCGGGTGTCCGGCTCTGGCCGTGACCCCGACAAGGTCTATATCTCGCAGGCCACCGATAAGGTGCTGAGCGCTGCCGCCCGCGAAGCCAAGGCCATGAAGGACGACTACGTCAGCGTCGAGCATGTCTTCCTCGCTTTGCTGGACGAGCAGACCCAGAACACCTCTGAGCTGTTCCGTGCCTTCGGCATTACAAAGGATAAGTTCTTACAGCAGCTCACTGCCGTCCGCGGCAACCAGCGCGTGACCAACGATAACCCCGAGGACACCTACAATGCCCTCCAGAAGTACGGTCAGGATCTCGTCGATCTGGCCCGCAAGCAGAAGCTGGACCCCGTCATTGGCCGCGATCAGGAGATCCGAAATGTCATCCGCATCCTGTCCCGTAAGACGAAGAACAACCCCTGCCTCATCGGTGAGCCGGGCGTCGGCAAGACGGCCATCGCCGAGGGTCTGGCCCAGCGTATCGTCCGGGGCGATGTGCCGGAGAACCTGAAAGACCGTACCGTGTTCAGCTTGGACATGGGTGCTCTGGTGGCTGGCGCAAAGTACCGCGGCGAGTTCGAGGAGCGTTTGAAGAGCGTCCTGAATGAGGTGAAGAAGAGCGAGGGCAAGATCATCCTCTTCATTGATGAGCTGCACACCATCGTGGGTGCCGGCAAGACCGACGGCGCAATGGACGCCGGCAATCTGCTGAAACCCATGCTGGCCCGCGGCGAGTTGCACTGCATCGGCGCCACTACGCTGGATGAATACCGCCAGTATATCGAGAAAGACCCCGCTCTCGAGCGCCGCTTCCAGCCGGTTCAGGTGGATGAGCCTACCGTGGAAGACACCATCTCCATCCTGCGCGGCCTGAAAGAGCGGTACGAGGTGTTCCACGGCGTGAAGATCAGTGACAATGCACTGATCGCAGCCGCCACCCTCTCTGATCGCTATATCACCGACCGCTTCCTCCCCGATAAGGCCATTGACCTGGTGGATGAAGCCTGCGCCATGATAAAGACCGAGATGGACAGTATGCCCAGCGAGATGGACGACCTCGCCCACCGCATCACCCAGCTGCAAATCGAACAGGTCAGCCTGAAAAAGGAGACCGACGCTCTGAGTCAGAGCCGTCTGAAGGACCTCGAAAAAGAGCTGGCCGAGCTGCAGGATAAGTTCCACAGCATGAAGGCAAAGTGGGAAAACGAGAAAAACGCCATCGGCAAGGTGCAGTCTCTGCGCGAGCAGATCGAGCAGACCAACGCCGCCATCGAGAAGGCCCAGCGCGAATACGACCTGAACAAGGCCGCCGAGCTGAAATACGGCAAGCTGCCCCAGCTGCAAAAAGAGCTGGAAGAAGAGGAGAAGGTCGCCGCCGCCAAGAAGGAAGACAGCCTGCTGCGCGACCGCGTGACCGACGAAGAGATTGCCCGCATCGTGGCCCGCTGGACCGGCATCCCCGTGGAGAAGCTGGTGGAGGGCGAGCGCGAGAAGCTGCTGCATCTGGACGATGTGCTCCATAAGAGGGTCATCGGCCAGGACGAGGCCGTCACCAAGGTGAGCGAAGCCATCCTGCGCAGCCGCGCCGGCATCGCCAACCCCAACCGCCCCATCGGCAGCTTCCTGTTCCTCGGCCCGACCGGCGTCGGCAAGACCGAGCTGGCAAAAGCCCTTGCGCAGGCGCTGTTTGACGACGAGAAGAACATGGTGCGGATCGACATGACCGAGTATATGGAGAAATTCAGCGTCAGCCGCCTCATCGGCGCGCCTCCGGGATATGTCGGTTATGAAGAGGGCGGCCAGTTGACCGAGGCCGTCCGCCGCAAACCCTACAGCGTCGTGCTGTTCGATGAGGTGGAAAAAGCTCACCCCGATGTCTTCAACATCCTGCTGCAGGTTCTGGACGATGGCCGCATCACCGACAGTCAGGGCCGGACGGTGGACTTCAAGAACACTGTCATCATCCTGACCTCGAACCTCGGCAGCGACATCATCCTGAACGATCTTGAGCAGCGCCGCGCCGAAGGCTCCAACGAGCTGAGCGTGGACGCCCGCAAGCAGATCGATCTGCTGCTGAAGAGCAAATTCCGTCCCGAGTTCCTGAACCGTCTGGACGAGATCGTCTACTACAAGAGCCTCACCAAGGACGAGACCCGCAAGATCGTGGACCTGCAGCTCGAAGATCTGCGCAAGCGGATGGACGAGGGCAAGCACCTCAAGCTGGACGTCACCACGGCAGCCAAGGACTTCATCATTGATTCCTCTTATGACAGCGTCTACGGCGCACGCCCCATCAAGCGGTTCATCCAGAGCCGTGTGGAGACGCTCATCGCCAAGGCCATCATTCAGGGCAGCTACCCCGAGGGTGCGACCCTGACCGTGGATTACGACGGCACGGGCCTTGTGCTCCGCTGAAAACCGCAGACTTTTTACCTATTTTATCCCTCCTCCTGACAGGAACGCTTGCACCGGCGGGTGGAATATGATATTATAGGCGTTGAACAAAGTGCTTTTCATCGTCGAAGGCAACGGTGGAAAGCACTTTTTTGGTTAACATATTATTATAAGAAAGTAGAGTTGATTATCCTTTATTATGGACGATGGCAGTATAACGCTCTTGGTGGCGCTGATCGTTCTGATCGCGTTTTCCGCGTTCTTCTCCGCCTCCGAGACCGCATTTTCTTCCCTGAACCAGATACGCCTGAAAAGCCGCGCTGAGGAGGGCGACACTTCTGCCGCCCGGGTTCTGGCGATGGCCGAGAAGTACGACAAGCTTCTCTCCTCCATCCTCATCGGCAACAACATCGTGAACATCGCCGCCGCTTCCATCGGCACCGTCCTCTTTACCAAGTGGCTGGGTGAAGAGCGGGGTGCCACCGCCTCCACCATCGTGCTGACGATCGTTGTCCTCATCTTCGGCGAAGTGACCCCCAAGACCCTCGCCAAGGAGATGCCCGAGACGATCGCAACCGCTGTATCGCCAGTGCTGAACCTGCTGATGACCCTCCTCACCCCGCTGACCTGGCTGTTCAGCCAGTGGAAAGAAGCTGCTGGGCCGCTTCGTCCACAGCAGCGAGAGCGACACCATCACCGAGGGTGAGCTGATCACCATGGTGAGCGAGGCCGAGAGCGACGGTGAGCTTACCGACCGGGAAAGCCAGCTCATCCGCAGCGCCATCGAGTTCGATGACGTGGAGGTGGAAGAGATCCTGACGCCCCGCGTAGACGTGGTGGCCGTGGAGGACGATATTTCGCTGGAAGAGCTTGCGCAGACATTCGCAGAATCCGGCTATTCCCGCCTGCCCGTCTATCACGACACCGTTGACAACATCATCGGCGTCGTGCATGAGAAGGATTTCTACATCGCCCGGCTGAAAAAATCCGCCACACTGGAGGACCTCATCGCCCCCACCCTCTACACCACCGGCTCGACCCAGATCTCCCAACTGCTGCGCACCCTGCGGGAGCAGCACCACCACATGGCCGTCGTCGTGGACGAATACGGCGGCACCGAGGGCATCATCACCCTCGAGGACATTCTGGAGGAGCTTGTCGGCGAGATCTGGGACGAACACGACGAGGCTACTGAGGACTTCCGCCAGCAGTCGGACGGCAGCTGGCTCGTGTCCGGCTCGGCCAGCGTGGACGACCTTTACGAGACGCTGGACCTGCCCGAGGATGAAGACATCGACTCCAACACCGTAAACGGCCTCGTGCAGGAAAAGACCTGCCACCTGCCCAAGGTGGGCGACCATTTCCAGCTGAACGACTACAAGGGCGTCGTGACCCGCACGGCCCGCCGCCGCGTGACCGAAGTCCGGTTCACCCACCCCCCCCTGCCCCGGCGGAGAAGAGGACGAAAAGGACCGGGAAAAATGCGTTTTTCCCGTCTGGCCAGCGCACCGAGGGCCGATAACACTCTAAAAACCCCAAAAGACGCGGCTGCGTCGATGGGAGGGGATTTTTTTCTATTGCGTTTGAAACGGTTACTGCTTTTTCCAACGGCGCATAACGCCCATGCCCAGCGCATAGGGGCCGGTGTGCACCGCGATGGTGCAGCCGATCTGCAGCAGGCCCACCCGCACAGGCGCTGCCCGGGTACCTGGCCAGCAGGGCGGCGCGGGTCTGCATCCAGAGCCGCTTGCCCTCTTCCTCATCGTAGCCATAGCCCACGGTGACGCAGTAGTCGTCCGGGTTTGCGTTGTTGCTGTCGAGATAAGCCATCAGCTGCTCCAGCGCCTTTTCAAAGCTCTTCTGGCGGCCGCGTGCCATGCCGCCGGAGAAGATCTCGCCCTCTTTGAAGAGGATCATGGGCTTGATGCCCAGGATATTGGCCGCGCGGCCCGTCACCTTGCCGATGCGGCCGCCCTTGATGAGATAATCCAGGTTGCCCACGGTGAAGAAAATCTGGTTTGTGACGCGCTCGGCGCTCAGCCAGACCACAGCCTCTTCCAGCGTGCAGCCTGCGTCCCGCATGGCCACTGCGTTTTCCACCATTTCCGATTCCGTCACGGTGGCCGCCGTGGAGTCCATCACCTCGATCTTTGCATCGGGGTAATCCTCCAGCACCAGCTCCCGGGCGTTGCGGGCGCTGCCCACACAGCCGCTCATCTTGCTGGTAAAGCACAGGCAGAGGGTGGGGCGGCCTGCTTCGGCCTGGCGGCGGAAGATCTGCTCAAAGTCCTCCAGCGAGGGCAGGCTGGTCTTGGGGTAAGCGGAGGGGTTATCTACCATAAACTGGTAGAAATCCCGCACCGCGATCTCCTTGCCCTCCTTGCGGTAATGCTCGCCATCCAGCGAGACATAGAACGGCACAACTTCTACATTGCACTGCTTTGCCTTTTCCGGGGTCCAGTCACAGGCACTGTCGGTAATGATATCAAACATAAACGCACGCTTCCTTTGTTCCGGATAAACGCCCAGTGGCTCAGACCACGTGGTGGATATAAGCCTCACGCTCCGCGCCGACCGAGATATAGGTGATCTTGCAGCCCACAGCCTTTTCCAGGCGCTCCACATAGTCACGGGCCTCCTGGGGCAGATCCTCCCACTTGCGGGCTGCGGTGATATCGCAGTGCCAGCCGGGCAGATACTCCACCACGGGCTGTGCGGTATCCAGTGCCTCGCCCATGGGGAAACGGGTGGTGGTAGTGCCATCGCTCAGCTTGTAAGCGGTAACCATGGGGATCTTCTCCATGTAGTCCAGCACGTCCAGCAGGGTCAGAGCCACTTCATCGCAGCCCTGGCAGAAGACGCCGTAGCGGCTTGCCACCAGGTCGATGGGGCCCACGCGGCGGGGACGGCCGGTGGCAGCGCCATACTCGTGGCCAGCCTCACGCAGGCGTGCTTCTCTTCCTCGGTCATCGCCAGCTCCGCGGTAAAGGGGCCATCGCCGACGCAGGAGGAGTAAGCTTTCATCACGCCGATGGAGTTGTTCAGCTTGTGGCCCGGGATGCCGGCACCGATGGGTGCGTAAGCGCCGATGACGTTGGAGGAGGTGGTGTAGGGGTAGATGCCGAAGTCGATGTCACGCAGAGCGCCCAGCTGTGCTTCAAACAGCATTTTCTTGCCGGCGGCGTCCGCATCAGCCAGGTACTGGCCCACATCGCAGATATAATCCTTGAAGATGGCTGCATACTGCTCCAGCCATGCCCACATCTCATCCACGCTGATGGGAGCGGCGTTGTAGCTGCCCTCCATCACCAGGTTCTTGGAATCCACCATAGTGACCAGGCGCTTCTTGACAGAGTCGTCCAGATGGAGCAGGTCGCCCATGCGGAGGGTCTTCTTCATGTACTTATCGCCGTAAGCGTAAGCAATGCCGCGCTTGGTGGAGCCGAACTGCGCGCCGGTCTTGGACAGGCGTGCCTCTTCCAGACCATCCTGCTCCACATGGTAGGGCATGGTGATGGTCGCACGGTCGGAGATCTTCAGGTTGGCGGGGCTGATCTCGACGCCCTGCTTGCGCAGGTTCTCGATCTCGCCCGCCAGATGGTGCGGGTCGATGACCATGCCGTTGCCCATAACGCAGACGACGTTGGGGCGGAGAATGCCGGAAGGCAGCAGATTCAGCACAAATTTACCGCGCTCGTTCTTCACGGTATGGCCGGCGTTGTTGCCGCCCTGATAGCGCGCGACAATGTCGTACTCCTGGCTGATCAGGTCGACCATGCGGCCCTTGCCCTCATCGCCCCAGTTGATACCCGTAATTGCAGTAAGCATAATAAATGACCTCTTTGTAATTTTTCAAAAGACAGCCTTTTCCGTGCACCTTGCCCGGGATACGCCACCTTGGAAACAACATTTGGCTGCGCCGCCTGCGCCCGGCAGACCGCAACAGCTCCAAGTATATTATAGCACGATTGCGCAACCGAAAAAAGAGGGAAAACCGCTTTTGTACGACTTTTCCCTCTCTTTGCGCTGTTTTGTCCGGCAGACTCAATCTTTCTTTGCCAGCTTATGGAGGGTGCCGTCCGGCTCCTGGATGGAGTCAGTGTTGTTCAGCTGGGCGCGGAGGCTGGCCTTGATGTCGTCCAGGTACTCCCGGCGCAGGGCCTGCTGCGGCTTTTTCGGCTTTTTCGGCCTCCGTCAGGCCCGTGGTCTTGCTTTTGTGTGCCAGCTCGTTGATGCGGGCAATTTTCTCATTCGTCATGGTGTACTCCTGTATTTTATCGGAAAGTGTGATATAATTAGCATAGCCTCTCAGGCGCTTTGCTGGGTGACGGAGAGGTTTAATCCAGTATACCAAAGGATGAAACTCATGTCAAAGCAGTTGAATTTTGCACAGCAGATGGACGAAGTGTTGAAAACATTGGCCCCCGCCCGGCCAAAGCTTCTGCTCCACGCCTGCTGCGGGCCCTGCTCCAGCGCCGTGCTGGAACAGCTGTGCCAGTATTTTGAGATCACTGTCCTCTACTATAACCCCAACACCTGGCCCGCGGAGGAATACTACCGCCGGGGCGAGGAGCTGAAAAAGTTCGTGGCCGCCGCCCACCCGCTGGGGGTAACGGTGGTGGAAGACCACTACGACCCGCAGGAGTTTTACACCGCCGTGCAGGGGCTGGAACAGGAGCCCGAGCGGGGCAGCCGGTGCACCGTCTGTTACCGGCTGCGGATGCGCCGGGCGGCCCAGTATGCCGCCGAGCACGGGTTCGACTGGTTCACCACCACACTCTCCATCAGCCCCCATAAGGACGCCAGGCGGATCAACGAGATCGGCCAGCAGCTGGAAGAAGAGTTCGGTGTAAAGCACCTGCCCTCGGATTTCAAAAAGCACAACGGCTACCTGCGCAGTTTGCAGCTCTCGGAGGAATACGGCCTCTACCGGCAGGATTACTGCGGGTGTGAGTTCAGCGCCCGGGCCCGTGGGCTATAACAAAAACGTCCACCCTGACGGATGGACGTTTTTGTTTTGCCGCCTTAGTTTTCTTCCGGCATCCGTGCCACCAGAATGGCAAAGAGGACAAGGCCGATGCAGGGCACGATGTTACAGGCCATGCCCACGGCAAGGCCCGCGCGCTCTGCCACCCGGCCAATGATCCAGGGCATGAGGATGGCACCGCTGGACGCCGCCGGGAGCATGATGCCCATGCTGGTCACGCTGGTCATCTTACCGGCGCTGGCCACAGCCGTGGGGTTCATGCCCGCCATGGCAAAGGCAAAGGCGAACAGCAGCAGAATGGCCGCCCCCTGCGTGTGGGCCTGCATGAGGAAGAAATAAAAGATGGTGCAGCCCATCCCCATGACCACCATGGCCTTGCGGGGCTGTTTGAACGGGAAGACGAAGGCGATGAGGAGCCGGGCCACCAGAGTGGCACCCCACATGACCGTGACGGTATAGGCCGCCAGCGCGCCGGTAATGATGCCGCTGCCCTTGAAGTAGGTGACCATCCAGCCCGTGACGCTCTGCTCGGCCGCGTTCTGGCAGAAGAGCAGGCCTGTCAGCAGCCAGAACTGCACAGAGTGCAGAAAGCTCCAGTCGATCTTCTCCTTGCCGGTTTTGCTTTTGGTGCTCCCCTGCCCGCCCATGGGGGGGTGGTGAGATAGATGAGCCAGACGATGACGCCCAGCGCCGCCAGCACCAGCAGGGCCAGCCCGGTGCTCACCCGGCCCGCCGCTGCAATGAGGAACGGGCAGAGCAGCGCGCCGCAGGCGTAGCAGCTGTGCATCAGGTTCATGCCCCGGGTGCGGTCGGCGGAGTTGCCGCTGACCAGGATGGTGCAGGCGTTCATGGCGCTGCCCTTGGCGATGCCCACCAGAAAGAACGAGACACTCAACAGCAGCTCCGCGCCGGAGAGGCCCATCATCCCATAGCCCAGCGCATAGCCCGTGGTCAGCAGCAGGACACTGGGCTTGAAGCCCAGCATCCCGGGCAGCACGCCGGTCAGAAAGCCCGCCAGCAGGTTGCCAATGCTCATCAGGGAGAGCAGGGTGCCGGTCATGCCATAGGCAAAGCCGTATTTTTCCTGCAACAGGCTGACCACCACACCGCTGGAAATGGCGCAGATCCCGCTGAAAAAGAATGTGAGGAAGCCCGCATTGCGCAGGCGGGTGTTTTGGGGTTGCTGTTCCATGGCCGTTTGCTCCTCGTCCTGTTTTTGTTACTCTTTTTTTATTTAACCACAGTTTTGGGCAAATGCAATCCGCTTTTTGAATTTATAAGTGCTCCTGCAGGAAATTTGCCGCAGGACGTGGCTCGTTGAAGAGAGATCCCACGCGGAACGCACCCCGCCAAAACAGGCGCAAAAAAAGAGGGGCGTTCCCGACTGCTGGGTATCCGTAAAACAGTTTTCGAGAAATGACACGGCAACTGCCTGTCAGGATTGGTTACGGAGTACCCGGCTAGGCCGAGGAAGCATCAAGTCCCATGTCCGCACCGTTAAGGTGCTGGGTATGGGACTTTTTGCATTTCAGGAACGTGTACACCTCTGGAAAGGTGTAACACACTAGACTTTGTACCAAAGTCGTGTGCCAAGGGTGCTGCGCCCCTTTGGAATCCCTGCTTACATCGCCCATGGGCGATGTGGATTCGCCGCACAAAAAGCTCTCACAAATGCACACCCGGCTGTCTGCGGCGAGGAGAAGGCACTTCTGCGGAAGTGTAATAACCCACTATAACACTTTCATCCCTGCGGTCTGCAAAGTGTAGTGGGCTCTCCGAGGGGGAAACGGCTGTATAGGGTGCGCTTCGGGCAAATCGCTGCGTACGTGCGTACCAATCTCTCGTACGCACGTACGCAGTAAAACGGCTAAAATCTCCTATATAGGGGTGTTCTTCTGGAAATCAATATGATATACTCAACTTGATCAACCATCAACTAATAAGAGGAGGTAATATTATGGGAAAAACTTTTGTGTGCAGCTTATGCCGTAATGGAATCATTGGCGGTGGTTTGTACATTGATGAACAGAGCATTACATATTCCACCCAAAAGCTTACAGTCAGTCCGCTATATCGCAGCCTTGTATTGCCCATGAAGGAGATAAAGGAGATTTCATGGAGCCAGATGGTCGTTCCTGTTGCAGCAATTTCCATGAAAGATGGAGAATGTTATAAATTTATCATATATAACAAATCAGGATTTGAAAAGGCATATAAGCAATATAGCAACCACCAAGAATGAAATCACCTGGCAGGGTTTGGGGCAGGCACGCCCCAACAAGAAGCTGTCCCAAAGGGGCAGGAAATTTTCAAGAATTGAAAATTTGTGGCCACGGGACGATTCTTGCTCTCACGAAAATCCATATTTTTTGAAAAAACGCTTTCTGCAGCCAAAGGAGGATGAACCATGAAAAAAAAGAGATTGAAGCCTTTGTCAACGCAGCCAGCGAGCAGGAGTTGGAAGCCGCATGGAACAACCTCTCGGCAGAGGAACAGCGAGTTTTCGAGCAACTCATGGAGGAAGACCCACCCGAAGATGCACTGGCATTTTTCGCTCAGCTGTATGACGATACCCCGAAGGAGCAGACCAGCGAGACCGTGAGCATCTCCGAAAATGAAATCTATTTCAAGCGGCAGCCCTTGACCGAAGAGCAGAAGAAACACGGCTCTTATGTGGACGAGAACGGCAACCTCCATGTCAAGAACCTGTCCGCTTTCTGGATTCCGGAACTGACCACCACGGAGAAAGTCGGTCACACCACCTACACCGTGACCGGCAGCTATGAGGGCAAGGAATCCTTTTTTTGAAGAAGCTGGAGCGCATTGTTGCCAAGAACGCCCAGCAAAAATTTGAAGATGAGGGTGCAGACGAATGACAACTGCGTCCAATTCTGCTATACTTGACCCGGTAACCAATCCTGTACTGACAATTGCTCCACAGAGTAAGGAGGACACAACAATGTCTGGAGCAACGAATAAAATCACCGCACTTTACTGCCGACTGTCGCAAGAGGACGCACGGCTCGGCGAAAGCCTGTCCATTGAGAACCAGAAGGCTATCCTTCTGGAATACGCCAAAAAGAACCACTTCCCGAACCCGGTGTTCTTTGTGGATGATGGCTACTCCGGCACGAACTATGACCGTCCCGGCTTCCAGAGTATGCTGACCGAGATCGAAGCGGGGCATATAGGAATCGTTATCACGAAAGATCTGTCCAGACTGGGGCGTAATTCTGCCTTGACAGGTCTGTACACCAACTTCACCTTTCCCCAGTATGGCGTTCGCTACATTGCCATTAACGACAACTACGACACCATTGACCCGAACAGCGTAAACAACGATTTTGCGGGCATTAAGAACTGGTTTAACGAGTTTTACGCCCGTGATACCAGCCGCAAGATTCGGGCTGTTCAGAAGGCCAAGGGAGAGCGTGGAGTACCGCTGACGGTCAATGTGCCGTACGGTTATGTAAAAGACCCGGAGAACCCGAAGCATTGGCTTGTTGATCCAGAAGCGGCTGCAATCGTGAAGTGCATCTTCTCCATGTGCATGGAAGGCCGTGGCCCGACCCAAATTGCAAACCAACTGTGGGTGGACAAAGTTCTGACTCCCACCGCCTATAAGTTGAGCCATGGCCTGAGTACGAATTCACCCGCCCCGGAAGACCCTTATCGCTGGGATAAAGAGCAGTAAGTTCGATTCTGGAACGCCTGGAGTACACTGGCTGCACAGTCAACTTTAAGACCTATACTAACTCTATCTGGGATAAAAAGAGACATCTGAATCCCGTGGAAAATCAGGCTATCTTCCCGGATACACATGAGCGCATTATTGACGATGATGTGTTTGAAAAGGTTCAGGAGATTCGCAGCCAGCGTCACCGTATGACCCGAACAGGCAAGAGCAGCATTTTCTCCGGTATGGTCTACTGCGCTGACTGCGGTTCTAAGATGCAATATGGTTCGTCCAATAACAGGGACTTCAGTCAAGACTTCTTTGACTGCTCTCTGCACAAGAAGAACGGGAGCAAGTGCAAGGGACATTTCATCCGGGTAAAAGGTTTTGGAGGGCCGTGTGCTAAGCCATGTTCAGCGGGTGACGGACTACATCCTCTGTCATGAGGACTACTTCCGCAAGGTCATGGAGGAGCAGCTTCGGGTGGAAAGCACCGAAAAGCTGACTGTCCTGAAGAAGCAGCTTGCCCGGAATGAGAAGCGGATCGCAGACCTCAAACGGCTGTTCATGAAGATTTACGAGGACAATGTTAACGGAAAGCTTAGCGATGACCGCTTCGACATGATGAGTCAGAGCTACGATGCCGAACAGAAGCAGCTGGAAGAGGAAGTTCTCTCCATCCAGCAGGAAATTGAAGTACAGGAACAGCAGATCGAGAATATTGAAAAGTTCGTCCAGAAAGCGCACAAGTACGTTCATATTGAAGAACTCACCCCTTATGCTCTCCGTGAACTGGTGTCGGCCATCTATGTGGATGCCCCGGATAAGTCCAGCGGAAAGCGGGTGCAGCACATCCATATCAAGTATGATGGGCTGGGGTATATCCCTCTGGATGAACTGGAAGCAAAAGAAAAGGCGTGACCGAAGTCACGCCAAATCTTCCCCATTGCGGGAACTTTTGCAAATACTCTGGTGGTTTGCTTATTCTGCCTTTTCAGCAGCGGGCTTCTCCTCAGCCTTGGGAGCGGGAGCTGCTGCAGGAGCAGCGGGCTTCTTGGGCTCCGGGGGATACGGATTGTCCTTCAGCGGGAAGAGGATGATCTTCTTCGGGCACTTCTGGGCACACATACCGCAGCCCTTGCACTTGTCATAATCCACACGGGCCACACCGTCCACAACGTGGATGGCGTCAAACTTGCAGGTACGCTCGCACATGCCGCAGGCAATGCAGGAGGTCGTGCAGGCTTTCATGGCCACAGGGCCCTTATCCTGGTTGGAGCACATGACCACAGGCTTGCGGGGGCCGCCAGCGTCGATCATAATCACATGCTTGGGGCAGATGTTGGCGCAGGCACCGCAGCCGGTGCACTTGTCCTTATCCACCTTGGCCACGCCGTCCACAATGTGGATGGCGTCAAACTTACAGACCTTGGTGCAGTCGCCCAGGCCGATGCAGGCGAACGTGCAGGTCTTGGGGCCGCCGTACAGGTTGGCTGCAGCCGCGCAGGTCTGGATGCCGGTGTAATCATAAGCGGGCTTGCAGTGCTCGGAGTTGCCCTGGCACTGAACCACAGCCTTTTTCTCCACAGCGCTTGCCTCGCCGCCCATGATCTTGGCAATGGCAGCAGCAGCCTTGGGGCCGCCGGGTGCGCACTTGTCGCAGGCAACGCCGTCCATAACGACAGCCTTTGCGTAATCAGAGCAGCCTGCGTAACCGCAGCCGCCGCAGTTTGCGCCTGCCAGGCAGGCGGCAACTTCTTCAATACGAGGATCTTCCTCAACCGCCATGAACTTGGCCGCCGCGACCAGAATGATCGCGCCAACGGCGCCCACGATGGTACAGAGGATAACAGCCGATGCAATATTCATAGTTCTGTCTCCTCCCTTACAGCGTCACATTAAACAGGTTCTCGACGAGGCCGCCGAAACCCATGAAAGACAGGCTGGTGATTGCGGCAGCCAGCAGGGTGATGGGCAGGCCCTTAAAGGGAGCCGGGGATCGCAGGCTTCCACGCGCTTGCGCACGCCGCTGAACATGACCATGGCCAGCATGAAGCCGACGCCTGCACCGATGGCGCAGATCAGGGCCTCGATGTAAGCGATGCCAAAGCCCAGGCTCTCCACATCCGCGCCGTAATCGCCGACGACCAGAATGGTGACAGCCAGCACGCAGCAGTTGGTGGTGATCAGGGGCAGGTAAACGCCCAGGGAGTTGTACAGGGCCACAATGTACTTCTTGAGGAAGATCTCAATGAACTGGACCAGAACCGCGATGACCAGAATGAAGACGATGGTCTGCAGGTAGCTCAGGCCAGCCGGGTCCAGAACGAAGATCTGGATGGGGAACGTCACGGCGGTAGCCATGAACATGACGAAGATAACAGCGCCGGACATACCAACGGCGGAGTCCAGCTTCTTGGAAACGCCCAGGAACGGGCAGATACCATAGAACTTCACCAGCACGTAGTTGTTGACAAGGATCATGCTGAAGAAGATTGCAGCGAGTTTGACGAGCATCTTATTCCGCCTCCTTCTTCAGGTTGTCGATGTCACAGCAGCTCTTGCGCTCGATCCGTGCATCCAGCTTGCCCTCCAGCCAGACACAGCCAGCCATCAGGACGCCGTAGCAGAAGAACGCGCCGGGAGCCTGGGTCATAATGCTGATCTTGGCGAAAGACTCGGGCAGGATCTGGAAGCCCAACCAGGTGCCGCTGCCCAGAACCTCACGGAACGTAGCCATCAGCACGACGGTCAGGGTGTAGCCGATGCCCATGCCCAGGCCGTCCAGTGCGGAATCGACCACAGTGTTTTTGCAGGCGAACATCTCGGCACGGCCCAGGATGATGCAGTTAACGACGATCAGGGGCAGGAAGACGCCCAGTGCATTGTACAGGCTGACCATGTAGGCGTGCATGAACATCTGGACGATGGTCACGAAGCCTGCGATGATGACGATGTAGCAGGGCAGATGGACTTTTGCGGGGATCACGTTGCGCAGCAGCGAGATCAGGATATTGGCGCAGACCAGCACGAACGTGAAAGCTGCACCCATGCCCAGCGCGCTGGAAACTGCCGTGGTAACAGCCAGGCAGGAGCAGGTGCCCAGAACCAGACGCAGAACGGGGTTTTCTTTGATGATACCGTTGGTAAGGATGCTTACCTTGGAATTCTTTTCAGATGCCATTTCTTACCAACCTCCTTTATGCCAGCTCATTGTAGCAGCTGATGCAGTCGTTGATGGCTGCAAACAGAGCCGTGGACGAAATGGTAGCGCCGCTGTAGGCGTCAAAGTCCTGGTTCATGACGATATTCTGGGTACCGCCCATGCCGTTGAACTGAGCCAGATAGTCGGCCTTGGCCACGTTGGAGCCGATGCCGCTGGTCTGCGTGGAAGCATCCACCCAGATACCGGTGACCTTGCCCTCGGTATCAAAGCCCATGATAACGGTCAGGACGCCGCCGTCGAAACCGGACTCGCCGGCCTTGATGGCCATGCTGCCATCCTCAGCCTTGACAGCACCGGAGACATTTGCGGTGGTGTAGCCGCTCATCTCTTCCAGGGTGCTTGCGTCGGAAACAGAGGGCATCACGTCAACGTAAGCAGCCAGGGTGGCTGCACGCTCGTTTTCCGCGATGACCGGAGCGGTCATGGAGTTAACGACCGCCAGCAGCAGGCTGACGACCAACGAGATCACGCTCAGCACAACAATGGGCTTTACCGTGCTCTCCCAAGTAGTCTTATTCATTTGCCAGCAGCCTCCTTTGCAGGTTTTGCGGGTTTGATATAGCCATACGGAGTCTGACGGGTCAGGTCATTGATGTACGGGACCCACAGGTTCATGAACAGCAGCGCGAAAGACACGCCCTCGGCGTAGCTGCCCCACTCACGGATCGCAAAGGTGACAATGCCCAGCGCCACGCCATAGACCAGCTTGCCCTTGAGGGTGAACGGGCTGGTGACATAGTCGGTTGCCATGTACACAGCGCCAAACAGCAGGCCGCCGGACAGAACACCGACCAGCGCGCCGTGCAGGCTGCGGGTAGAGATCAGGTAGAAAATGAACATGCTGCCGATGTAAGAAGCGGGGATGGCAGCGCTAATGGTCTTGGTGGCCACCAGGTAGATCAGGCCCAGCACGATGGCCAGAGCGCAGGTCTCGCCCAGAACACCGCCGTGCACGCCCATGAACAGGTCCAGCAGGCTCAGCTTGGAGGGGTCAGCCACTTTCAGCGGGGTAGCGCTGGAGAGCTGATCCACGGCTGCATCCGGGTAGACCCAGGTGTTCATCTCGCCGGCAAAGCTGATGAACAGGAAGATACGGCCCACCAGAGCGGGGTTGGCAAAGTTCATGCCGATGCCGCCGAACAGCTGCTTGACCACGATGATGGCGACGAAATCGCCCACGATGAGTTCGCCAATGGGCATCCCCACGGGGACGTTCAGGGCAAGGATGATGCCCGTGACCACAGCGGACAGATCGCCGACGGGATTGGGCTTCTTGAGCAGCTTGCAGTACAGCCACTCAAAGGCCACGCTGGCAACCACGGACACGGCCGTGACCAGCAGAGCACGCAGACCAAAAATGATCGCAGAGGCCACCACGCAGGGCACCAGAGCGACGATCACGTTGGCCATCAGGCCGGTGGTCGTCTCCTCGGAGCGCAGGTGCGGGGAGGCCGAAACAATAAGCTTCGTATCCATTACTTATTGCCTCCTTTTTTGATTTCACCAAGGTAGAATGCCTTTGCCAGGCCCATCATCTGGGTGCAGGGGCGCTTGGCCGGGCAGACAAACGTGCAGGAACCGCAGTTGAAGCAGTAATCCACATGCAGCTTGCCCAGCGTCTGGACATCACGGGCAGCGTAAGCCTGGTTGACCTCCACGGGCTCCAGACCCATGGGGCAGTGCTCCACGCAGCGGCCGCAGCGGATGCAGGGGTTGACCTGCGGGGGCTGTGCGGCCACGTCGCTCAGCATGTTGGGGCCGGAAGTGGTCTTGGTGGTGGGGTAGCTCAGGTCCTTGACAGCGGGGCCCATCATGGCACCGCCGGCAACCACCTTGCCCAGCGTCACGCCGGGCTTGAGGCCGGCGGCGTTCAGCACGTCTTCATAAGAAGTACCGACCGGGACGATCAGGTTCTGCGGGTTTGCGCAGGCATCGCCGTCCACGGTGATGCAGCGGCTGACCACCGGCATACCGGTAGCCAGATACTTGCCCAGGCTGGACACACTGGTCACGTTCATGACGATGGCGCCAGCAGCCGCGGGCAGGCCGCCGTGCGGCACCTCGCGGCCCAGGCACTTCTCGATCAGGATCAGCTCCGCACCGGTGCCATAGACACTGGGCAGAGGCTTGACTTCGATCTCGGGCGTGTCCTTGGTCTTCTGGCACAGCAGGTCGATGCACTCAGGCTTGTTGTTCTCAATGCCGATGACGCACTTCGGGATGCCGACATACTTCAGGACAGCCTGGATGCCGCGGATGATATCGTCGGCACACAGCAGCATCTCCTGGGTATCGCTGGTCAGCCACACTTCGCACTCGGAAGCGTTGATCAGCAGGGTGTCCACCGGGTCTTTGGGCTGCAGCTTGACGTCGGTCGGGAAGCCTGCGCCGCCCAGACCAACCAGACCGCACTCCCGCACAGCAGCCAGGAAGCTGGCCTTATCGGTCACTTCCGGTGCCTGGACGGCCGGGTCAACAGTCTGCTTGCCATCCGTCTTGATGACCACCGAGTCGCACATACGGCCATTGCTCAGGCGGTACGGCTCCACGGCAGAAACGGTGCCGGAGACACTGGAGTGGATATTGGCAGAGACAAAGCCGCCTGCCTCACCGATCTTGGTGCCCACAAACACTTCGTCACCCTTTTTTACCAGAGCCTTTGCCGGAGCACCAATGTGCTGGCTCATGAGGATGCGTACCTGCGCGGGCAGAGGCATCGGGACAGGCTTGCTTGCAGCGGTTGCCTTGTCATGCGGCGTATGCGCGCCAAGCGCCGCACGTTTCAGCTTGTTCAACATGGAATAAATCCCCCATTCTGCTTGAATTGCCATCCCCACGCCCATGCAGGCGCACTGGTACAGGGACAGCAGCTGCTTAACACACCTATTGTATCATTTTGGCGTCGGAAGTCAACGATAACTCCCCCAAAATGATGCGAATTCCTTAATTTTCTTTGCTGTTTTTGACGATTAGTTATAGCTAACCTCCGATTTTTTCGGTACAAACCCACAAGAATCGCCAAGTTTGCCTTTCGGTGCGGAATATGCTATACTAAAGGAAACCATCCCGCGGAACGTCCCCCCCGCTCCGCCACTCATCCACCAAGGAGGATCTGAAACGATGAAATTTCTCAAAGCGCTGCTCGCCATTTTCACGTTCTTAGCCGTCGCTCTGACGGGTGCTCTGCTGTTCGTACAGGACAAGAGCGCCCCGCGCTATATCCAGATCTACACCAACGAGCATAACCCGCAGCACACATAGCAAAAGCCCCGGAGCGGCATCTGCCGTCCCGGGGCTTTTTGATTTGCGGAGTTAATATCAGTTTACTTCACGATAGCACTCAATCATGGTGTAGGTCACGCCATCACCGCCATTGCTGCGCTTATTTTCAATGCGTGCAATGGCAACTTTCGTTGCATTCATGTATGCATTGGTATTATCGTACAACGGTTTGAAATCATCTGCTTTCGACGGTGTGAAAGGCGTAATCATTGCGCACGAATCATCAACGTTCTTAGAGACTTCATAACCATATTGAGCTTTGCACTCAGCTTCCAGCTTCTTGATACCAGAATCGTATTCGTCTTTCGTAATCGTTTCATTGATTTTGTATTGAATCCACAAACTCAACTTTTGGTATGTCACATCCGAAAGATCTTTGCGATAGCTCAGAGGCCCAAGGACGGCGCCAGTATAGCTGCTTGCGCAGTCATTCAGCTTCTGATAAATACTTGCTTCCGTGGCATTCGAGGGGACTTCGCTTGCATCACCTGCATCGCAGCCGGTCAGCACCGTCAGTGCCAGCACGGCCACCATGGCGACGGCCAGCAGTTTTTAAACAGTTTCATCATTTCTGTCCTCCTTAAAACAAAGTTAAAAAAGCCTTATTCGGTTCCGTTGTTTTTTCTTTTTTACAAAGCTCCGAGAGCTTCCAAGCCACTTTAAGGATACCGGTGCACCCCGTCCCTGTCAATGGGGAGTGTGCACAAATTTTGGTGAAACTTTTTTGAAAACCTCTCCGTCATTGCTGACGCAATGCCACCTCCCCTAGTAGGGGAGGCCTTGGCAGTCGATTGAAGCTTTCCCTATTTGCCAAAGGCTCCCCTGTCAGGGGAGCTGTCGAGCGAATGCGAGACTGAGAGGTTTAATAGTCCTTTTCGCACCCCAGCAGGTACTTCATGTACGCAAAGGTCCGCTCCTGTCCGATGTCCCGCACCATCTGCAGCAGCTGCTCCATCAGGGCCCGGGTCTCGGGGTGGAGCAGGTAGTGGTCGCGGCTGCGCCAGTAGTAGTTCCAGGCGGCGGCATCGGTGTACTTGTCGCCCAGATAGATCTGGCTGGCGGCCACCCGGTCGCAGACCATCTCGCAGACGTACCGGAGGGGGATCTTCATCCCGGTCAGGCCGGTCTTGTTGGTGCCGTAGTCGATCCAGTACTCCAGATGATGCTTGTTGCGGCCCTTGTGGTGGAGCCAGGCGGAGCTGAAGCCCCTGGCCGCCCGCTCCGCCTCGTTGGGGCTGTGGTCGCCCTGATAGTAGATGCACCCCGGGATGAACTCGGTGGGGCTGTACTTGCTCAGGTCGTGGGCAAGGCCCTGCTCATAGAGCCCGCAGGCGAAGCAGTATTTCATCACCAGCAGCTTATGCCGGGTAATGGTCTCAAAATGCCCCTTGATGTTCATGGTCTCACTCCCTCCACCGTACGGTCAGGCTCCCCTCTTTCAGCTTCCGCAGGTCATCGCTCTCCGAGAAATCTTCCCGGTCACGGGTGAGGCTGGGGTTGTAGTAGGGGTCGTCCAGAATCTTCTCTTTGCCGTGGATGGCATACAGCCGCTGCTGCTCCGAGGCAAAGCGGGCCGCCTTGGCCGGGTCTTTCTCGTCGCCGCCGCGGCTCTTGCTCTCGTAATGGGTCAGCCGGGCGTAGGGCGTCCAGGCAACGCGGTAACCCGCATCCCGCACCCGCAGGCAGAAGTCCACATCGTTGAACGCCACAGCGAACTGCTCGTCCAGCCCGCCGACCTCGTCCCACACGCTGGCCTTTACCAGCAGGCAGGCACCGGTGACAGCGGAGAAGTCCTGCACCGTGGCGGCGCGGAACATGTATCCGCTGCCGCCCGCCTGCTTGTACTTGTGGCTGTGGCCGGCGTAGCCGCCCAGCCCCGTGACCACGCCCGCGTGCTGGAGCGTCTCGTCCGGGAAGTAGAGCATGGCACCGCAGATGGCCGCCCCGCCGGGGTGGGCACATTGGCGCAGCAGCTCGGTGAGCCAGTCGCCGTTGCGCACCTCCACGTCGTTGTTCAGCAGCAGCAGGTAGTCCCCGCTGGCCGCTTTCCGGCCAAAGTTGTTGATGCCCGAGAAGTTGAAGCCCTTTTCCGGGTAGGTGACCACTTTCAGGCCATCGTACCGCTTCCGTGCTTCTTCATAGTAGGCAAAGGTGGCCGGGTCGGTGGAGTTGTTCTCAATGACGATGACCTCGTAATTGTCCCACTCCGTCTTGCTCCAGATGCTGTGCAGGCACTTTTCCAGGTCGTCGGTGTGGTCCTTGTTGGGGATGAGGATGCTGACTTTCGGGTCGCCCTCAATTTTCCACAAGACGCGGTAGGTGCTGGGGAACAATCCATCGGTGACGGTGCCCACCCGGCCCGTGCGGGTCAGGTGGTCGGCCAGCGCCTTTTTGGCCGCCTTGGCCACATAGGGCTTGGCGTCGGTGCCGCCGGAGGTGGAGCCCGCGTGGACCCGCCAGTAGTAGAGCACCTGGGGCAGATGGGCCGCGCCGCCCACTTTTTCGATCAGGCGGAGGAAAAGATCGTGGTCCTGGCTGCCGTCGCACTCCGGGCGCTCACCGCCCACTTCCTCATATAAGGCCCGCCGGAACACGGCCAAATGGCAGATATAGTTGCAGCAGAGCAGGTAGTCCGGCGCGTAGTCCGGCTTGAAGTGGGCCACCAGCGGCCGCTGGATGCTCTTGTTGAAAAGAGCTTCGTCGCTGTAGACAAAACCGTCCGGTTTGCCCTGCGCCCTCAGGTCCAGGATGGCCCTGCCCATGGCGTACAGGGCGTGGGGAGCCAGGATGTCGTCGTGGTCAGCCAGAGCAAGATATTCCCCGCTGGCAAGGGCGGCAGCCGCGTTGGTATTGGCTGCAATGCCCTTGTTTTCGATCTTTTTGTATCCGATATGTTGATTCTTTGCCCGATATTCCCGCACGATCTCCCCGACACGGCTGTGAGCGGCATCGGAAGCATCGGCAAGGCAGAGCTCCCCGTTGGGGGCGGTCTGGTCCACGAACGAATCCAGAAACTCCCGCAGGTAATTTTCCGGGGTATTATACAGCGGGGTGAGGACGGAAATGGTCGGAAGCCCGCAGTCCTCGAACGTTTTTCCGGCCATCTCGGCCCGCTGGGCTTCCAGTACCTTTTTGGCGGGCAGGTAGCGGGCTTTTTTGCCGAAGAACCGGCGCTTGACAAAGCCCGCCCCCGCGCCATCATGGTGCCAAGGCCCTCGTCCCGGGTCAGCTGGACAGCATAGCCCGCCAGCTCTTTGGCGCGTTTCAGTCGCAAATTCATCCCTTATGCCTCGCCGCGCTGGACGGCCTTGTACGCGTTGCAGACCGTCATGGTATCGCCGTTCATCTTGAGGTGGCCGTGGCTCAGCCATGCCACCTTGCTGCACATCCGCTCGATCTGCTCAATGGAGTGGGACACCAGAATGACGGTGGTGCCGCCGGCCATCAGCTCTTTCATCCGCTTCTCGCATTTCTGCTGGAAGAGGAAATCGCCCACCGAGAGCACCTCGTCCGCGATCAGGATGTCGGGTTTGGTGATGGTGGCAATGGCAAAGCCGATGCGGGCCACCATGCCGGAGGAGTAGTTCTTGAGCGGCACATCCAGAAAGTTCTGCAGCTCGCTGAACTCCACGATCTCATCAAACTTTTCGTCCAGATACTTGGGCGAGAAGCCCAGCACCGTACCGTTGAGGTAGATGTTCTCCCGGGCGGTCAGGTCCATATCAAAGCCCGCGCCCAGCTCAATGAGGGGGGCAATGGTGCCGTTGACCGTCACTTTGCCCTTGCTGGGCTTGTACACGCCTGCAATGGTCTTGAGCAGCGTGGATTTGCCGGAACCGTTCAAGCCGATCAGGCCGTAAAAATCGCCGGGCATGATGTCCAGGCTGACGTCTTTCAGGGCATAAAATTCATCGTACTGCAGCCGCCCCTGCACCATGGCCAGAAGATACTCTTTCAGGCTCTCGTGCTTTTCGGTGGAGAGGTTAAAGCACATGGAAACATTGTCCACTTTAATAATTGGTTCCATTTTCTCCCCTCCTTAAATGTGCAGCACAAAGCGGTCCTGCGTTTTGCGGAACATCCGCACGCCCACCAGCATGGAGAGCAGCGCGCACAGGCCGCAGACCGCCACCATGTTCCCATCCAGCGGGATGCCCCACATCAGAGTGCGGCGGAAGCCGGTGATAAACCAGTACATGGGGTTGAGCTTGATGATCTGCTGCATATTGAACCCGCCGATGGAGAACGTCATCTGGGTGGGGTCATAGAAGATGGCGGAGAAGTAGAGCAGCGCCGTGATGAAGACGCTCCAGATGTGCATGATGTCCCGGAAGAAGACGGTGGCCGCCGCCAGGAACAGCCCCACGCCCAGGCTGAAGAAGAAGAGCGTCACCAGCGGGTAGAGCACTTCCAGAATGGTCCAGTGGAGGGGGCTGCCCGTAAACACCATGACCAGTGCCAGCGCCACAAAGCTGAACACGCAGTTGACCATGGCAAAGCAGCATTTTTCCAGCGGGAAGATATACTTGGGGATATACACCTTTTTGAGCAGCGGGGCCGCCGACAGCACGCTGGACATGCTGGAGGAGGTGGCCTCGTTGAAGAAGTTGAAGAGCAGCTGGCCGCACATCAGGAAAACGGGGAAGTTGTCGATGCCGCTGCCGCGCATATCCATCAGGCTGCTGAACACGGCCCAGTACACCAGGCACATGAGCAGCGGGTTGAGCACGCTCCACACCACGCCCAGCACGCTGCGGCGGTACTTGAGCTTAAAATCACGGCTGACCAGATTCCACAGCAGATAGCGGTAGCGCCAGAAGCCGTTGAACATTCCCTTGAGTTTTGCCACGGGCGATCACCACTTTTCAAAGAATTCAAACTTCTGGGAGGCAAAGGACTCATGCAGCTTGTCCTTTGCGCTGGTCTTGTGCTCGCAGCCGCAGTCCGGCCACTGCACGTTGACGGTGGGGTCGTCGTAGGGGATGCCGCCCTCGCTGGTGGGGTCGTAGACATCGGTGCACTTATAGCAGAACTCCGCCACGTCGCTCAGCACGAGGAAGCCATGGGCAAATCCCTCCGGGATGTACAGCATCTTCTTGTTCTCCTCGCTCAGGGTCACGCCGACCCATTTGCCAAATGTCGCGCTGTGGGGGCGGCAGTCCACGGCCACATCGTACACCTCGCCCATGGTCACGCGGACCAGCTTGCCCTGCGTGTGTTCCTTCTGAAAATGCACGCCGCGCAGCACACCGCGGGTCGAGCGCGACTGGTTGTCCTGCACAAACTCCTTATCAATCCCGGCAGCAGCGAACTGGTCTTTCTGGTAGGTCTCCATAAAATAACCGCGGTCATCGCCAAACACCTGGGGCTCAATGACCACAACACCGGGGATCTCAGTTTCCGTAAACGTAAATTTACCCATTTTTCATTTTCCTCTCTGTTTTTTCGTTATTGTTTTGACATTTTGTTTTTTATTTGGAAAAGCCGGAATGGCTTTTGCGCAGTGTTAGAAAAGACGTTGCGTGGATTGCCAAAGCCTCTCCTACTAGGAGAGGTGGCATTGCGAAGCAATGACGGAGAGGTTGGACAGAGCACCGCCTTGTCCCGGATGTCATACAACCTCTCAGTCGCTTACGCGACAGCTCCCCTTGTAGGGGAGCCCTTGGCAAAGAGGGTCAGTGCCTCGATTTTTTCTTCGCTTTCGAGCGGAGCCTTACCACAACAAATGCAACTCCCGCCGCCAGCACCGTGCACCCCAGCGAGATGCCGATGAGCAGGCCCGCGGTCTTGCCGGGGCTGCGGGTGCCGCTGCCCAGCTGGACACCGGTGTTCCGCTCTAATAGCTCCTCCAGTCCCGTAATCGTGGCCGGCACCCGGACGCTTGTGGACTCCTGCTTGTCCTGCCCGTTGACGGTATACACGGCGTACACCGCCGGGCTGGTGCCCAAGACATACTGTTCCGGCAGCTCCAGCGTCACGGACACATCCCCTGCCGTCAGGCCGTCAGCCAACAGCAGCCGGGTGCCGGGGTCGGTCACCGTGACCATGCCCAGCGGGGCACCGCCTCCCGCCACCGTCAGCTCCCGGGTCAGGCCCTGGGCCGGGATGTCGGTATAGTTTGTGTAGTGGGCAAAGGCGTAATCCAGCAGGGTGCGGACATCGTTGTACTTGTCGGTCTTGATGTTGCTCTGCATGGTGACGCAGATGAGCCGGACACCGTTCTGCTCCGCCAGGCAGACATAGCTGTAGCGGGCAATGTTGGTATAGCCGATCTTGGAGCCTTGAATGGCCGGGATGTAATACCGGCTGGAACCCACCCGCATTTTGTCCTGCTGGTGGAAATACCGCTCTTTGGGCTGGATGTCCGTGGGCTTCATGGGATACATCTCGTTGCGGGTAAACAGCGTCTCAAACCCCGGCTGGGTCAGGGCCCAGCGCAGGATCTGCGCCATATCATAGCAGCTGGTATAGTGGTCGGTATCGCTGATGCCGTGGGGGTTGGCAAAGTGGGTGTGCTTGAGGCCCAGTTCCGCCACCTGGGCGTTCATGGCCGCCACGCCGCCCGCAATGGTGCCATCCCCGAAATATTCGGACAGCAGGTTGGCGCCATCGTTGGCGCTGGCCATCATGGTGGCATAGAGGGCATCCGTCAGGGGCACATGCTCCCCCCTCCTGCAGGGCAATGTGGCTGGAATCCGTCCCCGCGAGGGAATAGACATCCTCGTGGGTCACTTCCAGGCTTACACCGTCCCACTGGCCCTGGGCTTTTTTTTCACAGGCAAGGCCCAGCGTCATCACCTTGGTGATGGACGCCGGGTGCAGCTCTTCGTCCATATTCTGCTGGGCCAGCACAAGGCCGGTGTCCGCGTCGATGATGCAGTACGCCTCCGTGGCCGACAGCGCCGGGCCCGCGGCCCGCGCCATGGGTGCAAACACCGCGCAGACCCAGAGCAGCACCGTGCAAAGCACGGCGATCTGTTTTTTCATCTGGTATACTCCATAATTCAAAATTATTTTGTTTAGTATACCACACTTTTTCCCTTGCTGAAAAAGACATTCCGTGCCCGGCGGCGGGGCAAAGAACGGGCTGCAGCTGCCGCCCCTCCAGCGCCGCGTCCAGTGCGGCGGGCAGCAGGGCGAACCGGGCTTTCAGGCTCTGCGGCTTTGCCTGCGGGTCATCCTGGCCGTAGGGCACAAAGTAATAGTGCTTGCGCTGGTACAGCCGGGCAATGTTTTCTCCCGAGGCCCCCAGCCCGTCGTTGGTGGAGACGGCGATCACTACCGGCCGCCCCACCCGCAGCAGGCTCTTGGCCGCCAGCGTCACCGGCGTGTCCGAGAGGCCCGCCGCCAGCCGGGCCAGCGTGCTGCCCGTGCAGGGGGCGATCACCAGCGCCTCGGCCATGTTTTTGGGCCCCAGAGGCTCCACGGCCTGCAAACTGTCCAGCACCGGGTGCCCGGTCAGGGCTTCCAGCCGCTGCCGCCAGCTCCCGGCCCGGCCAAACCGAGTATCACACCGGGCGGCGGTATTGCTCATGACGGGCAGCAGCTCCCAGCCCCGGGCCGTCAGTTCCTGTGCCTGTTCCAGCGCGGTCTCCAGCGTGCAGAAGCTTCCGCAGACCGCAAAGGCACAGCGTCGTTTCTCGTTCATCGTGCTCCCTCCCTTTCGCGCAGCATCTCGCGCACCGTCCGGGCCACGATCTCCCCGGCTGTTTCCGGCGCGCAGGCAGCGGGCAGGCTCAACGCATGGATGGCCTTGTGGCCGCAGCGGGCGGCGGCATCAAAATCCGTCCCACCGGGGCGGGAAGCCAGATCCACGATCAGGCTCCCGGGCCGCAGCCGGGCCAGCACCGGAGCCGTGAGCACCTGCGCCGGGATGGTATTCACCACCGTGTCAAAGGCCGGGGCCAGCCGGGCCAGCCGGGCCAGCTCTGCCCCCTGCATCCCCAGGCTTTCCGCCTGTGCCCGCTGGGCCGGGCGGCGGGCTGCCACGGTCACATGGGCCCCCAATGCCGCCAGCCGGGTGCCAACCGCCTGCCCCACCGGGCCAAATCCCAGCAGCAGGACCGCGCTGCCCCACAGGGTGCGTTTGCGCTGGGCCAGCAAAACGCCGATGCACCCCTCCGCCGTGGGGATGGCGTTGCGGATGGCCAGCTCCTCCCGGGCAAAGTAATCCACCAGCTCCACCCCGGCTTCCGCCGCAATGGCCTTTGCTTCTTCCGAGAGCATCCCGCCCAGCGCCAGCGCCCCGGGGCGTGCCGCTCGCAGCAGCTCCGCCAGCGGGGTGCGGGCCGCGTCCAACGGCAACGGCAGCAGGATATAATCCGCCAGCGCGATCTCTTCCGGCCCCTCCACCGCATACCCCGCCTGGGCCAGCGCCCGGCCTGCCGCCAGCTGCCGGGCGTCACTGCCGATCACCGCAAAGCGTTTTTGTCGTTCCATCAAAAGCCCTCCTCCCAAAGCCTGCGCCATTCTATGCACAGGTGGGGAGGAGGGTGACGGACACAAACAAAAAGCCCCGGAGCGGGGCCGTAACGTCCTGCTCCGGGGCCAATGTTTTGTTTTATGAGGGTTAATTACTTAGCCAGCTCAACAACGATGAATGCATAATTGTCATCGCCAACCTTCTTGACGTCAACACCAACATTCACAACGTTCTTGTCAGTCTTCTTGGGGCCAGCTGCAGAAACAGTCTTGTTGACCTCAGTAGCAACAGTCTTCAGGTCGCTCTCAGAATTGAACCACTTGTTGGGCAGCTTCTTCTCGATAAGCAGGTAACCAGCAACTTCCAGGCCCTTGCCATCGGTGATCTTCTTGTCAGCAGCCTTGGAAGAAGCAGACTCTGCCATCTTCTTCAGAGCATCGTTCTTCTCGTAGGTGTAGCCAGAATTTGCGGTCTTAGCAGCAGAAGTCAGTGCCTCGACCATCTTCTTCTCGCTGGACTTGTCAGCGACGCCGCAGCCAGTCAGCATGGTCAGAGCCATAACGCAAACGAGGGCAGCAGCCATCAGTTTCTTAAATGCTTTCATTGTTGTATCCTCCGTAATCAGATAGTTCCCCAGCAACAGCCCGCCTTGTGCGGACAGTTTGCTATGTTAAAGCCAGCATACCCCTTTTTGTGGCAATTGTCAAGATTTCACTGCGTTTTCATCATTTTTACCAATCGGTACGGTGAGAAAACAGCGATATGACCAGTTTCGCCCCGGGGCCTCCAAGGCATTTTCCACACGGTCAAACGCAAAAAACTCCCCCGGCAAAACGCCGGAGGAGCCTGCGATTTTATTGGGTTTTTATCTGATCTCTCGGGGCGTCCCTGAATGTGCGCACGCCGGGAGATTACTTCAGGAACTTTGCCACCGCGCGGGCCACGATGCCGCCCAGAATGCCGGAGACGAGGAACTCCATCACACCCTGCACGCCGACCAGCAGCACCACGAACATGAACGGGTTGGCCGCGCCCTTGGCAGCCACGATGTTCTGGATGTAATCGCAGCCGTAGAATGCCAGCACGATGTAGCCCATGAAGAACAGGGTGTTGAGGCCGGGAGCGCACATGGCGGAAACGATGTAGCTCCAGGTGCCGGGCTTGTCGAGCCGCTTGAGGCCGTTGAAGATGAGGCCGGCGCACAGGCCCATCAGCACACGCATCCCCACGCAGAGGATGAACGTGTTGACAGGGCTCACCTGGAACAGGGCGCCCGTCATGGCCGAAGCGCCGGTGACCGCGTCATAGAAGCTCACCGCGCCGAACACGCCGCCCAGGATGGCACCAGCCGCCGGGCCCATGGTAATGGCACCCACGGCGATGGGGAGCGTCAGAAAGCTCATGTAAAGCGGGCCCATGGGCACGCTGCCCAGGCCGACGGCTTTCATGACCAGCTCAATGGCGACCAGCAGTGCCAGCCGGGTGAGAGTACGAAGATCGTTATTCTTTTTCATAAAAATATTTCCTCCTGCTGCCGTTCCGCCCTAGATGTCGGATACGGCGCAAACCTGCCCGCAAAAGGTGCGGGGCCGTTTTTCTATTTTACTTTGGAATGCTTTGTCAGGGAACGTTCCAAAGGGAGATAACTTATTGATCACACGGGAAGCGGATGCCTGCCGAGCGGCGGGCGGCGGTCAGCACCCGGCTGACGGCAATGGAGGTATCCAGCATCCGGCTGCACAGCTCCTGGTCGCCGCCCTCAATGGCGCGGGCAAAGGCCTCAAACTCTGCGGCCAGCCGGGGGCGGCCGCCGTTGAGGTTGTAGTGCTCCTCTTTGCCGTCGTTGAGGTGCAGCGTCAGGCCGCCGCAGTAGTTGGCCGTGGATTTCTGCAGCAGATAGCCCTTGGTGCCCTGAATGACATACCGGGCCGGGGCCCCGCAGTCTTTTTGCCGCCATGCTCACGGCCTTGAAGCCGCTGTAATCCATGGTGAGGATGCCGCTGGTGTCGATGCCCTGATCCATGTTGGCGGCATACACCGCCCGGTTGGGCTCGCCGAACAGGCCGACGATGTAGCTGATGTTGTAGACGTTCAGGTCCATCAGGGCACCGCCGGCGCAGTTTGGATCAAACGACGGGGCCACCTGCCCCGCGCAGAAAGCGTCGTAGCGGCTGGAATACTGGCTGAAATTGCACTGCACCAGCTTCACCGTGCCAATGCGGGGCAGCAGCTCCCGGATCTTATTATAGTTTTCCAGATACTGGGTGGTCAGCGCCTCAAAGAGGAAGACCCGTTTGTGGCGGGAGAGGGCGGCCAGCTCTTCGGTCTGGGCCGCCGTGGGGGCCATGGGCTTTTCCACAATGACATGCTTGCCCGCTTCCAGCGCCACTTTGGCATAGCGGGTGTGCTGCAAATTGGGGACGGCCAGATAGACCACATCCACCCACTGCAGCAGCTCCAGGTAGTTGGTGGTGCACTGGGGCACATGGTACCGGGCGCAGAGCTCCGCCGCCAGCGGCGCGCTCCGCTGGGTGCTGCACAGCGCCTGCACCTGAAACGGCGAGTCCGCCCCGGCCAGCCAGGGCAAAAACTCCTTGACGATCATCCCGGTGCCCAGGATGCCAAGCTTCATCTTCTGTTCCATTCTTCCTAGTTCCTATCCTGTTTGCTCGTGTCAGCCCGCCTTGGCCTCCGTCTCGTGCCGCTCCCGGCGGAATGACCGATGGCGGCGGAAGTTCTGCCCGTGAGGCTTGTGGCCTCCGGCGTGGTGATAGTGCTGCTGGGGCGCGTTGAGCTGGTAGAGCAGCGCCAGCCCCTTGAGCAGCAGCTCGGGGTCATAGGTCAGCGGGTGACGGCAGAGGGGGTGACATACTTAGCCAGCCCGCCGGTGACCACCAGCGTGGCCGGGCGGCCCAGCTCCTCCTCAATACGGGCGGCGATGCCGTCCAGCAGCACCGCCGTGCCCAGCACCGAGCCGGAGAGCATACAGCTCTCGGTGTTGGTGCCGATGGCGTTTTTGGGCGAGGAGAGATGCACCTGCGGCAGCTGGGCGCAGCGCTCCCCCAGTGCCCGCAGGCCCGTGGAGAGCCCCGGGCAGATAACGCCGCCCCGGAACACCCGGTTCTCGTCCACCACATTAAAGGTGGTGGCGGTGCCCAGATCGACAGTGATCACCGGCAGCGGGAAATTGGCCGCCGCGTAGGCCGCGTCCACAATGCGGTCCTTGCCCACGGCGTGGGGTCGGGCACCCCATGGTCAGCCCGGTGCGGATCTCCGGCGAGACGATGACGGGCTTTTTGCCCGTGTAGTGGCGGGCGCACTCGGCCAGCGCCCCCGTGATCTGGGGCACGACACTGGTCAGCACGGCCCCCTCAAACCGGACGGGCCGCTCCGGGTGGCGGCGGTGGGAAAACACTTTCTCCATTTCGGCACGGTACTCCGCCGCCGTGCGGGTGCGTACCGTGTCCATGTGGGCCACAAAGCATACACGTCCGTCCTTGATGCCCCCCAGGGCGACGGTGGTGTTGCCTATATCAATGGCAAGAATCATATTGAAACCTCATTCAGCAAGGGTTTTTAATTCAAGTTATTTTACCGCATTTTCCCGCAAGATACAAGCCCATGCAAAGATTTTGTTGTGCTGGCGGAACTTTTGCATTATACTAAGGAGAGGAATCCCAAAACACAGGAGGTTTTTGGATGGATCTGCACGGAAAATGCGTCCTTTTGGGCGTCAGCGGCGGCATTGCCGCCTATAAAATGGCAAACGTGGCCAGCGCACTCAAAAAGCTGGGGGCCGACGTGGAAGTCATCATGACCCGGAACGCCACCCAGTTCATCACGCCCCTCACTTTTGAGACCCTGACGGGCCACAAGTGCATGGTGGACACCTTTGACCGCGATTTCAAGTTTGAAGTCACCCACATCTCGCTGGCAAAGAAGGCCGACGTCATCCTCGTGGCCCCGGCCACGGCCAACGTCATCGCCAAGATGGCCCATGGCATCGCCGACGATATGCTCACCACGGTGGTGCTGGCTGCGAAGTGCCCAAAGCTGGTCTCCCCGGCCATGAACACCGGGATGCTGGAAAATCCCATCACCCAGGACAACCTCAAGACGCTGGAGCACTACGGCTTTGCGGTCATCCCCTCCGAGAGCGGCCTGCTGGCCTGCAAGGATGTGGGCAGCGGCCGCCTGCCCAAGGAGGATGTGCTCATTGAGCACATCCTGCACGCCATCGCCAAGCCCAAAGATCTGGCAGGCCTGCACATTGCCGTGACCGCCGGCCCCACCCAGGAGCCGCTGGACCCCGTGCGCTACCTGACCAACCATTCCACCGGCAAGATGGGTTATGCCGTGGCCCGCGCCGCCGCCATGCGGGGTGCGGACGTCACCCTCATCCACGGCCCCACGGCCCTGCCCCCGGTCAAGTTCACCGAGGACGTGCCCATCACCACGGCGCAGGACATGTATGAAGCTGTCACCAGCCGCTTTGCGGACATGGACATCCTTGTGATGGCCGCTGCCGTGGCCGATTACCGCCCCGCCACCGTGGCCGACGATAAGATCAAGAAAAAGGACGGCGACCTCTCCATCCCCGTGGAGCGCACCGCCGACATTCTGGGCACCATCGGCCCCCGGAAGACCAAGCAGTTCCTCTGCGGCTTCTCCATGGAGACCCGCGACATGGTAGAGAATTCCGCCGCCAAGCTGAAAAAGAAGAATCTGGACATGGTGGTGGCGAACAACCTCAAGGTCTCTGGTGCCGGGTTCGGCGTGGACACCAACGTGGTCACGTTCATCACCCCGGACGGCACCCGGGAGCTGCCCCTGATGAGCAAAGCCGACGTGGCAGACGCCATCCTGGACGAAATTTTAAAGCGCCGCGGTACTGAGACATAAAAAATACGCCTTGCGTCTGCAAGGCGTATTTTTTATGTCCGTTTACTGGTTGCCGGCCACCATCATCTTGCTGGCCTTATAGATATCACCGCAGCCCAGCGTGATGACCAGATCTCCCTCGCGGGCGTTCTGCTTCACCCAGTCGGCAGCCTCTTCCAGGCTGTTGACCAGCACGGAACCGGGGATCTGTGCCGCCAGCTTCGCGCTGGTGATGGTGGGGTCGTTGGGCTCGCGGCTGCCCATAATGGGGGTGATGACCGCGATATCGGGGATCTTGAGCACATCCACAAAGTCGTTGAACAGCATCTTGGTGCGGCTGTATGTAAACGGCTGGTGGACGGCGATGAGCCGCTTGTAGCCCAGCTCCTTGGCGGTGTTCAGGGTCGCGCGGAGCTCGGTGGGGTGGTGTGCGTAATCGTCCACAACCACCGCGCCGTTGCACTCGCCGTAGACCTCAAAGCGGCGGCCCGCGCCCTTGAAGCTGGCGGCAGCCTCGGCGCACTGCTCCACGGTCAGGCCCGCAAAGCGGCAGACGGCGCACATGGCCAGGGCGTTGTAGATGTTGTGCCGCCCCGGCACGGCCAGACGGATATGGCCCGTGACCTTGCTCCACTCCTTGAGGTCAACTCGAAGAAGCCGGGCTTGTATTCCTGCACGTTGATGGCCTGATAATCGCCATCGTTCTCAATGCCGAAGGTGCGCACCCGGCGGTCCAGCGTGTACATGACGTCCATGGTGTTCTTGTCGTCCGCGTTGGCGAAGATCATGAACTGGGTCATCAGGGCAAAGCGCTTGAACGCGAACTTCAGCTCGCCCATGCTGCCGTAATAATCCAGGTGGTCATTGTCGATGTTCAGCACCACAGAGAGGTAGGGGGTCAGCTTGAGGAACGTCTCTGCAAACTCGCAGGCCTCAATGACGATGTCGTCGCCCTTGCCGGCCTTGCCGTAGCCGTGGATGAGGGGCAGCTTGCCGCCGATGACGGCGGAGGGGTCCTTGCCCGCCAGCTCCAGCGCGGTGGTGATCATGGAAGTGGTGGTCGTCTTGCCGTTGGTGCCGGAAACGCAGATGCTCTCCCTGTACAGGCGGCTCACGTAGCCCAGCAGCACGCTGCGCTCAATGGTGGGGATGCCGTAGGAGGCAGCGGCGTTCAGCTCCACGTTGTCCTTTGCAATGGCGGCGGAGTACACCACCATGTCCACGCCGATCACATTGTCCGCACTGTGGCCCAGCGAGACCTTGACTCCCATCTCCCGCTCCGAGCGGATGATGCTGCCGTCCAGCACATCGCTGCCCGAGATGTCATAGCCCTTGGCGGCCAGGATCTGGATCAGCGGGTACATGCCGCTGCCGCCGCAGCCGATGAAGTGGATCTTTTTACATTGTCCAGCAGGTGCTGGTTGTAATCGGTAATGAACATAAAAGGCAACCTCCAATAAATAAAACGGCCGCAAGGCAGACCGCATCCATCTTAATATTCAGGGTACATACCATATTATATAATTTTTAGAAGACAAAATAAACACTTCCGAGCGAATTTTCGGAAAGAACCATAAAATCGGCCATTCTTTTTTGTGATAACTGTACAGAAACCGCAAAACCGGGCTGTTTTTTCCGGCACTTCATAAAAGATTTACATTCATTAGCTAACAATCCTGAGCAATCTGTGATATACTAGGGTAAGATATTTTTCTATTTTGCCGCGGCGGTGCCCCGGCCGGAAAAGAGGAGAACCCCATTGAACATTAAGATCACCGCTGACAGCACCTGTGATTTGTCCGGGGCGCTGCTGCAGGAGTGGAACATTTCGCTCATGCCCATGCATATTCTCATGGGCGAGGAGAGCTATCTGGACGGTGTGAGCATCCGCCCCGCCGATGTATTTGCCCATGTGCAGAACGGCGGCAAAATGCCCAAATCCGCCGCCGCCAATCTGGTGGAGTATGCGGATTTTTTTGACCCTTTTGCCAAAGAGTATGACGCTGTCATTCACATCTCGGTCAGCTCAAGCTTTCGTCCTGCTACCAGAACGCCTGCCTGGCCGCCCAGCAGTTTGAGAATGTCTCCGTTGTTGACAGCCAGAACATCTGCACCGGGCAGGGCTATCTGGTCTTGCAGGCCGCCAAGTGGGCCGCCGATGGCCTGCTGCCCCGCAATATCATCATGCGGCTGCAGAACCTCGCCAAGCGGGTGCAGCTGAGCTTTGTACTCAACCAGCTGGACTATATGGCCAAGAGCGGCCGCTGCTCCGGCGTGCTGGCCTTTGGCGCCAACATTCTGGGCATCAAGCCCAGCTTGGCCGTGGTGGGCGGTGAGCTGAAAGTGATGAAAAAGTACCGTGGCAGCCTGCCCATCTGCGTGGGCAAGTACATCACCGACCAGCTGGACGGCCGGGACGACATCGACACCAGCATGGTGTTCATCTCCTCCTGCCAGCCCAAGCCCGGCTGCATGGAGGCCGTGAAAGCCGGCCTGAAAAAATACGGCAAATTTGAGCAGGTCTACGAGACGGACATTGGCACCACCATTGGCGGCTACTCCGGCCCGGGCACCATCGGCATCGTGTTTGCCACCAAGAATTAAAGCAGAAAAGTTTTAAACAAGAGCGGCCCCGCCGTGTGGAAAAGTTTCCATACTGCGGGGCCGGTTTTTATTTTGTTTCGGTCAGCTTCTGATAGAGTTTCATCCGTTCGGCCACACAGGCACTTTCACTGGTCCGGGCTTCGGTTCCCTTTACAAAGCCGTAAGCATCCATCACCGCACGGTCATTCTGCCGCTACTCTTCCTCTCCGGCGATGCCGACCCGGTGGGCGAGCAGGGCAGGGCGTGCGCCGCGCCATCCAGAGCCTGAAGGACGCCGGTGTGCAGAACATTGAAAGCATCTTCTACCCCGGTGCCCGCCACGAGCTGCTGGTGGAGACCAACAAGCTGGAGGTGTTCGCGGACATTGCCGCATGACTGGACAAACAGCTGGCAAAACAGTAAAAACAAACAAAGGGCTGCTGCACAAAGCGTGCGGCAGCCCTTTCGCGTTGGACGATTAGAAATATCCTCCGCTTTCGTCATCATTCCACATTCCGTTTATACCGCAGCGGGGTCTGCACCTCGGCGCGGATCTTGCCAAGATAGGTGCGGGTCTGCTCTGCGCCCTGCAAAATGGACTCCACCTGCGCTTTCTGCTCTGCGGTCAGGCCGTCATCCTCTGCCAGCAGCTCCGCGTTGCCCTCGATGATGGTCAGCGGCGTTTTCAGCTTGTGGGACAGCTGAATGATCTGCTCCCGCTGCCGCTGCTCCATGGCCCACTGCTTCTGTAAGCTGCCGGTCAGGGCGTCGCCCATGGTCTGCAATGCCTGCAAAGTGCTCTCGTACTCCCGCACCTTCGCGCCGGAAAACACCGCGCCGTCCAGATCCTTCCGCGCCACCGCCTGCGCGGCCGCGGTCAGCTTTTCGGTCTCCCGGGTCAGGAAGCGCCCGGTCCTGTGGGTGCTCCACACCACCGCGCCTACCAGCAGCAGAATGCCCAGAATACAGTGCACCGTCTGCATATCCGGCAGCACACCCCGCAGCGCAGGGTCGGCGTAGGGCACGGCATAGTCAAATTGCAGCAGGCAAACCGTTCCGTCCTGCAATTTTGACGCCATATAATACTGCGTGTAGCCAAAATGCCAGCGGGTTTTCCCCTGCCGGTTCTCCATTGCCCGCTGCAAGTGCCCGGCATCCATGTTGGTGGCCAGCACCTCGCTGCTGTCCGGCGCGGCAAACAGAGCGTACCGGCACAAGGAGTCCAGCTGCGTCTCGTCAAAAGTAGCGGCGGTCATGCCCGGTAAAACGTCCTGTGCGGCTTTCTGGCAGGCCTGTGCAGCCTGATTCGCGGGCAAAAACAGCCCGCTGTTCTGGATCCATAACAGCAGCACCAGCAGCCACCCCACCGCGACCAGCAGGCAGGCCAGCGCCGTGCGCACCAGATATTGCAGCAGCACGCTGCGCAGAGAGGTCAGTCTTCGCTTTTCCATCGGTATCCCACACCCCATACGGTATTGAGCAGCTTTTCCGGCTCCGGCACGCCCGCCGCCCGCAGCTTTGCCCGGATATTTTTGATGTGCTGGGTCACGGCGGTGTCATCCGCAGCAGTGCCGTCAATGCCGAAAACCGCTTCGTAAATTTGCTCCTTGGTAAAGGGTCTGCCCTGCGTGCAACGCCAGATACTCACAGATGGCATACTCCGAGCGGGTCAATGGCAGCACTGTGCCCTCCACTGCCGCACTCCGGGCGGTCAGGTCAAAGGCTACGCCGCTGCGCACCATCCGGTGCGCCGGGGTGCGGCTCTGCCGCCGCAGATGTGCCGCCACCCGCGCCCGCAGCTCAGCCACCCGGAAGGGCTTGGATAAAAAATCGTCCGCCCCGATGCCCAGCCCCTCCAACACAGCAGCCTCGTCGGTGCGGGCACTCAGAAAGAGAATGGGCACTTCGGTCAGGCTGCGGATGCGCCGACAGACCGCAAAGCCATCCTCCCCGGGCATCATCACGTCCAGCAGGATGCAGTCTGCCCAGCGGCAGAGCGATTCGGTCAGATCTCTGCCCGCCTGCCGCGTTTCTACCCGGTGGCCGTCCGCTCCAAAGTGGTGCGGATCAGCTTGCAGAGCTCCAGATTGTCATCCACTGCCAGAATGTTTGCCACAAGATCACCTCAACACGTTATAAACCAGACAGGATGCCCCATACAGCAGATACACATGGGCGGGGTAGAACCAGTAGAACAGCTGCTTGTGTCCGCTACCGCGCTGCCCGTTGTACAGCAGCATCAGCAACACCGCCGCCACCCCGAACCACTCGTAGTAGTCGGTGAACATCTGCGTCCACACAAAATCCGCCTGTCTGCAAAGCATTCCAAAGAGCCTCACAAAGTCACACAGGAAAATCACCAGTGCCCATACTGTCAGCTGCACTTTGCGCCGTCCACGCAATGCATACAGCAGCACACCACCCAGCAGAAAACTCCAGCCGCCATCCGTGATGGCCGTCCACATGGGCAGCGGGCTGGTGATGACAAAGGCCACGGCTGTCGAAGCGATGGGCATATCCTGCACCTGCGGGGAAGAGCTGCAGAAATACTACCACCACAAACGGCCAGCATAAAACGGCGGCAATGGCACCAATGCCCTTTGCAAATTTCTTTTCCCGCAGCCAGTCGATGCCCTGCCAGACGATGCACAGGAGCGCAAGATCCTGAAAAATGGCATTCAGCGGATAGAAGCCATCCCCGCGCCGGAAGGCCTTGGCGTAGATCATAAGGAATTCCAGCGCTGCCATGGCTGTGCCGATAGCCCAGATGCGGATAAAATACCGCTTGCGATCATGGGTGTGGGCAAAGCCCTCCACCGTGCAGAACAGAAACAGCGGCGCACTGAGCCGCCCCAGCATACTGAACACCGTTGGGATGCAGCCGGTGAACTCGAAGAAATAATGAATGTGGTCCAGCACCATCAGCGCCAGTGCAATGGTCTTGAGCTGGGTGCCGTCCAGCCCTTTTTTTTCGTCAATTTGTCCATACAGACTCTCCTTTCCTTGTGCATTCAGTGTAACAGGAAAATCTGTAGAAAGTATAAGGTTCTGCCTTTTATGATACTATTTTCTGCCCCGAAACGCAACAAAAAAGCTCTGAGACTTTCATCTCAGAGCTTTTTGTTAAGTCGGCGACTACCTATTTTCACGCGCCGTTTCCAGCGAACTATCTTGGGCACGAGTGAGCTTAACTTCTGTGTTCGGAATGGGAACAGGTGGAACCTCACCGTCATCGTCACCGACCATATGACTGGCTCAGTATACCACACTGTCTACTGTTTGTCCAGTGTTTCTTAGAAAGACGTGCCTTCAAAACTGAATAATCACTGCTCACATTTTTTCGTTGACTCTTGAGAGTCTCAAGCGAATTGTGGTCAAGCCCTCGATCTATTAGTACACTCTTGCTGAATGGATCGCTCCACTTACACATCGTGCCTATCAACCTTGTAGTCTTCAAGGGATCTTACCTGATCAAATCAGTGGGATATCTTATCTTTGGGTCGGCTTCACGCTTAGATGCTTTCAGCGTTTATCCAATCCGTACGTAGTTGCCCAGCTATGCTCCTGGCGGAACAACTGGTGCGCCAGAGGTACGTCCGTCCCGGTCCTCTCGTACTAGGGACAGCTCCCATCAAATATCCTGCGCCCACGACAGATAGGGACCGAACTGTCTCACGACGTTCTGAACCCAGCTCGCGTACCGCTTTAATTGGCGAACAGCCAAACCCTTGGGACCGAATACAGCCCCAGGATGCGATGAGCCGACATCGAGGTGCCAAACCTCCCCGTCGATGTGGACTCTTGGGGAGATCAGCCTGTTATCCCCAGGGTAACTTTTATCCGTTGAGCGATGGCATTTCCACTCACATACCACCGGATCACTAACTCCAACTTTCGTTACTGCTCGACCCGTCAGTCTCGCAGTTAGGCTCGCTTCTGCGTTTGCACTCTTTTGCTTGATTTCCGTTCAAGCTGAGCGAACCTTTGAACGCCTCCGTTACTTTTTAGGAGGCGACCGCCCCAGTCAAACTGCCCACCTAACAATGTCCCCCGACTCGATTCAGAGCCGCAGGTTAGAATTCCAATATCGCAAGGATGGTATCCCAACGGCCACTCCGCAGAAGCCAAAGCTCCTGTTTCCCTGTGTCCCATCTATCCTGTGCATGCAACATCGAAACCCAATATTAGGCTACAGTAAAGCTCCATGGGGTCTTTCCGTCTTGTCGCGGGTAACCGGCATCTTCACCGGTACTACAATTTCCCCGGGCGGGCTGTTGAGACAGTGCCCAAATCATTACGCCTTTCATGCGGGTCAGAACTTACCTGACAAGGAATTTCGCTACCTTAGGACCGTTATAGTTACGGCCGCCGTTCACTGGGGCTTCGATTCAATGCTTGCACATCTCCTCTTAACCTTCCAGCACCGGGCAGGCGTCAGCTCGTATACGTCATCTTTCGATTTAGCACAAACCTGTGTTTTTGGTAAACAGTTGCTTGGGCCGATTCTCTGCGGCTCCATCTCTGGAGCACCCCCTTCTCCCGAAGTTACGGGGTCAATTTGCCGAGTTCCTTAACAACCCTTCTCCCGTTGGCCTTAGAATCTTCTTCCTACCTACCTGTGTCGGTTTGCGGTACGGGCACCTTAGAAATACACATGGCTTTTCTCGCCACCTTCCATCCCAGACTTCGCTACTATATTTCCCTCGATCTCTACCGGAACCAACTCCCGGCTCTGAGACTTCAAATGTGTCCCTGTGCTTAACTCTTTTGGTGGTGACGGAATCTCTACCGTCTGTGCATCGGCTACGCCTTTCGGCCTCACCTTAGCTCCCGACTAACTTGGAGCGGACGAACCTTCCTCCAAAAACCTGAGGCTTTCGGCCATGCAGATTCTCACATCATTCTCGCTACTCATTCCGGCATTCTCACTTGTATACAATCCACACCCGCTTGCGCTACTGTTTCACCTCGTATACAACGCTCCCCTACCCAATGTATTGCTACATTGCCTAAGCTTCGGTGCAGGGTTTAGCCCCGTTAAATTCTCCGCGCAAAGACGCTCGACCAGTGAGCTATTACGCACTCTTTGAATGAGTGGCTGCTTCTGAGCCAACATCCTGGTTGTCTGCGTATCTTCACATCGTTTTCCACTTAACCTGACTTTGGGACCTTAGCTGTAGATCTGGGCTGTTTCCCTTTTGACAATGACATTTATCTGACACTGTCTGACTCCCAGGCATCAATATTCTGGCATTCTGAGTTTGATAAGCTTCGCTAACCTCTCGGCCGCTAGGCTATTCAGTGCTTTACCTCCGGATATCTAACATGAGGCTAGTCCTAAAACTATTTCGGGGAGAACCAGCTATCTCCGGGTTCGATTGGAATTTCTCCGCTACCCACAATTCATCCGCCGCCTTTTCAACGGAGGTCGGTTCGGTCCTCCATGGAGCTTTACTTCCACTTCAACCTGAACATGGGTAGGTCACCCGGTTTCGGGCCCATTATATGCAACTTTTCGCCCTTGTCAGACTCGCTCTCGCTTCGGCTTCAGTCCTGAAGACCTTAACCTTGCTGCATACAATCGCTCGCCGGACCGTTCTACAAAAAGTACCATATCACACCTTGACGTGCTCTATGTGCTTGTAGGCACAGGGTTTCAGGTTCTATTTCACTCCCCTCCCGGGGTGCTTTTCACCTTTCCTTCACAGTACTATACGCTATCGGTCACTGGGTAGTATTTAGGGTTGGAGGGTGGTCCCCCATCTTCCGACCAGGTTTCACGTGTCTGGCCGTACTCTGGAAATCGCTCAGCTCTCGTCGCTTTCACCTACGTGGTTCTCACACTCTCTGACCGGCCTTCCCATGCCGTTCGGTTAACAACTTAAGTCTTAAATGCGCTCCGTACCCCGGAAGTCTTTCGACTCCCGGTTTGCCCTCTTCCGCGTTCGCTCGCCACTACTTACGGAATCTCGTTTGATGTCTCTTCCTCGCCCTACTTAGATGTTTCAGTTCAGGCGGTTCCCTCGATACACCTATTTTAAATTTCAGTGTAACGTACCTGAGTATGAACCCAGGTGAGTTTCCTCATTCAGAAATCTCCGGATCAATGCTTATTTGCAGCTCCCCGAAGCTTTTCGCAGCTTATCACGTCTTTCATCGGCTCCCAGTGCCAAGGCATTCGCCCTGCGCCCTTGTTCGCTTGACCTTTCAAACGTTCTTCAAGAACATTTGGTATCCTCTTGATTCTCTCTTGCCAACGAAGATTATGTTACCCTTCCTTTTGAAATTGTAATATTTCTTAAAAAGAACTTACTATAATCTTTGTTTCGCAGTTATTATTCAGTTTTCAAGGTACGTCTTTGAGTTCCCTTTTCAGGGCCCTCAAAATCGAACAATATCTACTCTACTTGAACTTGTCACCTGTTCCAGGAAACAAATCATCTTAGATGTTTTGCTTCCTGCCTGACTCCTTAGAAAGGAGGTGATCCAGCCGCAGGTTCTCCTACGGCTACCTTGTTACGACTTCACCCCAATCACCAGTTTTACGCTTCGGCGGCGTCCTCCTTGTTAGACTACCGACTTCGGGTCCCCCCGGCTCTCATGGTGTGACGGGCGGTGTGTACAAGGCCCGGGAACGTATTCACCGTGGCATGCTGATCCACGATTACTAGCAATTCCGACTTCGTGCAGGCGAGTTGCAGCCTGCAGTCCGAACTGGGACGTTGTTTCTGAGTTTTGCTCCACCTCGCGGTCTTGCTTCTCTTTGTTTAACGCCATTGTAGTACGTGTGTAGCCCAAGTCATAAAGGGCATGATGATTTGACGTCATCCCCACCTTCCTCCGTTTTGTCAACGGCAGTCTGGCCAGAGTCCTCTTGCGTAGTAACTGACCATAAGGGTTGCGCTCGTTGCGGGACTTAACCCAACATCTCACGACACGAGCTGACGACAACCATGCACCACCTGTCTCCTTGCTCCGAAGAGAAATACTGTTTCCAGCATCGTCAAGGGATGTCAAGACTTGGTAAGGTTCTTCGCGTTGCGTCGAATTAAACCACATACTCTGCTGCTTGTGCGGGCCCCCGTCAATTCCTTTGAGTTTCAACCTTGCGGTCGTACTCCCCAGGTGGATTACTTATTGTGTTAACTGCGGCACTGAGAGGGTCAATCTCCCAACACCTAGTAATCATCGTTTACGGTGTGGACTACCAGGGTATCTAATCCTGTTTGCTACCCACACTTTCGAGCCTCAGCGTCAGTTGGTGCCCAGTAGGTCGCCTTCGCCACTGGTGTTCCTCCCGATATCTACGCATTCCACCGCTACACCGGGAATTCCACCTACCTCTGCACTACTCAAGGCCAGCAGTTTTGAAAGCAGTTCATGGGTTGAGCCCATGGATTTCACTTCCAACTTGATCGCCCGCCTGCGCTCCCTTTACACCCAGTAATTCCGGACAACGCTTGTGACCTACGTTTTACCGCGGCTGCTGGCACGTAGTTAGCCGTCACTTCCTTGTTGAGTACCGTCATTATCTTCCTCAACAACAGGAGTTTACAACCCGAAGACCTTCTTCCTCCACGCGGCGTCGCTGCATCAGGGTTTCCCCATTGTGCAATCTTCCCCACTGCTGCCTCCCGTAGGAGTCTGGGCCGTGTCTCAGTCCCAATGTGGCCGTTCAACCTCTCAGTCCGGCTACCGATCGTCGCCTTGGTGGGCCGTTACCTCACCAACTAGCTAATCGGACGCGAGGCCATCTCAAAGCGGATTGCTCCTTTTCCCTCTTCCCGATGCCGGGTCGTGGGCTTATGCGGTATTAGCAGTCGTTTCCAACTGTTGTCCCCCTCTTTGAGGCAGGTTCCTCACGCGTTACTCACCCGTTCGCCACTCGATCAAGGAAGCAAGCTCCCTCTCTCTCGTTCGACTTGCATGTGTTAGGCGCGCCGCCAGCGTTCGTCCTGAGCCAGGATCAAACTCTTTATAAATGATATTTAATCACTCTAAAGTGCTTAAATCTTGTTCGCTCAGCACGCAATCGCTTGCGTCCTGTGTGAATTACTTTGTTTGGAATTGTTTACCGTGTTTTTCCAACACGAAAATAGGTTCCGTTACAAGTTTTTCGATATTGTTCAATTTTCAAGGTCTTGTTGGCGCCTCAGCCGACCGGCTGACGACTTGATTATTTTACCACAGAAGTGATTTTTTGTCAAGCTCTTTTTTAGAAGCTTTTGAACTTTCTGAACTTGGATGTTTCAAAATCTCTCAAATCTCTTTGGGATTTCTTAACGTCTATTGGTTCTTTTCAAAGGCTTCTCGCTGAGGCTTTGGAAGTCATTCTTTTGCCTCAGCGCTTGGCGCTCAAGTATAATACCATACACCGGGCCTCTTGTCAACACTTTTCTGCTGCTTTTTTCATATTTCTTTTCAACTCTTCTTTTTTTTTATGAAAAGAGAACCAGCCCTCTGCCCGTGCAACACAGGCCGGAGGACTGGTTTTCCGCTCTATATTCCCTTATATTATATGATTACTTCCTGTTTCTTGGTGTAGACCTCTTTCAGGTGTTCCGACAACTTCATATTCTCACTGTAGTCCACAGGCACCACAATGACACTGGGCACATCCTGCCGGAACGCTTCTTCCAGCGTCGGAATCAGGTCTTCTGCTTTCTCCACACGGTAGCCCTTGCAGTGCATGGCCTCTGCCAGCATCTTGAAATCGGGGTTCGTGAAGTCCACATAGCAGTGCTCGCCGCCAAACTGTTCCTGTTCTTTCCATTTGATGAGACCATAGCTGGAGTCCTCCCAGATCAGGGTCACGAAGGGCACCTTTTCCCGGACAGCCGTTTCCAGCTCCTGACTGTTCATCATGAAGCCGCCATCTCCGCAGACGGCCAGAACCTTCTTTTCCGGGTAAAGCAGTTTTGCGGCAAAGGCACCCGGGATGGAAAAGCCCATGCTGGCGAAGCCGTTGGAGATCAGGCAGGTGTTGGGCTCGTAGCAGTCGTAGTGGCGGGCGATCCACATTTTGTGGGCACCCACATCACTCACAAGAATATCGCTGCGGCCCATGACCTTGCGCACATCGGCAAGGATGCGGGCAGGCTTCATGGGACAGCTGTCGTCGTTGGCCATGGCCTCGTGCTCCGCTTCCATGGTACGGCGCAGCTCCAGTGCGAACTCCGGCTCGGTGCCGCGGCGAGCACAGCGGAGGATCTCGTACACGCTCTCTCGGAGATATCGCCCACCACTTCCACAGCAGGCTGATACCGCTTGTTGACATCCGCCGGGGCATTGTCGATGTGGACAATCGTCATATCTGGACGGGCACCCCACTTGGCCGGAGCGCACTCCACAATATCATAGCCGATGGCAATGACCACATCCGCCCGGGCGAACACCTGGTTGACATAGTCTTTCTGGGGGATGCCTATGGTCCACAGGCTGTACCGATCGTCCTTGGGAACAACGCCCTTGGCCATCATGGTGTTGACCACCGGGATGTGCAGGCGATCAGCCATCTCGGTGATGGCGGCCGCCGCATGGGCGCGCACCGCGCCAGTGCCCACCAGAATGACCGGATTTTCAGCTTCACTGATGATCTTGCCTGCCGCCGCGATATGAGTCGGATCCGCATAGAGGTCATGCACCTGCTGGCGCTTGAGGGGCACTGCGTCGGCGGGCATCTTGGCAATGTTCTGGGGCAGGTCGATGTGGGTGGCACCCGGCTTTCCTTTCTCGGCGTGCTTGAACGCCAGCCGGACGATCTCGCCTACCGTGTCCGGGCGGATGATCTGTTTGGAACGCTTGGTGATGGGCTCAAACATAGCGGTCAAATCCAGATACTGGTGGCTGGTCAGCTGCATCCGGTCGGTACCAACCTGCCCCGTGATGGCCACCAGCGGCGCACCATCCAAATAAGCATCTGCCACGCCCGTGACCAGGTTGGTGGCACCGGGGCCCAGCGTGGACAGGCAGACACCGGCCCGCCCGGTCAGACGGCCATAGACATCCGCCATAAAGGCCGCGCCCTGCTCATGACGCACCGGAATAAAACGAATTTTGCTGTCCCGGATGGCGAACATCAGGTCCAGTGTCTCCTCGCCCGGGATGCCGAAGATCACATCGACTCCCTCGGCTTCCAGACAGTCTACCAGCACCTGGGCTGTCGTTCTCATCTTAGTTTCCTCTTTCATTCATACTTCCCCGATTCGATTCGATCCAAACGCAAAAGGCAGTGCAGCCCCCATCGGGCCACACTGCCTTTTTCTGCGTCCATTGTACTGAATTTTTCCGATTTCTACAAGAGCTATTTTGACCAAAAAGAATCCGCATTTCCGCTTTTTGCCTCGTCAGGCTTGACAAGGGCCGCATATTCCATTTATCATGAGCGTGGAGGTAGATCAAAATGCCGAATCTTACATTGCGCGGCTGCTGCATCGGCACTGGCCGCCCCAAGGTCATCATCCCCATCGTCGAGCGCACCGAATCGGCGATTTTGGAAAAAGGCCGCCGCGTTTTCCACATTGAAAGCGGATTGTGTGGAATGGCGGGCCGACTGGTTCGACGCCGTTTCCGATGTGAATGCTCTGGCGCATTGCCTGCATGGGCTCCGGGCTGCCCTGGGCGAAAAGCTGTTGCTGGTCACATTCCGCACCCAGGCTGAGGGCGGCAAAAAGCCGTTGGCCCAAGAAGAATACGCGGCATTCTGCACGACGGTCTGTGCTTCTGGCTGTGCCGACCTGCTGGACATTGAGTTTTTCCCCAACCGAAAGGCACTGCCCGCCCTCATTGCGCAGGCCCACGCCGCCGGGATAGACGTCGTCTGCTCCAGCCACGATTTTGAGAAGACGCCGCCCAAAGAGGAGCTTGTCCGCCGGATGACCGCCATGCAGCAGGCCGGAGCTGACCTGCCCAAGCTGGCTGTTATGCCCCGCAGCCGCGCCGATGTGCTGGAACTGCTGGCCGCCACCGCTGAGATGACCGATCTGCACCCGGAAACGCCCGTCATCACCATGAGCATGGGGGCGCTGGGCGGGGTGAGCCGCCTGTGCGGCGAGGCCTTTGGCTCCGCCATGACCTTTGCCAACCCCGGCACGGCCAGCGCCCCTGGCCAGGTGCCGCTGGACGTGGTCAACGCCGTGCTGGACAGCTTGGCACTCTAATCTGATAGAAAGGAATCAGCAAAAACGCCCTGCGGGCTTCACAGTGTTGTGAACAGCCCGCAGGGCGTTGTATGTTATAAAGTCAGAGATCAGCCGCCGCAGCTCTCGCAGTGGTCACAATCCTCTTCGATCTTGCCCACGATGGGTTCCGGATCGATGCCCTGACGACGATAGTAGTCGGACAGGGCGGCCTTGACCGCCTGCTCAGCCAGAACAGAGCAGTGGACCTTGATGGGAGGCAGGCCTTCCCAGAGCCTCGACAACGGCCTTGTTGGTCAGCTTCAGGGCCTCATCCACGGTCTTGCCCTTGATCAGGTCGGTCGCCATGCTGCTGGTTGCGATGGCAGCGCCGCAGCCGAACGTCAGGAACTTGACGTCCACGATGACATTATTCTCAATTTTCAGGTACATACGCATGATGTCGCCGCACTTGGGGTTGCCCACTTCGCCCACGCCGTTGGCGTCGGGCAGTTCGCCCACATTGCGGGGGTGGGCGAAATGGTCCATAACTTTTTCACTATACATACTTGCCATTTTTACTGTTCTCCCTTCAGGCTGAACTGACGGGCCGTGTTCTGGCCCTGTAACCACATGCAGCTCATCGCGCGGCGGCGGGGGATGACCTCCTCCAGCACGTCGCACAGATATTTTGCTTCTTCCATCGTGTTCTGCGGGCCAAACGTAAACCGCATGGAGCCGTGGCCGATCTCTTCCGGCACACCGATGCTCAGCAGGACGTGGCTCGGGTCGAGGCTGTCCGAGTTGCAGGCGGAGCCAGTGGAAGCGCAGATGTTGTGCATATCCAGGTCCAGCAGGATGGTCTCGCCCTCCAGGCCCGGGAAGCTGATGTTCACGTTGCCGGGCAGGCACGGGGGGCGCGGCCGCCGTTCAGCCGGGCCTCGGGGATGTTCTTGAGCACACGGTCGATGACGTAATCACGCAGCTCCTGCTCGTGGGCCATACGGGCCTCGATATTGGTGGTAGCCATTTCAAGAGCCTTGCCCATGCCCGCGATGCCGGCCACGTTCTCAGTACCTGCACGGTGGCGGGCTTCCTGGCTGCCGCCGTCGATCAGATTCTGGGGCCAGATGCCCTTGCGGCAATACAGAGCGCCCATGCCCTTGGGGCCGTTGAACTTGTGAGCGCTCATGGACAGCATATCCACGCCCAGCTCCTTGACGTCCACCGGGATGGCACCCACAGCCTGCACGGCATCGGTGTGCATCCAGACGCCATGCTTGTGAGCGACCTCAGCGATTTCCTGAATGGGCTGGATGGTGCCGATCTCGTTGTTGGCCATCATGATGCTGACGAGGGCGGTATCGGGGCGGATGGCAGCCTCCACGTCCTCCGGGCGGATATAGCCCTCCGAGGTGGGCTTGATATAGGTAACTTCAAAGCCCAGGCGCTCCAGAGAAGCCATGCTGTGCATGATGGCGTGGTGCTCAAACGCACTGGTGATGAGGTGCTTCTTGTTCTGGCGTGCCTTGGTAAAGGCAGTGCCCTTGACCGCCCAGTTGTCAGCCTCAGAGCCGCAGCCGGTGAAGAAGATCTCCGCCGGGGAAGCATGGATGGCCTTGGCCACCTGCGCGCGGCCGGTGTCCACGAACTCCTTGGCCTCGTAGCCAACGCTGTAGTGGCTGCTGGGGTTACCACAGGCACCGCTCAGGGCCTCGACCATGACAGCCAGCACCTCGGGTGCGCAGGCAGTCGTGGCGGCATTGTCGAGATAGACGACCTTTTCAGACGGCTGCACGCCGCCGGAGGTTTTATTTTCCATTTGAAACCCGTCCTTTCGTCGGATAAAATCCGGGCCAAACGCCCGGGATACTCTCTTTTGACACTCTCCTGCCGCGGCTGCCAGCCACATGCACACAGAGCGACACTATATTTATACCCTAGTATTCCCACCGTGTCAATATGAATTGCAAAAATTGCGGCATTTCCGGCCCAATTTTGCCGGTCTGTGCAAAAAGTGTGGGCCGCGGCGTGCCGTTTTATTCGGCTTTGCCTTTGCCCAGCAGCTTGCCCAGCACCACTTTCCAGCGGGGGTAGCCCCAGCGCGGATCCTCGGCAAAATCGTCCGCCAGCTTCCACGGGAACGGCGAGCCGTCAAAATAGAGGTTGCCTGCCTCATCCACCCGGTCCAGCTTTTTGGGGCAGATAGTCCTCATCGTAGTAGCTCTTGCGGCGGTCGGGCAGGTTCCAGTGGAGGGTGCCGTCCGGGTCCATTCCGGACGCCCACACGCCAAAGACGAATGTAGCGGCCTCACCGTAGCAGTGCTGCTCCATCCGGATGGCACCATCATAGTAGAACTTGATGACCTCCAGCGTGCCGGACTCTTTTTGCCGTCCCGGCCCAGAGTGGGGCGGTAGTCCTGCTGGTAGCGGCAGCCGCAGTGGCTCCGCGAACGCTTTTGCCTTGAATGCCATGTTGCCCGACCTCGTTTCTTTTTATTTTTCTGATTTAAAAGTGTCCTTCAAAGTCTCCCTCGATCTCATAGGGCCAGCTCAGGATGCCGCCCAGATCATACAGGTTGCTGTAGCCCAGCGCGTCCAGCTTCTGCACCGCCTCCGCGCTGCGGCGGCCCGTGCGGCAGTAGACCAGCCAGGTCGCTTCTTTCTCCGGCAGCACCTCAGCCGCCCGGCTGTTGACCTCGCCCAGCGGGAGCAGCTTTGCTCCCGGGATGTGTCCCACCGCGTACTCGTCCGGCTCCCGGACGTCCACCGCCACCGCCTTGCCCGCATCCAGCAGGCGGATGGCCGTGCCGGCATCGATCTTCTCGATCATTGTTTCATCTCCTTAATGTCACACTTTCTCTATTATATGATAACAGACATTTTTTGTTTGTACAAGAGAAAACGTGCTTTTCGCTTTTCAAATCCAAACCCTCGTGTTATACTAGGACAAGACAACCAAGGAGAGAGCACGTATGAAATTTTCCACCAAAAGTCGTTATGCCCTGCGTCTGATGGCCGAGCTGGCACGCTACGCCCCCGGCACCACCGTTTCCCTGAAAGAGATCAGCGAGCGTCAGAACCTGAGCTTGAAATATCTGGAGCAGATCGTCACTCCGCTGGCCCGGATGGGCCTTGTCAAGAGCGAGCGTGGCAGCCAGGGCGGCTATCGCCTGACCAAAACTCCTGCCGATTACACCGCCGGGGAGATCCTGCGCGCCATCGAGGGCAGTGTAGCCCCCATCCCCTGCCTGGGCAGCGAGACCAACGAGTGCCCCATGTCCGAGCAGTGCTTCACCCTGCCCTTTCTGGTCCGGCCTGGACGATGTCATCAACCAGTACATCGACAGCGTCACCCTGGGAGCAGCTGGCCCAGAGCCTGCCCTCCGCCAACGAGGGATGCGGCGGCTGCGGCACCAAGGGCTGAGGCCGCACAAAAAATCCTCACCGGGATTGACGAACCCCGCAAAAAAAGGTATACTATTGTGGCTTTGCGCTGTTCCATGCCCGGTGCAGACATTCGGCAAATGTGCCGATGCCCTTGCGGAACAGCTTCCACGCCTTGCACATGATTTCATGCAGATTGTACGTCATTTTTACTACCTCACTTTACAATGTGGGGCAGGGCTGTTATAATTGCCTTGCCCCTTTGGGTTTGCTCGGTGTGTCTGTTTGGCGATGGAACACCGGGCATTTTTCTTTATACAGCTTTCGGAGTGGGTTACTGTCTTAGCTGGCGTTACGCTCTTGCGCTCCCGGTACATCCTTCGCCCCTTGCCTTCCGGTCATGCTCCCTTGCTGTGTCTATATTATATCATGTTAAACCGTACAATGCTATTGACAAGATGCACAATGTTAAACCGTTCATTCTGTGCAAAATTGTACTGGTAAACTGTACCTGTTTATGATATACTGTTTAACAAGAAGAATCACCGATCTATACGACAGGGGGCTTTATATGGTAACAGAAGCACGGAAAAGGGCTAACGCCAAATGGGACAAGGAGAACATGACTATAATCGGGTGCAAGGTCAAGAAAGACTATGCTGCCAGATTCCGGGCTGCTTGTGTAGCCGCCGGGACTACTCCAAACGCTGTGCTGAAACAGGCGGCTGACGATTTCTTGAAAGAGCATCCAGTGGATGAAGATGCACCTGCGGAAGAATAAGGGGGCTTGTGTTATGGCTACTATTATCGGCTGTCTACTTTTTGGATTTTGGTTCTTTCAAGCCTTGTTTAAGGCAAGCAAATAACCGCATGATTCCTAGAATCTTCGCTTCAAAAAGATATGTAATTTTGTTGCAAAAATATTCCCTGCATCTGACGTTCAAGCCGGGTGCAGGGATTCTTTGTTTTTAGCTGGTTAGCTGTGGCTAATAAAGCCAACTAAAACACGATTCATAAAAATGGCGTGATTTCGTGAAATTAAATCAGCTTTCAATCTTAAAGGACACGCCGCAAAGGTTCGATTCCATAAAATCTCCGTAGCACTCCCACGCTGCTGCATTGTCGTGCTTGGCAAGCTGTTCAATGGCGTTCAGTGCAACAATCATCTGGTCTGCGCCGTTGATTTCATCGTGTCCAAATTCTTTCAGCTCCTTCCCGGCTCAACGCTGCAATAAACTCTCGTGCGTCTTGCACATACTCGATGGTGTTCGGGGTGTCCTCGCTGGTGCTGGTGTTCGTGTCTGCGTGGGCTTCTGCGCCGTCCTCGTGGCTTGTCAGCTCGTCCGCAGTAATGGCAGACTGTAGCTCTGCAGCCTTGTCAAAAGGCATAATCTTCGGCAATATCCACAGCGTCACAGATAGCAAGATACAACTTGCCGCTAACGTCCCTGTTCTGAATCTGCTGCAACAAACCAAAGCATTCGTGCATCTTGTCGGTCAGCGGCTTGTTATGCTCTCGGTTGATGGTGCAAAGGTAAAGTGCCGAATTGTCAATGTGATTCACGACCATAATGTAAAAACTCCTTTTGATATGTGTGTATAGGGTGGGTCAAACTTCTTTTAAGGGCGCACGGCGGGTCAAGCTTGGTCTGCCCCTCGCACTCTTTCAGTGCATCGCTTGCAACTTTGACTTTTTTACCGATAGAGCGCAAGCGGGAAAGCTCCCTTGCTCTGAATCGGCTGATTTCCTGTCTGCCGCTTCTCTCCCGGACTGGGTTTGAAGTATCCGCCGGGCTTTTCGGTTGTGTAAAGGACTAACAGCCCTTCGTTTAATTCCCTTGCGGCAATGGCTCGGCGTTCTCTGGGCGTTACTCCCAAAATACGGCAGACCTCTGCGGCAGGGATTGCGTTTTCTTCGCCTTGTGGCACAATGTCATAGATTTTCAAAGAAATCCTCCATTCTAAACGATGATGTGATATAATAGAGGGCGGGAACGATAGTAGCCATATTTTTCCCGCTCTCGGCTGTCCTATGTGCTGGTAACACATGGGGCAGCTTCTTTTTTTGTTTGCGGCTATTCATTTCTTCGCTCTCCTGTCGATGCACTCAAAGCCCGGCTATATTCTCCTTGCATCTCTGGCAATATCCCTTGTCCCCGTTTGACTGTTGTGTTCGCACTGGATTCCTTCACAGCACGGTCAAAACCCGGTTTGACGAATTGCAATAAATCCGACTGTGACCGATTAAAGAGGTCTGCCAAATCATCAGGCGAACCCGCCCACGCCTGAATAGCTGGGGGCAACTCCCCGAACAGCCTACGGTTTTCCTCTCTCAACTGATACGGTGTGATTTTGCCCTCGTGGGTCATGATGCCACCATACCGGGCATGATAGAGGTTGTCTTGCATCCTTTTAGCAATCCGCCGGGTTTGCGCCCACGATTCAGAAGCAGAGGGCAGGGCGGCGGCTTGCAGCTCTTTGATAGCGTTGCTCCAATCCACAATGAATTGATGCTGATACCGACAGACCGCAAAGGCAGCGGGCAAGGCTTTTAATGCGATCTCGTCCGGGATGTTGCCTAATACAGAGATATACACTTGAATTTCAGCCCGGCGGGCTTCGGGGCTGGGCTGCTTTCCAAAATGGCTGTCGATAGTGGATAAACACTCAATCAGTGCCTTTTGTGTCACGGTGTACCACCCCCACAGACTTCATTAAACAAGCGAGTGTATTCCTCTTCTGCTGTCGGTTGCCTTTGCTGGCTCTGATGGGGCTTCGGTTCGTCCAGTGGATAGAACCGCATCCACCCCCCGCATAGTAGCCTGTTTGACGATTTCCACCCACTCGCAGCGGTGAAATTCTTCATCTAGCTGTCGGCACAAGCTGCGCCGCATGGTGTCGGTCAGCTCCTTTGTGCTTCTCCTGTCGCATAAGGTCATAATCTTGTAAAGCCTGTAATAGGGCGGAATCTTCACCCGCAAACTGTGCAAAAACATCTTGCCTGTCTTGTTGGGTTGCGCCCCCACTCACTGCGTCAGCAGCTTCCTTCTCTTTTTTTTCTTTATCCCTCTCCTTTTCATTCTCTTTTTCCTTCTCTTTTTTCTCTTTGTATGTAGCAAAACCGTTGTTTTCTGACGATTTATTGCGTTTTTTAGCTGCGTCATATCGCTTGTGTGAAGTATCTAACACAGGTTGTATAATAGGCCAGTAGCCCGAAATGCTTTTAGGAAGTGTCGGCTCTTTTCCTGTTACGCCATACTGAATGATGGCTTCATAGAAAGTGGCGCGTATTCTAGGCGGCATTGTTTGGGCTGTTTCGTAGAACGAAAAGTAAAACGGAAAATATTTGCGGGGCAAAAGTATCAACCTCACTTCCCGGCGGTGTTGGTGTCCAGCACCGATACAGCGGCGCGGATTTCTTTGCTAATGGTGCGGAGTGCTTCAACAGCATCGTGCAAGCTCTGAACTTCATCGGATGCGATGCAATCCCGGAGTGCGCTATTCGCTGCGCCCTGCACGGCGTTTTCCAGCGTGGGATAATACCGTGCTTCACGCATAACAGGGGCGGTTCTCCCGCTTGCTCTGCAGCGGTCACTGACTGCGGACGGGATGCCAACGGTATAGCTGTTACCGTCAGCGGTGAGATAAAACTTTCCATAGAGGTGGATCATGTTAAACTTCCTCTCTATTAGAGGGTGACACGGCGAACGCCCTGCACGGTGTCGGGCTGGGGGATTCCGCCGGGATTCCGTTGCAGTAATCGGCAATGCTTTCAGCGTTCAGCAGCCAGCGATTCTTTGAAACTTTGATGTAGCGGATTTTTTCCATCATGGCACAGACTGCGCAGGAAGTAAGGCGTTAAGCCAAACTGTGCGGATGCCTGTTTAACGGAAATCATGGTGGGCAGTGTAATGGTGTTATTCATGGGCTTGCTCCTGCTCTTTGAAATTGTCGATGATTTGAAAAATCTTTTTCCTTTTCATCTGCGGACAGCTCACGGCGCAAACGGCGATAAAAAGTTCCATCGTTTACGCCTAGCCGCTTCCGCAATCTGCCACAGCTTAACACCAGCAGATGCAGCAGCCCGGCGAATATCGGCGTTTTTGCGTTCCAAAATTTTGCTCCTTTCTCCCTTGCGGGAAATACTGAAATGATGTATAATCAGAGTAACGAACTGGTGTTGTTGTTTCTCTGTGATGCAAGTATACCACAGAAAACAACGAAACCACGTTTATAGAATTTGAAACGCATAAAAGAAATTTTTAGTCAAAATATTTCTTCAAAAGAAACAAAGAGGGCTGAACAATGGCAGGACGCTCACCGCTTGATGTATTTCCAGACCGTTTACAGGATTGTATAAATAAGAAAAAGGAAAAAGAGGGAATAACACAAAACGCAATCGCTGAAAAACTCGGAGAAAAACCAGCAACACTTTCTAAGTGGGCAACTGGCTCGGCAAAACCGGATAATTTTGAGAAGATAATGCGGCTAGTATCTTATTTTAATGTATCGGCTGATTGGCTTTTGGGACTAGCAAGAATAGACGTGCGATCTACAAATCCGGCTATAAGAAAAATTGCAGACCTCACACGGCTTTCAAGTGATGCAATCGAACGATTAAATTACAATCCACCGTTTAAGCCTATGTCACCAGAGGAAGTGGAAAGGGCGATAAAGGAAAGAACCCTGCCGCCTAGAGCATGGACAGATGAAGAAATCGAATTGCTTTCAAAAATGATTGTGGACGGTTCACTTTTGGGAATCGTTCGACACATTAACAACTATGACACGGTGGCAAAGTATGATGCACTCAAAAGAAAGCGATACGAATTGACAGGCGAAAGAGAAGATGGTATGACCATCGGCACGGAGTACGGAACAGGAAAAGAATTTATAGTAGATACGACCTTTTCCGTAAGTATGGAACTAGAACAGTATAAGGCGCAAAAAGCTGTTACGATGTACACGGAAAAACTGAATAGTGATGCGCAGGCGGCTTATAAAGATATAGGTGAACAAAATGGCAGAGCTAATAAAAAGAACAAAAAAGGACGGTAAAACGGCGTATCTTGCAAGGGTATATTGTGGCAGAGATAAAGACCGCAAACTTATCTGCAAGACCAAGACCCTTGCACCCCCCGCCGGGAATGACCGGGCGCAAGCTGGAAAAAGAGCTGCAACGGCAAGCGGATGAATTTGAACGGGAAGTGCGAAACGGTTTATTGTTGTACGCAGATATGACGCTTGACGAACTGACAGACAAGTGGTTTGAACAGTACATCGACAAAAAGTGCAAACCCAAAACCGCCAGTGAATACCGCTATCTGCGCCCTCGTATCTCTGCCGCACTTGGTCACATGAAAGTTAGCGATATTAAACCATCACACCTAATGATGTTCTATGATGATTTGGAAACGGTGGGCGCACGGAAAGATTCAACGTATATCGCCACAGCAGCCCTTTTGAAGCTGTTACCTCGTGGCAAGCGTCAGGCAATGACAAAGGCCGCTGGTATCGGTGGGCGGTCTATGTCCTGTATTTGCGCCGGGCAGGGGGTCAGCAGGGCAACGGCTGAAAAAGGTAGCAGATGCCGCCGGGATGCAATTTTCAAAGGCTTTCACCGAACAATATCGTGAAGCTGGAAAACTGACCGGAAACACAGTGCTGCACTATCATAGAATGCTGTCCAGCATTTTCACAAAGGCGGTTCAATGGGGCATTGTGCAGGATAACCCGGTAAAGAGGGCAGAGCCGCCAAAGAGCAATGAAGTGTCCGTGAACTATCTGGAAGAAGATGACGTGAAACGGCTGCTTGTAGCCTTGCAGGATGCGCCCCCGCAATTCTCGGCTATTGTCCAGCTTGGTTTGTTCACTGGTATGCGTAGGGGTGAAATCTGCGGCTTGCGCTGGTCTGATATTGACTTTGAGCGTTCTACAATCACCGTGAACCGCACCTCTGAATGGCTGCCGCACATGGGAATTGTTTTCACTGAACCCAAAACCAAAGCGTCAAACCGTACCTTTAAGGTGGGCAAGCACTGTTTTGATATGCTGAAAGAATACAAGCTCTATCAAAACGGTATCCGGCGCAAGGCTGGCACAGCGTGGGCACAGACTGTACAAATCGAGAACGAAAAAACTGTACAAAATGACCTGCTTTTCACTCGATGGGATGGAACGCCCCTCGACCTGAACCGGGTCACAACTTGGTTTCGAAGTTCATGCAGGAACACGATCTCCCGGCGGTCACTGTCCACAGCTTGCGCCATACATACGCCAGCTTGCTGATAGCGGCTCATGTTCCCATCGTCACGGTTGCCGGACGGCTTGGACACGCTCAAACCAGCACGACAACGGATATTTACGCAGGGTTCATCAAATCGGCAGATGCAGCGGCTTCGGATACTATGGACGCAGTGTTTGACCATATCAAGCAGCTAAAGCCAGATGATGCAAAACAGGCATAAAGAAAGACAGTCCACAGCGGTGATTATACCGAGTTTGTGGACTGCCTTTTTTTTATTTGCTTTGGAAAATTTCGCCTTTTTGTTTGGGCGGGGTACTCTCGGCTATGACCGCATGGGGTAGGGGTCAAGCCCATATTCCCCGCCGGGCAGCTTGCCGATGTAAGCCAGGATGCCGCCATCGGCGTACAGGATCTGGCCGTTGACGAAGTCAGAAGCATGGCTGGCTAGGAACACGCAGGGGCCCACCATGTCCTCCGGGTCGCCCCAGCGGCCTGCGGGGGTCTTGGCGCAGATGAACGTGTCGAACGGGTGGCGGCTGCCATCGGGCTGGATCTCGCGCAGGGGAGCAGTCTGGGCGGTGGCAATGTAGCCGGGGCCCATGCCGTTGCACTGGATGTTGTACTCGCCGTACTCGGAAGCAATGTTGCGGGTCAGCATCTTCAGGGCGCCCTTGGCGGCAGCGTAGGCGGAGACCGTCTCACGGCCCAGCTCGCTCATCATGGAGCAGATGTTGATGATCTTGCCCTCGCGCTTTGCGATCATATCGGGCAGAACAGCCTTGGAGCAGTTGAACGCGCCGCCGACGTGGACATCGATGACCCGCAGGAAATCGGTGTGGCTCATCTCGATCATGGGCACGCGCTTCATCAGGCCGGCATTGTTGACCAGGATGTCCACAGGGCCGACCTCTTCCTTGATCTTGGCCACCATGGCGTTCACAGCGGCCTCATCGGTCACGTCGGCCACATAGCCGTGGGCGTCCACGCCAGCCTCTTTGTAAGCGGCCAGGCCTTTTTCCAGGCTGCCCTCGTTGGAGCAGTTGAAGCAGACAGTCGCGCCGCAGGAGGCCATGCCCACCGCGATGGAGAAGCCGATGCCGTGGGCACCGCCGGTGATGAGGGCAACTTTGCCTTTCAGATCAAATGCAGAAAGATCCATGTTCAAGTTCTCCTTTCGTGTTCACAGGTCGTTTTTGAAAAAAGCCCCGTACCGAGTTTTCCTTGGTACAGGGCCTTAAAAGGTGCTTTTAGCGCAGGTCGGTGGTAGCGATGTTGTCCATGTCGTCAAACTCCATGTTCTCGCCGCCCATTGCCCAGATGAACGTGTAGTTGGAGGTGCCCACACCGCTGTGGATGCTCCAGGAGGGGCTGATAACAGCATCTTCGTTGTGCATCACGATGTGGCGGGTCTGGGTAGGCTCACCGCACATGTGGAACACGACCTGTCCCTCGGGCAGCTCAAAGTAGGTGTAGATCTCCATCCGGCGCTCGTGGGTGTGGCTGGGCATCGTGTTCCAGTTGGAACCCGGCTCCAGCTCGGTCATACCCATGCTCAGCTGGCAGGTCTTCAGCACATCCGGGTGGATGAACTGATTGATGGTGCGCTTATTGCAAGTCTCGACACTGCCCAGAGGGCGATGGTTCGCATCGGCCATCTTGATGAGGCGGGTCTCGTAAGAGCAATGTGCCGGAGCGGACACCATGTAGAACTTGGCGGGGTGCTCGGGGTCCGCGGAAGCAAAGGTGACCTCCTTGGTGCCCTTGGTGATGTAGAGGCAGTCCTTGTAGCCCAGCTCATACTTCACACCGTCGGCCACCACGATGCCCGTGGAGTCCTTGCCAATGTTGAACATGCCGATCTCGCGGCGTTCGAGGAAATAATGGGTGCCAAAGTTGGCCCAGACGTCAATGCCCTTGTCGATGGACACGGTCTCATGCACCGGCATACAGCCCAGCGTGACCATACGGTCAACATGGCTGTAGACGGCCACGACCTCGTCGGCCTTGTACAGGCCGGTGATGAGCATTTCGTCGCGCGTTTCCTCGGTGGTGTAGCGCTTGAAGTCTTTCTGGTTGCAGGAGTAGCGGATATCCATGAGGAGGCCCTCCCTTTCCCAGTTTCTTAGCGCTGGATACGGCCGGAACCGTCGCCGCCAGCCAGCTTCTCGACCTCAGCAACAGTAACCATGTTGTAGTCGCCCTCGATGGAGTGCTTCAGAGCGGAAGCAGCAACAGCGAACTCAACAGCATCCTGCGTGCTCTTGCCGGTCAGCAGAGCGTAGATCAGGCCGCCGCCGAAAGAGTCACCGCCGCCAACGCGGTCGATGATCTTCAGCTCATACTTCTTGGAGAAGCAGTACTCGTTGGAAGCCACATCGTACAGCATTGCGCTCCAGCCGTTCTCGGAAGCGTTGTGGCTCTCACGCAGGGTGATCGCGACCTTCTCGAAGTGGAACTTGTCAGCCAGCTGCTTTGCAACGCTCTTGTAGCCCTCAGCGTTCAGCTTGCCGCCGTAGATGTCGGTAGCCTCAGCCTCGATGCCGAAGACGTCCTTTGCGTCCTCCTCGTTGGAGATGCAGACGTCAACGTACTCGCACAGCTTGGTCATGGCCTCGCGAGCCTGGTCGCGGGTCCACAGCTTGCCACGGTAGTTCAGGTCGCAGCTGATCTTCACGCCGCGAGCCTTAGCAGCCTTGCAGGCCTCCAGGCAGATCTCAACGACATTTGCGCCCAGAGCCGGGGTAATGCCGGTGAAGTGGAACCAATCCACACCCTCAAAGATCTTGTCCCAGTTGAAGTCAGCGGGCTGAGCCAGCTGGATCGCGCTGTTGGCACGGTCATAGATGCAGACGGAACCGCGCTGAGAAGCGCCCCTTCTCGTTGTAGTAGATGCCAACGCGGTCGCCGCCACGAACGATCATGCTGGTGTCAACGCCATAGCGGCGCAGGCTGTTGATGGCTGCCTGGCCGATTGCGTGTGCGGGGAGCTTCGTGACGAAAGCTGCATCCAGGCCGTAGTTAGCCAGAGAAACAGCAACGTTGGCCTCGCCGCCGCCAAAGGTGAACTCCAGGCTGTTAGCCTGAACGAAACGCTCGTAGTTGAACGGCTGCAGACGGACCATCAGCTCGCCAAAAGTAACAACTTTCATTGTAGTATCTCCTTTTAATTTGAGGGTGTTTTATATGACCCGCCGCAGGGCGCTCCCGGGGCGGCAGGACGTGACAAATTTAAACTCAGGCCTGAACGAGGTGGAATGCGAAGCCGCCGATCTCGTCTGCAAAGTAGCAGGCAATGGTCTTGCCATTCTTGACGACCTTGCTGTCCAGATCGAACTTGGCGCCGCGCTGGGTCAGGTGATAGATCGCGCGATCGACGTTGTTGCAGCCGATGGCGATGTGGCCATTGGTGCCGCGGCCCGGCTTCTTCATGATCTCAAATTCCTTCTTGCCAACAAAGATGCTGGAATTGCCCGGGGGCGACCTTCATGTTCAGCAGGCTGCCGATGAGGTTGGCGACCTTCATGGCCTCTTCCTCGTTGCCGGTGTTGACGCCGACATGGTGCAGCTTCAGGCCCAGCATGGTGTCAACGGCTTCCTTGCTCTGCGCGGTGATCTTAGCCCAGTCGCCAGCCTTGATGACATCGCTCTTACACATCCAGGTGCCACCCACAGCGAAGATCTGGTCATAGCCCAGGTAATCGTTGACGTTCTTGGCATTGACACCGCCGGTGCACATCCAGCGCGCGCCCTTGAGGGCAGCGCCGATGTTCTTCAGCATACCGACACCGCCGTTTGCCTCGGCGGGGAAGAACTTCAGAGCCTCGCAGCCCAGGTTCATCGCCTGCTGCATCTCGCCTGCGGAGCAGGTGCCGGGCATCATGATGCCGCCCTTGTCGATCACGTGCTTGCAGACCTCGGGGTCAAAGCCGGGAGCAACGATGAAAGAAGCGCCAGCAGCCATAGCGCGGTCAGCCTGCTCACAGGTCAGGACAGTGCCGGCGCCCAGCAGCATCTCGGGCATCTCGTCGTGGATCTTGCGGATGCACTCCTCAGCACACGCGGTGCGGAAAGTGACCTCGGCTGCGGGCAGACCGCCCTCGGCCAGAGCCTTGCACAGGGGCAGGGCCTCGTCCACGCTGTTAAAGGCGATAACAGGGATAATCGATCTGATAGACCTTTTCTACGATGGGATTCATAACGCATTTCTCTCTTTTATTTTAACTCTCTGGGAATGGGGTGCAGGCCTCACAGGCACACTTCGCCCCACCATACGTTCGTATTATTAGTATAAACGACGGCGGGGCGTTTGGTAATGCTCAACAAGCACAATGTTTTGCATAAGACCTTGTATACATTGCACAAAAATGCCGAAGAGCACCTGTCCTGGCGCTCTCCGGCGGGGAACTTGCTGTTATTTTTGCGTTTTCGGACGCTGTTCAGACCGAAAGCCGGGCAAAGATCTCGGCCACGCCGTCATGGTCACAGTCGTTTTCGCTCACGATGTCGGCCAGCCGTTTCACACGCTCCATCCCATTGGCCATCACAGCGGCCACGCCTGCCTTTTCCAGCATGGCGCGGTCATTGTCGCTGTCGCCCACGGCCAATGTGCATTCATGGGGATGCCCAGCCGGTCGGCCAGGGCCAGCAGGGCGCTGCCCTTGTCCACGCCTTTGGCCGTGACCTCAATGTTGTCCGGGGGGAGCCCTGCACCACTTCCACGCCTTCCAGCGCATAGAACCGTGGCAGGGCCGCCTCAGCCGCTTCCGCGTTCTCAAAGAACATGCAGAATTTCTCGATCTCATGGGCGTGGCGGCTCATCCACTCCGCCGTGTCCCGCACGATGTGGAACCGGCCGTCGTTGGGCTGCTTTGCCTCGGTGGAGAGGCTGAGCAGGCGGCGCAGGTGATTCCCCATCCGCTCCTGCGCCAAACGGTCCCGGATGACCCGGCCATCGCTGAACACGCTCAGGGAACCCTCGAATTCCTGATACAGCCCGAACACCTCCCGGGCCTTTTCCACCGGGAAGAGCCGCCGGACAAGGCAGGCGGGCTCGCTGGTCTGGCGCGTTTCCGCGTCGGAATAGCGGCTGTAGACCGCGCCCAGCGGGTCGGTCCCCAGGTCCCAGACGGCAGCCCCGTTGGAGGTGATGGCATAGCGGACACGGGCAGTTGGGCCACCAGCGGCGGCAGGTTGGCCAGGGCACGGCCTGTGGCGGGCAGCACCACAACGCCCCGGGCCACCGCGTCGGCAATGGCCTGCCGGGTGGCGGGGGTAACGGTATTCTCACGGCTCAGCAGCGTGCCGTCCAGATCCAGGGCGGCAATACGAATCTCAGGCATAGAATCTCCTTTTAAGTGAATGCTCTTCTCTTTCCCCCTAGTCTATAACAGGAAATGGATTTGCGCAAGACGACGCTTTGTGGTAAAATAAAGCGTTCATTCATAAAAATTATAGGAGAAAACACATGCATTCCAATCCTTTGCGCAAAAATCTGAAACCGCACCTCTGGTTCCAGCTCTACTGGGTGGTCTACCTCATCTGGTTTTTCTGGCTGGATCTGACCGTTAAAAACCCCAAGTACATCATCCACGCCCCGCTGGACGACCTCATCCCGTTCTGCGAGTGGTTCGTCTTCCCCTATTGCAGCTGGTTCTTCCTGCGCGGGCGTCACGGCCCTGCTCTGGTGGTACGACACCGCCAGCTATGACAAGCTCTGCCTGATGATGTTCTCGGGCATGACGTTCTGCCTCCTTTTTATATATGGTACTGCCCAACGGACTGGACATCCGCCCCACGGCGGAGGCCATTGGCCGGGACAACATCGCCATGCGGATCATGCAGATGCTCTGGAACGCGGACGCTTCCGTCAACGTCTGCCCCTCCATCCACTGCCAGAGCTCCGGCTGCATGGCGCTGGCGTTCTCCCGCAGCAAGCTGGCCCAAGACCGCCCCGGCCTGAAAGTGCTGGCCTGGGGCTGGGCGCTGCTCATCTGCGCTTCCACGGTCTTCACAAAACAGCATTCCATCGTGGATGTGGTCTGCGGTCTGGCGCTGGTGGCCGTGTGGGTACCGGTACTGTACCGGAAGCCCAAAAAAGGAATGTAAAGACTGTGCAACTTTTCCCTGCATTCCTCTTGACGAAGCGTTTCCGCCCGGGTACAATTGAAAAAACGGACTGATATATTACCGAGGGGAGAGAAACGCCATGGCAGTACGGAGTGCACGCGAAGTGGCTTACGAGACCATCCGGAGCCGGATCATTACAATGGAGCTCAAACCCGGCGACGAGCTGAACGACCGGGAGCTGGCCCAGGAGCTGGGCATCAGCCGCACCCCCATGCGGGAAGCGCTCATCATGCTCAACATCGCGCACATGGTGGTCATCAAGCCCCAGAGCGGCACCCATGTGGCCCCCATCGACCTCAAGCTGATGGAGATGGAGCAGTTTTCCCGCTTCACGCTGGAAAAAGAGATGCTCAACCGCATCCGCGGCACCCTGACCCCGGAACAGGAGGAGGCCTACCGCTTTAATATCGAGAGCTACCGCCAGCTGGAGCGGGAGCCCGGGGCCGAGCGCCGGGAGATCCGGATGCTGGATCTGGACAACGCGTTCCACCGGATGGCTTTTACGCTGTGCGGCATGGAGGAACATTTTGACCACATGCTCTCCACCTTCCAGCACATCGAGCGGCTGCGCAAGTTCAGCCTGCAGACCGAGGAGAACAAATCCGTCTGCGCAGCTCACACCCGCATCCTCGAAGCCGTGCTCCACGGCTCGGAGGAGGATGTGAGCCGGGCTCTGTCCGACCACCTCAACCGCTACAAGCTCTCGGTGGAGCAGGCCCGCCAGCGCCACCCGGATTACTTCACGGAAGAGTAAAATAACGTTAAAATTTACACAAAGACGACTGAAAATGGATGCAAAATCCATTTCAGCCGTCTTTTTTTGTCTAAAGTATACAAGAAAAAAACTCTAAAAAAAGTCAAAATGTCAATTGTCAAGTCTCAACTGATATATTAGAATATTGATGAGAATGCACCATGGCGTTCCGCCAAGGGTGTGAGAAAGCAAAAAGCAACACCGCATAGCCACACAAGGAGGATTCCACTATGCCTATGAAAATGGGTTGGCGCTGGTATGGTGAGGGCAACGATCCCATCACCCTCAGCGACATCAAGCAGATCCCTGGCGTGACCAGCATCGTCTGGGCGCTGCACAACAAGATGCCCGGCGAGATCTGGGAGATCGACGAGATCCAGAAAGTCGCCGATCAGATCCACGCTTACGGCTTCGATATGGACGTTGTTGAGTCTGTCAACGTCCACGACGACATCAAGATCGGCCTGCCCACCCGCGACAAGTACATCGAGAACTACAAGCAGTGCATCCGCAACCTGTCCAAGTTCGGTGTCAAGGTCATCTGCTACAACTTTATGCCCATCTTTGACTGGACCCGTACCGACCTGTTCCACCCCGTCGGTGATGGTTCCACGGCTCTGTTCTACCAGAAAGACATGATCCAGGATGACTACAAGGCCATGGCCGATTACATCATGTCCTTTACCGAGAAGTACCACATGACGTTCCCCGGCTGGGAGCCCGAGCGCATGGCAAAGCTGGACGAGCTGTTCAAGGCTTACGCTCCTGTCACCAAGGAGAAGCTGTGGGAGAACCTGAAGTACTTCCTGGAAGCACTGATGCCCACCTGCCGCGAGTGCGACATCAAAATGGCCATCCACATGGACGATCCCCCTTGGGATATCTTCGGCCTGCCCCGCCTGCTAGTGGATGCTGAGAGCATCGACCGCTTCCTGAGCATGGTGGACGACGAGTACAACTGCCTGACCCTGTGCTCCGGCAGCCTGAACGCCAACCCCAACAACAACGTGGCTGAGATCGTGCGCAAGCACTGCGACCGCATCGCGTTTGCTCACATCCGCAACATCCACCACTTCCCCAACGGCGATTTCTCCGAGGCTGCTCACCGCGACTGCTGCGGCGAGACCGGCATCATCGAGATCCTGCGCGCCTACCATGACTGCGGCTTTGAGGGCTACATCCGCCCCGACCACGGCCGTCAGCTGGGAAGGGCCCCGGCAGCTGCCGCCCCGGCTACGGCAAGTATGACCGTGCCCTGGGCATCCAGTACATGCTGGGCGTCTGGGATCTGCTGGACCGTCTGGATGAAGAGAAAAAGAAAGGCTGATTACAATGAAGCTGTCTGATATTAAGAACGGCAATCTGTCCGCTGAGTGGGCGGAAAAAGGCTACGAGCTGCCCAAGTTTGATGTCGAGGCTGTCAAAGCCAAGACCCATGCAGAACCCACCTGGGTGCACTTTGGTGCCGGCAACATCTTCCGCGCTTTCCCGGCTGCCATCCTCAACGAGGCTCTGAACAGCGGCAAGTATGACCGCGGCGTCATCGTGGCCGAGAGCTTTGACTACGAGATCATCGACAAGGCTTACCAGCCCTATGATAACCTCAGCCTGCTGGTCTGCCTGAAGTCTACCGGCGACATCGAGAAGAAAGTCATCGCTTCCGTCACCGAGAGCCTGAAAGCCGATTACTCGTTCGGCGCTGACTGGGCACGTCTGGTCGAGATCTTCCAGAACCCCAGCCTGCAGATGATCTCTTTCACCATCACTGAGAAAGGCTACGGCGTTGCTCCCTGCTGACCTGGAGCGCGGCCTGACCCCCGTGCTGGCCATGGGCAAGGTCACCGCTCTGCTGTACGAGCGCTTCAAGGCAGGCAAACTGCCCCTGACCGTGCAGAGCATGGACAACTGCTCTCACAACGGCGATAAGGTCAAGAGTGCGGTTCTGGCTTACGCTTCCAAAGTGGGCAGAGCAGGGCCTGGTCCCCGCTGAGTTCCTGGCTTATGTGCAGGACGAGACCAAGATCACGTTCCCCTGGAGCATGATCGACAAGATCACCCCGCGCCCGGACGCCAAGGTGCAGCAGATGCTGGCTGACGACGGCTTTGAGGACAACTACACCATCGTCACCGAGAAGCACACCTTTACCGCTCCGTTTGTCAACGCCGAGGAGACCCAGTACCTCTGCATCGAGGATCACTACACCAATGGTCGTCCCCCGCTGGAGCTGGGCGGCGTGCTGTACTGCGACCGCGAGACTGTGGACAAGATCGAGAAGATGAAAGTCTGCACCTGCCTCAACCCGCTGCACACTGCCATGTCCATCTATGGCTGCATGCTGGATTACACCCTCATCTCTGCTGAGATGGCAGACGAGGACCTGCGCAGCTTCATCCAGAAGATCGGCTACATCGAGGCAATGCCCGTCGTCGTCGATCCGGGTGTCCTGAACCCCTATGAGTTCATCGGCGCTGTCATCAACCGCCGTCTGCCCAACCCGTTCATGCCGGACGCTCCCCAGCGTATCGTAACCGATACCTCTCAGAAGCTGGCCATCCGCTTTGGCGAGACCATCAAGGCTTACGAGGCCCGCGGTCTGGACAAGAGCAATCTGGTGCTGATCCCGCTGGTGCTGGCTGGTTACGCCCGCTACCTCAAGGGTGTGGACGACAACGGCAAGCCGTTTGAGATCTCTTCCGATCCGCTGCTGGCTGAGCTGCAGGCCATCGTCGCTCCTCTGGAAGTCAAAGAGGGCGAGCAGGACTTCAGCTGCCTGAAGAAGAAGCTGTACAGCCGTGCTGATGTCTTCGGCGTTGATCTGTACGCTGTCGGCCTGGGCGAGAAGATCGAGGGCATGGTCAAGGAGCTGTACGCTGGCAACGGCGCAGTCCGCAAGACCCTGCACAAGTACACTGTGGCCCGCTAAAATTTAAAACGCTATCCACGTTCCCGCGCTGCGCTTTGCTTTGCCGCAGCGCGGGTTTTTTGTTTGTTGACGTTTCGTTTGTTTTCTGTCATAATGAAAGCAGTACAGACAGGAGGCAGCGGGTATGAAAGTTATGGTCTTTGACGTAGGCGGCACTGAGATCAAATACTCGGTGATGGACGAGCAGCTGAACCGGGCGGATGCGGGCAGCGTCCCCACCCCGGACGACACGCAGGAGCATCTTTCTCGCCACGCTGGAGGCGCTCTATCGCCCCCACGCGGCGGAGGTGGACGGCATTGCCATGAGCCTGCCCGGCTTCATTGATGCCGAGCATGGCGTCGTGCGGGGCGGCGGGGCACCCTCCCTTCTCTACAATATCGGCACCCCCGTCGGGCCGCTGCTGAGCGCACGGTGCGGCTGCCGGGTCTTTTTGGAGAACGACGGCAAGGCTGCAGCCATTGCAGAGCTGCAGCAGGGCGCCCTGAAAGGCTGCACCAACGGCGCTGTCTTTGTCATCGGCACCGGAGTGGGCGGCGGTCTGGTCATCAACGGACAGCTGGTACGGGGCATCCACTGCACGGCTGGGGAATACAGCTACCTCCACACCAATGCAGATGACTGGCGCAACGGCGATAAAACGGTGGCGCTGCAGTGCAGTGTCACCAACCTGCTGCGCTGGTACCGCACCCGCAAAAATTTGCCGGAGGACGCCCCGCTCAACGGCCGGATCTTTTTGAAGCCGCCAACGCCGGGGAGCCGGAAGCGCTGGAAGTGCTCCACCGCCTCTGCAAAGCCGTGGACGTCCAGATCTACAACCTGACCGTCCTGCTGGACTTAGAGGTGGTCGCCATCGGCGGCGGCATCAGCCGCCAGCCCCTGCTGCTCCGGATGCTGAACGACATCTACGAGCAGGAAATTATCATCGGCCACCCCTACAGCGAGGAGCAGGCCCGCAGCCTGCCCCGCCCGGCCATCGTCCCCTGCCGCTTCCACAACGAAGCCAATCAGGTGGGAGCGCTGCTGGGTTATCGAAAGAGTTGCTAAACAACACCCCCCTTTCGAGGCTGACTCGAAAGGGGGTTGTTGTTTTATTTCTTTTTTCAGCCGGGGTACTTGCTACGCTTCCAGCAGTTCCTCTGCCCGCTTGACCTGTTCCGCCGTGGGCGGAACCGCATCGGGCAGGGGGTACGGGATGCCGAGCTTTTCCCATTTGAAAAGCCCCAGGGTGTGGTAGGGCAGCACCTCCACCCGCTGCACGGTCTTGAGGGACGCGATGAAGTCCGCGGTCCTGCGCAGACCCTCTTCGTCGTCGGTCAGGCCGGGCACCAGCACATGGCGGACCCAGAGCGGGACTCCCAGGTCCGAGACACGCCTTGCCATGGCAAGGATGTTGGCATTGTCTTTGCCCGTGAGCTGGCGGTGCTTTTCGGGGTCGATCTCTTTCAGGTCTAATATCACCAGACTGGTGGAGGCCATCAGGGTGTCGAACGCGGCGAGGTACTCCGGGTCCTCGGGGCGGAACGGCTGCCCGGCGGTGTCCAGCGCGGTGTGGACGCCTTTTTTGCGGGCCAGCTGAAAGAACGCGGTCAGAAACTCCATCTGGCGCAGCGGCTCGCCGCCGCTGACGGTCACGCCGCCTTTTTTGCCCCAGTAATTCCGGTAGCGGTATACTTTCTGGAATAATGCTTCCGGGGTATACTCTTCGCCCCCTCACAGGCCCAGGTCTCGGGGTTGTGGCAGTATTTGCAGCGGAGCGCGCAGCCCTGCAAAAACACCACGAACCGCACACCAGGCCCGTCCACCGAGCCGAAAGACTCCAGCGAGTGGACGTGGCCGATGAGGTTACAGAGCGGCATGGCAGGTACGGGAGATGACGTCCATCTGCTGCTCACGGGTCAGGTCAATGAACTTGACCGCATAGCCGGAGACGCGGATGGTGAAGTTTGCATACTCCTCTTTCTCGGGGTGCTCCATGGCGTCCAGCAGCTTCTCCTTGCCAAAGACGTTGACGTTGAGGTGGTGCGCGCCCTGATCGAAGTAGCCGTCCATGACCTGCACCAGGTTCTCCACACGCTCGCCCTCGCTGTGGCCCAGCGCATCGGGGTTGATGGTCTGGGTGTTGGAGATGCCGTCCAGTGCCCAGTGGTAGGGCAGCTTGGCCACGGAGTTCAGAGAGGCCAGCAGGCCGTTCTGCTCCCGCGCCGTAGCTGGGGTTGGCGCCGGGTGCAAACGGGGTGAACGCGGCACGGCCATCGGGCAGAGCGCCTGTGTACTTGCCGTAGACCACGTTGGAAGTGATGGTCAGGATGGAGGTGGTAGCCTCGGAGTTGCGGTAGGTGTGGCGCTTCTTGATCATTTCGAGGAAGGTCTTCAGCAGCCAGACACCGATCTCATCGGCACGGTCATCGTCGTTGCCGTACTTGGGGAAATCGCGCTTCCACTTCAAAGCCGGTGGCCAGACCGTTCTCATCACGCACCACCTTGACCTTGGCGTACTTGATGGCGCTCAGGGAGTCGATGACGTGGGAGAAGCCTGCAATGCCGGTGGCAAAGGTGCGGCGAACATCGGTGTCGATGAGCGCCATCTCGGCTTCCTCGTAGTAATATTTATCGTGCATATACTGGATCAGGTTCAGCACGTTGACGTACAGGCCGGCCAGCCAGTCCAGCATCTGGACATACTTGGGCAGCACCTCGTCATAGTTCAGATACTCGCCGGTGATGGGGGCGTAGTTGGGGCCGCACTGCTCGTGGCTCTTCTCATCCACACCGCCGTTGATGGCGTACAGCAGGCACTTTGCCAGGTTGGCGCGTGCACCAAAGAACTGCATCTCCTTGCCGGTCTGGGTGGCGGACACGCAGCAGCAGATGGAGTAGTCATCGCCCCAGACGGGCTTCATGACGTCGTCGTTCTCGTACTGGACAGAGCTGGTGTTGATGGACACCTTGGCGGCGTACTTCTTGAAGTTCTCCGGCAGGGCGGAGGAGTACAGCACGGTCAGGTTGGGCTCCGGAGCGGGGCCCATGTTCTCCAGCGTGTGGAGGAAGCGGTAGCAGTTCTTGGTGACCATGCTGCGGCCATCCATCCCGATGCCGCCCACTTCCAGCGTTGCCCAGACGGGGTCGCCGGAGAACAGCTGGTTGTAGCTGGGGATACGGGCAAACTTGACCATCCGGAACTTCATGACCATGTGGTCGATGAGCTCCTGTGCCTGGCTCTCGGTCAGGGTGCCGTTGTCCAGATCGCGCTGGATATAGATATCCAGGAACGTGGAGATGCGGCCCACACTCATAGCAGCGCCGTTCTGGGTCTTAATGGCGGCCAGGTAGCCGAAGTACAGCCACTGGCAGGCCTCTTTGCGTTCTTTGCGGGCTGGGAGATGTCGTAGCCGTAGGCCTCGGCCATCTTCTTCATGTCCTTGAGGGGGCGCTGATCTGGCGGGCGATCTCCTCGCGCAGGCGGATGACGTCATCGGTCATGGTGCCGTCGCCGCAGTTGGCCAGATCTTCCTGCTTGAACCGGATCAGGGCGTCGATGCCATACAGGGCCACACGGCGGTAGTCGCCCACGATACGGCCGCGGCCGTAGGTGTCGGGCAGGCCGGTGATGATGTGGGTGTGGCGTGCTTTCTTCATCTCCGGGGTGTAAGCGTCGAAAACGGCCTGGTTGTGGGTGCGGGTGTAATCGGTAAAGATCTTGTGCAGCTCCTAGCTGGGCTGGTAGCCGTAGGTGGTGCAGGCCTGCTCTGCCATCTTGATGCCGCCGTAGGGCATAAAGGCGCGCTTCAGAGGCTTGTCGGTCTGCAGGCCGACGATCTGCTCCAGCTCTTTCAGGCTCTCATCAATGTAGCCAGGGCCGTAAGCGGTCAGGCCGCTGACCACTTTCGTCTCCATATCCAGCACGCCGCCCTTGGCGCGCTCTTCTTTCTGCAGCTTCTGCAGGGTACCCCACAGCTTATTGGTAGCCTCCGTGGGGCCAGCCAGGAAAGACTCGTCGCCATCGTACGGGGTGTAGTTCTTCTGGATAAAGTCGCGGACGTTGACTTCCTCTTTCCAGATACGGCCCTCAAAGCCTTCCCACTCTTCAAACTTGATCATTGGAACCTCCTTGCTCCTTCCATTGCGCAGACACCGCTCAGTTAGCAGTATCTAACTATTATGCCCAGAAAAAGCCGTACGTTTCCCACGGCATTCAAGGCATTTGTTTGGGGGTAAGGCGCTGGTCTCCCCCAGCGCCTTTTTGGCGGCTGCCGGTGCGCGGGTAGATCCCTATGCCCAACAGCTCGCTCCTATAATAACAAGCATCCTCATAAAAAGCAAGAGGAAAATCGAGGATTTTCCTCCCTCAAAAATTTTCGAAAAAATTTCAAATCAGGGCTTGACAGTCATGACAAACTATGATATCCTTTTGTCACGGCAAGGGTTAGTTAAACCTAACCAATGCTGCGGAGGCTCCCTGCAAGGCCCCCGAAAAGGAAGCAAATTCCTCCATTCCATTCTCTCTTTTTCTGGAAGCGTACAGCTTTATGGTTTGCTCTGTATGCTCCGCGCGGCGGAGAGTGCTTTTGGTACGGCGCTCTTTGCAAAAGCAAAGAAAACAAAAACGGGACACATCGCTTGACCACCGATGCGTCCCGTTTTTTGTTTTATCCAGTTTTCCCGCGAATCCTCAACAATTCTTGGCAAGTATTGCCGTTGCGCCCCAGTGCTTTTGGGCTATACTGTTATCTCAGTGCCGCCGCCGCACGGGCAGCGGGCCATGTACCAGAGGGCGGCGTCTCAGGCCGCCAAAGGGGGATTTTGTTACGAAATATCTGTTTCAATTTGCGCGGATCCTCGCGTTTTGTTTTTTGGTGAGATCCTGCACGCCGTGCTGCCGCTGCCCATCCCGGCCAGCGTCTACGGCCTGATCTTACTGCTGCTGGCCCTGCGGTTTGGCATCGTCAAGCTGGAGCAGGTCAAGGAAGTGGGCCTGTTCCTCACGGGCATCTTCCCGCTGCTCTTCGTTCCCGCCGCGGCCGGTGTCATGGAGCTCTGGGCAGAGATGGGCAACATGCTGCTGCCGATCATCATTGCCATCGTGCCCGTCACGGTGCTGGTGCTGGCCTCTGCCGGCCGCACCACCCAGGCTCTGACCAGCCGCCGCAAAATAAGGAGGCCGCCCATGACTGAGCTTTTAAACGGATTTCTTTCCGGCTCGGCCGCCTGGGGTGTAATGCTCACGCTGGCCGCCTTTGCGCTGGGGACTCTTATCAATAGGGCAACGGGCAAGGCCATTTTCAACCCGCTGCTGCTGGGCAGCATCTTTGTCATCATCCTGCTCAGCGTGCTGAACATCCCTTATGCGGATTAAAGGCCAGCGCTTCCCCGGTCAACTACCTGCTGTTGCCTGCCACCATCAGCCTGGCCATTCCCCTCTATGAAAAGTGGGATTTGCTCAAGGAGAACGCCGCCGCCATCATTGCGGGCATCTCGGTGGGCACGCTGGTCAGCCTGGGCAGTGCACTGGCCCTGGCGCTGGCGCTGGGCTTGACCCGGGAGCAGTACGCCACCCTCCTGCCCAAATCCGTCACCACGGCCATCAGCATTGACGTGGCGGCTGAGCTTGGCGGCATTGCAGCCCTGACGGGTGCCATCGTGATCCTGACGGGCATTGCAGGCAACCTGCTGGCCGAGTCCGTCTGCAAGTGGTTCCATATCACCGACCCCATCGCCAAGGGCGTGGGCATCGGCACCTCAGCCCATGCCGTGGGCACCAGCAAGGCCCTCCAGATGGGCGAAGTGGAGGGCGCCATGAGCGGCCTTTCCATCGCCGTGGCCGGTGTCCTCACTGCCGTCCTCTGCCCGTTCTTTGTAGGGCTGATCCACTAAACCCGGATAAGATAACAGCACATCCCTGCGCAGGGATGTGCTGTTTGTTTATAACGCAAACGCCCTCTGTCCATCCAGACAGGGGGCGTTTGCTTTTTGGTTCAGCATCGTTTCATCCGGTGGATGATGTCCGCGGCTTCCTTGGACAGCGGCGGCGGGATCGCTGCCGGGCGGGCCAGACAGTAGCCCTGCAGCAGGTCCACACCCAGCTCCAGCACCTTGCACAGCTCGGCCGTGGTCTCCACACCCTCGGCCAGCACCAGAATGTTCCGGGGCCGCGCGTAGTCCACCAGGCTGGTGAGGAACTGCTGCTTGTCCGTGTTGGTATCAATGCTGCGGATAATGGAGATATCCACCTTGACATAGCGGGGGGCTATGGTCAGCAGGCTGCTGCCGTTGCTGTAGCCGCTGCCGTAATCGTCCAGCGCAAAGACGCCGGAAGCTCCGGCCAAGGTGCGTTTCCGCTCCAGCTGGGCGGGGTCCAGCTCTTCTTCCTCGGTGATCTCCACCACCAGCTTCCGGGCCAGTTCCGGGAAACGGCCGCGGTAATCCCGCCAGTCGGTGTCGTTCAGGCTGACACTGGCAATGGAGTTGATAAAGAGCAGGCTGTCCTCCCGGATGAGGCCGCGCTCTTTCAGCTTTTCAAAGGCGCTGGAGGCCTTGAACAGGGTAATGTGCTCGATGTCGTACAGGCGGTTCAGCTCCCGCGCCAGCTTCATCACGGTAAGGGGCGAGCGCAGGGTGGGCATCTCCGGCCGCATCAGGGCCTCATAGGCGATGGCCCGGCCACTGCGGGCCGAGAAAATCGGCTGGAAATGGTAGCTCACCGCCTGATCCCGCAGCATCTGCTCAAACTCGTTGCGGGTCTGCATGGCGTAGGCTTCCTGATTGTACATGCCGATGTCAAACTCTTTCATCTCGCCCTTGCGGGAATGCTTGACCTGATACATGGCAAAATCAGCGTACTTTTTCAGGGTATTGAAATCCGTGCTGTCCTCCGGGTACCAGGCCACGCCGCCCGAGATGCTGATGTGCAGCTCGCTGCCGCTGGGCAGGATGGAAGCGCTGTCCTGCAGGGCCGCGCGCAGCTTTTCCAGCTCTTCCCGCACGGCGTCCCGGCTGTCGTAACCGTAGAGCAGCAGCATGAACTCATCGCCCGAGAGGCGGGCAGAGAGGGTGCCCGGCGGGGTACTGGCCGCCAGGCAGCGGCCCGTCTGGCGGAGGTACTGGTCGCCCCAGTCGTGGCCATAGGTGTCGTTGATGGTTTTCAGGTTGTCCAGGTCGGTCATCAGCAGGGCGGCGTGGCCCAGCGTTTCCGGCTTGGCAAACAGGCTCTCGCACACCCGCTGGAATGCCTGACGGTTGTACAGGCCCGTCAGGATATCGTAATCGCGCTCGTGCTCGATGCGGCGGCGCTCCAGCGCCGTCGCCTCCTCGTTTTCCCGGCTCAGCTGGACGATGGCGCTTGCAAACTGGTCCAGCTCCCGGATGCCCGTGCGGGAGAACTCCGGCACGCTGACATGGTCCTTCTGGGCCCGGGCCAGCTCATTGGAGAGCTGCGCCACCGGTTTTGCCAGCTGGCGTGCCACCACAACACTGCACCCCAGGCCCACCACCGCGGTCAGGAGCGCCGCCATGACCAGCAGGTTGCGGACGGAATGGGAGAACCTATAGAGGTCCATTTTGGGCCACGGTCCCGATCAGCAGCCACGCCTCGCCGGAGAACGGTGCGTTCCGGCTGTAAAGCCCCAGCTTCTGGAGCGTCGCGTACTGCTCCTCTCCGTCCAGCCAGAACTTCCAGTCCATTCCATCCCGGTACAGCGTAAGGGTCTGGGGCATCTTCTTGTCGGCATCCTCCCCCGTGAGGAATGCGGTCCGGACGTTGATGACGTCATCCCGTTTTAAGTCTGCATCGGTCGTCGCCAGCAGATAGGTGCCGTGATCCGTGTTCTGCAGCTCATTGCTGGGCAGCTGGGTGGTCAGGTAGCTGGTCAGCAGCTCCACGCCCACCACACCGTACACGGTGCCGTCGTCCAGGATGAGGGGCTGCACATAGGCCAGCGCGTCCCGGTCGTCCCCTTTCAGGCGGAACGTTGCAGGAGTCCAGCGGCCATAGTCCTCCGCAGAAAGCTTGCTCTTGGAGGCATAGGCGATCTGGAACGATTCCTTGTAAAAGCTGGTTTTCCCGCCCGGCTGGTATGGCATGGCCGGAGACCAGCCCTTATCCGTGGCGATGCCCAGCGGGGCAAACGCTGTTGCGGGGCCCCGTTCTGCCAGCAGGTCGGCGTTCCGGTCGGTGGAAAGAGCACTGGGGTCCAGGTCGCGGATGTAAAGGCCGGGCAGATAGCTGTCATCGGCCCGGTGGTTCAGGTCGTGAGTGCTCAGAATGACAAAGATGCCATTGACAGGCTTTGTCCGCAGGGTGCTCACCAGCTCCGGGACAATGGCCTGGAGCAGCGGCAGGGCTTCCTCACTGGAGGCATCCAGCGTGTTCAGATCCACGATGCCCTGGTCCACCAGTTCCCGCGTCACGCCGTCAATGGTACCGCTGATGGCATTGAGGTCCTGCGCCTGGATCAGGTTCTGGCGCAGGTAATTGGCGCGGTTCTCCACCTGCTTGTCGAGAATATCCTCGGCGTTCTCATTCAGCTGGCTGGTCACCCGGCTGGTGCTGATGGCAAAAAGATCAGCACCAGCACTTCTGCCAGAAGCACCAGCAGCAGGGAGTGCAGGATCTTGCAAAAGATCGAGCAGCCCCGCCTTTGATACGCTGTCTCTTTTTTCACCCCTGTTTTCCCCTCCTTTCCGCTCCATGATCGGGCATCAGCCCTCGTAAGCACTCAGTTTGGCGCAGAGAGATTGATACCAGTTCTCAAAATACTCGTCGGTCAGGTAGAGCGCCTCGGCTTCGGCAGCGCTCACCCCGGCGGCCAGCTGCTCTTCCACCGCCGCGCGGTCCGCGCTGGCCAGGTCCGACATGCTGTATTCCAGCACCTTGCGGGCATCCGTGCCGCCCGCAAATGGCTTGGGGGTGTAGAGCTCGTGGTTTTCCACCGCGTCAATGGCGTTTGCCAGGACATCTTTCATGGAGTCGGTCAGATCCAGGCCGCTGTTCTCGATCGCGGTCGTCGTCGGCCGCGTGGGTCACGGGCAGGTAACCGGAGCCCACGGCAAACTGGATGTTATTTTCCGGCTGGGTGAACCACTTGAGGAATGTGACACAGGCGGCTTCTTCCTCCGGGGTGCTCTTGGTCACCACCATGCCGGCACCCTGCTGGACAGCCACCTCTTCGCTTCCGGCAAACGAGGGGTTGGGCAGCACTTTCAGGCTGATCTCGTGGCTCTCGGTGTCGCTCACCTGCACCTGCTTGGGGAAAAAGGTGGCGCTGGAGTTGGAGCCCACATAGGCCAGCACATTGCCGGTCTTGATGTCGTCACTGCGGAAACGGCCCTCGCCCGCAAACCAGCCCTTGACAAAGGGGACATAGTAGTTCTCCCACAGCTTCCGGGCCACATCCTCGGTCAGGTTCACGGTCATCTTGCCGTTTTCCACGGTAAAGAGGGTGCTGCCCAGCTCCTTGGCACCAATGAGCATGTAGTTTGCCATGGCGTCGCGGCCAAACAGCGCCTTGCCGTCATCCGGAACTTCCGTCCGGGCGTCGGTCCAGTCGTAGTATTTCCCGGCGGTGGCTACAAGGCCCTCCATGGTGGAAAGGTCCTCATACGTTGCCCCTGTGGCCGCCGCAAAGGCCTGCCAGTCGGTATCATTGAGGAACAGCAGCTCGGTGGATTTTGCCACCGGGAAAATTTTGATGGTGCCGTTGTCGTCAAAGTCGCCCTCGGTAAGATAGCTCTCCGGGAACGCCGCTTTTTCCTCGTCGGTCAGGTAGCCGCTCAGGTCCGCCACAAGGCCCATCTGGTCCACGGCATAGCAGGTGTCGGCATAAGCGGAGAAGATATTGGGCATCTCTGCAGCCCCCACCTTGCCCTCGGCCGCGGCCAGCACATTGGTCTCCAGATCGTTGACGCTGCCCTGGCTGGAAGCTTCCACCGTGATGTTCTGCTCCTTGCCCACCGTGGCGTTGAACTCATCCACCAGCTTGCTGAATGTTTCCAGCTGGTCGCCGTTGTAGTAGCTCCATACTGTAATGCTCACCGGCTTGGCGTTCGTCGGTGCCGTGTTCTTCGGTCCGGACACTGCGCTGCCCCCGCAGGCAGCCAGGCTCAACGTCAGTGCCGCGGCGCTGGCCAGTGCAGTGATTCGTTTGAAAAGACGCTTCATTCTGATTTTCTCACAATCTCCCGCGGATTCCATCCGCGGGCTCCTCTGTATCCATAGATATTTTTTATTATACGCCTCTTTGCCGCCAAAAGTAAACAAATTTTCCCAAAATCCGCGGCTTTCCATTATTTTTCCACTTTGTGGCAGGTTCGCCCAGTCTTTCCCACAAAAAGACCCGCTGGCGGGAAAATCAGCGGGTCAGAGAAAAATTGTTCTTCTTTTTCTTACAGTTTGGACAGCTGCGGGCCCTGTGCGGTATCCTTGACCGCCCAGCCCATCTCGGTCAGCCGTGCACGGATGGCGTCAGCGGTCGCCCAGTCCTTGGCTTTCTTGGCGGCAGCACGCTGTTCCACCAGCTCGGTCACCTCTGCGGGCACCTCGTCCTTTTTGCGGTTGTACATCAGGCCCAGCACACCGGTGATCTCATCAAAGGCAGCGGCAGCAGCTTCCAATGCCTTTTTGCTGGAGGCTGCGGACAGGGTGTTGATCTCCTTGACCAGATCAAACACAGCAGCCAGTGCATCGGGAGTGTTCAGGTCGTCGTCCATCGCGGTGCAGAACTTCTTGCGGGCCTCTTCCGCCTTGACGGTCAGGGTCTCGTCGGTACCGAACTCGCTCTTGCTCAGGGCAAAATCCAGATTCTCACGGCAGGTGTACAGGCGCTCCAGGCTGTTCTTGCAGCTCTCAATGAGGTCCACGGTGTAGTTCAGCGGCATCCGGTAGCCGGCCGTCAGCATGAAGTAACGGATGGGCTCGTAGCCATAGAGGTTGGCCACATCCCGCACGGTGAAGAAGTTGTGCAGGCTCTTGGACATCTTCTGGTTGTCCACATTGATGAAGCCGTTGTGCATCCAGTAGCGGGCAAAGGTGCAGCCGTTGGCGCACTCGCTCTGGGCGATCTCGTTCTCGTGGTGGGGGAAAATCAGGTCCTGACCGCCGCAGTGGAGGTCAATGGTCTTGCCCAGGTGGGTGCGGCTCATAGCGCTGCACTCAATGTGCCAGCCCGGACGGCCCATGCCGTAGGGGCTCTCCCAGGCAGGCTCACCGGGCTTGGCTGCTTTCCAGACGGCAAAGTCCGCCGGGTCTTCTTTCAGGTCATCGTCCATCTGGCTGCGCAGCTCCCGGTTCCCGCTCTCCAGATCGTCCAGCTTCAGGTGGCTCAGTTTGCCGTACTCGGGGTCGCTCTTGACGCGGAAATAGACATCGCCGTTCTTGGCAACGTAAGCGTGGCCGGAGTCGATCAGGTCCTTGACGATATCGAGGATCTGCTGGATGTGCTCGGTGGCGCGGGGCTGGACGGTGGGCTTTTTGCAGTTGAGGCCGGCGGCGTCCTTCAGATACTCGGCCTCAAAGCGCTGGGCCACTTCTTTCATGGAAGTGCCCTCTTCCTGGCCCTTTTTGATGAGCTTGTCGTCGATATCCGTAATGTTGGAAACGTAGAGGACCTTGTTGCCCCGGTACTCCAGGTAGCGGCGCAGGGTGTCAAACACGATCAGCGGGCGGGCATTGCCGATGTGGATATAGTTGTAAACGGTGGGGCCGCAGACATAGATGCGGTACTCGCCCGGCACCTGCGGCACGAACTCTTCTTTCTGGCGGGTCAGGGTGTTAAAGATCTGCATAATGACATACCTCCTTTTTGTGGGACAACCCAGAGCCGCAATGAAGCCTCTCCGTCAAAGCCTCCGGCTTCCAGCTCCCCGAACAGGGGAGCCCTTGGCAAAGAGGGCAGCTCGTGCGGATCTGCTTAAAAAGCAAAAGCCTCCGTTGCCGCACCCAATGTACAGCAACGGAGGCGGTTTTTTCAATCAATCGCGGTTCCACTCCGGTTTGTCGCTCAAAGCCGGTAACGGCGGCCTGCCGCGCTGTGATACTGCATTTTCCCACAGCGTGCTGCCCGGGCGCACTTTACACAGCGGTCTGCAAACAGGCTCCCAGCCAATGGCCTGTTCTCTCTGCACAGACGGATGCCGCGCTACTCTGCCCGGGTAAACGCATTTATCCTTTTACAAGTTTTATTATAGCGGGGAGCCAAGCGGAAGTCAAGGCGGCAGGGTTTTTTCGCCCATTCCCTTTACATCGTCTGCAAGTTGTGCCATAATTTACTTTATTAAAGGGAAAGCTGCTGCCCGGGCGGCACTCGGCTGCCGGGAGCGCAAAAAGAGGGGGTTCCTTATGAGCAAAACGATCATTCCCGCAAACTACACGCCCGCGCTGAACCTGTACGACACGCAGCGCGCCATTGGCACGGTGAAGCGGCTGTTTGCCGACACCCTGTGCGCCACGCTGAATCTCTACCGCGTGTCCGCGCCGCTCTTCGTGGAGGCCTCTACCGGCCTGAACGACGACCTGAACGGCGTCGAGCGGAAAGTCACCTTCGATATGAAAGACGGCGGCATTGAAGCACAGGTGGTCCAGTCGCTGGCAAAGTGGAAGCGCAAGGCCCTCAAGGATTACGGCTTCCGGGTGGGCAAGGGCCTGTACTGTGATATGAACGCCATCCGCCGGGACGAGGACCTGGACAACCTCCACTCCGTCTATGTGGACCAGTGGGACTGGGAAAAGGTCATCCGGGAGGAGGACCGCACCGAGGCGTATCTGAAAAACGTGGTCCGCTCCATCGTGTCCGCTGTCTGCGCCACCGAGATGAACCTCCACGCCATGTTCCCCCAGCTGCAGGACCTGCCCCTGCACACCCCCAATGTCACGTTCATCACCACCCAGGAGCTGGAAGATAAGTACCCGGACCTGACCCCGAAAGAGCGGGAGAACGCGTTTGTCAAGGAAAACGGCACCACGTTCCTCATGAAGATCGGTGCCCCGCTCAAGAGCGGCAAGCCCCATGATGGCCGTGCCCCCGACTATGACGACTGGGACCTGAACGGCGACCTGCTGTTCTGGAACGAGCCGCTGCAGTGCAGCTATGAGCTGAGCAGCATGGGCATCCGCGTCAGCCCCGAGAGCATGGACAAGCAGCTGACCATGGCTGGCTGCGATGACCGCCGGGCCCTGCCGTTCCACAAGGCAGTGCTGGCAGGCGAGCTGCCCTACACCATCGGCGGCGGCATCGGCCAGAGCCGCCTGTGCATGCTGCTGCTGGGCAGCGTCCATATCGGCGAAGTCCAGGCCAGCGTCTGGGACGCGGAGACCCGTTCCGCCTGCGAAAAGGCCGGGATCCCGCTCCTCTGATTTCCGGAACCAAAAAGCGAGTGCATCTTGCGATGCACCCGCTTTTTTGTTACCTTTTTTGTTACACAGCGTAATTTTCAGCCTATAAATTCCAGTTTCGGGCCTTTTTGCGGTGTTTTTTGCCATTGCCGCCCAGCCACCAGAGCACAAAGGCATACAGGAGGTTGGTGCCCAGGATGATGGCGAACCACATCAGGCTTTCCTGAATGGTCTGGTCGTATACCCGCATAAAGGGGTAGGGCCCGTCGATGCGGCCCGTGATGTTGCCCCACAGGTCGTAGACGCCATAGACGATGGTAGGCACCAGCGCCAGCGGCACGCTGGCCAGCGGCAGCCGGGGCTCCCGCTCAAACAGCAGGAACGACACCATGGCCACCACCGGGTTGAGGAAGTGGTGGTAGAGCATGGAGCCCGTAAACAGCATGATGTACCAGCCGTTGCCGTCCTCGTACATGGGGGCCAGAATGAACACCACCGTCAGGAACGTCATGGTCAGGCAGCTGGTGGACCAGAATTTGAGCTGTTTGACCCAGCGGGGCAGCTCCCGCCCGGTGAAAAGATCGAGCAGCTGGCACAGGGCCACCAGCGCGCAGACCGCAACGTTGAACATGTTGGACAGCTCGGTGTACATGGTAAAGACCAGCTCATGGCCATAATCCCAGCTGATGGGCATGGCAATGGTCTCCATGTAGAGGATGGAAAGGTTCAGCGCCAGCGAGATGAGCTTGCGGCAGAACGCCCAGAGCTTTTCTTTCATCTTATTTTGCCGTGTTGATGAAGCTGCGGTTGTCCCACAGGTACTTGATGCCGGAAACGGCCGTGACCACTGCCACCAGCCAGCACAGCCAGTGGGCAACGAATGCACAGTCTGCTCCCAGTACATTCCCGGTCAGGGAAACGCTGAAATAATAGAAGATGATGGTCAGCATCTGGAGCACGGTCTTCACCTTGCCCCACATGTTGGCGGCGATCACCTTGCCGTCCTTGGCACCGGCCGCCACCATCCGCAGGCCGGAGACGGCAAACTCCCGGGCCAGGATGATGCAGAGCACCACAGGGCTGCACACGCCGTCCCGCATCATGTAGAGGAACGCCACGGTGGTCAGCAGCTTGTCGGCCAGCGGGTCGGCAAACTTACCAAAGTCGGTCACCATGTGCCACTTGCGGGCCAGATGGCCGTCCAGGTAATCGGTGAAGCTGGCCACCGCAAAAATGATGCCTGCAATGAGATACCACCGCGGATTATAGCTCGGGGTCATGTACTGACTCAACGAGACAAAGATCATGAAAACCGGGACCAGAATAATGCGGGTCAGGGTCAGTTTGTTGGGCAGATTCATAAAAAAATCCTCCAATTCATTATTTTACGACAGTGCCATACAGATCGTAAAGATCACTGTCCTCTACAAGGATATCATAAAACTCGCCCGGATACAACGGTTCCTCGCTGGAGACGCAGACATTGCCGTCCACCTCGGGGGCATCGCCTGCCGTGCGGCAGAGGTAGAGGCCGTTTTCCTCGTCGATGCCATCACAGAGGACATGGACGGTCTGGCCCACTTTCTCGGCCTGCTTCTGGGCCATGATGCCGGTCTGGATCTGCATGATCAGCTCGGCCCGGCGCTCCTTGACCTCCTGCTCGATCTGGTTCTCCATCCTGGCGGCCACGGTGTTCTCCTCTGCCGAGTAGGCAAAGCAGCCCAGACGGTCAAAGCGGACCTCTTTGACGAAGTTGCACAGATCCTCAAACTGCTCCTCGGTCTCGCCGGGGAAGCCCGCGATCAGGGTGGTGCGCAGGGTGATGCCGGGGATCTCGCGGCGCAGTTTTCCAATGACCTCCAGCAGCTCTGCCCGGTTGGAGCGGCGGTTCATGTTCTTGAGGATGACATCGTTGCAGTGCTGGATGGGCAGGTCGAGGTAGGGCAGTACTTTCTCATTCCGCTTCATGGCGGCGATGAAGTCATCGGTGATCCGCTCCGGGTAAGCGTACATAATGCGGATCCACTCAATGCCGTTGATCTTGTTCAGCTTGTCCAGCAGCTCACAGATGCTGCCCGGCTTGCCCCAGTCCTCGCCGTAGGCAGTGGGGTCCTGGGCCACGATGATGAGCTCTTTCACGCCCTCACCGGCCAGCCAGCGGGCCTCGGCCACACAGTCGGCCATGTCACGGCTGCGCAGCGGGCCGCGGATGGCAGGGATGGCGCAGTAGTGGCAGCGGTTGTTGCAGCCCTCGGCGATCTTTAAGTACGCATAGTGGGCAGGCGTACCGATGACGCGCTTGCCGCCCAGCGGGAAATCTTTCTTGAGGCCGTAGCTTTCCAGATGCTCCTCACCGTTGAAAAGCCGTGCCACGATGGAATCAATGGCCTTGTTGGAGGCACAGCCCACCACGGCGTCCACCTCGGGGATCTCCTCCTCGATCTGGCTGCGGTAGCGCTCCGCCAGGCAGCCGGTCACAATGACTTTCAGGTTGGGGTTTGCCTGCTTGTAGGAACAGGCCTCGAGGATATTCTCGATGGCTTCGGTCTTGGCGCTCTCAATGAAGCCGCAGGTGTTGACCAGGATCACATCGGCCTCGCCCAGGTCGGCCACCGTCTCGTGGCCCGCCGACAGCAGGATATGCACCATAACGTCCAGATCGACCTGGTTTTTGGGGCAGCCAAGGGAAATACACGCAATTTTCATAGGGGATAATACTCTCTTTCCTAGTTGGGGGTTATTCTTCTTCTACTCTCTTGATGGCTTCTTTCACGACCGCATACGCAAAACCGCGCCGCTGCAAGGCCGCCACGACCAAGTCGCGTCGGCCCATGGCAAGCTTCGGGCGGTAGCGGCTCTCCACCAGCGCCACGGCAGCAGAAAGCTCCGGGTTCTCCCCCTCTTCATCCGGGGCGTAGACCGCCTCCAGCGCTGCTGCTACCTGCTGGGCGCTCAGGCCTTTCTGGCGCAGGTTCCGGGCCGCGGCCCGGCGGCTCTTGCGGGCGGCCAGCAGGCTGTGGGCCCGGGCCTCCGCGTAGCGTTCATCGTTGACATACTCCCGCTGGACCATCTCGGCCACCACCTCGGCGGCGGCCGGCGCGGTAAAGCGGCGGCAGAGCCGCTCATACAGCTGGCCGGAGGAGACTTCCTGCGCGGCCAGCGTTTCCAGTGCCCGGGCACGGGCCTTGGCTACATCGGAGGATTTTTCCTCCTCTGTCAGCGGACGGCGCTTTTGATAACCAAAAGACATCAGTCTTCCACCATGATATCCAGCTCACTCTCGCTGCTGCGGGTGGGAGCCTTGACCACCGGCTCCTTGGCCGGTGCGGCTTCGCCAGCCTTTTCGGCGGGAGCAGCGGCAGGGGCCGGTTTGCTCACCGGGCGGCGGGTGGCATAGAGCTTATCGGCATTGGCACGGATCTGGCCCTCGATGTCGTTGGCGATCTCAGGGTTGTCCTTGAGGAACTGCTTTGCGTTGTCGCGGCCCTGGCCCAGGCGGATGTCGCCATAGTTGAACCATGCGCCGCTCTTCTGCACGATGCCCAGCTTGACGCCCACATCAATCAGCTCGCTCATTTTGGAGATGCCCTCGCCGAACATGATGTCGAACTCGGCCTCACGGAACGGCGGAGCCACCTTGTTCTTGACGATCTTGGCGCGGGTGTGGTTGCCGATGAACTGGCCGGAGGAATCTTTCAGGCCCTCCACACGGCGGATATCAATCCGGACAGAGGAATAATATTTCAGCGCGCGGCCGCCCGTGGTGACTTCGGGGTTGCCGTAGACGATGCCCACTTTTTCACGCAGCTGGTTGATGAAGACGCAAACCGTGTTGGTCTTGCCGATGACGCTGGTCAGCTTACGCATGGCCTGGCTCATCAGGCGGGCCTGCAGGCCCACATGGCTGTCGCCCATCTCGCCCTCGATCTCGGCACGGGGGACCATAGCGGCCACCGAGTCCACCACAATGGCGTCGATGGCACCGGAGCGCACCAGTGCCTCACAGATCTCCATGGCCTGCTCGCCGGTATCCGGCTGGCTGACCAGCAGCTCGTTGATGTTCACGCCCAGTGCCTCGGCATAGGCCGGGTCCAGTGCGTGCTCGACGTCGATAAAGGCCACTTCGCCGCCCTTTTTCTGGGCTTCGGCCAGGATGTGGAGGGCCAGCGTGGTCTTACCACTGGATTCCGGTCCAAACACCTCGATGATACGGCCGCGGGGCACACCGCCCACGCCCAGCGCCAGGTCCAGGCCCAGGCTGCCCGTGGAGATGGCATCCACCTGCATGGCGGTGTTGTCGCCCAGCTTCATGATGGCGCCCTTGCCAAACTGCTTTTCGATCTGGGCCAGGGCAGTGGCCAGCGCGTCTTTCTTTGCGCCCGGCTCGATCTTCTGGGTGGCCGAAGCGACCGCGGTGTTCTGATTTTTCGCCATAGATTTGCTCCTTTGCTCTCAAAGCCCGTCGGACACGGGCGCTTCTTCTCATTTCTCTCTTAGTATACCACAAATCCAGGATATTACAACAAGAAGTTGTTCTATTTTTGCAATTTTATGGGTACGATCTCCGGGCCAGAATGCACCGGTCGTTGCCGCCGTAGTCTTTGCGGCATGCGATGTCCACCCAGCCGTTTGCCGCCAGCAGGGCAGTTACCGCTTCCCGCTGCTGCCAGCCGATCTCCAGCGCCAGCGCTCCGCCGGGCCGCAGGGCGTTCTGGTAGTGTTCCGCGAGGGCGCGGTAAAATACCAGCCCGTCCTCCCCGGCTTCCAACGCCATGGCCGGTTCCCGGGCCACCTCGGGCTGCAATTGCTGCATCTCGGCGGCGGTCAGGTAGGGCGGGTTGGAAACGATGAGGTCCAGCTCCCCCTCCGGCAGGCCTTGCCAGTAGTGGAACAAGTCCCCCTCCACGGCCCGCGCCGTCCCCTGTTTCAGCGCCGAGGCGGCATTCTTCTTTAAGTATCGGAACGCCTCCGGGCTCTTTTCCACGCAGGTGACGTCCGCTTCCGGGCAGAAGCGTTTGACCCCAGCCCCCCAGACAGCCGGTGCCGGCACAGAGGTCCAGCACTTTGGGCGCTTGCACCCCTGCCAGCATCTGAGCGGCAGCTTCCGCCACTACCTCCGTGTCGGCCCGGGGGCAGAGCACGCCGGGGCCCACCGCCAGCTCAAAATCCAGGAACGGCCAGCTGCCGCAAAGGTATTGCAGCGGCTCCCGGGTCGCCCGCCGGGCCGTCAGGGCTTCCAGCTTTGCGGCTTGTTCCGCGGTCAGGGGCATGTCCGCCAGCCGGGCGTCCTGCCCTGTCACCAGCCGGAACAGCTCCCCGGCGTCAAAATCCGCATCCGGGCAGCCTGCGGCGGTCAGGCGGGCTTCCACCTCCCGCAGGGCCTCCCGGGGCTGCATTCCCGCGTTTACCATTTGCCGTCCTCCGGGTTCTCGGGCAGAACGGGCGTCACGGCTGCAATGGCCACTTCGATCATGCTGTCGTCCGGCTCAAACACGGTCAGGTGCTGCACCCAGATACCTGGCTGTCGGATGATCCGGGTGGCGATGTTGTCCGAGCGGCCACACCACTTGAGCAGCTCATAGCTGATGCCCATGACCACCGGCAGGAGCAGCAGCTTGAACACCACCCGCAGCCCGGTGCTGGACCAGGGCAGCACACTGTACAGAAACACGCTGACGATGACCACCAGGATCAGGAAACTGGTGCCGCAGCGGGGGGTGGAACCGGGTGTACTTGCGCACATTCTCCACAGTGAGCGGGTCGCCCGCCTCATAGCAGGCGATGGTCTTGTGCTCGGCCCCGTGGTACTCAAACACCCGGTGGATCTCTTTCATCTTGGAGATGGCTCCCATGTACGTCAAAAAGATGCCCACCTTGAGCACCGCTTCGAGGAGGACTTTGCCCCAGCGGCCCAGCGGCACCAGATGATTCAGCCGCCTACCAGCACCGTGGGCAGCACGGTAAAGAGCAGGATGGCAAACAGGCCGCCCACCACGGCAGCCGCCGCCAGCAGAATGTCCTGGCCTTTTTGCCCAGATGGTCGCCCACCCATTTTTCAAAGGCGGATTCCTCGGCCTCGGCGTCATAGTCGTCGCCCATGCTCACCTGTGCCGAGTACATCATGTAGCGGTAGCCCATGATGAGGCTCTCGACCATCGAGATGGCGCCCCGCACGAGAGGAATTTTTGTCCAGATGCCGTGGGTAGGGGTATCTTCCAGCTTGGTCTCAATGGTGCCGTCCGGCTTGCGCACGGCGCAGCAGATCTTCTTGGGGCCCCGCATCATGATGCGCTTCCATCAGTGCCTGCCCGCCCACACTTGTTTTAAAGCGTTCCTTGTTGGGTTGATTCATGGAGTTCTCCTGTCAGATTTATTTTTGATAGAGCGGCAGCCCCAGTGTGACCACGGTGCCGCGCCCGAGGGTGCTCTTGATATCCAGCGTGCCGTCCAGCGCGGTCATGATGGAATCCACCAGCGCCAGACCGATGCCGCTGCCCCGTACCGAGTTGCTGCCCTTGTAAAACTTGGTCTTGACATTTTCCAGGTCTTCCGGCGGGATGCCACGGCCCTGGTCAATGATCTCAATAAACGCCTTGTACTGGCCTTTCCAGAGCTTGACGGTGATCCGCCCGCCGGGGGCCGAATACTTGATGGCGTTATCCAATATGTTGATAAAGACCTGCCGCAGGCGGTCCGGGTCGGCATAGACCGGGATCATTTCCTCCGGTTCGGTATAGGAGAGGATCATCCCCTCCTGCCGGATGCGTGCCTCGCAGAAGAGGACGGCATCGGTCAGCTCGGCCACCAGATCCAGCGGGTGGTTGTTCATCTGGATGCGGCCGTTCTGCAGACGGCTGAAATCCAGCAGCTCCTCCACCATGTTGTACAGGCGGACCGTCTCGTTGTTGATGATCTCCAAGCCCTTGCGGTAATTCTCGTCGGCAGGGTCATTCAGGGCGCGCAGGGTCTCCACCCAGCCCCGGATCGAGGTGAGCGGCGTGCGCAGCTCATGGGAGACCGAGCTGATGAACTCGTTTTTCATCTTCTCGGTCTCTTCCAGCCCCTCGGCCATCTGGTTGATGGTACCGCGCAGTCGGTCCACCTCGTCCCGCTGGTCGCCGGTCACGGGCAGGCGGACATCCAGCTCCCCCGGGCGATGGAGGCGGCCGTCCGTTCCACCTGGCCCAGCGGCACCACGATGCTCCGCACAAAGTACAGGCCCGACATCACCGTAAACACCAGGATCGCCAGCACGATGACCGCACTGACGGCAATGGCATTCTTGAGCTGCCGTGTCACCAGCGTCATACTGGTCACCAGCCGCATGGCCGCCACGTCCTCCGCCGCGTAGGGCACCAGATAGCAGACGGACATGACCTGTTCCCCGCTCTGGGTCTTGTAGAGGGCCACCCCCATGCCGTCCACGGCATCCTGTGCCTGCTCAAAATCGCTCTGGGTCACGATGCCCTCCGCGTCCGTACCGCTGGAGGAGGCGATCACGCCGCCGTAGCTGTCCAGCAGCATGAACTCGTATTTGTCCTTATCGGAAAACTGCTCCACCATCCGGCGGAGAGCCACACTGCGGCTGGCGGAAGCTTTCTGGGCCGTGTCGCCCGTATACATCTTGAGCTGTCCCGTGATGGAAGAAAACCGCCGCACCATGGTCTGCTGCACGCCGTTGTAGTAGCTGCGGGTGTAGCTGTAGAGGAACATTCCCTCCACCAGCACCAGCAGCAGCACCGTCAACAGCAGGTTGCCCCGCAGCCACCGGCGGGTGATCCCGCTTCGCATTGGCATTTTCCTCCTTTCCAGTTTGCCACCCTTGATTGCAGGGCCCGGCATTTTACGTTTTAAAAAATTTTTTGGCTTCGTATCCGTTTCCCGACCTGCCAAGGGCTCCCCTGACAGGAAAGACTCCCCCGGCCGGGGGAGGTGGCACGCAAGTACCGAAAGGGGAGCAGCTGGCAAAGCCGTTCGGCTTTGACTGAGAGGTTTACTCCTCCCACCGGTAGCCATAGCCCCACCCGTCAGGATATGGGTGGGGTGGCTGGGCTCGTCCTCCACTTTCATCCGGAGGCGGCGGATGTTCACATCCACGATCTTCACATCGCCGAAGTAGTTTTCTCCCCAGACACCTTTCAGGATGCGTTCCCGCACCAGCGCCACGCCGGGGTTGCGGAAGAACAGCTCCATGATCTGGAACTCCACCTGAGTCAGCTCAATGGGCTTGCCTGCCTTGAGCAGCACACGGCGGTTCTCGTCCAGCACAAAGCTGCCGCTGACGAGCGAGGACAGGGCATTCTCCCCGGCATCGTTCCCAGCCGAGCGGCCCACACGGCGGCAGAGCGCCTCCACCCGGGCCAGCAGCTCACTGACGCTGAACGGTTTGGTCATATAGTCATCGGCACCGATGGACAGGCCGCGGATCTTATCCTGCTCCTGCCCCTTGGCGCTCAGAATGATAATGCCGATCTTCTGATCGGTGCGGCGGATGGTCTCGCAGAGCGAGAAGCCATTCATCCCCGGCAGCATCACATCCAGGATGGCCGCGTCGCAGCCGGGCCGCTGTTCCAGCAGAGGAAGTGCCGCTTCGGCGCTGTCGGCCTCTACTGCTTCCATTCCGGCCAGCCGCAGGTTCAGCGCGATCATCTCGCGGATGCTGGCTTCGTCCTCTACAACAAGTACTTTTACCATCATATCCTCCGTTTTGTTGACAAGTTTCCGTTTGATTCCGCCTTTTTCGTTCTGCGCAATGCTGCCCCTTTTGCCAAGGGCTCTCCCTCTGGGAGAGCGGGCAGAACCGATCAGGCTTTGGCCGGGAGGGCTAGTTCAAGCGATGCAGCGAGCGGGACAACCGGTAGGTCTCGTCCGCAATGGTCACATCGGGGCCAAATTTGGCCTGCATCTGGCGGGACGCCACCATGCCCAGCCGGGTCCAGCCCGCCGCATTGGCGCTGTTGGAAGCCAGCCGCACCGTCAACACCAGCTTGTTCTCGTCCACGGTGCGCAGCTCTACGGCTCCCTCTACCTCGGTGCTGTCGGTCAGCATCAGGTTGCCCTCCCATTCCATGGGCAGCTCGATATAGCAGTTGGTCTCCTCGTCCAGCAGACCAAAACTCTTTTTTGGGGTCCGGGCTGGTGTAGTCCATCCAGACGATAAAATCCATCCGGCGGCTCTGGCTCATATTCAGCAGACCCGCCTCATCCGGCTGGGTGGGAATCTCCACCGTGCCGTCGCCATCCAGATCCCGGCTCACCAGAGTGGACACGTTGCGCAGGGATTCGTTGTACAGCTCCTGCGTGCTGATCTGGTCGGCGGGGATCATCTGCTGGCTCTCCTCATCAAAGTGGAGGAGGACCGTGGCCAGATTGTTGCCGGAAATACCCGTCCAGCCGTCCAGCACCAGATAACGCTTTCCATCCGCTCCAACGCCGGCCGCCACCGAAGCACAGCCGGAGAATTTATCCGCCGAGAGGCCCATGACTGCCACCTGCTGGAACGAACCATCCCGGTCCACGGTCAGCAGCTCGATCTGCACCCCGCCATCTTCCAGCGTGGACATCAGAATCAGGTCCTGATTGCCTCCGCCCGTGATATCTTCCACGAGGTACTGCTCATAGGATTGTTCGAGGATGGCGGAGAGCTCCCCATCCTCATAGGAGTAAACCGCCAGATAGTTGTCCCCCGGGAGGCCACATAGCCCACCACCAGCTGGGTGGAACCTCCTGCCTGTAACCGCGCCGGCCGGACGGTATCTACCGTATCAGCCAGGCCCTCCAGATTCTGCCGCACTTCCCAGTTGCCCTCGGCATCTTTCTGCAAAATTGCGATGCAGACATTGGTGCTCTGGGCGGTGGTGTAAAACACGGCGGCATCCTGCACCCCGTCGCCATCAAGATCCTGCAAAACGAACGGAGAGAGCAGCTCGCCCTGCAGCGGGTATTTGAGCTGTGCGCTCTCCCCCAGCCAGTCGTTCAGCGCGGACTGCAGGGCACCGTAATCGCCCGCCAGCTGCGGCGCGCGGAGCAGGTCTTCCACCTGCCGGTTTTCCTCCAGCGGCATGTTGCAGCCCGTCAGCAGCAGGCCCAGCAGTGCACAGACCGCCAGCAGTCGGCCCAGCTTTTTCAACAGTCCTCTCCTCCCTCCGTGGAAAATTTCCCGAATCATACAGTATTCAGTATAGCACGCGGCGGGGGTAAATCCAAGAGTCATTCCGTGAACTTTCCGGGAACAGCCCCCGCCCTTTGCCGCCGCTGAGGCACAAAAAACGCCCCCTCCCAACTGGGAGAGAGCGTTTTGTACACTGTTTAAACAGTCAGAGTCGATCAGACGAGCTCCAGAACTGCCATCTCAGCTGCGTCGCCGCGGCGAGCGCCGATCTTGATGATGCGGGTGTAGCCGCCGTTGCGGTCAGCGTACTTGGGGCTGATCTCATCAAACAGCTTCTTTGCAACATCTTCCTTGGTGATGTAGGCGTAGACCTGACGCTTGGTGTGCAGGTCGCTGGCCTTACCCAGGCTGATCATCTTCTCGGCCATGGAACGAACGTCCTTAGCGCGAGTGACAGTGGTCTCAATCTTGCCATTCTCTAACAGGTAGGTAACCATAGCGCGCATCATAGCGTTGCGGCTGTCGCTGGTTCTACCGAGCTTTCTGGTACCGGGCATCCCGTTTCACTCCTTAATTATTTTAGTTACTCATCATCTGTGTTCAGCTTAAAGCCCAGGGAGTCCAGCTTTGCCATGACTTCCTCGAGGCTCTTGCGGCCGAGGTTCCGGACTTTCATCATCTCGTCCTCGCTCTTGCTGACCAGATCCTCCACCGTGTTGATACCGGCACGCTTCAGGCAGTTGAACGAACGCACGCTCAGATCCAGCTCTTCAATGGTCATCTCCAGAGCCTTTTCCTTGTCGTCGTTGGTCTTTTCCACCATGATTTCGGTGCCAGCGGCCTCATCGGACAGGTTGACGAACAGGTTCAGGTGCTCGGTCAGCACGCGGGCTGCCAGAGAAACGGCTTCCTGCGCATTGATCGTGCCATCGGTCCAAACCTCGATGGTCAGCTTGTCGTAATCGATCGCCTGGCCAACACGGGTGCTCTCAACGTTGTAATTCACCTTGAGCACGGGGGTGTAAATGCTATCGACGGGAAGAGTGTTGATATCGTTCTTCTCGACGATGGCCTGTTTGTTGCGCTCAGCCGGCACATAGCCGCGGCCTTTGTCGAAAGTGAGCTCCATGACGAGCTTGCCGCCCTCGCCCAGGGTCGCAATGTGCCATTCAGGGTTCAGGATCTCAATATCGTCGCCCTGCTTGATGTTGTCGGCGGTGACCTCACAGGGGCCCACTGCCTCAACACGCACTGTCTTCGGACCATCGGTGTACAGCTTTGCAGCAATACCTTTCAGGTTCAGGACAATTTCGGTAACGTCTTCCTTGACGCCCTCAATGGTGGAGAACTCGTGAACAACGCCGTCGATCTTGACGCTGGTCACGGCGACACCGGGCAGAGAGGAAAGAAGCACACGACGCAGGCTGTTGCCCAGTGTGATGCCAAAGCCACGCTCCAGAGGTTCTGCCACGAACTTGCCATAGCGGCCGTCCGGAGACAGGCTTGCCGTTTCGATTTTGGGACGTTCAATCTCCATCATATCTATGCCCTCCTTGTCAAACCGATGTACTCATCGGCCCATTATTAAATTCTTTCAAAGAAAAGAATGCGAAAGATAGTCCTCCACAAAGGAGGCCCAGCCTTCTTAATGGATTACTTGGAGTACAGCTCGACGATGAGGTGCTCTGCAATTTCGTAGTCGATGTCGCTGCGCTCGGGGAGCTTGGTGACGACGCCCTTCAGGGAGCCGGTCTCGCGGTTCAGCCAAGAGGGCAGAGCCACAACGGGAGCCTCGGGGCCAGTCAGCTTTGCAAACTTTGCAGAGGAGCGGCTGGACTCACGCACTTCGATCACGTCACCGGCCTTGACCTGGTAAGAGGGGATGTTGACCTTCTTACCATTGACGGTGAAGTGAGCGTGGCTCACCAGCTGGCGAGCGTCGCGGCGGGTCTGAGCAAAGCCCAGGCGGAACACGACGTTGTCCAGGCGGCACTCCATGATCTGGAGCAGGTTCTCACCGGTCTTGCCGGGGCGAGCCTCAGCGCGCTGGTAAGCATTGTGGAACTGCTTCTCCAGAACACCGTAGATGAACTTGACCTTCTGCTTCTCTTTTTCAGCTGAGATGCGTACTCAGACTGCTTCTTGCGCATGTTGCCATTGGAGTTGCGGGTAGTATTCTTCTTTGCATAGCCCATGACCGCAGGAGAAATGCCCAGGGCCTTGCAACGCTTTGCGATAGGCTGCGTATTCTTTGCCATAATTCAATTTCCTCCTTCGATCAGACACGACGGCGCTTCGGGGACGGCAGCCGTTGTGGGGGATAGGAGTCACGTCCTTGATCAGGGTGACTTCCAGGCCGGTAGCCTGCAGCGCGCGGATAGCGGACTCACGGCCAGCGCCGGGGCCCTTGAGTAGACTTCAACAGTCTTCATGCCATGCTCGATTGCAACCTTGGCTGCGGTCTCAGCAGCAGACTGAGCTGCAAACGGGGTGCTCTTGCGGCTGCCGCGGAAGTTCAGGGAGCCAGAGGAGCACCAGGACACTGCATTACCCTGCAGGTCGGTGATGGTAACAACAGTATTGTTGAAGGTAGACTGGATATGAGCCTGACCAGCAGCAATGTTCTTGCGCTCTTTCCGCTTCATGCGGACATTTGCGCCCTTTTTGGCGTTATTTGCACTTGCCATTTCTCAAATCCTCCTTACTTCTTCTTGTTAGCGACAGTGCGCTTCGGGCCCTTGCAGGTACGTGCATTGGTCTTGGTGCGCTGGCCGCGGCAGGGCAGATTCTTGCGATGGCGAGTGCCACGGAAAGACTGGATCTCAACCAGGCGCTTGATGTCCAGAGCAACGTTGCGGCGCAGGTCGCCCTCAACGATGATGTTTGCCTGATCGATGTAGTCACGGATCTTAGCCTCTTCTTCCAGAGTCAGGTCCTTGACGCGGGTATCGGGGTTGATGCCAGTTGCTTCCAGGATCTTGTTCGCAGTGGTCTGACCGATACCGTAAACGTAGGTGAGACCCACCTGAACGCGCTTCTCGCGGGGCAGGTCAACGCCGGCAATACGTGCCATAGTAGTTTCCTCCAAAAATCATCCCATGTCCGTGTCGGGGTCTGCGCCGGGACTCTACGCACTTGACCCCCAGGCGCCCGAATTAGCCCTGGCGCTGCTTATGCTTGGGGTTCTGGCAGATGACCATCACGCGGCCTTTGCGGCGGATGACCTTGCACTTTTCGCAGATGGGTTTCACGGAAGGCTTGACCTTCATGATGTTGAACCTCCTTTTGGTTGATACCCTGGTGCTTATTTGGAGCGCCAGGTGATGCGGCCCTTTGAAAGATCATAGGGCGACATTTCGACGGTGACCTTGTCCCCGGGCAGGATTCGGATGAAATTGGTCCGGAGCTTGCCGGAGATGTGCGCTAAGAGGACGTGCCCACTGGGTGTGAGCTTCCCGGTGTTCTTATCCTCGCTCAACATTTCCACCTTGAAGATGGCGTTGGGCATGGCTTCACGCACGATGCCTTCGATTTCGATGACGTCTTCTTTAGACAAGCTATTTGCCTCCTCATTTGGATCTGCTCAGTTTGTCGTGTAGGGACGGACAGGCGGCGATGAAAGCCACATACTTCTTCTCCTGCGGCACAAAATCCGCAAAGTGGGCAGAAAATCCCTGTCCACCGAGAAAGCATCTGGCTGTCACGGCCATTTATAGATTATACACCCTTCGCCGCCATTTTGCAAGTACTTTTTTCCGTATTTCCGATAAAAATTTCCGCCTCGTTTCGGAGGCGGAAATTCCGGTTCTGTTTTGCGCGCTTGCACCGCGTAAAACAAATTTTTTCACAAAAACTTGGCAGATTTGCACAAAGTCAGACTCGTTTGCTGCCTGCAAAGCTTATTTCAAGGAGAACTTCTCCGGGTCGAAATCCGGATCATCCCAGAAACGGGTCATGATCTCGGTGTGGTCTTTCAGGATGGCGATGGAGAGCTCAAAGTGGGCAGCCAGGCCGCCGTCCTTGGTCTTGACCGTCCAGCCATCGCTCAGCTGCTTGATCTTGCAGTCATACTGGCAGATCATGGGCTCAATGGCAATGGTCATGCCCGGCACCAGACGCGGGCCGCGGCCTGCGTGGCCATAGTTGGGCACTTCGGGGTCCTCGTGCAGCTCACGGCCGGTGCCGTGGCCCACGAACTCCCGCACCACCGAGAAACCGGCGTCCTCGCAGTAGGTCTGGACAGCCTGGCCGATGTCGCCAATGCGGTTGCCCGCAATGGCCTGCTCGATGCCCTTATAAAGAGCCGCCTTGGTCACATCCATCAGGCGCTGTGCTTCGAGATCGACTTTGCCCACCGCATAGGTGCAGGCATTGTCGCCGTTGAAGCCGTCGATCTTGGCGCCGGTGTCAATGCTGACAATGTCGCCCGGGCGAATGACCTGGTCGTGAGACGGGATACCATGAATAATGGTATCGTTCAGGCTGATGCAGGCCGTGCCGGGGAAGCCGTACAAGCCCTTGAAGTTGGGCTTGCCGCCGTGCTTGATGATAAAATCATAGATGATCTTATCCAGTTCCCAGGTGGTCATACCAGCCTCGATGTGCTCTCCGCCATATTTCAGGGCGGCCGCGCTCAGGGCGTTGGCCCGGCGCATTCCGTCCAGTTCTTTCGCATTCTTGATCTGAATCACTTTTATGCCTCCAAAGCCTTCATCACTTCTGCCGTGGTGGCCTCGATGGACGGGCTGAACGGGATGACCGCCAGCTTGTTGCGCTCCTTGTAGAATGCCACCAGCGGCTCGGTCTGCTCGTGATAGGCTTTCAGACGGTCGAGCACGGTGGCGGGCTCGTCATCCTTACGGGTGACCAGCTTGCCGCCGCAGCAGTCGCACACGCCCTCCACTTTGCTCTTCTTGTTGATGATGTGGTAGCTTGCGCCGCACTTCGCAGACGCGGCGGCCGCCCATGCGCTCCACGATGACTTCATCGGCCACGGACAGCTCCACAGCCTTGTCGATCTGGATGCCCATTTTCTCAATGGCCTCTGCCTGTGCGATGGTGCGGGGCACACCGTCCAGGATAAAACCGTTTGCGCAGTCCGGCTGAGCCAGACGCTCTTTCAGGATGCCGATGATGACTTCATCGGGCACCAGAGCACCGGCGTCCATAAAGCTCTTGGCTTTCAGGCCCATCTCGGTGCCATCCTTGACAGCAGCGCGGAGGATATTGCCCGTGCTGATGGAGGGGATGTTCAGCTTTGCGCAGAGGATCTCGGCCTGCGTGCCCTTACCGGCGCCGGGAGCGCCCAACAGAATCAGATTCATAGGATTTCTCCTTTCCTTGGTTCAAGGATATGTTGTTTGAGCCAACTAACGGTTCACCAAAGCAAAAAAGCACTGAAAAGTACGAGCATGCTCTCCTTTCCAGTGCTTTCTCACATCAGTGTTTCAATTGTTTTGGATCAGCCAAGGAAACCCTTGTGGTTGCGCATCGTCATAAAGCTGTCGAGGCTGCGGGTGGTGTCAAGCGCCACACCAACCACGATCAGCAGGCTGGTACCACCCAGCTGGATGCTCATACCGGTCAGGTTGCCCAGAATGATCGGCAGTACAGCCACCGCAGCCAGGAAGATCGCGCCCAGGAGGGTGATCTTGTTCAGGGTGCGGGTGATGAAATCGCTGGTCGGCTTGCCGGGACGGAAGCCGGGGATCGAGCCGTTGTTGCGGCGCAGATTGTTGGCGATCTCAATGGGGTTGTACTGGATGGCCACATAGAAGTAGTTAAAGGCCAGGATCAACAGCAGGTAGATGACGACGTACAGCAGCGACGTGTAGTTAAAGGTATGGAAAAATGCATACCAGAACGGATGCGCTGCCTGGTCGATCTGCAAAAAGCTGCCGATCGTGCCCGGATCGAGACCAGAGCGGAAGCGAAGATGATCGGCATGACACCGCTCATGTTCAGCTTCAGCGGCAGGTAGCTGTTCTGCCCGCCCATCTGCTTGCGGCCCACCACGCGCTTGGCATACTGGATGGTGATGCGGCGCTCAGCGTTCGTCATAATGACGATGAACACGATCACGACCAGTGCCAGAACGAGCAGCAGGGGCAGCAGAATGTAGAACTGGGTCTCACCAGCGGCGGCGCGGGTCAGCAGACCGGCAACCGTCGTGTACAGGGAAGACCAGTTGGAAACGATCGAAGAGAAGATCAGGAGGGACAGGCCATTGCCAATGCCCTTGTCATCGATCTGCTCGCCGCACCAGGTGATCAGCTGAGCACCCGCGGTGAACGTTGCAATGATGACCACGGCGGTAAAGATACCGGCCGTGCCGCTCGTATACTTCAGTGCGCCCATATTGCGGATCACGAAATAGTAGCCAATGCTCATCACCAGACCGATGATGCCGCCGGCGTACCGGGTGATCTGCTGCAGCTTGGTCTGTCCGTCGGGTTCCTTTGCCAGGTTCTCCAGCGAGGGGATCGCAACGGTCAGCAGCTGCACAATGATGGAGGCGTTGATATAGGGTGTCACACCTAACGCGAAGAGCGTGCACCGGGACAGCGCACCGCCGCTCATCATATCCAGATAAGCGAGCATGTTGCCGTTGGAGAGCATCTGCGTCAATGCAGAGCTCGTGATAAACGGCACCGGAATCGCACTGCCCAGACGATACACCACGAGGATCGCCAGCGTGAACAGGAGACGATTTTTAAGCTCGGGAATCTTCCATGCGTTACGGAATGTCTGGAACACCTTACATCACCTCAGCCTTTCCGCCTGCCTTTTCGATTTTCTCTTTGGCAGAAGCGGAATAGGCTGCGGCTTTCACGGTCAGAGCCTTGGTCAGCTCGCCGTTGCCCAGGACCTTAACGCCGTCCAGGGTCTTCTTGACCAGACCCTTTGCCTTCAGAGCCTCGGTGTCAACGACAGCGCCAGCCTCGAAAGCTGCCTCCAGGTCCGCCACGTTAACAATGGCGTACTGGGTAGCAAAGATGTTGTTAAAGCCAACCTTCGGCAGGCGGCGTGCCAGAGGCATCTGGCCGCCCTCGAAACCAGCGTGCTTCACGCCGGAACGGGCCTTCTGGCCCTTGCTGCCGAAACCGGCAGTCTTGCCATTGCCGGAGCCAATGCCGCGGCCCTTACGGGTCACAGCCTTGTTTGCGCCGGGAATCGCGTGCAGTTCATGAAGTTTCATTATGTACCCCCCCCCTGCTATTAGGCTTCGGTGACGCTGAGCAGGAAGCCGATCTTCTTGATCTTGCCCTGCGTAGCGGCATTGTCAGGCTGAACGGTAACGTCGCCCGGCTTCTTCAGGCCCAGGGCCTCAGCGGTAGCGATCTGCTTGGCGCCGCGGCCGATCAGGCTCTTCTTCAGCTCGATCTTGAGCATCTTATCTGCCATGGTTTGTTACCTCCTTAACCCAGAATTTCTTTCACGGTCTTGCCGCGCTTCTCAGCGACGGACTCCGCGCTGACCAGGCCGCACAGACCTGCGAAGGTAGCAGAAACAACGTTGATGGGGTTGTTGGAACGCATAGACTTCGCACGGATGTCCTTGATGCCAGCAGCCTCAATGACGGCACGCACGGGGCCGCCGGCGATCATGCCGGTACCGGGTGCAGCCGGCTTCAGCAGGACTGCGCCTGCGCCGTACTTGCCGACGATCTCGTGGGGGATAGTGGTGCCCTTCATGGCAACCTTGTGCATATTCTTTTTAGCAGCAGCCTCACCCTTGCGAATTGCCTCAGGCACTTCGCCGGACTTGCCGATGCCGTAGCCGATGTTGCCCTTGCCGTCGCCCACAACGACCAGAGCGGCAAACTTCATGATGCGGCCGCCCTTGACAGTCTTGGAAACACGGTTGATCGAAACAACCTTGGTGATCATGCCGTCGTCTTCACGGTTTCTTAGCCAGCCATAATGTGTTTCCTCCTCTCATTACAGCTTCAGGCCGCCCTCACGGGCGCCATCAGCCAGGGCCTTAACACGGCCATGATAAACGTAACCGCCACGGTCGAAAACGACCTCGGTGATGCCCTTTTCCAGAGCCTTTGCTGCGATCTTCTTGCCGATCTCAGCTGCGGCCTCGACGTTGCCGCCGAAACCATTGAAGTCCTTGTCCATAGTGGACGCCGACACCAGAGTAACGCCCTGCTCATCATCGATGATCTGAGCGTAAATGTGCTTGGCGGAGCGGAAAACATCCAGGCGAGGACGTGCTGCGGTGCCGCTGATCTTGTTGCGAACGCGGCAATGACGACGAAGACGAGCTTCGTTCTTGTCGATCTGCTTAACCATTGTCTTTCACTCCTTACCTTATTTCTTGCCCTTGCCGGCCTTGCCTTCTTTGTGCTTGACAACCTCGCCCTCGTAGCGGATGCCCTTGCCCTTTGTACGGCTCAGGCGGCTTCTTGCGCGCGGATCTCGGCGGCGTACTGGCCAACCTTCTGCTTGTCAATACCGGTAACAGAGAAGTGGTTGGGATCCTGCCACACAATGGTGCAGTCCTCGGTATCGGGGACGTTCACCTGATGAGAGAAGCCCAGGTTCATGACCAGGTTGGAGCCCTGCTTCTGGCAGCGCATACCGACGCCAACGATCTCCAGCTTCTTCTCGTAACCGTTGACAACACCGTTGACCATGTTAGCGATGTTGGTGCGGGTCAGGCCGTGCAGGCTGCGGGCCTCGGGTTCGTCATTGGGGCGGGTAACCAAAACCTCATTGCCCTCGACCTTGACGGTCATGAGGGGATGATAGTTGGAATTCAGGCTGCCCTTGGGGCCCTTGACGGTGACGCTGTGTGCTGCCTCATCGACAGTGACCGTCACGCCGGCAGGAATGACGATGGGTTTTCTTCCAATTCTCGACATTGTCTTTTACCCCTTTCTTACCACACAAAGGCCAGGACCTCGCCGCCAACGTGCGCAGCACGAGCAGCCTTATCGGTCATGATGCCCTTAGAGGTGGAAATGATTGCGGTGCCCAGGCCCTTCATGACCTTCGGCATATCCTCGCAGTTGGTGTAGATGCGCAGGCCGGGCTTGGACACACGGCGCAGGCCGGCGATAACGGGCTCGCCGTTTGCCTGATACTTCAGGGTGACAACGATGGTACCCTGGACAGTGTCGTTCTTCACCTGCATGCCCTTGATGTAGCCCTCGTCAACCAGGATCTGGCAGATAGCCTTCTTCATGTTGGAAGCGGGGATCTCCACAGAAGGGTGTTTGGCAGTGCTAGCGTTGCGGATGCGAGTCAGCAGGTCCGCGATAGGATCAGTAATCTGCATTTGCCACTAACCTCCTTAGATTAGCTCTCATTTGTTTTATAATGATACCGCCCCGAAACACGTTTGCCCCGGGGCGGATATCCGACTAGTTTATCCAGCCCTCTGGTTTAATTACCAGGAAGCTTTCTTGACGCCCGGGATCTCGCCCTTGTAGGCCAGCTCACGGAAGCACACACGGCACACACCGTACTTGCGCAGCACGGGTGGGGGGCGGCCGCAGATGCGGCAGCGGGTGTATGCACGGGTAGAGAACTTAGCAGGACGAGACTGCTTCAGCTTCATAGACAGTTTAGCCATTGTACAAATCTCCTCCCTTAGTTGTTTCTCTGCAAACGGAGCGCCCAGAGCTTTCAGCAGCTCCTTGCCCTCTTCGTCAGTCTTGGCAGTGGTGACAAAGCAAACATCCATGCCACGGACTGCATCGACCTTATCGAATTCGATCTCGGGGAAGATGATCTGCTCCTTGATGCCGCAGGCAAAGTTGCCGCGACCATCAGAAGCCATTGCCGTTGATGCCGCGGAAGTCGCGGACACGGGGCAGAGCCACGTTGAAGAAGCGATCCACGAACTCATACATACGCTCACCGCGCAGGGTGACCTTGCAGCCGATGGGAGTGCCCTGGCGCAGCTTGAAGTTAGCAACGCTCTTCTTGGCACGGCACACAACTGCCTTCTGGCCAGTGATCTGGCCCAGATCCTTCATGACAGCTTCCAGGATCTTCTCGTTGTCCTTAGCTTCGCCGCAGGCAACATTGATGACGACCTTGTCCAGCTTGGGGATCTGCATAACGCTCTTGTAACCGAACTTCTTGTTCAGAGCAGGAGCAATTTCATTGACATACTGTTCTTTCAAACGAGCCATTGTTCCTTACTCCTTTCTTACAGCTCAGCGCCGCACTTCTTGCAGACGCGGACCATCTTACCGTCCTTCTCGACGTGGCCCACACGCACGGCCTTGCCGCACTTGGGGCAGATGGGCATGACCTTGGATGCGTACATGGCACCCTCAGCCTTGACGATACCGCCCTGCTCGCCCTGACGGCGGGGCTTGACGTGCTTGGTAACCATGTTCTGGCCCTCAACGATGACCTTGTTCTCAGAGGGGCTGACCTGCAGGACCTTACCAGTGTGGCCCTTGTCCTTGCCGCTGATGATCATAACGTTGTCGCCGGTTTTAACATGAAGATTATTCATTTTTAAAACCTCCTTACAGCGATTCCGGAGCCAGGCTCAGGATCTTGGTGTAGCCGGCATCGCGCAGCTCGCGGGCAACGGGTCCAAAGATACGAGTACCCTTGGGGCTCTTGTCGGCCATAACGATAACGGCGGCGTTCTCATCGAAACGGATGTAGGAACCGTCGTCGCGGCGGACGCCATGCTTGCTGCGCACGATGACAGCCTTGACGACGTCGCCCTTCTTAACGGAGCCGCCGGGGGCTGCCTTCTTGACAGAGCAGACCACGACGTCACCAATGTTTGCGTATCTCTTGCGGGTGCCGCCCAGCACACGGAAGCACATCAGCTCCTTGGCACCGGTGTTGTCGGCAACTTTGAGATAAGTTTGCATCTGAACCATTTCAGATATCTCCTTTCAAACTGTTCAAAGCAGCGGGCAAAGATTACTTTGCCTTCAACGATACGGACCAGGCGCCAGCGCACATCCTTGGACAGGGGGCGGCACTCCATGATCTCAACACGGTCACCGATGCCGCACTCGTTCTTCTCATCACGAGCCTTGAACTTGGCGGTACGCTTCAGGATCTTCTTGTACAGGGGGTGCTGCACGCTGTCCTTAACGGCAACCACGATGGTCTTATCCATCTTGTCGGACACGACGACGCCGACGCGGGTCTTTCTCAGATTACGTTCTTCCATCGTTTAACCTCCTTACTGCTTCTCAGCCAGAACGGTCATCACGCGGGCGATGTCCTTCTTGACTGCTTCGATGCGGCCGGGGTTCTCCAGCTGGTTGATGGCATGCTGGAAGCGCAGGTTAAACAGCTCGGCCTTCAGGTCTGCCAGCTTGCTGGTCAGCTCTGCGGTCTGCATTTCGCGGAGTTCATTAGCCTTCATTGGTGCCATCCTCCTTCACGGAGTCCTCACGGACTGCAAATTTGCACTTGATGGGCAGCTTGTGCATAGCCAGGCGCAGTGCCTCACGAGCAGTTGCCTCATCGACATCTGCCAGCTCGAACAGAACGCGGCCCGGCTTCACAACTGCGACCCAGTATTCGGGGAGAGCCTTTACCGGAACCCATTCGGGTCTCAGCGGGCTTCTCAGTAACAGGCTTATCGGGGAAGATCTTGATCCATACCTGACCGCCACGCTTGATGTAACGGGTCATGGCGATACGGGCGGCCTCGATCTGGTTGGAAGTGATCCAGGCGGGCTCCAGAGCAACAAGGCCGTACTGGCCCTGGCACACCACGTTGCCGCGGGTAGCCTTGCCGGTCATGCGGCCGCGCTGGACGCGGCGGTACTTAACACGCTTAGGCAGTAACATTACTTGTTGCCTCCTTCCTTCTTCTGAGCGGTCTTAGCGCTCTTCAGGACTTCGCCCTTGTAGACCCACACCTTGACGCCGATGCGGCCGTAGGTGGTAGCAGCCTCTGCAAAGCCGTAGTCAATGTCAGCACGCAGGGTCTGCAGGGGGATGGTGCCCTCATGATAGCTCTCAGTACGAGCGATATCAGCGCCGCCCAGACGGCCGGAGCACATTGCCTTGATGCCCTTAGCGGGAACGGTTGCGCGATCGCGGGGGCTCATAGCATTGCGCATGCACTGCTTCATGGCACGACGGAAGGTCACGCGGTTCTCCAGCTGACGAGCGATATCCTCAGCAACCAGCTGAGCGTTGGTAGCAGCGCTCTTGACCTCGATGACATTGACGATAACGGTCTTGCCATACTCCTTGGTCAGCTTGTTCTGCAGTGCAACGCGCTCTTCGCCGCCCTTGCCGATGACCATGCCCGGCTTAGCGCAGTAGATGTTGACGGTCACACGAGGAGCGGAAGTGGAAGGATCCACAGTGCGCTCGATCTCGATCTTGGGGACGCCAGCGTCCTTCAGCTGAGCCTTCAGCTCAGTGCGGATCTTGTGGTCCTCGACGAGGTTATCGCTGAAATCCTTCTTGGAGGCAAACCAGCGGCTGTCCCAGTCTTTAATAACGCCGACACGAATGCCGTGGGGATTGACTTTCTGGCCCATTGTTTTACCTCCTTACTCTTTCTCTTTCAGAACAACGGTGATGTGGCTGGTCCGCTTCAGGATGCGGTAGCCGCGGCCCTGTGCACGAGGCATAATGCGCTTCAGCGTCGGGCCGGGGCAGACGTAGCACTCGGCGACGTAGAGGTTGTTCTTGTCCATATTGAAGTTGTTTTCCGCATTAGCGGCTGCAGACTTCACCAGCTTCAGAAGGGGCTCACAAGCTGCCTTCGGGGTGTACTGCAGGATTGCCAGCGCTTCGTCCAGGGGCTTGTTACGGATCAGGTCCATAACGATAGACACCTTACGAGGACTAATGCGGGCATAACGAAGAATTGCCCGAGCTTCCATGTTGTGTTCCTCCCTCTCTTACTTAGAATTACCAGTGTGGCCCTTGAAGGTACGGGTGGGAACGAACTCACCCAGCTTGTGGCCAACCATGTCCTCAGTCACATACACAGGCACATGCTTGCGGCCGTCGTGGACGGCAAAGGTGTGACCGACGAATTCGGGGAATATCGTGGAGGCACGGCTCCAGGTCTTGATGACCTGCTTCTTGCCGGAAGCGTTCATCGCTTCAACGTGCTTCATAAGAGCAGCCTGGACGAAAGGTCCTTTTTAATGCTTCTACCCATTGTCTTAAACTCTCTCTTACTTACCTGCACGCTTCACGATCAGCTTATCGGAGCGCTTATGATGCTTGCGAGTCTTGAGACCCAGAGCGGGCTTGCCCCAGGGAGTCATAGGACCGGAGTGACCAACAGGTGCGCGGCCCTCGCCACCACCGTGGGGATGGTCGCAGGGGTTCATGACGGTACCACGGCTGCCGGGACGAACGCCCATGTGGCGCTTGCGGCCAGCCTTGCCCAGGTTGACGTTCTCGTGGTCGATGTTGGAAACCTGACCGATGACTGCGGTGCAGTTCAAGGGCACGTTGCGCATCTCACCGGAGGGCAGACGGACCAGAGCATAGCCATTCTCCTTAGCCATCAGCTGAGCCATGTTGCCAGCGGAACGAACCAGCTGAGCGCCGCGGCCGGGATACAGCTCGATGTTGTGGATGATGGTACCGACGGGGATGTTCTCGAAGGGCAGGCAGTTGCCGGGCTTGATGTCGGCAGTCTTGCTGCTCAGGACCACGTCGCCGACCTTCAGGCCATCGGGAGCAATGATGTAGCTCTTGACGCCATCGGTGTACTCGACCAGAGCGATGAATGCGCTGCGGTTCGGATCGTACTCGAGAGTCTTGACGGTAGCGGGCATATCGGTCTTCTGACGCTTGAAGTCGATGACACGATACTTGGTGCGGTTGCCGCCGCCCTGATGACGGACGGTGATGCGACCGGTGTTATTGCGGCCGCTGTGCTTCTTCATGGGCTCCAGCAGGCTGCGCTCGGGAGCGACCTTGACAGGACACTGTAGTCCGTGACGGTCATGCCGCGGCGGCCCGGGGTAGTGGGGCCATACTTTTTGATAGCCATTGTGCTATTCTCCTTTGTTATCTTATGAATTATTATCGGGGTCATATCCCCATAGAGGAACCCTCGGCGGGTTCGGTTTAGACCATGCTGTTGAAGAACTCGATTTCCTTGGAGTCCTTGGTCAGGGTCACGATTGCCTTCTTGGAAGCGGCAGTGTAACCAGCATGCATACCCTGGCGGCGGAAGCGGCCACGCACGGAAACGGTGTTGACCTTAGCGACCTTGGTGCCGGGGAACAGGGTCTCGACAGCCTGAGCGATCTCGACCTTGGTGGCATCAGTAGCAACCTTGAAGGTGTACTTCTTATCAGCGATGCCAGCCATGGAGTTCTCGGTAATGACCGGCTTCAGGATGATATCATGTGCGGTTTTCATTAGCCAAGCACCTCCTCGAGCTTCTTAGCTGCGTCGACGCTGATGATCAGCTTGTCGGCGTTCAGCACATCGTAGGTGTTCACGCTGCCAGCAAAGGTGGTCTTGACACCGGCGATGTTGCCAGCGCTCTTGACGAACTTTGCATCGACAGTCTCATTGACCAGCAGGTTCTTCTTGCCGGCGCCCACAGCGTTCAGCATTGCAACCACAGCCTTGGTCTTGTATTCGTCGCAAGCAAACTTATCAACAACCACCATGTTGCCGTTGGCAGCCTTGTCGGACAGAACGCTCAGCAGAGCCAGACGCTTGACCTTGTTGTTGATGTGGTAGTTGTAGCTGCGGGGCTTGGGGCCCAGAGCAACGCCGCCGTGGGTCCACTGGGGAGCACGGATGGAGCCCTGACGAGCGTGGCCAGTGCCCTTCTGACGCCAGGGCTTCTTGCCGCCGCCGGAAACTTCCATGCGGATCTTGGTGTTCTGGGTGCCCTGACGCTGGTTGGCCAGGAAGTTCACCACAGCAATGTGGACTGCCTTTTCGTTCGGGGTGATACCGAACACGGCGTCGGAAACTCGATCTCGCTAACATGCTGACCGTTCATATCGACTACATTAAACTTTGCCATTGTAGCTTTCCTCCTTACGCCTTGACGCTGTTGGCCAGGGTGATGATGGTGCCCTTGGAACCGGGGACAGCACCCTTGACAGCGATCAGATTGTTCTCGGTGTCAACCTTGACAACGGTCAGGTTCTGCACGGTAACGCGCACGCAGCCCATGTGGCCGGGCAGGCGCTTGCCGGGGAACACGCGAGACAGGGGTTGGAAATAGCGCCCATAGAACCGGCATGCCGTGCCACCGGGCCAGTGCCGTGGCTCTCGCGCAGACGGTGCTGACCGTAGCGCTTGATAACGCCCTGGTAGCCTTTTGCCCTTGGAGACGCCCACAACATCAACCTTGTCGCCTGCTGCGAAGACATCAGCCTTCAGCACGTCGCCAACGTTCAGTGCAGAAACATCTTCCAGACGGAACTCGCGCAGGGTCTTCTTGGGGGCAACGTTTGCCTTCTTGAAGTGACCTGCAGCTGCCTTGTTGACCTTCTTGGCGGAAACCTCGCCGAAGCCCAGCTGAACAGCCTGGTAGCCATCGCTCTCGACGGTCTTCTTCTGCACGACAGTGCAGGGACCAGCCTCGATGACGGTCACGGGAATAACCTTGCCGCTCTCATCGAACAGCTGAGTCATACCGACTTTCTTGCCGATAATGCCTTTAACCATTTTCTTTTCCTCCTGTAAAGGTTATTGGTTGGCAGCGCACGTCACCGCCCAGTGTGCTTTGCGGTCTCCACGATCTTCTCTGCTGCGGCATCGATCAGCTGAGCATCATAGCTCTGCAGACGGATTCTGATTTTCTCTTTGACTGCCATTGCTTACGCCTCCTGAAAAAATTGATTTTGCCCTAGGCGAGCCGATAAATTGCTCTACACAGTTCCGGGTGTTCCTCGACTTGGCACTAGAAAAACCGGTGAACCGCTTGGCAGTTCTCCCGGAAACATCTACAGCAAATCAAATCCGAACATTGGTTCCGCCCGTTTCGCAGGAGAGTAACTTTCCTGCCGGGGAACGTATTCCATCGCTGTCAGTAATTTTTTCGCCCGGTTCTAAGATCGGACATA
>VOFC01001541.1_pt1 | contig 124001 bp, 161 predicted proteins | sample 5384161 | NCBI WGS metagenome assembly VOFC01 (sample SAMN12384722, study PRJNA508395) | human gut metagenome | isolation source: healthy gut B | host: Homo sapiens
AGTACAGAATTTGTTAGAACGATTTTCACCTTGGGGAAATAGATAGGCCTGGGATGGTATTATTTGGAATGGGGAGCATCTTGTCCATAATGATATGTTTAATTGTTGTATTTCTATCTCCTGTTTTCTCAGAAGAGTAAGAATTCATACAAGATAGCATTATTTATTCGGCTCGGTATGGCCGAACCAAACTCACAACTTCAAAATTATAGCGGCCGAATCAAAAACCTCTTGTATTTACAGAAATTCCTTTGGATGGAGAACCTTTTTATGGTTAGCAGGGGTGGAATGCGCCCTTTTCAATGGCTCATTGAATTATGCAGTTCTTCAAATATAATTTGACCAGTCCCCCAAAGCAGTTTCTTTATCCTGTTTGAATCCATTTTGGGGATCGGCCTATATGAACAACTATAACATTGTTTTAAGTACTCAAATGAGTTCTCTTTTGGTTCCGAGCCCAAAGATTACGAGGTCTATGAGTTTCTGCCAGTTTGGCATAAATTTTATTCAGTCCCCCGATCCAGACCGAAGTAAAAAAGAGCGAAAAATCAATCCCAAACGTATGCAGCGTGAAATTCAAAAACTCAATAAAAATGGCTGAAGCAGGCGTTGAAACAGCATGGCTGGAACGTTAAAAGCCGTCGTAAAGCAGCAGACACATTTCCACGCGCCTATGAAGCGGCGGCTTTGATTTAAGAGCCGCCGTTTCTTTTCGTTTATCGAAAACCAACGACAATCCACGGCGGCACATAGGAGGATGCCGCCGTGTCTATGTTTGCCTTTTTTCACAGTCCCCATGATCTGCACCAGCTAAAAAAAGCCTGCTCCCGGCAGCGGAGCAATGTGGTCAGCAGTATGCACTATACCGTGTAACTAAACAGCAAAATATACTCTATTACGCTCGTATGGCTTTATGCCGTCCGGGCGCTTTTTTGTCCCTATGGAGCCGGAACATCGGGTCAGCATGGCCCGAACTTTATCCCCGGTGCCGTTCCCCGCCGCCTCATTCAGATTTACCAAAAAAAGTCTGAATGGAGGAAAGGCAGATGGAAGTTACCATCAATTATAACGGACAAGCTGTGGCCGTGGAGGTCACGCTGGAAGTCTATGAATTTCTTGATCGGGCCGATCACAAAACGGAGAACCTGTTCCATGAACAGCGGCGGCATTGGGATGGCCGGGAGTTTGACGAGTACATCATTACCACCGAGGGTGTAGGAGCCTACGGAGAAACGCCGGAAGAATATCTTTGCCGCATGGAAACGCTACATGAGCTGATGGCGGTTCTGGACACCTGTACCGAGGCCCAGCGCCGCCGGTTCCTGCTCTATGCGCTTGACGGGCTGAGCCTTGCAGAGATCGGTGTGCTGTGCGGCTGCTCCAAAGTGGCTGTTTATCAAAGTGTGGAGGCGGTCAGAAAAAAATTTATAAATTTCTTTGAGAACAGGCTTAACGAATGACCTGTTTTCTGGCTACCAAGTGAAAGGGATCATTTCCCTTATCTCAGCGAGGGGCGGACAGCGGACGAGCTGCCCGCCTCTCCGATTTTCAGGAGGTAAGCCTATGAAAACAATCAATCTGCGGTGGATGTATCCCCACTACCGGCATGACGAGTTTGTGGATGTTACGGACGAGGTATGGGCAGCGATGTATCAGGCCAAGCGGGAGATGGAGAACTATGAGCGTCGGAAAGTCTACCACCGCGCCTACTACTCTCTGGACGCATACAGCTGGCTGGAAAATTACGCACTGGAACACAGCAGATCGCCGGAAGATATTTTGCTGGAACGAGAAGAAATGACCACCCGCCTGCACCTGATTGCAGCTCTGCCTGCGGCTCTGGCTCATGCCACTCCGACACAGGCCCGCCGTGTTCACGCCTACTACATCGGAGGTATCAAGCAGCCGGAAATCTCCCGGAGAGAGGGCGTCCATAGCAGCAAGGTCAGCGTTGCCATCCGCCGGGGGCTGCGGAATATGCGCCGTTGCTATGATGACCTTTTCCAAACAGAGTGAGGGCGTGCCTATGCAGACCATCAATCTCAAACAATATTATCCATTTTGCAAAGAGGACATTTTTGTGGAGGTGTCCGATGAGATCGTCGAAGCGTTTCTTCTGGATAAGAGAGCCGAGGCCGCCAGAGAACGCAAGATGTTCCGGTATAAGGCGTTTTACTCCCTCGATTGTAACGACGGAATCGAAAATGCCGCAATCGGCTGGGCGCAGCCATCGCCGGAGGATCACCTGATAGAAAAAGAAGAATTAGCCGAATACGAAGAACTGATACGGCGATTGTACGAAGCCATTTCTTCCCTGCCGCCTATGCAGGCCCGCCGTGTCCACGCCCGCTATATGCTGGGTATGAAAGTGAAAGATATTGCCGCAATGGAGGGTATCACACCATCACAGGCGGGAAAATCCATCCATGCCGCACTGCGGAGGCTGCGCCGGTACTTTGCGCGACAGAAATGGACGGTCAATCTATGAGCGTTTCCAAAGAAAAGAGGTGCATGACATGAATGAAAAAATTACAGCCCACCCCCAAAAAGAAGAACGGGAGAAAGTCCTGAAGGAGATTCGGCAGCTTGAAAACCGAAAGAAGATTTTGGAGAACAAGCAGCGGAACGAAGAACGCAGGGTTCGCACCCGCCGCCTGATTGAGCGTGGAGCCGTTTTGGAGGGGATTTTCCCGTTGGCTCCCGACCTTTCCGGCGCAGAGGTTAAAGCATTTCTGATTGCCCTGTCCCATCTTCCGGGGGCTGCGGAATTGACTGCAAACCTGTCAAAATTCGGGGACACGCCATAAGTCCCTTGTTTACAAGGGCGCACTTATACACCGTTGCCGGTGCTGTGCGCCCTGCCGGGGGCGTTGCGTACTTCGTCCGCGATGGGAAGCTACGCTCCCCAAACCCCTTGTGCGCTCTGCGCAGCCAGACACCCGCTTTGCGTTTGTCCGGCTCCACAGAGCCTGTTATCCCCTCACTGAAAGGAGGTGTTCCCCATAGATTTCTGTCATATCCCCGTCAGTATCATCAAGCGCAGCGCAGGCCGTTCAGCCGTTGCCGCAGCTGCTTACCGCAGTGGAACCAAGCTGACAAATGAATGGGACGGAATGACCCACGACTACACCCGGAAAGGCGGCATTGTTCATGCGGAGATCATGCTGCCTGCCCACGCCCCGCCAGAATTTGCAGACCGTTCTATCCTCTGGAACAGCGTGGAGCAAATCGAGAAAGCCAGGGACAGCCAGCTTGCCCGCGAGATCGAGGCAGCTCTGCCCCGCGAACTGTCCGGTGAAGAGCAGCTTGCCCTTGTGCGCGCCTATGTGAAGGACAACTTTGTAGACAAAGGAATGTGTGCTGACTTTGCTATCCATGACAAGGGAACCGGCAATCCTCATGTCCATATCATGCTGACGCTCCGGCCTTTGAAAGAAAAAAAATGGACAGTGGGGCGCAAAGTGCCGCAAGGCATACGACCTGGACGAAAACGGCCAGCGTATCCCGGACGGGAAAGGCGGCTGGAAGAACCACCGGGAGGACACCACCGACTGGAACGACAAAGGGAATGTGGAGATTTGGCGGGCGGCATGGGCGGCCTGCACCAACCGGGCATTGGAGGCCGCCGGTCAGTCCCGCCCGTATTGACCACCGCAGCTACAAGCGGCAGGGCATTGATAAAATTCCCTCTGTCCACCTGGGGCCAGCTGCCAGCCAGATGGAAAAGCGCGGTATCCGCACCGACAAGGGCGAAGTAAACCGGCAGATCGCTGCCGACAACAAACTGCTGAAAGAAATCAAAGCCCGCATTACCCGTCTTTATCGCTGGTCGAAAGCCGAAACGGAAAAACCACAAACGCAGCAAAGCAGCTTGACAGCTTTGTGGGAGGCTCAGCAGCAGTTGGACGCTCCCCGCACCCGCACCGGCAAAATCCGGGCTTTGCAGGAAAGCGCTGCACTATTCAGCTTTTTGCAGGCAAACGGCATCCAGTCTATGCAGCAGCTTCATGAAAAAATCGCTGATATGAACAGCCGTTACTATGACCTGCGGGGAAAGATCGTCAAGGCTGAGCGCCGGATCACTTCTTACCGAACGCGGGGAGATGTGGGAACAGTACAACCAGTACAAGTCCATCCACAAGCAGCTTGCCAAAGTAAAACCGGAAAAACGGGAACAGTTTGAGCAGCGCCACAGCCGGGAACTGATCCTGTATGATGCAGCAGCCCGGTATCTGAAAGAACTGAAAGACAGCGGCGAGGGGATCACCCCGAAGGCATGGCAGCGGGAGATCGACCAGCTGACCGCCGGAAAGCAGACGGACACGCTTGCCATGAAATCCATGAGGGAGGAGTTGAAAGCAGTGGAACGGCTCCGCAAAACCGCCGAGCAGCTGTCCCGACAGGAAAGGGACAAGTCTCACGACCGTGGGCCGGAGCGGTAAAGGCTACCGCGTTTTGGCGTACCCCTGTCAAGTGCGTCGCGTTTCACGACATACTTTTGCATACAGAAAAACCGCCGTACAGGTTTCCCCATACGGCGGCAGACTGTTTATTTGCCGAACAAGTCGCTGTGTGTGCCGGTGCGGGCCAGCGTCAGCACCAGAACATCATCCTCTATGCGATAGACAAGCAGCCAGTCCGGGAGAATGTGACATTCCCGATGACCTGCCCAATCGCCGGACAGGTCATGGTCGCGGTTCTTATCCGGCAGCGGTTCGCCCATTGCCAGCAATGCTACGACCTGCTCCAGCAGCTCAATCTTCAAGCCACGCTTTATGGCTCGTTTGTAGTCCTTTTTGAAACTGGTCGTGTACTTGACGGTATATTTGGTTTCTTTCATCTTTTCAGGTCAGCAAATAACTCGTCAAGGTCATTATAGCCCTTTACAGACGGGTCTTTTGCAATCCTTTCCGCTTCCAGCATGGCAGCAACCGTTTCTTTGTTCGGCTGTTCCAGCCTTACTTCAAAGGGAATGCCGCCTTCACGAAGCGACTGGCGCACAAAGATGTTAAACGCCGTAGTCAGGTTCATGCCAAGTTCCGTAAACAGTGCGTCCGCCTGCGCTTTCAAATCTGCGTCCATGCGGATACTGATGTTTGTGGTATTTCCAGCCATACGATCAACCCCTTTCTGCTGGCAATTATAGTATATGCAATTTGCACGAAGAAAACAATACTTTGCACGAATATTTGATAATAAATTCATTTGAGGAGGTTAGCTACTTTATGAAAGAAATCATTTATGAAGAACAATAAGTCTGAACCTATCCCCGTCATGGATTACCGCCAGTACCGCAGAGTGCGGAGGCTGGTGCATGAGTGCTGTAACTACATCGACGGAAACTGTATCGCCCTGGACGATGGGGAGGAATGTGTCTGTGTCCAGTCTATTTCCTACTCCCTGTTGTGCAGGTGGTTTCGGGCGGCGGTATTACCGCAGGATAAGGAACTGGAAACGGCGCTGTTCCACCGGCTGAATGCTAAGAAATGCGCCGTATGTAGGGCGCTGTTTACCCCCGGTTCCAACAGGGCCAAATACTGCCCGGAATGTGCCGCACGCATGAAGCGGGTCAACGCCGCAAAGCGCAAGCGGAAACAACGGGAGAAATGTCACGCTTTAGGGGCTGAAAAACCCTTGTAAATCAAGGATTTTTTCGAGGGTGTCAAAGGCAGGCTGATAGATTTATCCTCCGACCCCTAAAACGGCCTTAAAATGCGTACAGAATCCCAAGAGAAACCCCAAGGAGGAACCCTATGTCAGACAACCGAAAATATTATTACCTGAAACTCAAAGAAAACTATTTTGATGATGATTCCATCGTGCTGCTGGAAAGTATGCAGGATGGTGTGCTGTATTCCAACATTCTGCTCAAGCTGTATCTGAAATCGCTGAAACATGGTGGACGGCTTCAACTTGACGAGGACATCCCTTACACGGCGCAGATGATCGCCACCATTACCCGCCAGCAGATCGGCACTGTGGAGAGGGCCTTGCAAATCTTCCTAAAGCTGGGCCTTGTGGAAGTGCTGGACAGCGGCACCTTTTACATGAGCAATATTGAACTGCTGATCGGCCAGTCCTCCACCGAGGCCGAGCGAAAGCGGGCGGCAAGGCTCCAAAACAAGGCTCTTTCCGCGCCCCGGACAAACGGCGGACATTTGTCCGACATTCGTCCACCAGAGATAGAGATAGAGTTAGAGAAAGATAGAAAAGATAAAGAGATAGAGAGAGAGATAGAAAGGGGCACCCGCCCGCGCCTATGGCCGTTACCAGAATGTTTTCCTGACGGATGTAGAACTGGCAGACTTGCAGGTCAGCTTTCCTGCTGTATGGGAACAGTACATCGAAAAGCTGTCCGAGTACATGGCTTCTACCGGCAAGCGTTATCAGAGCCATGCAGCGACCATCCGGCGCTGGGCCGGTGAGGACGCTAAAGAAAGCTGCCACACCCTCACGCAACCGGGATTACAGCGTAAAGGAAGATGAAACTGTATGATTGAGATTACCGCAGAAATCCGGGCGCTGATCGACAAGGCAGCTGCCGGTGTGGAACTGGCCGGGGACGAGTACATAGACCCGTCAGACGGTCTCATCCACTGTAAGAAGTGCGGTGGCCAGAGGCAGACCGTTGTGCCATGCTTCGGAAAACCCGGCTACTTCATGCCCCGCTGTATCTGCCAGTGCCAGCGGGAGGCCGAGGAACAGCGCAAGGCTGCCGAGGAACGGCAGCGCCGCATGGAGCGGATCAAGCGCCGGAAGGCCCAGGGCCTGCAAGACCGCTATCTCTACGACTACACCTTTGCCAACGACAACGGCAAAAATCCTCTGATGGACAAGGCCCGCGCCTATGTGGAGAACTGGAAGGAGGCTTATAAAAACAACACCGGCCTGCTGTTGTTCGGGGATGTGGGAACCGGCAAGTCCTTTTTCGCCGGTTGCATCGCCAACGCCCTGCTTGACCGGGATGTGCCTGTGCTGATGACGAACTTCCCCACCATCCTGAACCGCCTGACAGGGATGTTTTCCGAGGACAGGGCCGACTTTATCGCCAGCTTTAATGAGTACGACCTGCTTATCATTGACGATCTGGGAGTAGAGCGCAGTACCGAATATGCTATGGAGCAGATGTTTTTCGTCATTGACAGCCGCTACCGCAGCCGCAGGCCCATGATTATCACAACAAACTTGAAACTGTCCGAGCTGAAAAATCCGCCTGATCTGGCCCACGCCCGTATCTATGACCGTATCCTGGAACGGTGCGCCCCGATCCTTTTTGACGGGAAGAATTTCCGGGAAGAAAATGCCGGTGCTACCCGACAGACAGCAAAAGACATTGTAAACAGTAAGCACGACTGATTTTTTATCGGGCGGCACAGACCCGTTCGGAGAAAGGAGCGCCATGAACAGAGAACCCCGTACTATGCAGGTGGCAGACGCCGTTACTGCGTCCAGAGCGCCGGAAAACACGCCGGCGATGGTAAAGAAAATCGGTAAGACGACCTACAAGGTTCATGTCCATTTCAGCAATACCAGCACAGAAACCATGAGCGATAAAATCAAGCGTATGCTCAAAAATGAAATTCAGCAGATGTGACAGACTGATAAACTAAGCCGCCTTGTGCTAAACTGATGATGGTACGCACCAAAATTTTTGTCAAGGAGGACACGAAAATGCTTTACACAGAAAAAGAGAAGCATGAAATTGAACGAGTAAAGGAAGTCTTTGCGGAACATCTGCGGCAAAGCCCTGATTTTGAACTGCTCTGGTCGGACAAGGTGGGCTATGTCTGGCTGACGATTGGCGTCAATCCAGTCTATGTGGATACCGGTATCAGGATAGAATCAGCCGCCGATCTCTGCGGCAAGTGTTTGGACGATGTTGCTACGGATGTTTTATATATGACTGGCAACGATCATGCACTGGAAGCAGCCGACCCGCTGGAATTAGCCGAAATCAAGCGGCGCTGGGAGCCATATATCAACCAGCTGCCAGACTATGCGTATCTCTGCAAAGACCTGCTGAACGGAAAAATGTAATCTGTTAAACGAGGTGTCAGGAGCCATACGGTGCTTCTGGCACCTTTTGTGAGTTTTCTGTGAATTTGATTAAAAAGTCCTTGACAATTTGTCTCTGACAAGCTGGGCGACCGAAAAACGGCGCTGTTCCTTATCATGAGCGATACGGACAGTACCTTTAACTTTCTGATCTCCATGATCTACACCCAGCTTTTCAATCTGCTCTGTGATAAGGCAGATGATGAATACGGCGGTAAGCTGCCATCCATGTGCGATGCCTGATCGATGAGTGTGCTAACATCGGTCAGATTCCGCAGCTGGAAAAGCTGGTGGCTACCATCCGCAGCCGTGAGATCTCGGCGTGTCTGGTCTTGCAGACCCGCAGCCAGCTGAAAGCCATCTACAAGATAACGCGGATACCATCGTGGGCAATATGGACAGCCAGATTTTCCTCGGCGGCAGTGAGCCTACCACCCTGAAAGATCTTGCCGAAGCACTCGGCAAGGAAACCATCGACAGCTACAACAATTCAGATACCCGTGGCAATAGCCCAAGCTATGGCACCAACTATCAAAAACTCGGCCACGAACTTATGAGCAGGGATGAACTGGCGGTGCTGGATGGCGGCAAGTGCATCCTGCAACTGCGGGGTGTGCGCCCGTTTATGAGCGACAAGTACGACCTGACCCAGCACCCGAACTACAAGTACACCTCCGACTATGACCCCAAGAACGCACTCGATATCGAGAAGTTCTTGAACCGAAAAGAAAAAATCCACCCGGATGATACCTTCGTCATGGTGGATGCTGATTCACTCCCGCCCGCCTGATAAGACGAGCGGTTATTTTTTACCCATTGACCCAACAGGTACACCGGAGAATCAGCCTTCGCCGTGGTTTTCGGCTTTTGCAAACGGATTTCAGGTGTGTGCAGGGTCACTTTTTCAAAACAAAGGAGATTTTTCTATGGAATTCTTTAACAGCGCAGTGGACGTTCTGAAGACTCTGGTCGTGGCACTGGGTGCCGGTCTGGGCGTGTGGGGTGCCGTCAACCTGATGGAGGGCTACGGCGGTGATAACGACCCCCTCCGCAAAAAGTCAGGGTGCGAGATTTTTAATGAAGCAGCTGATGGCTGATGGCTGGCGGCGGTGTTGCCCTGATTGGTATCACCCTGATTCCCCTGCTGAGCGGTCTGTTCGGCTGATCATGGAAGGTTACGGCGGCGATAACCCCTCTTTTCCGGGCGGCGATTGCCGATCCCCCCTGAGCGGTCTACATATTGCCGCCCGTACATATTTACTTGCAAGTGTTTCCAGCCCCTCCGTGGCAAACGGATTCTTATTATCAAGTGGAAACGCATTGCAAATCGAATGTTCACTGTTACTCTGAAAGGAAGGCGATGTTTTTATGCAGATTCTGACTCACCTTATTTTTTTGCTTAACCTGCTCAAGACCCTCATCAACCATTTCTCCTAGGGTGGTGGCGCTGAGTGGAAACCGTTCTCAAAGCAATCTCCGATTGGATCAAGTCACTGCTGACAGCGGCGATCATGTCCAATCTTTCCGGCCTGTTCGATGACGTCAACACCCAAGTGGGCAATATCGCACAGCAGGTAGGCACCAAACCATCCAGTTTTGAACCGCGCATTTTCGCTATGATCGAAGCCCTCTCCCGGAATGTGGTGCTGCCCATTGCAGGTGTAATTTTGACCTTCATTGCCTGTTATGAGCTGATAGAGATGATCACCCAGCACAACAACATGGCACAATTTGAGCCTGTACTGTTGATGAAATGGATCTTCAAAACTGCCATTTCGGTCTGGATGATCTCCAACACCTTCGACATCATCATGGCGGTGTTCGATGTGACGCAGCAGGTGGTGGCAAATTCTAGCGGCATTATTTCCGGCAACACACGGGTCAACGACATCGGGCTTTCCATGCTGCAATCCAGCATGATGCAGATGGACGTCGGCCCCCTGTTCGGGCTGTTCTTGCAGTCCTTCTTCATCGGTATCACCATGCGCATCCTGTCCATCGTGATTTTCGTCATCGTCTACGGAAGAATGATTGAGATCTACATGATGGTCAGTCTGGCTCCGGTGCCCATGGCAACATGGGGCAACCATGAGCAATCCCATGTTGGACAGAACTATCTTCGTTCTCTGTTCGCGCTGGGATTTCAAGGTTTCCTGATCCTGATCTGCGTGGCGATCTACGCTGTTCTGCTCCAGAATGTTGCCATATCCGGGGATGCCATCAACTCGATCTGGAGCATCGTGGGGTATACCGTGCTGCTCTGCTTCTCGCTGTTCAAGACCAGCTCTGTCGCCAAAACTCTGCTGGGTGCCCATTGATTCGGAGGTGAAATTTTGGCAGCTTATATTTCCGTGCCGCGCGATTTCAGCAAGGTGAAGTCCAAAGTAGCCTTCAACCTGACCGCCCGGCAGCTCGTCTGTTTTGGTGCAGCGGCAGTCGTAGGCGTGCCGCTGTTCTTTATTCTGCGGGATACCGCTGGCAACTCTGGCGCTACACTTGGCATGATGTCGGTGATGCTGCCCATGTTCTTTCTGGCGATGTACCAGAAAAACGGTCAGCCCGCCGAAAAGATTCTGCGGTACTACCTTCAGGCACGTTTTATTCGCCCGAAGGTGCGTCCGTACAAGACCCGCAACTACTATGCACTGCTTATGAAGGGAGATGACACCCGTGATTCCGTTTCTGAAAAAGAATAAGGATGGCAAAAAGCCGCCCAAGTCCACAGTGCCCCGCACGGCACAGGAGAGCATCCCGTTTCAGCGGATGTTTGAGGACGGCACCTGCCGTGTCCGCCCCGGCTACTACACCCGCACCATCCAGTATCAGGATATCAACTATCAGTTGGCGCAGCAGGAGGATAAGACCGCCATTTTTGAGGAATGGTGCTCGTTCCTCAATTTTTTTTTCGACAGCTCTATCCACTTTGAACTGTCCTTTGTGAACACCGCCACCGATTCGGCAGACTTTCGAAAAGTCCATCCGCATCCCGTACCAGCAGGATGGCTTTGACGATGTTCGTGCGGAGTATTCCCAGATGCTGCGGCAGCAGCTTTCCAAGGGTAACAATGGCCTGACGAAAACGAAGTTTCTGACCTATGGCATCGAGGGCGACAGCATGGAGCAGGTCAAACCCCGCTTGGAGCACATTCAGAACGACCTGATGAACAACTTTCACCGGCTTGGCGTTCTGGCAAAGCCGTTGGACGGTACGGAGCGTCTGCGGCTGATGCACGGGATGCTGAACATGGATGGAGCCAACAAGTTCCACTTCAACTGGAAGGACCTTGTGCCCAGTGGTCTGGCCGTAAAGGATGCCATTGCCCCCACTGCACTGGCGTTTAAGAACAGCTGTACCTTTCAGATGGGCGGCATCTTCGGAGCGGTCAGCTTTCTGAATATCACAGCCTCCGACCTGAGCGACCAGCTGTTGAAGGATTTTCCTTGATATGGATTCCAGTCAGATCGTTACCATGCACATCCAGTCCGTTGACCAGAACAAGGCCATCAAAACCATCAAGCACACCATCACGGAACTGGACCGCAGCAAAATCGAAGAGCAGAAGAAAGCCGTCCGCGCCGGATATGACATGGACGTGTTGCCGTCCGACTTGGCGACTTACGGGCGGGATGCAAAAGCCCTGCTGAAAGGAATTGCAGAGTCAGAACGAGCGGATGTTCCTTGTCACTTTTCTGGTGCTGAACACCGGCAAGACCGAGCAGGAACTGGAAACCAACGTGTTTCAGGCAGTCAGCATTGCCCAGAAGCACAACTGCGAATTATGCCGCCTTGATTTTCAGCAGGAGCAGGGGCTTATGTCCTCGCTGCCGCTGGCAGACTGCCAGATCGAGATCCAGCGGGGTCTGACCACCAGCAGCACGGCGATTTTTGTGCCGTTTACCACACAGGAGTTGTTCGACAATGGCAAGGAAAGCCTGTATTATGGCTTGAACGCCCTGTCCAACAACCTGATTATGGTTGACCGCAAAAAGCTGAAGAACCCCAACGGTCTGATTTTGGGCACTCCCGGTTCCGGTAAATCCTTCAGCGCAAAGCGCGAGATCTGCAACGCATTCCTCGTGACAGACGATGATATTATCATCTGCGACCCAGAATGTGAGTACGCTCCGCTGGTGGAGCGTCTGCATGGGCAGGTCATCCACATCAGCCCTGCCAGCACCCAGTATATCAACCCGATGGACATCAACAGCAACTATTCGGAAGAGGATAACCCGCTGGCTTTGAAAGCCGACTTTGTGCTATCCCTGTGCGAACTGGTGGTGGGAGGCAAAGAAGGGCTTGCAGCCGGTGGAAAAGACGGTCATTGACCGCTGCGTCCATGTGATCTATCGCAACTATTTCGAGAATCCCACCCCGGAAAATATGCCGCTGTTGGAAGATCTGTACAACGCCCTGCTGACGCAAGATGAACCGGAAGCCCGCCATGTGGCGGCTGCGCTGGAAATCTACGTCAAGGGCAGTCTGAACATTTTCAACCACCACACCAACGTGGATATCAATAACCGCATCGTCTGTTTTGACATCAAACAGCTTGGCAAGCAGCTGAAAAAACTCGGTATGCTCATCGTGCAGGATGCTGTGTGGGGGCGTGTCACAGCCAACCGCGCAGCAGCGGCAAGTCCACCCGATATTATATGGATGAGATGCACCTCCTCTTAAAAAAGAGGAACAGACTGCGGCGTATTCCGTAGAAATCTGGAAGCGTTTCCGTAAGTGGGGCGGTATTCCCACGGGGCTGACCCAGAACGTGAAAGACCTTCTTTCTTCCCGTGAAGTCGAGAATATTTTTGAAAATTCGGACATGATCATCATGCTGAATCAGGCGGCGGGAGACCGGCAAATTCTCGCAAAGCAGCTCAGTATTTCGCCCCATCAGCTTTCCTATGTGACCCACTCTGGCGAGGGCGAGGGGCTGCTGTTTTTCGGCAATGTCATTCTGCCGTTCGTAGATCGTTTCCCCACCGATCTGGAACTCTACCGCATTATGACCACCCAAGTTGGGTGAAGTCTCGGAGGGCGCACAGAAATGAGCAAGCCGAAACTGAACATCAAAGAGGAAACGTCCGCAAAAAAGACCCGTTCTCCCCCGAAGAAAGCCAAGGTGGAGCAGTCGGTGCCCAAAAAGAAAAAGCTGAAAACCGATGCGGAAAAGGCGGCAGAGAAAGCCCAGCACCTGCGGTTTGGCAAGGCCGAACTGACCCCGGACGAGTTGAGCCGGTTGAGCAAGGCGCAGAAGCGGGAAATGTACGCCGCCAATGCCGCCCGGTCTGCGGTGCATCGGGAGGTTGACCAGTACGAGGATGAAAACGTCGGTGTGCAGGCGTTGAGCGAGGGCGAAAAAGCGGCAGGAAATGTCCGTGATATTTCCAAAAGCCGCTATGCCCGGAAGCTCAAGAAGAAAGCCAAGATGCAGGGCAAGAAAGGCACCAAAACCGCAAGATCTTCCCTGCAGAAGCCGACTGCAGCACAAGATGCAGGCGCATCCGGCACCGGCGAGGGCAGTTCCAACTGGCTTTCCCGGTGGCGGCAGAAGCAGGACATCCGGCAGAGCTACTATGCCGCCGCCCGGTCGGGCACTGCGGCACAGACCGCAGGCGGTAAACGGTATCCAATGGCACCACCGCTGCAAAGTCCGGTATGGAGCAGATCATCGACAAAGGAAGATCGGTGGTCAGTACCGCAGTCAACGGGATTGCCAATTTTGCAAAAAGAGCAACGCACACGTTCTGGTGATCGTGGGCGTTTTTTCTTTACTCCTGCTACTGGTCATGTCGGCATTTTCGTCCTGTTCCATCCTGTTCAGTGGTACCACGCAGGTCAGCGGCCAGACCATCTATACCGCCGAAGACCGGGACATTAAAGGTGCAGAAACGGACTACAAAAAGTTAGAGAAAGATCTTGATAAAAAGATCAAGCGCACTCCCACCGACCATCCCGGATATGACGAGTATCAATATCATCTGGATGAGATTACTCATGACCCGTGGCAGCTCACTTCGTTCCTGACCACTTTGTACGATGACTACACCCGCAGCGAGGTGCAGGGCAAGTTGAAGGAGACCTTCAAAAAGCAGTACAAGCTGACCACATGGGTGGAAGTCCAGACCCGGTACCGCACGGTAGTGATGATTGATATTTTTACAGGTATACCCTACACCACACAGGTGCCTTACCAGTATAAGATCTTCCACACCAAATTAGAGAATCGAGGGCTGGAAGTTGTTATCCGGGAAGAGTTGACGGAAGATCAGTGGAAGCGGTATGAGATTTTTCAAGATACCAAAGGTGGCAGACCGTACCTGTTCAAAGGTGGTCTGCATGCTGGCGGTTCCGATGGCTCTGGCACACCCGGAATCGACTATACCGTTCCTGCAGAAGCCCTGACTGATGAGGAGTTCGCCGCCATCTACAAGGAAGCCCAAAAGTATGTGGGCACGCCTTACGTCTGGGGCGGCTCTACCCCGGAAACCGGGTTCGATTGCAGCGGCTATGTCTGTTGGGTCTACAACCAGAACGGTTACAATGTGGGGCGCACCACCGCCAATGGCCTGTGGAATAAGAGCCAGCACATTTCCGAAGCCGAAGCAAAACCCGGTGATCTTGTTTTCTTTGAAGGAACGTATGATACGCCGGGGAAAAGTCATGTGGGAATCGTGCGTCCAGTAAGGACGATAGTAGAAGTAGAGAAAGGAGGCTGTGGTTAAGGTACTACCCCGCAAAGCAACGCGGGAATCCACCTGCTTTACCGAAAATCGAAAGATGTACGGGAAAAGAGCACGGCAGGAAAGCGGCAAGTTGCCTAAAGACAATCGGGCACGACTGAACCGCGAGGATAAGTGAATACAAGGATAAAACTGAATTGTTTAAGGTGAGTTCCAAGCCCTTGTTACGTGTGGGCAAAGGAAAATTGTCTGAAACCTTTGGTACAGGGACCGTGGGAAATAGAGTCCTTCCTATGGGTTGCTAATCCCCTGTGCGGCACGTCGGAGAACCGATAGTAACGGAACAAAAGCATATCCGATAATTCACATTGACCTACTACTATCGTCAACTGGAGATTGTCTAAACCGGAACGCTTGAAAAAGCTATGTGTAATGCAGCAATGTGATAAATTTCAAAGCTATGCTAGAAAGATGACACTGAAAATCCGGCATGACAACGGAGCTTCTGTAGTAGTCCGAGAATCCTGAATTAACAGGAAAAGCCGTAAAATCGGATGCGGGAAAGCCGCTCACATGGCGAAGAGAAGCAGTTTTTTTGTGCATTAAAATCAGAAATTGATTAGAGAGGAAAGCCTCAATGAAATCAACAATGGAGATTTTAACAAAATTACAAGAGAATTCCCAAAAGAACCAAGATGAAGTGTTTACACGACTGTACCGCTATCTTTTGAGGCCAGATATTTACTTCATCGCCTATCAGCATCTTTACTCCAATAAGGGTGCAGGAACGAAGGGTGTGAATGATGATACGGCTGATGGATTTAGCGAGCAGTATGTGACAGCCATCATTGAAGCATTGAGAACAGGGTCATATGAACCCAAGCCGGTACGCAGAACCTATATTCAAAAGAAGAACGGTAAGCTGCGCCCGTTGGGACTTCCTGTATTCGCTGACAAGCTGGTGCAAGAAGCTATCCGTATGATTCTGGAAGCCATCTACGAGCCGATTTTCTCTATCTATTCCCACGGCTTTCGACCGGGCAGAAGCTGCCACACGGCACTTGCCATGATCAAGCATGAGTTTACCGGAGCAAAGTGGTTCATTGAGGGCGACATCAAGGGATGTTTCGATAACATCGACCATCCCACGCTGATTGGTGTGCTGAACCGAAAAATCAAGGACGCTCGTTTTCTGAACCTGATTCGTATGTTTCTGAAAGCCGGCTATATGGAAGACTGGAATTTCCATGAAACCTATAGCGGATGCCCGCAGGGTGGAATCATCTCCCCGATTCTTGCAAACATTTATCTGAACGAACGGGACAGGTATATTACGCAGCTGAAGAAGGAATTTGACCACGGATACAATCCGAGAAACTTTACGGAAGAATACAACACGATACGGCACAAACGAGATGCACTGCATGAGAAAATCAAGAAAGCTGAAGGGACAATGCGGGGGCAGCTCATTGCTCAGCACAAGCAACTGACAAAGCAGTTGTTTCGGACACCTGCAAAAGCGTGTACCGATAAGCGATTGAAATATGTTCGCTATGCAGATGACTTTCTGATTGCAGTCAATGGGACAAGAGAGGAATGCGAGGAAATCAAGGCAAAACTCACGGATTTTGTCCGGGACACTCTGAAAATGGAGTTGAGTCAAGAAAAGACCCTTATTACGCACAGCAATACTCCTGCCCGATTCCTTGGTTTTGATGTTCGGGTGCGCAGGGATGCCAGTGTCAAACGCTCTGGAAAACGAAAAATGCGCACTATGAACAACAAAGTGGAACTCAATATTCCACTGAAAGATAAGGTGGAGACCTATTTGCTGTCCCATAGCATCGCTAAAAGGGATGGTAAGAGGTTGATTCCTATTCATCGCCCAATTCTGCTGAACCGCACGGATTTGGAAATCGTAATGATTTATAATGCGGAACTCCGAGGACTCTGTAACTATTATGCCATTGCAAGCAACTTCAACAAGCTCGTTTACTTTGGTTATCTGATGGAATACAGCTGTCTGAAAACACTCGCAAACAAGCATCGCTCCCGAATTGCTAAGGTTCGTTATGAATACAGAGATGGGACTGGCGCATGGGGTGTTCCGTATGAAACCAAAAAGGGAAAACGCCGTATGATGTTCGCTAAGTACAGCGATTGCAAAGGCAAAGATTTGACGGAAAAAGTGCCCGATTTGGCGTATCGCTATTCGCACAACACAACATCCTTCGAGGAACGTCTGAAGGCCAAAGTCTGTGAAGTCTGCGGCTGTACAGACAGCGATAGCTATGAAATCCACCATGTAAACAAGGTCAAAAACCTGAAAGGTAAAGCTGATTGGGGAAAAAGTCATGCTGGCAAAGAGGCGCAAGACAATCGTTGTGTGCCACAAATGCCACATGAGAATTCATCATGGAACTAAAACGGAATAACTTTTGAAATGGAGCAAAAAATGGGGAGCCGTGTGCGTTGAGAGGCGCAAGCACGGTTCTGGGAGAGGTCTGTGCAAACCTGTCGTAGAAATACGATAAGGCGGCACTTTCCTACTCTACTACCTCGGCAACGGCATGATGGTGTCCGCTGGCGACCCCATAAAAAGTATGCCGATATTCATTCGTCCTACTGGCAGAAATATCTGTCCGGTTTTGGGCGGCTCTCAAAATGATTGGAGGAAAGTATGAGCGAAAAACTCGATAAGCTGCGTGCTTCTCTGAAAAGAGAAGGAGCGGCGCATCAAGATCAACAACCGCATCGAAAGCCTTGAGCGGCGGATTCAGGAAGCGGAAGCCGCCGAAGTGAACGAGATGGTTCGGACGGCAAAGGTCACGCCGGAACAGCTGGCTGCGCTGCTGCGGCAGTCTACAAACACTACCCCGAACCCGGCTGCGCTGTCCGCAGTCGGTGCTACCATTGATAAGGAGGACCCCGATAATGAAGATGATGAATAAGGTTTGTGCGCTGGTGCTGTCGGTGGCACTGTGCGCTGGCATGGCAGCTCCTGCTTTTGCCTATGGCGGTGAGCCTGTGGAGGAAGTGGAGCAGCCTGTCCTGACTGCCACTCCTGATGAGTCGGATGCCGTTACCGTGACCGACGAGGAATCCGGTGCCCTGACGCCGGAGGGCAACCTGACGCTGGTGGATGATTACCACACTAACTATTCCGATGGCAGTGGTCAGCAGTTTATCACGTTAGTCAGCAAGTCGGGCAACACCTTCTACTTGGTCATCGACCGCAACGCCAAGGGGCAGCAGACAGTCCACTTTATGAATCTGGTGGACGAGGCCGACCTGCTGGCACTGATGGAGGAAGAAGATGCCGATGTCTACACTGCTGAAAAAGAAGCGGCGGCGCAGGCTGAACAGGACAGGCTGAAAGCCGAGGAAGAAGCCAAGAAAGCTGCGGAAGAAGCGGCAGCATCCGGCACGGAACAGCCCAAGGAAAACAAGGTCACAAAGATCGCATCCGGCTTTCTGGGCGTAGTCGTGCTGATCGCGCTGGCGACAGGCGGCGGCTTCTATTTCTATGTCCAGCAGAAAAACAAGAAACATGCAGAAAAAGAAGCCCTCGACCCCGATGCAAACTACACCGAGGACAAGGGCGACTTCGAGATTCCCACCGAGGACGAGCCGGAGGAACCCGGTGAGGAAGATACCGAACCTATCTGATTTCAAGGCGGCGGTCTGCCGCCGTACATAACTATCATTTGTGTATTTTTCGGAAGCGCAATCATTGTGGCCGAATGCTATATATCGTATCAAATTGGTATGGATCTGATTGTAAAACTTTTCCATTTGAAATCACGATAATTGTTTCGCCTTCTTTAATTTGCGATAGTTGAACTTGCCCTTTCAAATAATCTGATGCTCCATGAATTATGTATTCATCATCGGCATCATACAACTGGTTTTTTGCTATTGCATAGATACAGTTCTCTTGCAAATCCACATTTGTGACTGTGAGCTTCGATTCTTTTCTATCTAAAAAATTCACTTTGAAAAAACCAAAGGAAAAAACTACTATCATTGCAGTGCAAATGCTGAAAACCACTTTCTTTGTCATTTTATACACCTCCATTTTTTTGCTTCCAATAGGAGCTTTTGCTTAGTCAACGTAATTCGCCTTATGTTTGTGACAGCTTTTTTGAAAAAATCTCTGTTTTTCGTTATGTTTGTACGCTTATACAAAAAATCTCCATGTTATTTGTTGATTCTAACAAATAACATGGAGGCTCATATATAAAAATGTTTTCAGCGATTCTCGCAATCTCATCTTGTGAGATGTTTCCCATAATCGTGTTTGAAATGCCTCTCTGCTCCCAGCTTAAAATATATACTGTATCGCCGTTCTTTTTTCTACGCTCGTTCCCAAAGTTGCGTCTGCGTCTCCAACTTTTACGTTCTCATAAGTTGTATGCTCATTGTCAAACGAGGACTGTTGCCCCGGCTGTATAATGGAGCATCGAACAGTATATCCTTTGCCGCTTCCTTTTGACGAGTAAACATGTAAAAAGTTTTCTACTCGTTCAAATTTCTGCGCATCGTCCATTTCAAAGCCGTCCGGTACATAATGGTCGCTATATCCATTCGGAAGCTGTTCCAACGGCTCACCATCCACCTGATACGTCAGCTGCATCTCAATGGGCAGAAATTTTTGAATCATCGTATAGACTGCCCTGCGGAAATCTGCACTTACTGCAAGCGCGCCGAGAGTTAAAATTACCAGCGTCAGGACCGTAATAAGCACTCGTTTCAGCACAGGGCGGCGTTTATGCAACGCCGCTTGCAGGCGAGCATCCCATCGGGACGTGTCCGGGTAGCGTTCCTTAAGCTGGGCCGGACTTGGCAGCTCATCCAGCTCTTTTTGTGCATCTGCACGGAGTGCCATCATCAATGCAGCATCAAAAGAAACTTCTGTCCTCTCACTCATGGCTGTTCAACTCTGCCGGGAACGTGCCGACTGGATGGTCGGCATCAATGCGTCCCGGCTTTTTTCGTGTCTGTACGGTCAACCGCTGGCGGTGGGGCGTGTTATGACCCCGGTGCTTGCTATGACCGTGGTGCGGGAAGCTGCCATTGCCGCCTTTGCCCCGGAGAAATTCTACACGGTTGCCCTGACCCTTGCGGACGGCGGCACCGCATCCAGCAAACGGTTTGCACAGAAAGCGGATACCGAACTGTTGCTTTCCAAATGCCGAAAGGAGGGGCGTGCCACGGTGCAAAAGATGGAACGCAAGGAGAAGTCCGAAAGCCCGCCGCAAGCTCTATGACCTTACTGCATTGCAGCGGGATGCAACCGCCTGTTGGGATTTACGGCACAACAGACCTTGGATTATGCCCAAAGTCTCTACGAAAAACGGCTCATCACCTACCCCCGCACAGACAGCCGATTTTTGACGGAGGATATGGCGGCATCCCTCCGGGGCTGGTGACGAATACGGGCAGGACGTTTGCTGTGGAAGGAGCCGATTCCCATCCATGTGCAGCAGGTCATCAATGGCAGCAAGGTCACCGACCACCACGCGCTGCTGCCTACGAAAAGTATGGCAAAAGCAGACCTTGCCACACTCCCTGCCGGAGAGCGGAATGTCCTGCGGCTGATTGCTGCACGGCTGCTCTGTGCCGTGGGCGAGCCGCACTGCTATGCAGAAACCACCTACTACCATCTGCGCAGGCGAAGAATTTACCGCCAAAGGCAAAGTTGTGTTGTCCGACGGATGGAAAACCATGGAGCGGAAAATGCTGGGTGAACTGCTGGGCAAGCAAAAGGAAGTAGTTGCTCTGCCCGATGCGCAAGAGCAGAGCCAGTGTAGCGTTGCCGGTGCCGAACTGAAAGAGGGTCAAACGTCCCCGCCGAAGCACTTTACCGAGGACCTTCTACTTCATGCGATGGAAACCGCTAGTGCAGACAGTATGCCGGAGGGTGTGGAGCGTCAGGGCATCGGCACCTCCAGCAACGAGAGCTGCCACCATCGAGAAGTTGGTACAGAAGGGCTTTCTGGAACGCAAGGGCAACAAGAAAACCAAGGTGCTGCTGCCCACCGATAAGGGCAAAGCCCTCATTACCGTAATGCCCGAAGAAATCCAATCCCCGGAAATGACCGCCGATTGGGAAACAAAGCTACTGCAAATCGACGTGGCGAAATGGAGCCGGGCGAATTTATGACCGAGATCAATACGATGATTACCGAACTGGTAAAGAATACGGAAATGAAAAAAGGAGTAAATGCGCTTATGAAAAACAAAATGATTGGTGTCTGTCCGAACTGCGGTAAGTCTGTCGTGGAGCGCGAAAAGGGCTGGTTCTGCGAGAACCGGGAGTGCCGTTTCGTCCTGTGGAAGGACAATGCGTTCTTTAAGCGTCTGGGCAAGCGTCTGGACGCTCATGTGGCAGACAAGCTGCTGCGGGATGGCCGGGTCCGCCTGAAGGACTGCAAGAGTGCCAAGGGCAAGACCTACAATGCCACCGTGCTGCTGTCCTGTGAAGCCGATGGCCGCAGCAAGTTTTCGCTGGAATTTGAAGGTGGGTGCTGATGGAGCAGATAAAAGAAGCGGTCTACCTTATCAACGATGAACGCTATCTGCATCTCCGGGAAAACGGTGCAGGGGTCGGCTTTGCCACTTATAACAAGGTAACTGGCGAGCCGCTGGAAAGTGGGCAGATCTCGGAAAAGAATCTGCCGCCAGATGGACAAAACACCATCCCTGCCGCCCGGAACTGGTATCTGTTTGAACTTTCGGACGATGACCGTAAGGTCATCCAACAGGAAAGCGTAAAGATCCTCGAAAACATCCCGCAGGCGGGCATCGGCAGACGGCGCATCTGGGAGCCGGAAACGCTGCCGAAGGATATTCGTCTCATCAACAGCCACTATGACGACCTCTACCGCATTCCAGATGGCGGCGTGATTCAGGTGGATTACCCGGATGGGCGCAGCTTTACGACACGGCTGGAACATCTGGATGATTATCACTTTGACATGGGCGGTCTGGGCAATGTGTTCCACATCTGCCAGTTTGCCGAAGTCATGGAACGAAACCATGCAGACTTCTACCCGGAGATTCAGACACAGGACGAGCAGGCGGCGTGGGAACTGGGCGGCAAAGGTTACCTTGCCATCCAGTCCTGTGAGGATGGATGGGACTACACCCTCTACCACAGCGATTATTCCGTGATGGACGGCGGGCAGTTGGATGCCCCGGAACTGACCATTCAGGAAGCCCGTGAGCAGATTCTGGAAGCGCACCACATGGAAAAGGGGGGCGGCGGCTGTTGCAGGACTACGATGCAGTCATGGACAAAGTTGCGGAAGCCGAGGAACTGCGTACAGACCACCGCCCTTCCACACTGGAAAAGCTGGCAGAACTGGCAAGTGATACGGCTGCGCCAAAATCCTCTGCACGTTCTGCGCCAGAACTGTGAGGTGGACGATGCAGCAAAAATGGAACCAGAATTTTGACGGTGAACCCATGACGGACATCCCGCAGAAGTTTCTGAACGCAGGGTGCGATGTTTATATGGTGATGCAGCTGCGGCATGACGAAAAAATCTTCGATGAAAGATTTGCTTCTATGCGGGAACTGCATCGTCGAGGCAAAACGCCCGACCCGGAGCATTACGAGGTCACCTACTATGCTGATCTGCCCGCCATGTGGCAGGATGTGCCGAACAACGAGGTTCTGGAAGAACTGTTTCAGGTGTTCAACCTCTCCCGTCCGCAGGATTTTGAGGGACACAGCCTGTCGGTCAGCGATGTGATCGCACTTAAACGCAATGGCGAAGTATCTGTGCATTATGTGGACAGCATCGGCTTCAAAGATTTACAGGGGTTTCTGGACAAGCAGCCGGAACGCCCTTCGGTGCTGATGAATCTTAAGGAAAAGTGCGATGCCCCGGAGTGCAATCCTACCGTCTGCCGGAAAGTGAGGGATGAACATGAACTTTGACCACGAGGAATTGACCCTGATGATGCTCTACAACACCGGCACCCGGATGGGGCTGGTACACGAGTTGCGGCTGATGCAGTGCTATCTGATGCCCGATGAAACTGCCCTGCGGGAGTTGTCGGAAGGTGTTATCGAAAAGCTGAAACTGCTGACCCGGTATTATATTTTTAACTGTCTTTGTGTCAATCAACCTTTGGGCCATTCTGACAAAGAACTATTCCAATTCATTTCTGGCAGGAATTGCAGGAATGTGTCTTGTTACCGCAATTCTTTATCTCCGAAAAGCAGAAAAAAATAATCAAATTCCTATTTAAGAGGATCAGCCGATGGACAAAACATTTCAGAAATTATTACAGACTGACATTGATCTTTCATCCTTAGGCGTAGAACGCCGTACAGATAACGAACCGTATTTTTGCACACCAAAGGGTGCGTCTGTATTTGGTTGGACCGGTGTGGATGGAATCCACTTCTGTTTTGTTCGTGGCTTTGGCGGTATGGTTTTTGCTGTCAGCCCGGCGAACACATTTCCAAACTATGTTCATCCGTTGGCAAAAAATTTCGCTGATTTTCTGCGGCTACTGCTTGCCTGCGGCGATGTGGCAGCTTTGGAGCAAGCGTGGATGTGGGATGAAGCGCAATTTGAAGCCTTCTTACAGGACAACCCTCCCATGCAGGAGCAGCAGGAAACCCTTGCGCTTGTCGCTACGAAATTAAAGCTGATGCCAATGGAGCGGCCATGGGCATATATCAAAGAGCTTCAGGCATCTTTTGATTACAGCAAAAGCAAGTACACCAAAGAATATTACGATGTTGTGGACCAGAACGCAAAACCAGCTATCCCGGAATGGAAAGTCTACTTTGAGGGGAATTTTTGGGGGCATTCGGGAAGAGACCGTGCTGGGACAGAAATCAAATTGAATAAGCAATTTGAATGGGCTGGTCATCATTGGACGATTCCTGCGGTGTATTCTTGCAGCAAGGGGTTCGTTGTGGACTTTTGTATGCGTACCCCGGAGGAAGACATTCGCAAGTTCATGACTAAATGGGATTTACACCCCGAAAACGACTCTTGTGAATACTTCACGCAGGAGCAGCAACTGCAAATAGATTTAGACAATCCACTTTGCCTTGACTTTATTCCTCGTTTGGAATTGAACGGGAAAATAATGCACACTTCCCACGGTTGCTCGGTAGTCTTGAATCCATGTTTGCCAGATGGGATAATCAATGAAGCGGAAGCAAAGTGGGCATTGGAACACTATGATTTGGATACATCCTATGGGTGGATGATTTTTCGGGCGGCATTTCCGTGGACAAGCAAACGCCGTCCTGAAATAAAATCCCTCTCCCTTACGATGGAGCAACGGCCATGCCGTGTGCCGGGACCACATTTCCAGACACACGCTCCCGGTGATTCGTTTTCTTTCCTCCATCCGGTCAGCGGAACAAACTATACATTGACCGTGCAGGAAATAGAGCAACAAACAATTCCTCAAAAGTGTTTCGGTTCTGACCGCTGGGTTTATCCGACACATTTTACCGTCATGCGTTATACGCTTTTCCCTGAATCGGAGGAAGATATCTCGATTTGTGATTGCTGCGATGGAGATAAGCCTATGGAAATTGCTGTGGAGGGAGACTCCTTCACGCCGGAACCCAAAATAATGCTTGCGTAGGCATTATCGGTGGAGCTGACGGACCAACAGTGATTATGCCTGGAGAAAAATCACAAGGCAGGCTTCATGCTGCTTGCTCAGCACTGCACTTTGAGCCGGTTCGGGATGATGTAGAGTGGTGCACAATGTTCAGTATTAAGAATTTTGATGAAACGACGATCAACCTTATATAACAGGAATACGATGACGACTTTCAGCTTGTCGATGGTTGTCAACTGGGATAATTGTCATAAGCCATCGCTCCGAAAAAATTTTCGCAACCCGCAAAAAGTGGGCTTGATAGAATCCTTCCATTCATGCTATACTAAAACCAGTTTTAATGCACAGAAAAATTGAAAGCGGAGGATAGCCAATGGATACCAAAAAAAGATCACCCATCGACCGCCTGCTCTTTGCCACTTTTCTGAAAAGGCCGCACTTCATCCCGTGATGTATGGGAAGAAAAGGGCGATATGACCCCCGAAGATAACCAGAAGATCATCGAGGAGACCAACGAGATCATCAACGATGATTCCACCTATCCCTTCATCAGCTACCTGTCCGACCTGCTTGCGAAATCCAAGCCCTCCGATGATGCTGTCAAGAAACTGCACGACTGCATCGACAAAGTTGCAGTTGCGTTGGGACACGACAGCACCGATGTGTTCCGTGCGCTCCTTGCAAAGCTGATGCCGGACGAGACCGCTCTACGGGAACTGTCGGAGGGCGTTATCGAAAAGCTGAAACTGCTGCCCGATGCGGAGTTTGCCGAGCTGGAATTTCCCCCGGACTGACTTTTGCCGCCTGCGGGCGGCGTACATAAAGTATTTTGTTCTTCCAAAAGATATGCTATAATCAAATTAGACAAAATTCCTCTCTTCAAGCGATTTCTACGCAATTTTCCTGTGGCTCTGCTCGTATCAAAAATAAGGGACTGAATTTTAATTGTCAGAACGGAGGAACCATTATGGCAATCTTTGAAAAGACCATCGAAACAAAATTTTGACTTCTGGACGATGTAAAGGACCTGATGGAAGAAATTTTGGAGGAGTAAAATGTTTTTTGGATGGTTTGACGCTATATTCAGCTTCATTTTCCCAATCCTGTTCCTGCTTTTTATTGGAATGTTTTTCTTTGCTCTAATTTCAAATCTCCGCACATGGAACAAAAACAACCACTCGCCGCGGCTTACCGTTCCGGCAACAGTGGTAGCAAAGCGCACCGATGTTTCGCATTCCAGCAGTGCCAATGCCGGCGATATGTCCGGTGCGCACGGATACGACACTAGCACATTTACATCGTACTATGTGACTTTTCAGGTGGAGAGCGGCGACCGGATGGAATTTGAAGTGGACGGAAGCGATTATGGTCTGCTCGTGCAGGGCGACATCGGAAAGCTGAGTTTTCAGGGCACCCGCTATCTTGGGTTTGAGCGGAGCTAAGTGTTTCTTACATTATATAGTATGGAGTGCTGTATGAACGATTTGTTTATCCAAGGGCTGACCATCGACTGGAACAGAGTTCGCCCATACAATTATGTTCGTCAGATTCCTGCCAGCAGTGGAATCGACACTTTTACCTTCCATAAGCCCATTACGTTCTTTGTTGGCGAAAATGGAAGTGGAAAATCTACGCTTCTGGAAGCAATCGCTGTTGCTTACGGCTTCAACGCAGAGGGTGGAACGAAGAACTATTCATTTTCCACATACAACTCCCATTCGGAACTATGTGAGGCTATGACGATTTCCAAGGGGTATCGCAGACCAAAGTTCGGGTATTTTCTCCGAGCAGAGAGTTTCTATAATGTAGCCACCAAGGAAATCGATTCCGATGACGATCATCCCTCCAAAGGCTATCACCAAAAATCACACGGTGAAAGTTTCCTCGCCATTGCGCAGGACTACATGGGTGCAGATGGAGTCTATATTTTTGACGAGCCGGAAGCCGCTTTATCCCCGCAGCGGCAGCTCACGTTACTGATCAACATTTATCGGTGTGCCCAAGAAGGGGCGCAATTCATTATCGTATCACATTCACCCATTCTCCTCGGAATGCCTGATGCTGAGATTTTTAGCTTCGACAATGGCACGATTCATCCTTGTCAGTATGAAGATACGGACAGCTACGTTATCACCAAAACATTTGTAAATAATCGGCAGCATTTTTTGAACCAGCTTCTGAACGAAGAAACGTAATGCCGGGAAAGGACATTCCATATGAGTGATTCTACGTTGAAAGAGCTTTGGCAGCAGGTCGCTGAAAAGAAAAGCTGCGAAGCAAAACAGAAAGAACTGACCGCCCAGAGAGATACGCTTGCTGATTGCCTGAAAAAGCTGGAAAAATCCAAGCTGGCAGAGCAGGCTGATGTGGACCGTCTGGAGGGACACAGCCTTGCCGCATTTTTCTATCAAGTGATTGGAAAAATGGATGAAAAGCTGGACAAAGAACGGCAGGAAGCCTATGCAGCCCGTGTCAAGTACGATGCGGCTTTCCATGACCTTTCTTCCGTTGATGCCGACTTGGAGCAGATTCAAAATAGACTGGAACGGCTGTCCGATTGCGAAAGTCAGTATCAAGCTGCTCTTTCCGAAAAGATCAAAAGTATCAAAGTCTCTGCCCACCCTGCCGCACAGCAGATTGCGGAAAGCGAAAGCCGCATTGCCGCACTGAAAGTTCAAAAGCGGGAGCTGCTGGAAGCCATCAACGCAGGAAAGACTGCCTTGCACACGGTCAACGAAGTTCTCGAAACCCTCGACAATGCCGAGGGCTGGAGTACATGGGACGTAATGGGCGGTGGTCTAGGGGTAGATCTCGCCAAGTATGCGGAACTGGACGATGCGCAGGAACAAATCGAACAGCTTCAAGTGGAACTGCGGCGGTTCAAAACTGAGCTTCTGATGTTGAGATCACCGCAGACCTTCAGGTTACGGTGGACAGCTTTTTGAAATTTGCAGATTTCTTCTTTGACGGCCTCTTTGCAGACTGGGCAGTTCTGGATCACATCAATCAGGCACAGAGCCGTGTAGAGAACACCAAGGGCCAGATCAAGCGTGTCCTCGCACTTCTGAAAAAGATGCGCGAAGATGTTGATGTCCAAATCGCTGACGAAAAAGAGAAGCAGGAGCAGCTTGCAGTGGAAACTGAGCTGTAAGTTTGAAGCATCCACTTATGTGATATGACTCGATAAAACCGAATTTACAGGAGGTGTTTCGATGAAAACAAGAAAGTTTGCCTTATGTCTGGCAGCGGTTTTTCTGGTGGCGATTTATATCAATATTCAGAGAAGCCATACTTTCACCCTTTCAAACGATGAAGGCACCATAAAGACAGAACAAATACAGCCACTTTGGGGAACTGTAAAAGTGAGCGGTGATTGTGATACTGAGGTGGTCTTTACCGATGTAGAGACTGGAGAAAAATACAGAATCGGATATATTACACAGGGCGTAACGGAAAGAATCAAACTCGAAAGAGGCAAATGGTATAAGGTGGCGGGCGGAGGCAACCTTACACTGAATCCGGTAAACATTCGAGTCGAATAAATGTAAGTTCCTTGCGGGCAGCTACGAAAGCTGAAGCTGAGAAGAGAGTTTTGAATATTCACATATGAAGGAGTACAGTTCTATGAATTACGGATGGGCAACTGTTTTCACTTTAGCGGCATGGTTTGCAGGGCTTGTGATTGATGCAAATGTGCGGGTCGGCGACCTCGGTTTACGAACAGTGCTTCCCGTCATTGTGATGGGGTGCTGCGTTATGAAGTACATAAAGGACAATAGCAAATAATCTTATCTCAATACACTTTCCAGCGGGCGACCACAAAACGGTTGCCCGCTCTTTTTATGCTCAAAAAAAGAAGGGAGGAACGCTATGCCAAGCAAAACCGAAGAATATCTCGCCCTTGCCCAGCGCACGGCCAACGGCTTGACCCGGTACTGGGAAAGCTGGACGGACTACCTGACCACCGCATCTCGGCTGTACAAGTACCCCTTTGCAGACCAGCTGATGATCTACGCCCAGCGGCCGGATGCTACCGCCTGCGCCGAATTTGACATTTGGCGCAACCGGATGAACCGCTATGTCAGGCGTGGTTCTAAGGGCATCGCTCTGCTGGATGAATCCAGCGGATTCCCTCGACTGCACTACGTTTTCGATGTAAGCGGACACCGGGGTGCGCCGTAATTCCCGTGACCCCGAGATGTGGCAGTACAATGATGACCTGAAACAGCCGGTTTCGGAAATGTTGAGCCACCTACGGCATCAGCGGGGAGCGTGTCAGCCAGCAGCTTGCGATGTTGCCGGGAAACTGGTGGCGGATTACTGGGACAACAACAGCGGAGACATCCGCGCCATCGTTGACGGATCGCTCTTGATGGATTATGATGAAGCCGGGGTGGAGATGCAGTTCAAGTCTGCCGCTGCAATCAGCGTCACCTACACGCTGCTGGAACGCTGTGGATTTGAGCCTACAGAGTGGTTTGACAAAGACGATTTTCAGGCCATCTACGATTTTTCCACCCCGGATACTGTCTACGCCCTCGGCGCAGCCGTCAGCGACATGAGCCGGGAGGTGCTGCGGAACATCGAGCGCACCGTAAAAACAACCATTCGCCGCCGAAACAATGAAAGGAGCCAGCATGAATATGAGCAGCAATCTGAGTTACACGACAGACCCGGGGATTATCTTCTCCCGAACCTGACCCTGCATCAGCCGAAGACCCGCTGGGCAAGTACGGCAGGCTGCGCCTGATCTTTCTGAGGGAACAGCGCCCGGTTCTGTACAACACGATGCTCCTGAACGGGAGCCTGTACCCGACCCTGACCGAGGTGGAGCAGACCGCAGAGCGATGAAGAAGCAACTGATGGCGCGATCTGCTGGCGAAGAACCCGGCCCCGGACAAGGAGAGCAATCAGATGGCGTGGGTACAGCACATGAACAGCCTACAAGAGCAAGTCGAGGAAGTGTTCGGACGGAGCTGATCTACAGCTAAGTTTCTTCGATGCCCACATCCCTACCGAAGCTGAGCAAATTGGAACATATCGACCGAACGGAGAGCGAAAAATTGCCCTCCGCTTTTGTTTTGTCGCAGGCTGAAATCGAGAACGAACTGCGTAAGCACGGTTCACGGTTTGCAGGTGGCAAGCAGCGAATCATCGAACTGTACCAGACACAGCCCGACCGCAAACTCCGCGCTAAAGCATTGGCGAAAGAGTACGGCATCGGCGGACATTCGCAGGATTTTCTGGATGGCAGCAGCGGTTTTGTAAATCATGATGGAAAAGGACTTGAATTTGACCACTACCCGGATCATCAAAAGGTTACGTTAAGCTGGACACAGGTCGAGAAATACATCGACCTGATGATTCAGTCTGACCGCTACCTGACCGATAAGGAAAAAGAGCATCGTGCCGCCGTGCAGGAAGCGGAACGACAGCTCCCAATGCTGGATGGTGATGCCGCTGCCGAATACAATGCTCTGAAAGAGCAGTACCCCAATACCCTGATTGGCTTTGAACTGGGCGGATACTTTCTGTTCTATGACAAAGATGCAATCACTGTAAAGGAAGTTTTTCGTTCTAATTTGCTGTCACAGGAAAATGCGCTGGGAAAAGTCAAAGTGACCGGCTTTTTGCGCAGAGAGTGGGTAGCAAAATCGCAGAAGCTGTGGGCCGAGGGCAACAGCATCTATCTAGCCGGACAGGGCGGAGATGGTACCCACCATCAGACAAAATATCTGCGAGAGGAAGATTATCTGCCGATCGGCATCATCGTTAAGCTAGATGGCCGGGATTTCCGTGTGGATCACGTCAACTTCATGTTCAAATCCGTCAGCTTGCAGGACATGGACTTGACCAACAGCGGACAGCCCATCTTCCGGGTTGAACGGTTGCCCAATATCCGGGAACTGTATGAACAGCAGCAGGATGAAATTATTGACGTTTCTCCTGAAAAGGCTGTTGATTACAAGGTCGGTGACGAAGTTGTTGTTGACCTTCCCACCCGAACCATCGAAGGCAAAATCGGCTATGTTGGCGAAACCGATGTGCGCATCGACACCAGCGCGCATGGGCAGTCGTGGGATAACGAGGTACTCAACAAGCAGCAATTCGAGGACGGTCTGCGGCGGGATGAACCTACACCTGATGAGGAACTGGACAAGTTGCCTATCTCTGTGGAGGTCAATGGCGAGTGGCAGACCTTTCCGGATGCTGCTGCCGCAGACGAAGCCCTGAACGCTGAACCGATGCCGGAAGCCGCAGGAAATTTTCACATCACGGATGATAATTTGGGTGTCGGAGGCCCCAAGCAGAAATTCGCCCGCAATATTGAAGCCATCCAGACCTTGCGCACTTTGGAGCAGGAGCATCGCGGTGCCACCGCCGAGGAGCAGCAGGTGCTTTCGCAGTATGTAGGCTGGGGCGGTCTTGCAGATGTCTTTGACCCCAACAAGGAAAACTGGTCTGCCGAGTACACCCAACTGAAAGGGTTGCTCACCGAAGAGGAGTATGCCGCCGCCCGCGCTTCCACTCTGAATGCCCACTATACCTCTCCGGTGGTAATTCGCGCCATCTATGATGCTGTGGAAAAGATGGGCTTCCAGTCTGGAAATATCTTGGAGCCTTCCTTGGGTATTGGCAACTTTTTCGGTATGCTGCCCTCTGGCATGGCTGACAGCCGTCTGTATGGTGTGGAACTGGATTCCATCACCGGACGCATCGCCCAAAAACTATATCCACAGGCCGACATTACGGTTGCTGGCTTTGAAACCACCGACCGCCGAGATTTTTACGACCTTGCCGTAGGTAATGTCCCTTTCGGTCAGTACAAAGTCAACGACAAGGCGTACAACAAACTGGGTTTTTCTATCCACAACTACTTTTTCGCCAAGACTATCGACCAGATCCGACCGGGCGGCGTGATTGCTTTCGTGACCAGCCGTTTCACGATGGACAGCAAAGACAGCAGTGCCCGCAAGTACATGGCGGAACATGCTGATTTGCTGGGAGCCATCCGCTTACCCAACAACGCTTTTAAGGCAAATGCAAGCACCGAGGTTGTTTCGGATATCCTCTTTTTGCAGAAGCGTGACCGCCCTGCAGACATCGAACCTGCATGGGTGCAGCTGGGGCAGACCGAAGATGGCTTCAATATCAATCAGTATTTTGTAGACCATCCGGAAATGGTGCTGGGAAATTTGGAACTAGAAAGCACCCAGTACGGCCATGACCTGACCGTTGCACCCAATCGAAGATGCAAACCTTGCAGACCAGCTTACCGAAGCGGGCAGCAGCATCGAGGGCCAGTACACTGCGGTGGAGATTGCCGCTCCGGACGTTGCCGATGCGGAAGTGCAGCGCAAAACTCTGCCCGCAGACCCTACCGTGAAGAATTTCAGCTATACTGTGGTTGTGGTGGATGGCGAGATCTACTACCGCGAGAACTCCATCATGACACAGGTGGAATTGTCCGATAACGCCAAGGGGCGTGTCACTGGCATGGTGGAACTGCGGCAGATCGTCAACGAGTTGATCGACCAGCAGTTGAATGACTTCCCGGACGAGGATATCAAGGCATCGCAGGCAAAGCTGAATTATGCCTACGATGCCGTTTACTGCAAAATACGGTCTGATCAACGACAAGAAAAATGCCCGCCTGTTCGATGATGACAGCTCCTATTATCTGCTCTGCTCGCTGGAGAATCTGGACGAGAATAAAAATCTCAAATCTAAGGCAGATATGTTCACCAAGCGGACGATTCGCCCAGAACGTATTGTCACCAGCGTGGATACCCCAGCGAAGCGCTGGCAGTGTCCATCGGGGAGCATGGCAAAGTGGACCTGCCCTATATGGCAGAACTGCTGGGCACGCCCGGTAACTATGAGCGCATCACCACCGAATTGTCCGGCGTGATTTTCAAAGACCCTGCTGCGGATGCTGACGACCCGGAAGCCGGCTGGCAACCAGCGGACGAATACCTTTCGGGTAATGTGCGCGATAAGCTACGGATGGCACAACTTGCTGCAGAAAGCCGCTCGGAGTTCAAGGGCAATGTGGACGCACTGACTAAGGCGCAGCCCAAAGATTTGGAAGCTTCTGAAATTGATGTGCGGCTGGGTGCCACATGGCTTGCCCCCTCTATTGTGCAGCAGTTCATGATGGAAACTTTTCAGCCGCCCTATCGTATCCGCTACAACAATGCCATCACCGTTCGCTACTCCCCTTACACTTCCGAATGGCGGATCAGCAATAAATCTGCTACTGGCTTTGGTGACATTATGGCCACTGAAACCTACGGTACCCGCCGAGCCAACGCTTACAAGATTTTAGAGGATACCTTGAATTTGCGTGACAGCCGCGTCTATGATACCATCGTGGAGGATGGGCAAGGAAAAGCGCGTGCTGAATCAAAACGAAACTACCCTCGCCCAGCAGAAACAGCAAGCCATCAAGGACGCTGTTCGCTGGCTGGGTCTGGAAAGACCCGCAGCGGCGGACTCTACTGGTAAAAAAGTACAACGAGCTCTTTAACAGCACCCGGCCCCGTGAGTATGACGGTAGTCACATTCATTTTGTGGGCATGAACCCAGAGATCAATTTGCGAGAGCATCAGCGCAATGCGGTTGCCCATGTGCTGTATGGGTATAACACCCTTTTGGCGCACGAAGTCGGTGCTGGCAAGAGCTTTGAGATGGCGGCTTCCGCTATGGAACTGAAACGTCTGGGCTTGTGTCAGAAAAGTCTTTTTGTCGTGCCAAACCATTTGACGGAACAATGGGCCAGCGAGTTTTTACGCCTGTACCCCAATGCAAAGCTGCTGGTCACCAGCAAAAAAGATTTTGAACCCGCTAATCGCAAAAAATTCTGTGCGAGAATTGCGACCGGCGACTACGATGCAGTTATCATCGGACACAGCCAGTTTGAAAAGATACCCTTGTCCGCAGAACGACAGGAGCGTCTGATTCAGGAACAGATGGATGAAATCGAGGAGGCCATCGAAGAAGCGAAAGCGCAGGTTGGCGAGCATTTCACGGTAAAGCAGCTGGAAAAGCTGCGCAAGTCTTTGAAACAGAAACTGGAAAAGCTGCAAGGCGCAGACCGTAAAGATGATGTGGTTACGTTTGAACAATTGGGCGTAGACAGGTTGTTTGTGGATGAGAGCCAAGCGTTTAAGAACCTCTACTTGTACACGAAAATGCGTAATGTCGCAGGTTTGAGTACGAGCGAGGCGCAAAAATCCAGCGATATGTTCGGCAAGTGCCGCTATTTGGACGAGATCACCGGAGAACGGGCGTGATTTTTGCAACGGGTACGCCCCTGAGCAACAGCATGACCGAGATGTATACCCTGATGCGTTATCTTCAGTACAACACCTTACAGCAGAAAGGGCTGACCCATTTTGACGCATGGGCTTCGACCTTTGGTGAAACTACTACTGCCATCGAACTTGCGCCCGAAGGCACCGGATACCGTGCACGCAATCGTTTTGCGAAGTTCTTCAACTTACCTGAACTGATGGCGATGTTCAAAGAAGCGGCAGATATCAAGACCAGCGACCAGCTTCATCTCCCGGTGCCTGATGCAAAATTTGAAACGGTGGTGGTCAAGCCTTCGGAAATCCAACAGGATATGGTGCAGGCATTGAGCGAACGTGCAGCCGAAGTCCACAGCGGTTCTGTTGACCCTTCTGTGGATAATATGTTGAAAATTACGTCGGATGGCCGCAAAATCGGTCTTGACCAGCGGTTGATGAATTCCGCTCTGCCCGATGACCCCAACAGCAAGTTAATGCCTGCGTCAACAACGTCCTGCGCATCTGGAACGACACCAAGGAGCAGAAGCTGACCCAGTTGATTTTCTGCGATATGTCTACTCCCAAGGGGGACGGTTCGTTCAACGTCTATGATGATATCCGCACCAAGCTGCTCAACGCCGGTGTGCCCGAACAGGAGATCGAGTTCATCCACAACGCAGATACGGAGAACAAGAAAGCAGAACTTTTCTCCAAGGTACGCAGCGGACAGGTGCGTGTGTTGCTGGGCAGCACTGCAAAGATGGGAGCAGGCACCAACGTCCAGACGCTGCTCGTAGCGGTGCATCATCTGGATGTAGGCTGGCGTCCGTCTGATATGACCCAGCGCAACGGCAGAATCATCCGTCAAGGCAATCAAAACAAACAAGTGTACGTCTATAATTACGTCACGGAATCGACATTTGACGCCTACCTCTATCAGACCCTTGAGAATAAGCAGAGGTTTATCTCGCAGATCATGACGAGCAAATCGCCCATGCGCTCTTGCGATGATATTGACGAACAGGCTTTATCTTACGCAGAAATCAAGGCTTTGTGTGCCGGTGATCCGCGCATCCGGGAAAAGATGGATTTGGACGTGCAGGTGGCAAAATTGAAAGTTCTGCGCGGAGACTTCCAGAATCAGAAATATCGTCTGGAGGATAAGCTACTCAAAACTTTCCCGGAGGAGATCCAGAAACAGAAAACCCGCATTACTGCTTTGCAGCAGGATTCACAGATTGCAGCAGCACACCCGCAGGACAAAGAAAACTTCTGCGGCATGACCATCAAGGGCATGGTGTACGATGACAAAAAAGGCTGCAGGCGAACGGCTGCTGCTGGCTCGGCAGGAGATGCCCAATGCTGATATGATGCTGCTGGGCACCTACCGTGGCTTTGAACTGAACATTCGATTCGACAGCTTCAAAAATGAGCATCAGGCCGTACTCCGGGCAGAGTTAAGTTACCCGGTGTCGCTGGGCGATGATGCGCGCGGCAACATTACTCGTCTGGACAATGCCATCGACAATTTCGCTGACCGTATTGCAGATGCCGAAAATGCTCTGCAAAACCTTGAACAGCAGAAGCAGGCCGCAGAGGTCGAAGTGGCAAAGCCCTTTGCACAGGAGGAAGAACTGGCTGAAAAGTCTGCCCGCCTTGCTGAATTGAACGCCTTGCTGAACATCGACCGTGACCGCAGTTCCTCGCAGGATGCTCCCGAAGAAGCAGAGGAAACCGAAGCACCCGCAACTCGTCCGTCTGTGCTGTCTGCACTGGAAGAAAAAGCCAATCAGCCAGAGCCTGTTAAGCCGTTCAAGAGTTATCTGGATAAGGATGGGGCGATAATGTGAAAAAGCGGGAACACCGTCTCTTTATTCGTGTGACTGATGAAGAACGGAACTGCATTTTAGATAAGATGTATGGCATGGGCATCCACAGCCTGAGTGCCTATATCCGCAAAATGGCATTGGATGGCTACTGCCTGAATCTCGACCTTGCCGCAGCTGCGGCGCATGGCTTATTTGCTCCAGAATTGCAGCAACAACTTGAATCAGGTAGCAAAACGCGTCAACGAAAGCGGCAAGATCTATTCTGCCGACCTTGCCGATCTACGCACCCGGCTGGATGAACTGATTGATATCGGTAAGCAGATTCTTGTCCAAGCTGGCAGAGCTATAAAAAATTCCCGCAGTTGGAGGACTGCGGGTGTACATATAATGCTTGACATCCTTGCAACGCGCAGTAGTCGATACCTTTATAATAAGGGCGAACAGGAAGGAAGTGCTTGATATGATGTCTATGCTGAAGAAAATTGTTCTTTTCCAGATTTCTCTCTTTGTGGCGTTTCTAGCTCTGATGGCGAGGTGGCTGCTAACCCTGTCCAGCTATGTAGTTGCTCCGCTGATGCTCTACATCTTCGGCTGCGGCATCTACACTGCTTACCGTCAGACTTGGAATCAGTTCCTTATCTTGCTGGTAGCCGAGTTCATCTGCTTCATCCTCTTTTTCGGTGCAACAGCCATCACCGAGGGCATCGGACGTTTCAGTGAGTGGCTTGCAGAACTGTAAGAAATAGTTTTAATCGTTTGCCGCCTTCGGGCGGCATTTTTCTTTTATGGGGGTGATTCAGGATGGCCGCGACACGGCTGATCGCGTTTGCACAAAAAAAGGGCAAGTCGGTTGCGGCTTGTCTGAAAAGCCGCAACCGACTATGTGCAGAATCCAGATAAGACCGAACAAGGTGAACTGGTAAGCTGCTACGAGTGTAGCCCTCTGACAGTCGATGAAGAATTTATGCTTTCCAAGCGGCAGTATGAACTTGCTACCGGGCGCAGACAGAAAAGCGACATCATCGCCTATCAAATTCGACAGTCTTTCAAACCCGGTGAGATCACCGCCGAGGAAGCCAACAAGGTGGGCTACGAACTAGCCATGCGCTTTACCAAGGGCAAACACGCCTTTGTGGTGGCAACGCACACGGACCGTCACCACATCCATAACCATGTGATTTTCAACTCCACCGCATTGGACGGTTCAAAAAGTTCCGGGATTTTTTCTTTTTCGGCACTGGCCGTTCAGCGGTTGAGCGACTTGATTTGTCTGGAGCATCAACTCTCTGTTATTGAAATAAAGCCCTACCGGGAACGGCAGAAACGTACCCTCTATCCACCCAAAGAAAGCAATCGTGATAGGCTGTGTGACATCATCGACAGCATCCTTGCAGAAAAGCCCAAGGATTACGAAGATTTTCTGCAAAAACTGGAACAACAGGGTTATGAGGTCAAGCGTGGAAAATACACTTCCGTCAAGGGCGCACGGCAGAAGCGGTTCATCCGCTTCAAAACGCTGGGGGCTGGGTACAGTGAGGATGAACTGCAAGCGGTGATTGCGGGAAAAACCGAACACCGTCCGCGTCAGACACAGCCGTTCCAAGAGCCGCCGTTCCAATTGCTGGTTGACATTCAGGCAAAGCTCTCCGAGGGCAAAAGCGGGCTATGCACGATGGGCGAAAAAATATAATCTGAAAGAAATGTCCAAGACGCTGATTTTCTTGCAGGAACACAAAATTGGCAGCGCAGATGAACTGAATGAACGCACAGCGGCGGCAACAGAAAAATACCACCAGCTGGGAGATTCCATCAAAGCCGCCGAAACACGGATGGCGGAAATTGCTGTGCTGAAAACGCACATCGTCAATTACGCCAAGACCCACCCAGTCTACGATGCCTACCGGAAAGCGGGATATAGCAAAAAGTTTCTGGATACTCACCGGGAAGAAATCACACTACACAAAGCAGCCAAGGCCGCTTTCGATGAAACTGGCTTAAAAAAGCTGCCGAAGGTCAAAGCACTGAATGCAGAGTATTCCGATCTTCTGACCCAAAAGAAAGCAGCCTACCCGGACTATCGCAAGGCACGAGAAGAAATGCAGGAGTTGGTAAAGGCACAGAAAAACATTGAATTGTTCTTCGCAGAAGAAAAAGACGCACAGGAAAAGCAGCAGACCCGATAAACGAAAGTCGCCGAGGATTCTAACCCTTTCATGGGGCGGAATCCTCGGCGACTTTTTTAGTTTATGTAGCAGCGATCCTGCGTTACGAGCCAGTCTTCACACAGCCGTTGGGCTTCATCTGTTGAGCGGCACACACAATTGAACAGCTTGCCGTGCAGGGAGCAGTAGGTGTAACGGATTTTGGGCACACCGTTCTCATCCCGAAACTTTGTGTAGCGTTCCTCACCGGGCATCAGATAAAGCTGCTCCATTTCTGCATCGTCCTTTCCGTTTTCATGTGTCAGGCACACAACGCACCTATTCTATCATGAACTTAGGAATTATGCCATTGACGCTTGCACCAAAAAGTGCCCCGGATTTTCGGAGAGAGTGTGCATTGACACATTCAATAGCGTTCGGAAGGAACGCGTAGCCTGCACCGGAACGGTGCAGATCAGAAAGGGTTTGGGATTTCCCAACGCAAAATTTGCATTTGCACTGCTTGCTACAATGGTGTTGGTTCTGAGAAGTTCACAGCCAGTGAGCTATACAGATGCCCAAACCTAAGCTACAATGAAGATGTGCTGAGAGAACGAAGCATTGCTTGAGCTGAACGCTCGTACGCGCAAACTGTTCTCCGCCATCTCCATTGCAGCGTTCGATTGACGCAGGTTGAGTTATCGGCAGATAAAAATGTTGCCGTACATTCGTGTCACAAAGCAAGCTGAATCGGTAATGGGCATAGGCGGAACCGGCATTAATATCCTCGACCGCGTGGGCGGCGGCGATGCCTTCGCCAGCGGCCTCATCTACGCCATGCTGCACGACTACAAGGCCATGGATATGATCAACTTTGCCGTGGCCAGCAGCGCCATCAAGCACACCATCCACGGCGATGCCAACATCACCGACGAAGTAAGCTCCATCCGCAACCTGATGAACATGAACTACGACATCAAGCGTTGAGTTTCGCCTTAGCGCTTCCGTCTGCCGGGAACCGACCGCTGCACGTTGGTTTCCGGCTTTTTTTATACCGTCAGCGTCACAAATTGACACCAATTTATCATTCTTCACGAAGTATGTGCTAAAATCTCTTGACAGCACCTCACAAAATATGTTATCTTTTGTAAACATCCTTGAAAAGATATGACCTTTTCTGGGGACCGAACACAAACCGATTTTTCTCTGGAGGAAAGACCCATGAAACAGGAGATCATCCGCAAACTGAGCGCTGCCGTGGCCATGAGCCTCGTTGTTGGCGTCTCTCTGGCCGCCTGCGGCGGCAGCAGCAGCTCCACCGCTGCCGGTGTGACTAAGACCGGCTCTGCCGACGGCTTTGGCGGTGCTGTCACCGCCACCCTGACCGTGGATGCCAACGGCACTGTTACCGACTGCAAGCTGGAAGGTGCACAGGAGACCGAGAACATCGGCGGCGCTGCACTGGAAGAGCTGTCCAAGCAGGTCGTGGCCGCCAACGGTCCCGCCATCGACGGCGTTGCCGGTGCCACGGTGACCACCAAGGCCGTCCGGAAGGCCGTTGCCGCCGCACTGGGTGTGGAGCTGGCCGAAGAGGCTCCCGCCGACTCTGCTGCCGCAGCCCCCGCTGAGCCCGCCGCCATCGTCCCGGTGGAAGGCGGCATCCAAATCGGTCAGGCCTATGCTGCCGCCCACGGCACCAAGTGCTTCACCGAAGCGGTGGCTGTGGTGAAGGATGACGTCATCCTCGCCGCCTACCTCGACGATTTCCAGTTCACCAGCGCCGATGCAGGCGTGACCGCTGTGCCCAACTCCGACTCCGACTTTGCCGCAGGCTACGCCGAGGGCAAGGTGCTGATGTCCAAGCGGGCCAACGCCGATTATTACAGCAAGATGATGGTCGAAAAGGGCGGCTCCACGGTCGCTCTGGATGCAAACTTCGATGCCATCCAGAACTTTGCCGTCGGCAAGACCATCTCCGAGCTGGAGGATGTAGCCGCCAAGGGTGCCGAGGCTGTGGACGCCGTTTCCGGCGCAACGCTGGTGGATACCGCCGGTTATCTCTCTGCCATCGTGGATGCCGCCAAAAACGCCCAGACCACGCAGGCCGTGGAGTTCAACGGCAGCTCCGAGGACCTGAAGCTGAATGTGGTCTATGGGGCCGCCCACGGTACCAAGTGCTTCACCTCCGGCGCTGTCGCCACCGCCGGGGACACCATCGTGCTGAGCTACATTGACGAGTTCCAGTTTGCCGGTTCGGACGCCGGGGTCGTCGGTGTGCCCAACTCCGATTCTGACTTCGGCGCAGGCTACGCCGAGGGCAAGGTGCTGATGTCCAAGCGGGTCAACGCCGATTACTACAGCAAGATGATGGCCGAAAAGGCTGGTTCCACCGTTTCGCTGGATGCCAACTACGACGCCATCCAGAACCACGTGAACGGCATGAGCATTGCCGACGCCGAGGCTCTGAGCAAAGATGAAAAGGCTGTGGACGCCGTTTCCGGTGCCACGCTGGTGGATACTGCCGGCTACGTTGGTGTGCTGGTGGATGCCGCAAAGTAAGGCAAGAAAAATAACGTTCCTCTGCTCCTGCATGAGCCGGGCAAACACGCCGAACAGCTTCGCCATCCGGGACAGAAGCATAAACAGCTGTGAGAAAAGAGACAGTGCCGATGCAGTTGTAGTAAGAAACGCCATTGTGCCTCGGAAAGGATTCAAAGTGCCACTAAATTTTCCCGTGCAGGCATCTGTCCCGCCGCTCTCTGGCGTATTCCAGCAGTGCATTGCACGCCGGACAAAGCGCCTCGCCCCTTGTCCAATGCACGCCACAACAATACCGGCGCACCATGAGGGTAACGGTTTCGATCTCCTTTTCCTTGTTCAAGTTCTGAAGTCCTTTCTGTTTTATACATAGTTATTCAATTCTAACCATCTGGTGGAAGAAAAGGCAGACCACCTGTATGTAGTCTGCCTTTTGCCTGATGCGAAAGCCCGCAGACACGCGGGGCTTACAGCACCAGCGAGGGCGCGAGGGGCGGTAGACCCGTGCCTTCAGCTCGCTGTTTAGCATATACAGCCCCTTGCTGTCACCGCCGAACAGATCCATCTTGGTAATGAGGTCAGCGGCGTTCTTCTCCTCCTCACCCTGTTCCTTGATGAACCAGTCCAGCATCTGCATGGTGCGGAAGTCCCTTACCTCGTATGCGGCGGCGTAGATGGCATTGATGCTGGCGGTGATCAGCATCTCGTGTTCCAGGGCTCTTTTCAGCGGGGCCATGTGGTCGCCTCGTTCCCACTCCGGCTTTGCGATAGCCTCAAAGGTGACGCCCTCGCCGTTATTCTGCAAATACTGACAAAACAGCATGGCGTGATCCCGTTCCTCCTGCGCCTGTACCCGGTACCAGTTCTCAAAGCCGTCCAGTCCGACGGCGGCGTAGTAGTTGGCAAAGTCCAGATACAGATAGGCGGAGTAGAACTCCTTATTGATCTGCTCGTTGAGCAGCTTAGATACGTTAGCGTTCATGATACTTCTCCTCCATAAGATTGTCTTTTCCTGCTCCCGGCAGGCGGGGCAGATATACCGTACCCAGAGCGATGCTGGGATGCTCCCTTTTCATCTCCAGGAACACCTGCTCCGCCTTGGGATGCTGTTGCAGCTCCGTTACGGCGGCCAATATCTCCTCTGCGTATTTTGGCATACCGCCAACCCTCCAAATGCAAGAATGAGTCTTATTATTTTGCTTTTATTATACCTATATTTTTTTCTCTGTCAACAAGCACAAAGGGCTTGTGCTCCAAAAGCTGCCTCGAAGCCGATTTTCTCAAATTATGTGACGCCGTCACAGTAAAACCGCTTGTCACGCGGTAATACTACGCATAAAAGCACAGCCGCAGAGTACATCTGTGGCTGTGTTTTGTGTTCAGTTGCTCACTGTTGTGTGGACTGGATATGGAGAGACAACATATCTCCCGATCTTACATGGGTTATCTTATCTACCATCAGTCTGGCAGTTTGCCTTGCAGATATGTCGGCATCCCCACTGCGGTCGTATCCGGCCTGACCTTAAACATGGCTTTTTCAATCTACCTCCCTTATCGGTTTTCCGCGATATATTTCTCCGCCATGTGGACTGCCACCGCGCCGTCCGCCACGGCGGTGACCACCTGACGGAGAGGCTTTGTCCGCACATCGCCCACGGCGTAAACGCCGGGAACGCTGGTCTCCGTGGTCTCTCCGGCCACGATATAGCCGCCGCCGTCCAGCGCCAGTTGACCCACCGCCAGCGCCGTGGCGGGCTGTCGGCCCACGCTGACAAATACGCCGTCGCAGTCCACCACGCTTTCCTCACCGGTGACGGTGTCCCGCAGGCGGACGCCGGTCAGCCTGTCCCCGGAAAGCAGTGCGGAAACGGTGCTGTTCCAGCGGAATTCCACGTTTTCGGCCTGTGCCAGCGGCTCGTGATAGATCTTGGTGGCCCGCAGGGTGTCTCTGCGGTGGACGAGGATCACCTTTTTCGCCACGCGGCTGAGAAGGAGGGCATCCGCCGCGGCGGAATTGCCGCCGCCCACCACGACCACCGTTTTGCCCTTGTAAAACATCCCGTCGCAGGCGGCGCAGTAGGCCACGCCCCGGCCCACCAGCTCCGCGACTCTCCGGCCACGCCCAGCGTTCTGGGGTCTGCGCCGGTGGCCAGCACCACGGTTTTCCCCCGGAAGATCCCCTCGCTGGTCTCCACGAGCTTGGGAACCGCCGTCAGATCCATGCGGAGAACTTCCGCGTATTCGCTGCGTGCCCCAAAACGCTCCGCCTGCTTTTGCATCTTCTCCGCCAGAGAGAAGCCGTCGATCCCGTTCTCGAAGCCGGGTAGTTGTCGATCTGCTCGGTCAGGGCCATCTGCCCGCCGGCAGACAGCTTTTCCAGCACGACGGTGTCCAGCCCCGCCCGTGCCGCGTACAGGGCGGCGGTGTAGCCGCCCGGGCCGCCGCCCACCACGAGCATATCATAAACATGATTGTTGTTCATATCTGAACCCTCCGTTATTTCGCCAAGGCTTCCTGAATGAAACGGTCGATCTCTGCCTTTGAGCCGGGCGCGGTAATGGAATCCACGGCCTTTCCGTTCCGGAACAGCACCAGAGTTGGGATGACCTCGATCCCCTCGGCCCCCGCCAGCCGCGGCTCCTCGTCAATATTGATCTTGCCGACAGAAAGGCTGTCCGCGTATTCTTCTCCAATTTTCTCATACGCAGGGCCGATCCTCCGGCAATAGCCGCACCAGGGTGCCCAGAAATCCACCAAAACAGGCTTTTCCTCCCGGATCAACTGCTTAAACTGCTCCTGATTCATATTCATAGCTGCCATATCTGCCAGCTCCTTTCCTTTGTTTGGGTATTCTCAAGACTCCGGTCTCGCCCCACACCACATCGTGACCTCAACCTGAGATGACGGTACTCTGCCCTTGGGACATAAAGCAGATGAGTAAGACAATCATCTGTACGAGAATAGCTGGAATAGCTGCGGTTTGTTGCAGCTTATTCCGCGCAGAGCTCCGCCACCAGAGCGTCCATCTGCACTTCGCTGGTTTGGTTCAATGCACTACGCAGAGACACTACCGTTTCGTAAAGGTGGATATCCTTCATTTCCTCCAATTTGGTGCGCATCAGCCGCGCGGCAGCAGGTGCCCAAGAGCCGTTTTCAATAAGGCCAACCCGGCGGTTTCGGAATCCCTTTGTCTGTAAATGTTCCAAAAACTCCTTCATGGGCGGAAACAGTCCTCCGTCATAGGTGGAGCTGGCTAAAACCAACTTCCCGCAGTAGAACGCACTGGCAACAGCGTAGGAAAGATCTGTCACAGTGAGATCACATATGTTGACCTGCACGCCTTTTTTCTCTAATTTACCCTTGAGGGGCTTTGCCGCATGGGCAGTATTTCCATGGATGGATGCGTGAGCGATCAGGATGCCCTCCGGTTCTTCCGGTTTCCATTGTGACCAGAGATCATAGAGCCGCAGATACTCCCCCAAGTCTTCTGTGAGCATGGGGCCATGGAGCGGGCAGATCGTTTTGATCTCCAGCGCGGAGATTTTTTTCAGCAGAGCCTGCACCTGTGCGCCATATTTCCCGATAATATTGTAATAATACCGTCGGGCCTGCGGCACCCAGGGGGCACGGGCAGTCCGTTCCAGTGAGCCAAAGCGTCCGAAGGCATCTGCCGAGAACAGGATTTTTTCCGTTTCCTCATACGCCGTCATCACCTCCGGCCAGTGTACCATCGGCGCCAGCAGGAAGCGCAGCCGGGCAAACCCAAGGAAAGCGTATCTCTTTCGCCAACCTCCAGCATACGGTCTTCCGACAATGCACCTGTGCCGAAGAACTGCTTGATCAGGGTAAATGTTTTCGCGTTTCCCACGATCTTCATCTCCGGGTACTCTTGCGCCAGCCGCATGAGGCTGCCGGAATGATCCGGCTCCATGTGTGTGACCACAAGATAGTCGGGGCTGCGCCCCTCCAACACCCGCGCCACATTGGAAAGCCATTCTTCCGCTGCCCGTGCGTCCACGCTGTCCATCACGGCAATCTTCTCATCCAGAATGACATAGGAGTTGTAGCTCACTCCCATAGGCTGGACGGAGTACTGGTTTTCAAAGAGTGCCAATGTGTTATCATCCACCCCTACATAGCGGATGGCATCTGTTACCGTTCGGATAGCCATATAAAAAATACCTCCTATTTTCCTTACTCAGACTCTGACTGATAGGTTCTTCTTTTCTAATGGAACATACGCTCAACCGCGGATCGACGGTCGCGCATTTTACCGTTGCCTTGCTTCCCCCAGAGTCGTTACATGTGGTACACCGCAGCGGAGCGAAGTCCTTCCGGCAGGCCGTCGGGCGCAGCAGGTGAAAGTTCCCAGCGTACCTGCCCCGCCCACTGGGAGGCGACGGCGGAGAAGTGGAGCATGACAATACCGAGATCCAATGCGGCATCCAAATTATCGGTGTAGGCATCCTCCTGCTGCACCAAATAGATGCTGTGATCCTGCACAAGGAAGCCATAGGGCTGACGGTTGAGATAGCTGGGGGAGAGCGAAGCGGCGTAGAAGGACTGCCAGAGCATATCGTCGTAGAAGTCCATCATCTCGTCAAGCCCAGACTTGTTGCTCCAGCTCCCCATGTGAACCAAATCATGCACGCCCTTTTTGGGCGCGTAGTACTGCTGCTCGGCCCGCACATCGATTTGAGACATACTTAGGATATTCAGCCGCAGCTTTTTTGCGGTCTTTTCCCCGTAGCCAAAGGCAACGATTGCCGCCACCTCTAACGGGGTGGTGAGAGACAGTGCCTTTTTGATTTTGTCGCTGTCGGTGAAGGTCATCCAGCAGGTGTCAATGTCCAACTCAGTCAGCTTGAGGACGAGATCTTCCATCATGTAGCCGGCGTTGATGGCCGCATAGGAATGCGGGGCAGACATAAGGAGCAGGTAGTGCGGTGCTCCGATGAGAAATTGCTTATAGCCCGCTGAGCTCTCCAGTGCCGGCTGTGCATCCTTGTCCAAGACGATCAACTCCGTTGCAATCTCCGGGACAAGACGGGGGCAGGTCTTTTCATAGTAGGATCGGAGCTGGCCGATAGCCTCGCTCGGAACTTCCTTTTCGCGGAATGCGTGAACGGATCTGCGATTTTGAATCATAGCGCTGTAATTCATAGTAGTATCTCCTATTCTGATGTCTTTGGTTTTCTTATAAATCGTCTATCAGTGCGGTGCTCTTGGCGTAGGCGGTACTGCGTGCCTCAAAGAAATCGGTCTTGACCATGTTGGCGTCGGCGTACTGGCTGACCCATTCCATGCTCTCCGGTTCGCTCTCAAAGCCCGGATACAATGCCGGATAGCCAAGGCTCGTCCAGCGAAGATTGCCGAGATAGCGGATGTAATCGCTGATCATCTGCCGGTTCAGCCCCGGGATGTCATCGCCGATCACATAATGCCCCCATGCGATCTCCTGCTCCACGCCCTCACGCATCATCTCGCGCAGCGCTTGTACGCTCTCGGCGGTGAACAACTCCGGCTGCTCCTTTTGCAGTTCCGTGATGATATTGCGGAACAGCCACAAGTGCGTGTTCTCATCGCGGTTTATGTAGCGGATCTCCTGCGCCGAACCGGACATCTTCCCATTTCGGGAGAGATTGTAGAAGAACATAAAGCCGCTGTAAAAATAGATGCCCTCCAAAATATAGTTCGCCATCATCACGCGCAGCAGCGTGGGAGCGTCCTTCCGCTCCTGAAACTCGTTGTAGCAGTCCCCAATGAAGGTGTTGCGGCGCAGCAGATGCTCGTCCGTTTTCCATTGGTAGAGGATGTCATTGCGCTCCACAGGAGAGCAGATGGTGTCGAGCATATAGCTGTAGCTCTGTGAGTGGACACACTCCTGAAACGCCTGAATGGACAGGCAGAGATTGACCTCGTTGGCGGTAATGTAGGCGCCGATATTAGGCAGGTTCGCTGTCTGAATGGAATCCAAAAAGACAAGAAAACTCAGAATTTTATCGTAGGCGCTGCGCTCGGCTGACAGCAGGCGGGGATAGTCCTTCACATCCTGCGAGAGATTGATCTCCTCAGGGATCCAAAAGTTGTTCATGGCCTGCCGGTACCAGTCGCTGACCCAAGCGTACTTCATATTGTTGAAGTCGTTGAGGTTGGTGGTATGCCGCCGATCATGCGCCGCAGGCGCACATCAAGGTCGCCCTCCGGGTTAAAGAGGGGCTTTTTCTTCAGTTCCGTCATGCTATCCTCCTTATGACGAGCAGCTTTCGCAGTCCTCGACCTCAAGGGCCTTGCTGCGGACATAGTAAATGGTCTTGACGCCGGCCCTCCACGCCTCCAAATACAGTCTGAGCACCTGACGCATGGAATAGTCGTTGGTGATATAGAGATTCATGCTCTGCGCCTGGTCAATATGTCTCTGGCGAAGGCCCGCGGCGCGCACCGACCAGCTTTGGTCGATCAGATGCGCCGCCTTATAGTACCACCATGTATCCATAGAAAGCTCCGGGGCAACGCGGGGCAGCATGCTGCCCTTTTTCTCCTCTAAGAAGAATTTCTTCATAATTGGATCGATGCCCGCCGACGTGCCGGAGAGGATAGATGTGCTGGAGGTCGGTGCGACCGCCAGCAGATAGGCGTTGCGCATTCCCTGCACCGCCACCGTTTCCGCAAGCGCCCGCCACTTTTCGGAGGTATAACCCCGCTTTTCAAAATACGCGCCCGTCTGCCAGTCGCTGCCCTCAAAGAGCGCGTAGCGGCCCTTTTCCCGTGCCAGTGCTGTGTCCGCCTTGACGGCGGCGTAGTTGATGAGCTCGAACACTGCGTCGGTGAAGGCAAGGTGCTCATCGCTCTCCCAGCGGATGCCGCGCTTTGCCAGCATGTGGTGGTAGCCGCTGACGCCCAGGCCGATGCTGCGGTACTTCTGATTGGTAAGCCGCGCGTATTCCAACGGGTAGAAGTTGAGGTCGATCACATTATCCAGTGCGCGGATGGCCGTTTCCACCGTGCGTTCCATATAGGCCTCGTCCTCCACCGGCAGATTACCGAGAGACAGACTCGCCAGATTGCAGACCACAAACTCACCTGGGCGTGTGGCCGTCACCACTATTGTGTCGCCGTTCTCCGTGTGCACCTCAGTGCTGATGTGCTCGATGGGTGCCATGTTCTGCGCGATCTCCGTACAGAGATTGGAGCAATAGATCATTCCCGTGTGGCCGTTTGGGTTCATATGATTTACACTGTCGCGATTGAAAGCGAAGGGTGTGCCGGTCTCCACTGCCGAGCGAAGCACCAGCCGCACGATGTCCTTGACGGTGACGCTGCGCTTTTCGATGCGCGGGTCATTGACGCAGTCCAGATACCGCTTCTCCCATTCTGTACCCCAGTAATCCTCCAGTGCGTAGCCCTTGACCGTGAGGATCTCATGCGGACACATGAGATGCCACGGCGCGTCTATGTTCTCCTCCGCCAGTCGCCAGAAGAGATCCGGATAGCACACGGCGGGAAACACATCATGCGCCTTCATGCGGTCGTCGCCGTTGTTGGTGCGCAGTTGAAGGAATTCCGGCAGATCCCGGTGCCATGCGTCTAAGTAAACCGCCACAGCGCCCTGCCGCATCCCCAACTGATCCACCGCGACGGCGGTGTCGTTGACCAGCCGGATCCAGCGGATAACACCGCCCGCCGCCCCTTGAAAGCCGCGGATGGTGCTGCCTGCAGCGCGCACCTTACCGAAGTACATCCCCATTCCGCCGCCGAATTTAGAGACCTTTGCGAAGTTGTCCAGCGAGCGGTAGATGCCGTCCAGACTGTCCGGCACAGTGTCCACAAAGCAGCTTGAAAGCTGATGGTAGGGCTTTCGTGCGTTGGACATGGTAGGTGTCGCCATCGTGACCTCCATACGGCTGAGCATATCGTAAAAGCGTTTTACCCACCCCATGCGGTCAGAGCCTTCGTTCATAGCAAGATGCAGCGCGATACCCAAAAACATCTCCTGCGGTGTTTCCAGCGGCACGCGGCTGCGTGACTGGATCACATAGCGTTTGAGCAGCAGGTCAAGGCCGGAGTAGGTGAATAGCTCGTCCCGTTCCGGGCAGAGAAAGTCCTCCGCCATGGCGATCTCCTCGTGGGTATAGTGGGCAAGAATATAGTCACCGTAGAGTCCCTTATCCGTCAGATAGCGAAGCCTGCCATAGAGGTCGCCGATGCCGCGCCCCTCCCATTCCTGTGCGTTGCGACAGCGAAAGGAGTGGTTCAGAAGCCGCGCCGCGATGAACTCCCACTTGGGTGCCTCTGCCGTAGTCAGCTCTACCGCTGCCTTGGTCAGTGCCTCAGCCCGCTCATCCTCCGTCATGCCCGGGCGACAGAAGCTCTCAAACTTCATTTGAAGCGCCGCGAGGGAGTAGACTTCCTCGGTAAAATCCATCTGGATACGGCGCAGCACCTCGTCAAGCGAGTTATCCCCCACCGTCTGCGCGATGGTATGCCGGACGCGGCGCAGCGCAGACCGCTTTTCGCGATAGAGGATGTACGCCTTGGCCACCTCATAGTGTCCGCGCTCCATGAGCGTCCGCTCCACCTCGTCCTGCACACGTTCCACGGTGAGCGGCACTGTGACGGAGAGATTGTCGAGAACGGTGGCGAGGATCTCATCCAGCTCTCTGCTCCCGATCTCCTTGCCCTGTCCGTCAAACGCTTTTTCATGGCGTTGAAAATTTTCTCCTGTTGAAAGGGAACAGACTTCCCGTTTCGTTTTCTGATCTCCATTTCGATCCTCTCATCTTCTCCGGTCACTTCTCATGTCCTTTTGGGCAAAGAGCGGGCAAGCGCAGTATCACGCTTGCCCGCTCTGTTTTTGAAAGCCGGTTTTTCTGCAGCCGACGCGGCGGGGCTGTTTGTTGTCTGTTGTCTTGGTTTTGGCTTCCCTGCCAATCACTTCATAGATTCCAGAATGGCGTCCGCCAGTGCTTCCAGCTCAGTGCGCTTGTCCGTGCCCATGGACGAGGCGAGGCTGAGCCGCTCGTTGAGCACCGTCATGTTCTTAAGCTCATCGTTGACGAATTTCTGCATGAGGTCGCCGGACTTCACCGCCCATGAGCCGTTTTCAATGATGGCAAAGGTGCGGTTTTGCAGATTCAGTGCCTTCATATCCATGAGGAAGTCATGCATGGCGGGGTAGATGCCGAGGTTGTAGGTCACCGAGGCCAGGACGATGTGGCTGTACTTAAACGCCTCGGAGATCAGCTGGGAGACATGGGTGGAGGACACATCGTACATCGCCACCTTGCTCATGCCCTTGTCGCAGAGCGATGCCGCCAGCGCCTGCGCCGCGTTCTCCGTGTTGCCGTACATGGAGGCGTAGACGATGAGCACGCCCTGAGTCTCAGGGGCATAGCGGCTCCATGTGTCGTACTTTTCGATGAACCAGCCCAGATCCTTGCGCCACACGGGGCCGTGGAGCGGGCAGATGTACTTGATCTGATCCAAAACGCCGCCGGCCTTTTTCAGCAGGAGCTGGATGTGGGGGCCGTACTTGCCCACGATGTTGGTGAGGTAGCGGCGGGCGTCGTCCAGCCAGTCCCGCTCGAAGTCCACCTCGTCGGCAAACAGCTTGCCGTCCAGCGCGCCGAAGGTGCCGAAGGCGTCGGCGGAAAAGAGGACGCCGTCGGTGACGTCGAGGGTCACCATGGCCTCCGGCCAGTGGACCATAGGCGCGCCCACAAAGGTGACGGTGTGCTTGCCGAAGGAGAAGGTGTCGCCCTCCTTCACCTCGATGCACTCATGTCCGTCCACATGGAAGCCGAACTGCCGCATGAGCATGAAGGCCTTCTCGTTGGAGATCAGCTTCACCTTGGGATGGCGCAGCAGGATCTCCTCAATGCAGGCGGCGTGATCCGGCTCCAGATGGTTGACCAGCAGGTAGTCCAGCTCGCGGCCATCCAGCACATACGCCAGATTTTCCAAAAGCTGGCGGCAGGCAGACCAGTCCACCGTGTCAAAGAGCACCGTCTTTTCGTCCAGCAGGCAGTAGGAGTTGTAGCTTACGCCCCGGGGAATGGGGAAGCAGTTTTCAAACAGGGCCAGGCGATGGTCGTTGGCGCCCACCCAGTAGAGGTCGTTCGTTACTTTACGCACGCAATACATCTTATCTTACCTCCTTCACGGCTCAAGCCTTTACAAATTGATCCTTCGTCTCCGCGCACTCCGGACACACCCACTCGGCGGGAAGCTGCTCAAAGAGCGTACCCGGCGCGATCTCGCCGTCCTCGTCGCCCAACTCCGGCACATACTCGTAGCCGCAGCCGCTGCAGACGTAGCGGTCGCCGATGGGGGCGGGCTTGGGCGGCGTGGGCCGCTTCATCTTTACCATGGGCGGCGCGGGCAGCTTTTCGCCGCTATCCAGCGCAGCGGTGAGCAGGGGCAGGATCTCCTCCACATCGCCCACGATGCCGTAGTCGCAGTTCTTGAAGATAGGCGCGTTACCGTTCTTATTGATGGCCACGATGGTGGAGGCGTCCTTGATGCCCTTAAGGTGCTGGGACGCGCCGGAGATGCCACAGGCGATGTACAGATTGCCGGTGAACTTCTGCCCGGACATACCCACATAGCGGTTCAGCGGCAGATACTTGAGGGTCTCCGCCACAGGACGGGAGGAACCGATGGCCGCGCCGGCGGCCTTGGCCAGCGCCTCTACCAGCTTCATGTTCTCTTTTCGCCGATGCCCTTACCGGCGGAGACCACACGCTCCGCCTTGGGGATGGGCGTATCCATGGGGATACCCACGGAGAAGTCGTGGCCGTCCTTTTTCAGCGCCGCCACAAGGTCGGCCACCTGCTGGGCAGCATCCCCCTCCCGGAAGATGGTCTTTTTGCGAATGCCGGTGATGGGCGCGGGTTTCTTGGCCGCCGAACGGCTCTCGCCGCCGGAGCTCTTGCCCAGCCTGCCCACCAGATGAGAGGCGATGACCACCCGCTGGATCTCGTTAGTGCCCTCGTAGAGGGTGGTGATCTTGGCGTCGCGGTAGGCCCGTTCCACCTCCATGCCCTTGAGGTAGCCGCTGCCGCCGTAGATCTGCAAGGCATCATTGGTGACCTCCAGCGCGATGTCCGAGGCGTACATCTTCGCCATGGCGGACTCCATGCCGTAAGGCGCGTGCTGCTCCTTCAGCTCCGCCGCGGAGTAGATGAGGAACCGGGCGCAGCGCAGCTTGGTGGCCATATCTGCCAGCTTGAAGGCGATGCTCTGCTGGGCCGCGATGGGCTTTCCGAACTGAATACGCTCCTTGGAATAGCTCAGCGCGTGCTCAAACGCGCCCTGGGCGATGCCCAGCGCCTGCGCGGCGATGCCAATGCGTCCGCCGTCCAGCGTGGACATGGCAATCTTGAAGCCCTCGCCCTCCTTGCCCAACAGGTTTTCCTTGGGGACCTTCACGTCGTTGAAGATCAGCTCCGCCGTGGAGGAGGAGCGAATACCCATCTTGTCATAGTGGTCGCCGAACTCAAAGCCCTTCCAGCCCTTCTCCACGATGAAAGCGGAGATACCCCGGGTGCCGATGTCCGGCGTGGTGACGGCGAAAACCACATAGGTGTCCGCCTTAGGAGCGTTGGTAATGAATATCTTGCCGCCGTTGAGGAGGTAGTAGTCCCCCTTATCCAGCGCCGTGGTCTCCGTGCCGCCGGCGTCGGATCCGGCGTTGGGCTCCGTGAGGCCGAAGGCGCCGATCTTCTCGCCCTTGGCCAGCGGAACCAGATATTTCTTCTTCTGCTCCTCGGTGCCGTAGGCGAAAATAGGCCATGAGCCGAGGGAGACGTGGGCGGAGAGGATGACGCCCGCGCCGCCGTCCACACGAGCCAGCTCCTCCACCGCGATGGCGTAGCTCAGGGCGTCCAGACCGGCACCGCCGTACTCCTTGGGGTAGGGAATGCCCATCCAGCCCAGCTTACCCAGCTTCTTGACAGCCTCCTCGGGAAACTCATTGTTCTGATCCATTAAAAATGCGAGGGGCCTGATCTCCTCCTCCGCAAAGCTCCGGATCTTCGCGCGCAGCTCTTCGTGCGCCGACGTGGTTTGAAACAGCATACGGGTACCTCCTCTTAAAATTTTACAGCTCGCTTGTATCTTGGGGATCGGATTCGCCGGTCAGCAGCCTGCGCAGGCTCACGGCGCGGAACGCCTCGTCCTGCTTTTTTTTGCTGCAAGGCCGCCAGCTGATAGTGGATGGTGCATCGCCCGTGCTCGCCCTGCCAGCGGCACTCATATCCCGGCTCCATGCAGGCACGCAGGACGCCCCGTCTCCCCCATGACCACCATGAGATCGTAGAGGGAGGTCGCGTCCAGATCGCAGGACAGCTCGCAGCCGCCGAGAGCGCCGCGGCTTACCTGCACCAAATTGCCGGCGGAGAGCTTGCGCAGGATCTGGTAGGCAAACTGATTGGGGATCAGTTCCGTTTCCGACATCTCGGCCACCGAATGCTTCTCCCCGTCCAGCAGCACCCGCAAAATGCGCAGCGCGTAGTCCGTCTCTTTGGTGATGATCATGCTCCACATCCTCTTTTCGCTTGCTTGTTAATACTATCATATCAATCTTGATAAATTTTGTCAAGATTATTTCAAAAAAAAAAAAATATCGCTTTCCATTCACAGACCGCCCCGAAAAAGCTGTGCCATGGGTCAGAAAAGACTATTGAAAACCAGAAAGCGGAGAAATTGGTTTTCCATTCAGCGAAAAGCCATGTTCGTGCTTTTCATTTTATTCATGCCGATCATTCTTGGGAGACAGTAGAAAAATTTCCATTGTTATTGACATGATGTGCGTTACAGAGTAAAGTATTCATCAAGACTGATTCGATAAAGAATATCATGGTCGTTCCGTGATCGAGGTCGTTATGATAAAAGGAAATGTAAAAATAGATCGCAAAAATCTCATCAGCATCCTGCAAAGCTGCCTTGCGCTGATTTTGGTGATCCTTGTCGCCTGATGATGGTCGAGATCGGCAACCTGAAGGGCACGGCCCGCGTCATCAATTATGCCGGGCTGGTGCGCGGAGCCACGCAGCGGGCGGTAAAGCTGGAGATCACAGGCACCCGAAACGATGAGTTGATCGCGTATTTAGACGATATTTTAAGCGATCTGACATCCGGGGATGGGCACTACGAATTGGTAAAGCTCAAGGACGCGGCCTATCAGGAAAGGCTGGACATCCAGCGTGCCTACTGGGAGCGGCTCAAGGCGGAGGTCGCGGCGGCCAGACAGCGTGGATATGAGAACACCCAAATCGTTGCCATGAGCGAGACCTATTTTGAAATGGCGGACGAAACGGTGTCTGCCGCGGAACACTATTCAGAAAAGATCGCCATGAAGATCCGCACTATTGAGATCCTCTCGGCACTGGATATGCTGTGTCTGGTGATCCTGGTCATGCTCCAGACCGCCATGGCACTGGAAATGGCCCGGAAAAACCAACTGCTGGAGCAGAAGGCATACATCGACATCCATACCGGCCTGCCCAACAAAGGCTCCTGCGAGGAGCTTCTCAACAACAGGGAAATTCTCCGGGAGCCTACGGCCTGCGTCATATTTGACCTGAACAATCTGAAAACCGCCAACGATATGATGGGTCATTCGGCGGGTGACCAACTGATCCTGAGCTTTGCCCGGCTTTTACGCCGGGTGATCCCGGAAAAGCATTTCGTGGGCAGATACGGCGGCGACGAATTTATGGCGATCATTTACCATACGGACCGGCAGGAGGTGGAGGGCATACTGGATAGCCTGCGCAGGGAAGCCGACGCCGCAAACCGTAACGGCAATCAGCTTCCTCTCAGCACTGGCAAGGCAGACCGCATCGACCCGGTGTTCCGCACCTTACAGGTGGGCGAAACCGTAGTCCCCTTTGAAGATCTGGTGGAAGTCAGCGGGGAGGGTATCATGGAGATCGACCAATATCTCGGCATCTCCGAGGAATAAAAAACGCTGGGAGAAATCTCCCAGCGCAAGCAGCCCTAATCACGGTACCGATATGTACCAAGCCAAAGCGGACCCAGCACCCACAACCAAGGCAGTGAAAGCGTTCTCGTCACTTTTAATACCGTAAGCACCAGCGTTAAAGCAAACAAGAGGGTCATTGCAATTATTTCGGAACGGTCAGGTTTCTTATCCATACGCAGATCACCTCGAAAATCCGGTCACATCTGCGAAATAGTATAAAAGTCAGTATGCTTCATCCGGTTCGGTAGGTGCTGCGGTAATATCGCGGTAGAAAGTGGCCCATGCAGCTTCCTCATAGGGGCGTACAAAAAAGAAGCCAATGCTCAATGGAATTGTCAGCAGAAGAACAAGAGAAATCGCCATAGCCTCTGAACCGGTGAAATATTTGAGAACCAGAAAACCCCCGGCATACAGTGGCAACGAACAGAGCAACTCCCAGCCAATGAAGCTGAAATCCAGACAGAACAGCCGCCATTTGTTGCCATTCATGATCCGCCGGGATTCTGTGATCGCTTCATTTGCGGTCAGCGAAGGATGTTCGGACATGATGTAAGGTGTCATCGCATAGCTGTATGTTTTCACGATTCCCGGAATCACCAACAGCAGCGACCAGAGGGCGATGTACAGACCCTGCAGGAATTTCATGCAGAAGCCATCCCACAGACGGTCTTTCTGAGAGAACAAGTCCGAGATGGCAGCATCATTTCCATCTACAAGGTTCAGATTAAAATGAGCATATCCCAGTTGAACTGCACCGCCCACGATCAGTTGGAGGATTGCCCACAGACCAATGCCGACAAGCAAAACAGCAAGCAGCCGACCGCCGTTTGGCTGGGCGAACAGGTTAAAATGAATGTCCTTTGCCTGATTGGAATTGGAAACGACACTGTTGGAACTGCTCACAATGGTAGCACCGAGCGCACTGGCGGCAATACCTGTCAGAACAGCAGTTTTCCATTTTCCGCGCAGAGCATCGCGAGCGAGCATACGATAGTCGGCAGATATTTTCATAGAAGCAACCTCCTGTCTGAAAATGGCAAGTATGTGTGAAAAGGAATATGATATGCCACTTTAATTTAGATACGTTTGAAACGCTGAAAAAATTGCAGCATGAATGAAAAAGAGGCTGTTGCACCGGCTTTTATCCGTGTGCAACAGCAGCCCCTTCCTTTACTTCAGCAGCTTGTCCAGTTCATCATATTGCATTACTGGAGCTTTGCAAGGATTTCTTCAGCCGTCATACCGCTGGCAAGCAGCTTCTTCAGCACATCTTCTGCTTCGCCCTTCTTTGCTTCTTCTGCTGCCTTTGCTTCGGCGGCAGCTTTTTTGTTTTCGGCTTTGGCAAGTTCCTTGGTGGCGGCTTTCAATTCTGCTTTCTTGGCTTTCAGCTGCGTTTTCAGATCATCGAGATTTGCAGTCAGCGCAGCAACCTCAGATTCGATTTTTTCCTTTTCGGCGGTCTTTTCTGCAACGACGGCTGCATAATCAACGTTGGCATTTACAATACGGGTCTTATTCTTGCTTCCCTTGGGTCTTGCCATAATAATTTCCTCCCATACAGTGAAATAATTTGATACTTACAAGTATATTCCAAATAGTCAGAATTGCAATAGGTAACCTGAGCTGTTTTCAACTGCTACTGTGCCACATCAGAAGGTAGGGCTTCATAATGGCAAGATACTTATCGCGTGCAGAACTTTCGTGCATATGCTTCTTGAGAATCCATTTAGTGAATACCGACACCCTCCATGATCTTTTCTATCCAATTTGTGGAAGAATCATTTTTCTCACTAAATGACCCCAAATAATGTGACGAACTCTCAACCTCTATTATTACACCATCCGGCATTCGGTATTTTTCTAAACTGAGATTCAAACCTTTAAGTGGGATTGTTCTAGCCAGTTGAGGGATAGAAACTGTATGGAGAATATCAATTTTTGATAAACCTCTATACGTTTCTGTCTTTTCGGCTTCACTTAGCAACCGTTCTGCATACTGATTTGAAATAACCTGTATGCGAAATTGTTCTTTTTCATCCTCGGTCATCTCAAGTGGAACGCCGTGCAATGTATCTACAATATAGGACGAAATTTTAGCGAAGTGCTCGTCAAAATCAGTGGTATTCAAATTTTCTTCCTGATTCACTTCACTCTGCATGTACGGTCACCTCACTTTCCTTTTTTTTAGGCATAAACCAATAAAATATAACACAAAATGCTAAAGCAAACACAACACCAAAAACATTTTGACTCACTCTAAGACTAACCGCTCCTTGTAGTCCATATGTCTCTGCAGCAATGGCTAAAGCACCAAATGTGTTAAATACTGCCTGCCAGCCATATTGTGCTGAAAATCCTACACCGATTCCACCAAGAATTCCTATATATGCATAGATTGACGAAGGAAGCAGAAAATATAATACTGTAAAACATATAACACCTACAATATTTCCGACAATCCTTTTACGGACTCTCTGTGCATATATCTTCCATAGACGGCAAAATCACGGACATGGCCGCAATACCAGCCCACATTGCACGTGGCATATTACAAAGTTCTGCAATGCAAAGGACAATCGGTACGCATAAAATCTGACATATCTGCCATTTTGTTCTGGAAGAAGTGATATCAAATTCTTGTATCAGATCTTTCAGATTTCTTTTTATAAGTTCTGTTTTTATGATTTCGATAAAATACGAAGCAGGTAAGTGCTGCACCTAACGCCATTTCGACTAATCGCATCTGATAGCTTTTTCCCGTAACATCATAACCATATAGCAGCAGATACCCAAGAACCAATGTAGATTGATTAAACATGGATGGATTATGGCATCCGAACAGAATCAACACAGCCAGTGCCGCAATATTTAACAGCATTCCCAATACCGGTGAAAACTGATTTGCTAAATGCGGACATACAGTCATAATTACAAAGAACAAAGCCAAAAGCATCGTAGATTGTCCGGTGTGGATCCCCAGATCCGCATTCCTAAACACCATGAGACATAATAAGACTACTACACCTACAATGCTGTTCTCATTTCCAAATAGGATGCTGAAAATACTAACAAAGAAAAAACAAAATGCCATTGTAGCAGCTATCTTCACCAGATATACCCACATATGATATAGTTTTTCTTTTAGTGTTTCACTCTTTTTCAACAGGTTTTTAGAACCTGCCTGATTTAACTGCAACTCCTGATAAAATGTCATATAAATACTCCCATCTTCTAATTTATCTTAAAACTAGATAATCTCATCTTTCTGCTTTGGCAGCTCTATAACAAATCTGCATCCACCATATTCACGGTTTTCTGCTTTGATTGTTCCTCCGGCACTATCTACAATCCGTTTTACAAGTGCAAGACCTAGGCCATTTCCTTCTGATTTATGAGATCCATCTACCTGATAGAACTTGTCAAATATTCTGGATTTTACATCATCCTCTATTCCTGGTCCTTCATCTTCCAGAATGAACTTAACAGAATCCTGTTCTTGTCTCATAAACATCGTAATTGTCCCCTTTGAAGGGCTGAACTTAATCGCATTATCCAAAAGATTTATCCAGATATGCATAAAAAGTCCTTCATTCGCAGTATATTTAACTTCCTCCAATTCTACCTGAAAACCAATTTCTTTTTTCTGTCCATTTTGTTTCCAATGAAAGAACTGCCTGGCGGATCTGTTCATCCAGACGATATTCTGTTTTTTTCATTGGTATATTCTGATTCTCTAACTTGGATAACAGCAAAATATTACCAACCAATCCGGAAAGTCTTTGGGTGTTAAATAAGATTTTTTCTACATATTCCTCTTGATCCGGAGACAGTTCTTCTCCCTGAAGCAGCATTGTATATCCTTCAATGGCATTAATCGGGGTCTTAAACTCATGAGAAACATTAGATACAAAATCCATCTGCAGCACCTCTGTTGCACGAAGTTCTTTTGTCATAACGTTAAAACTTTGATAAGATTCTCCAACTTCTGCTATACGGCTGTTCGTTTCCAAATGCTGTTCAAAATCTCCCCGAGAAACTTCCTTCATTGCTTTACTAAGTCTAGTAATTGGTTCCAGTAACTTTGCATTAATAAAGGAAGTGATCAGCCCTGCAATCAATGTATTGAAAATCAAAAGCCAGCCAAGCACAGGTATGCTGCCCGGCAGATTAAAAAAATGATTCAAAAAAGCAAATAATAACGCAGATATGACTGTTGAAAATACAAGTGCCAGCCAGATTGCACCAGTCAGACAGGATCGGATCCGCAATCCTTTTTCTTTCTTTTGTTCCATTATTTTTTTTTCACCACCTTGTATCCAATTCCACGCATTGTTACGATTTCAAAATCAGGGTTATCTTTCAAACGCTCCCTGATTCTTCCTATATGTACCTCTATCGTATGTGGGTCTGCCTCCGTCTCGTATCCCCATACTTCATCCATCAACTGTTGTTTTGTAAATATTCTGCCTGGCGAAGCTGCAAGCTTATATAAAAGCAGGAATTCTTTTTTAGGCAAAACAAGACTTTCCTTATCAGTTGTAACCGTCATTGCATCATAATCAAACTCTGTTGAACCGATCACAATTTTGTGTTCATTCAGTATCTGTGCACGGCGAAGCAGTGCTCCGACTCTTAAAACCATTTCATTCACATTTACCGGTTTTACCATATAATCGTCACTTCCCGAAAGAAATCCCTGGCGCATATCATCAAAGGAACCTTTCGCAGTGATCATAAGTACAGGTATCTGATATCCAGCTGAACGGAGTTCCGACACCAGTTCATAACCATCCATAACCGGCATCATAATATCAGAAATGATCAGATCAATATATTCCTTAACCAATACGTCTAATGCCTGTGCTCCATCCGATGCACTTTTGACTTGATATCCATTCTTCTCAAGCACTTTTTGGAATAGCTGGCTTAATTCTTTATCATCTTCTACAATCAATATTTGAAACACGTTTTCCTTCCTCCTTATTAAAACAGATACCTTGCCCATCCAAGCAGATGCTGTACCAAAAATATTTTTCTCTGACGTTTCTTTGTTAATTCGATTGGCTCTACATGATATGGATCACGATAGGTTCCATCTTCCAATACCTGGCGGGACACTCTTTCATAGTCCATCATGCCATCTTCCAACTGTTTATTAATATCTTTACTGCGAATTACAAGCATCAGTTCCGTATCCAGATATGCACTTCTCATGTCCATGTTAAAGGAACCGATTACGGATAGATCATCATCAATCAGGATGCTTTTTCCGTGGTAAGAATAGCCGCCTTCATATTCCCAGATATTAATTCCTGTACTTAAGATTCTATTTCTGTTTTTCGCATAATCGGCAGCCCCAAATGGATTCCCATTATTGGCAACTGAATTTGTCATGATAGAAAAATCTGAAACGTTCTCTGCAATCTCCTCCCATGTATTATACATCATATCATTACAGATAATATATGGCGTGTGGATCTTCACACGATTTTTTGCATTTTTCATCAATTCTCCCAACTGATACCACACTACTGGTTCTTTGGAACCTGTGTGAATAGGATTTGACACTAATGCAATCTTTTCTGTCTCAAAAGTTTCGTCCGTGTAATCGGTATCGCAGATTCTTTCCTTATTCTCTTCAAAATATTTCTGATAGCCGTTCTGCAGCTCTAAAACTGCGTTCTTTACAGATTTTCTATTTGCCAGTTTTTTTATTGTCATGAAAATAATCACTGTCTTCTTGTTCCCATATCGTTTCAAAATACTCTAACAACTGGTTAACTGAATTTTCTTTCTCAGGTTCATCGCAAACCACTAACACGTCTCTGTCATAGTTTTTATGTCCCGGAAAATCACCCAGGAAATAATTGTATGTATTTCTTCCCCCAAGAATATATCTCTTTCCATCTGCAATCAAATATTTATCATGCATTCTACCCATTATTTTCCACGGTTTCAACGGATTGGCCTTATTATACAGTTTAATTTCAACATTCTCATGGGAAGATAATCCATAGAAATACGGATTTCCTTCCATATCAAGCCAGCTCTCCATTCCATCTACTAACAGACGAACATGCACACCTCTGTCTGCCGCATCATGCAGTGCTCCTAAGATCAATTTTCCACTTTCATCTGATTGAAATGCAAAAGTAGAAAGAATAATGTCTTCTTTTGCATTTCGGATCAAACGCACTCTTTGTAAAAGTGCTTCTGGATTTTTTTCTATGATCACTGCTCGTTCTGTATTTTCACTGCATTCGTTCCATGACCATTTTTTTTGTTTCTTTTTTTTGGTTGTATTGGACACTTCCGGCTGCTTTTTTTTATATGCAACGCAGATTCCGAGCAATTCATAAAAAGCCCACACAAAAAAAATTGCCAGTATAACAAGAAGGATTTTACATATTTTATGCTTTTTCATTGTACATCATCTGATTTTCTTTTTATTTCTTATTCTTATTCATTAGCAATACAATACAATGGAAAGCTCAATTTAACCTCAACAAGGTTTGTTTTTTTCATCCATGCAAAATCTTCTTTGTACAACAGACTGTTAGATATAGCAAAAACGGCCTTTCAAAAACAGTTAACTTCTAAATCGACTGTTTTTTGAAAGGTCGTTTCATCAGATTCTTATAGCAATCCAGCAAATAATCTCATAAATAATTGTCCCAGTCGCAAATATGCACTTCGTCCGGTTTGATATTGGTCTGTCACATCTCGACATTCTCCCATCGTTCTTATCAGATCATTTTTTATTTCCACAACTGCCTGACAATCTGCCATAAAACAGCCGTTTTCAAAATGGTGATATAAACTTCGATAATCCAGATTAATTGTTCCACAAGTTGCCATACAGTCATCTGCCACACTCATTTTCGCATGACAGAAACCAGGAGTCCACTCATAAACACGAACACCATGTTTAACTAATCCATGATAAAAAGAACGAGTTACATTATAAATGAATTTTTTATCAGGGATACCAGGTGTGATAATTCTTACGTCTACCCCTCGCTTAGCAGCCAGACATAACGCATGCGTCATTTCATCTGTTATGATTAGATATGGTGTCATAAACCAACAGTAATTTTCAGCTTTATTTATCATACTGATATAAACTTCTTCTCCGACCTGCTCATTATCCATAGGACTGTCTGCATAAGGCTGAACAAAACCTGTTTGCTGTGCTTTATAATCGTAATGAATAATGTATTTACTAAAATCAGTATCATTCGTAGCTTTTTCACTAACAGCATTCCACATTTCTAAAAATGTCACTGTAAGCGACTGAACAGCATCTCCTTCTAAACGAATACCGGTATCTTTCCATTGCCCATACGGATGCGTATAATTAAAGTATTCATTTGCAAGATTATATCCACCTGTAAATCCAACTTTTCCATCAATTACTGTTATTTTTCTATGATCACGATTGTTCAAAAACAGATTTAAACCTGGCATAAACGGATTGAATACACGGCAATGAATTCCTATTGTCTCCATTTTTTTCACAAAATCTGTGTTAATAAAGCCTATAGAACCCATGTCATCGTAGAATACTCTAACTTCCACACCTGCTTTTACACGCTCTTCCAGAACATCTTGAATCTTATGCCATGCTTCAGCGTCTTCTATCGCATGATATTCCATAAAGATAAACTTTTGTGCTTTCTCCAAATCCTTAAGCTGTGCCTCTAATCCTTTCACTGCTTCATCAAAATACACAATATCCGTATTCTGATAGATTGGATACTGCGAATTTCTTTGTATGTAACTTGCTATATTTCCTGCTTTCGGAATTGTTTCTTTTATTCTGCTCAAACACTCCTGACTGTCCGGAAGCATTGGTAACAATTTGCTATCAATTTCTGCATATCGCTCACGCATTTTATGTGTGCCACCATTCAAACCAATCAACAAATACAGGCCTACACCCATAACTGGGAAAATTAGAATTAAGATGACCCAAGGCATTTTCATAGAGGATGTCTTATTTGATGCGTACAATCCCAAAACCAAGATCCCACTCAAAATCCTTGTAAATAAATTTATGATTTCTGCATATTCATTCAAGCGTGTTACGATAGTAATAATAAAAATCACTTCCAGAAGAATGCAGATTATGGAAAAACACAGCCGTTTTACCCCATTTTTTGTTTTTGCTTTGCCCTCTAAAGTATCTTGTTTCATATATATTCCACCTTCCTACTTGCTCAGTTTTCTCCCTAAATTTCGTGGAACATACCAATTTTGTCTTTTATTCTCTGCATTTCATTACACCGGACTGGATAAGTTTGGTGCGGATGTCCTCATACAGTGAAATAATTTGATACTTACAAGTATATTCCAAATAGTCAGAATTGCAATAGGTAACCTGAGCTGTTTTCAACTGCCAAGGCAAATCTTATTCGGTATGCCCGAAGATCGTCGCAAATGTATTCCTTCAATGGTAACAATCATGGAGATTACTGTTTATCTGGAGATTACCAAAGGATAAATAGAAGCAGTATTAAAGCCGTTCACCACGCAGATTTTCCAGCGTGGCGAACGGCTTTTTTGCTGCCCCTATATTTACAGGTAGGAGGAATCGAAGAAGTCTTTTAATGTAATTCCCAAACCCTGACAAATTCTTTCAATCGTCTCTACGCTTAACTGCCCTCCTCGACGGGCAGTACTTTGGATTGTGGAGTACGATATCCCGCATTTTTTGTCAACACACATAGATTCATATCACGCTCTTGCATCAAATCCTGAACACGTTTGATCGTATCCACGAAAATCCCTCCCATCTTTTTAGTTCAAAACTTTTCCAACGATCTCAAATCTTTGCTCTGGAGATATAAGGATTGGCGAATATTTGGTGTTAAGAGAAACCAAAACCGGTTGGTTATGCACCACGCCATAGCTGTCGGTAAAGAACTCTGCTTGAGACTTGTCTGGGGTATGTTCGTCGTTTTTTTTCAGATATCCGCAGTCATCATATACGAATATCCCGATATCCCCGCATTCAAGTTCTTCGCAGCGCTTCACCCATACAATCTGTCCGTCATGATAACGCGGCTCCATACTATCGCCACTAACGTATATCCCAAACTCAGTCCCTGCCGGAACGCTACTGGCAGGCACTTGTATCTGCTGGAACATTTCACCCTCAAGAAAAGCTCCTAGACCTGCCGATACTGGCAACTCTGATACAGGCATCATTATGTAGTCGATTTCCGCGGGTTCTTCTGCGTCTGGCTGGTAGCGCCGAGATGCAATCAAGTCCATTTCGTACTCAGCGACTTCTTTTTTTGCCCGATGTCATTTAGAAGGGCGGGTTTCTGAAAGTTCTTTGTAAAGTAGGAAGGACCCTCCTTGATGTTCAATGCGTAGCAGATTGCAACTAGTTGGTAGATGCTGGGAGTGGTATAGCCTTTTTCCCATTTGCTGATTCCTTTATCACTGACATCGACGCCATAGTGACGGAGAAGTTCGGAGAAAGCTACAAGTGAATAGCCATTCCTTTTTCGTGTGCCTGCGAGAATCAGACCAACCTCATTGCTATCCCTCGCGGCGACTGCATCATAGCGCACTGTGGATGGGGCTATGTGCATTTTGGTGAGCATGGTTTTCTTTTTTCATAACAAGAACACTCCTTTGTGATCCGGTAGCTCTATTATAGTATAGAAAATACAGGAAATCAATAAGAAATCTCTAAAATAGCGACAAATGCGCAATTGACATCTCCATAAAGTAGGTGTATAATCGAATCAAATCCACGAATAACAGCTTTTTGGTGTTGATTCTGGGCCGAAATCGTATTTGTTCGGTGTTTTTAAGAGGTGATATTATGAGAAATGAAAACGTAAGATGCCCGATGTGCGGAACCATGAACTATGATGTAGATCTTGATGCAACCGATGGCTGGACAAAATGCCGTCTGTGCAAAGCGGTAACCTGCTCTATGGATGAGTGGAAAAAACATACAGTGTCCGTTCCTCTGTTAAACGAAAAACAGCTCGTGGCACGCAGTATGGTTCGCAAGTAATACACGCTGCATTCTGATAAATCTGCAAAAAAGGAGGATTTCTGATGTGTGGTGATTACAACCTTCGCCGTGAGAAAAGATACGTCGAAGTGGATGTTCGTTTTACTCCTGACGGCAAGATCCGTCCTCTTGCCATAAACTATGACAAGACTCACACTTATGGAATTGATCGTGTCTTGGCAGTCAAGCACGGTACATCACGTTTTGGCGTGAAAGGGCATTGCTTCACCTGCCTGATTTGCGGGCAGAAGCGGAATCTTTGGCTTGAAAAGGGCAAGTGGTTCGTGGAAGCCTACTGTGCCACATCAGAAGGTAGGGCTTCATAATGGCAAGATACTTATCGCGTGCAGAACTTTCGTGCATAGCAGGCAAATATATTGAAATGTACTATGCACTCTTCGGAATAAGCAAAAATGACCCTGAACCTATTAACCCAGAGCAGTTTGCAAATTCTGTTCTTGGACTGAACCTGAAGATGTTGCCGCTGTGTAGCGATGGTCACATCCTTGGATTAACGGTTTTCAGAGATGCGGTTTTCACAGCAACCCTTGAGGGGATGGAACAAAGCTTGTTGAATATTTATGCCGAGGGATATCGTAATCGATTCTGCTCTTGCGGCAGACAGATGCACTGGATGCCGGAATTTCACAATAGCGCATGAGGCGGCACATCAGATTTTGGCTGACCTGTTTCCGAACGACTACGGAAAAGCAGTCAAGTGCCGTGGGCACATTGCCTATCGGGAGAGAAACGGAAAGCCCTCGTGGGAAGAATGGCAGGCGGATACCCTTGCAGCAGAGCTGCTGATGCCAACATTTCTGATCAATGCCGAAATAGAACGTGTAGCGTTGACTCTGCCAAATGGGATTCTGTACAAATCAGTGTCTGACCCTAACTATGAAAAAATTCTGGAGATGGCTCGACGGATTGGGGTTTCTTGGTCTGCAATCAGGATCAGACTGCAGCAGATGCAGGTTATAAAAGGCAAACCCATCCACTGCCATCCATTGGACATCATGCGATTTGGAGAATGAATATGATTCAGTTAAAGAACCGTCCCTTTGCCGGTAAAGCACCGACTACTACACAGCAGGCAGAATTTAGCATAGGCTGGAGATTTTGCCCTGTTTGTGGAAATAAGTTATACCAAAAAATCGAGGGGTGTTCAGGTATACTACAAGTGAAGTGCAATAGATGCAAAGAAACCCTGAGACTTGATCTGGCATTTAGATGCCGGTGATTTTCCAGTCATTTTAACAAATACGGGTGCATTGCACCCTGAATATGGACTGTTCGCTCCGAGCAACGGGCCATTGCCGCAAGGCAATGTATGAAACGTGCTCCAAATAGCCGGGCAACAGCTGATTGAGAGATTTTCTTTGAAGATCCCTCAGTTGGTTGTTGTCCGGCTATTTTTTAGTTTTTCAGGAAGCCTGCTCCCGTAAAAAGGAGCAGGCTTTATGTTTGTCCGTTTTTCGTGGATGCCCCAAGCGGCTAGATATCCGTAGCAACTCCGAGTTTTCGACTTCTCACGCTTTATCGAAAATTTGGAGGTCACACGAGTTTTGATCCGAATGCTATTGGTAACCGTATTTTTACTTTGCGTACAAATGCGAAGTTATCGCAGGAAAAACTTGCTGAAAAAACTTGGTGTTTCCCATCGACACCTCGGCGATCTTGAAAGGGGAAGCTCCAATGGCTCTGTAAAAATCCTGATCGATATTGCAGAATACTTCCATGTCAGTATGGATTATCTTCTTTTGGGCCGAGATCCTTCTAGGGATCAGTTTCAAAATGAACTGCAAGCCGCTATAGATCATCTTGAAAAAATCAAAGGTCTTTTATAATCACTTCAACAAGAAACGCTCCTGCCAGTTTTACACCGGCAAGAGCGTTTCTTGTGTTATTCAAAAAAATATCGGCAAGGGCAAGCAGCTGTACTTCTCCGCGTTCCTGTGCCTGAAGTAGTCCGTCCGTAAATCCGCCTTTCGAGAAAATGTAGTAGTGGTAGTTTGTTCCCTCCCCAAAGTGTATTTATCGAATTTATATACTCGTAAGTTTCTTACGAGTATAATACTTCATTTCTTACATAAAGTCAGGAAATATATTTTTGACGGCTCATCGAGAAACAGGAACGATACTTCCTATTTTCCTCAAAAATTGTGAACTCTGAGTTCCTGTTCATTTCGTTCCACATCGGTTACAATACAGCCATAGCTTCGGCAAGCGTTCAAAGCAGCCCTCAAGCTATCCCGCCCCTTGAAAATTGAACAAGCATTCTTCAGTCACGTTCCTGTGATGATGAGCCACGTCCGTAACAAATGCGATGATCTCCCACTGAGGGAATGAGCGGTAGGTTGACGGTAAATGGATGACAGCTTCTCCATAGCTAAGAGCCATCACAGAATAATGATACTTCTGCCTTCGGGCAGCTCGGTGAGAACCACGGAGAGGTGAGAACCCTATGGATTCGGTACGCTGCCGGACGGCTGAAAGATTTCCCACACGAAAACAGAGTTTTCGGTTTCCGGGGATGTCGGGGACAAATACGGAAAGGTATAGAACTATAAATCACAGCAATTTGCTGTTTGAGATAGTAGGGTGGGCTGTGCGAGCAGCCCACTGTTACATATACGGATAGAAAGGAGAAATCCAAATTGGCCACACGAGGTAAAAAAAAGAGAAAGAGTATCCGCCTATGCCCGCAAACTGGATGTACAAGCGCGGGGATGTCTACATGATGGATCTGAATCCTTACAGCGGTTCCGAGCAAGGCGGCATCCGACCTGCCATTGTTGTCCAAAACGATGACGGTAATTTTTATTCCAATGTTCTTCTGGTCGTTCCGCTGACAACACAGATCAAAAAGCGAAATATGCCAACGCATTTTATTCTGCACAATCGTTTTTTGAGTGCGCCATCTATGGCGATTTGCGAAAGCCCGCGCCCTGCAGATAAATCCAGAGTGTTAAGCTACCTTGGGCACCTGTCCAAATATGAAATGCGGCAAGTGTCAGTGTGTCTGCAATACAGCTTTGGTTTCATTGGATACAAGTCATTCCGAAAATACCTTACGGCTCCTCCGCAGGAGGATGTTCTCGCCGCTGCAAAAGAGCTGCTCTCCAAGCAGTTTCAGAATCTTCGGGTGCTGAACAGTCAGCCCCCTGCTCTCACCAAGCACACAAAAGGCGATTTACATAGCATTGAGCAGATATCGGAAAGGATGCTCTCCACCCCGACAGAATCTTCTGTTGAGTTCATGGTCGCAGAACTGGATGATGCACTTCAATCGCTTATGTTCCGCTGGAATATCTGTTATGAACGGTATTCCAGTTTTCACTTATCCGATAACGAAAAGAAGAAAATCGGTTTGATTATCCAATCAGGAATTGATTTTCTGCAAAAAGAAGAAGGAGGTTCCTTTATGATGAACGCAGTTGTAAAACCTTACCATGAGATGTGCCTGAACAGCAGCGAACTGATCGTGCCGCGCGACACTTATCAGCGTGCTCTTCACCCCGCTCGTGTTGCCCGCATCGCAAAAAGAATTTGACGAGCGGGTTGCCAATGAGCCGAAGATCAGCTTCCGGGATGGTCACTACTATGTGATGGACGGACAGAACACCATCGCTGCACGGAAATTTCTGAACGGCGGCGAAGATTTGCAGATTCGCTGCAAGGTTTATTTTGGTATGACAGAACGAGAAGAAGCCCTCCTGTTTGCACAGCAGACAGGCATTTTCGGAACGGCTGAGTGCAGGACAGAAGCTCCGTGCCCTGATTTTTGCAGGGGAGCCTGCTGCCGTTGCATTCCAGCAGGCCACCGAATTGGCTGGCGTTCATCTTTCTTTTGAAGAAGGCCGAGGCAAGCAGCGGATCAGCTGCATTGCAACCGCCTATCATGAATTCATCCGGCTGGGTCCGGAACTGTATATCGAATCCCTTGATGTTTTGCTGAATGCGTGGAACGGAGAACCCGATTCCATGAGTTCCGCAAACCTGCTCGGCATTTGCCGCTTTGTAGAACTGTATCACTCCGAATACAACAAAGGCCGTCTGATTGCCAAACTGCGGCAGGTCGATGCATTCACGATTTTTCGCCTTGCACGAACCGCAGGCGTAAGCCTTCCCGGCAAGACGAAGTACCTTCAGCAGGTCTATACTATTTATAATGGTGGCAGCCGCCGGGCTGCATTGCCGCTCAAGTTTTAACTTTAAGTATATTTAACGAGGTATTATCCAATGATTATCCATGAAGAACCTTCGCCCAACTCGGTTTCCTCCCCTGTTTCCACAGCAAAGGACAGCCGCTGCTATACCGTAGAAGACCTGATGGAAATGCTGCTCCTGAGCCGTCCCACTGTCTACCGTCTACTGAAGCAGAACGAATTCCGCTGGTTCAAGGTAAGCGGCGCTTACCGTATTTCCAAAGCCAGCTTTGAAGCATGGCTCAATGATGGCACTGTTGAACGCAATCCTGCTGTTTGACATCCTCAACATTTCACGCGAAATCTGCTATTCTTTAGCCGGGATGAGAAATCCCGGCTAAACTTTTACATAGATAGAGAGGTGTCTTTCATGGATGATATGCGGAATACTTCGGCTCCCTTATACGGAAAAGCTGAACCTGCCACTACCAAAACCACCATGTCGGTTCGTGAGATGCGGCAGCTTCTCGGCCTTGGCAAAACAGACAGCTATTGGCTGCTTCATAAGAATCTCTTTGAAGTCATTCTGATAAACGACAAAAGGCGTATCGTTATTTCCAGCTTTGAGAAATGGTATGCCAATCAGGTCAAATATCATAAGGTCAATGGTTCGCCACCGGGCGAGGAACTTTGCAAACGGTCCTATTCCGTTCCTGACGCCGCCGAGATATTGAAGGTGAAACCCGAAACGATCTATACACTCATCCGACAGGGCAAGTTGAAAACAGAAACGGCAGACTTCTGTATGAGAATTCCCAAAGAGGACTTTGAGCGGTGGTACCGATCACAAAGTCGCTACCGCACAGCAGCCGACCGTGAGCGTGACCGGGAGATTGAAGCGCAAACCATCTCCATCCCGGAAATGGCAAAACTACTCGGTATCCCACGCAAGAATGTTTATGGGATTCTTGATTGCAAAAAATACCGAGATTGTTTCGTCATTGAGCGCGTGGCCGACAGGCCGCGCATTACCAAAAAAAGTTTTTAAGGCATGGCTTAAAAGCCAATCCACATACCAACTTCAAAAACCGAAAAAAGAAACGCATGAGGAGCCGCCGCTAAAACTGCAATGTCCCAAGAATGGGAAATACTACAGTTTTCAGGAAATTCAGGCTTTTTACGGAATCAGCCGCCCAACACTTGACTCGTGGGTTCTCAAAGAAGGAATTCCAACGATGAAGTTGGGAAGGGTAAAACGCATCCAAAAAGATGCTTTCGATGAAGTTCTGAAGTCCAAACGTAAAGTAGAGGAGGATGTATAATGGCTAGCATTGTCAAACGCAATAACCGATACTGCGTTGTCTATACCTACAAACACACTAATGGAACGCTAAAGCAGAAATGGGAAACCTTTACCGACCTTGCAGATGCCAAAAACCGTAAGAAAGAGGTCGAATACAAAGAATCCGTCGGTACCTTTGTGGCACCCCAGTGCCGAACTCTAAAAGACCTGCTTAAAGAATACGTCACCCTGTACGGAAGAACCAAATGGGCACTTTCAACCTATCAATCAAACACTGCACTGATTTCAAACTACATAGAACCGCTTGTCGGCTCAATGAAGCTGCAAGATCTCACCACCCGCGTAATTGAGGGATATTATCAGCGGCTGCTTAAATACGAAGCCGTTGACCCTATGTGTGGAAAGCGTCAGCATCAATACGTTTCTCCCGGCACGGTTCGTTCGGTTCACAAAATTTTGAGAAGTGCCTTTGAGCAGGCTGTAAAGTGGGAACTTATGGAAAAGAATCCCTGTATTTATGCCACCTTGCCCAAATACACTGCAAAGAAGCGTGATATCTGGACTGCCGAGACCCTGTTCCATGCCTTAGAAGTCTGTGATGATCCACGGCTCCGGCTCTGCATCAACCTCTCCTTCTCTTGTTCTCTGCGCCTTGGCGAACTGCTCGGTTTGACTTGGGATTGCGTGGATATCTCTCCTGAAAGCATCGAAGCCGGGCGAGCCTCCATTTACATAAACAAAGAACTTCAGCGTGTGGATGTTGCTTCGCTAAACGCCTTGGAAAACAAAAATGTCATCACTCGTTTTCCCTCGCTGAGTTCCCGCTGTACCACGGTTCAGGTTCTGAAAAGCCCCAAAACAGACAGCAGTATCCGAACCATCTTTCTCCCCAAAACAGTTGCTGAGATGCTTGTCCAATATAAAGCCGAGCAAGACATGACAAGGGATGCACTGGGCACAGAGTACGCTGACTATAATCTTGTGGTCGCCGGCCCGCTGGGAATGCCGACCGAACAATCCACCATCAACGGTGCATTGAAGCAGCTGATTGAGAAAAACAATCTCCCCAAAGTGGTTTTCCACAGCTTCCGACACTCCAGCATTACATACAAGCTCAAGCTGAACGGCGGCGATATCAAAGCCGTGCAGGGCGATTCCGGTCATGCACAGGCTTCGATGGTCACCGAGCAGTACGCACACATTCTGGATGATGATCGGCGTTTGAACGCACAACGATTCGACGATTTCTTCTATCAGCATCATGGTGCAGAGCCTGAAGCCCTCCCTCGCGCAGAGCAAGCCGCTCCCAAAGCCAGCCCAGTCGATACAGATGCGGCAGCAGCTCTTGCCAAACTGCTGGCTGACCCCTCTATGGCTACACTCATTAAAAATCTTGCAAAGAACCTATAAACCTCTATACATAAGCAGCGGCAGCTTTCCGATTTGGAAAACTGCCGCTGCTTGTTTTATGATGATTCAGTTTCTTTACGGCTTTTGCCTTAGCTTCTTCTATATCCATCTTCAACTGATGGGCAAGCTGCTCTACATAGTCGAGTGAAACTTCATAGTCTTCTGCGATTTTTTCTGCCGGCATCCCATCAAGGAGACGGGAGATCACAATGTTCTGAGTGGCTTGTTTTCTCGACTCTGCAATCATTTCCTCAATAGAGGGGCAATGTTTATTATGCATCCAATTCAAGTAATCCAAGCGTTCAGCTTCTATCTGCGATAGAAGCCTGACTGCATAGAAATTGTCATCTACCTCGAAGCGAACTTCCTCTCCGGGTTTGACTTCAAGTTTTTCCAGAACCGCATCTGGGAGTTTTACAGTTCCATCTTCACCGACTACAATATTAAATTTCTTTTCCATCGCACACTCCTAAAATCACGCAAAGTTCCTTGCATCCAGTGCCTTTACTCCCGTAAGAATACCATAAGCCCCTTCCTTTTACAAGACAATGCGCATTTCCATTCGCACTGTTACATAGACCAGAGTTTTCTCGCAGAAAGCTCTGGTCTTTTTCTATTGAAAACATTTGTCCATCACACCAGCTACGGCTGTATGGTCTGGTTCACGAATGCTAAACAAGCAAATATCCGTAGGGAAACGTACACTTCCCAGCTAATGAAAGGTGGGCATTTTACAATGAACCTTCCACTTTTCATTAGCTCTGCTAATTTTCTGCTAATGAAAAGCCTTTTACTCGTTTTATTTCGGGGTTTGTGTTCTTTACTCAGATTGACAGCGCAACAAAAAATCAATTGATAAAACGTTACTTGTTTTACCTACTTTTGTCTAGGATTTATTGCTTCAGCCCCTACTCCTAAGGGGAAGGCCGCAGGTTCGACTCCTGTCCGGGACATGATATAAAACAGCGGCAGATTTCCGTTTTCGGAAAACTGCCGCTGTTTGTTTTAAGAAGATGCCGCTATCTTGCCGGCCAGTTCTTCCATCTCATCCATCGAAAGATGCACATATCGTACATTCTTATCCTTACATCGAGATCCAGCCCAGAGCATTGGCCACAGAGCTCACCAGAATGATGGCCGCGAACACGGGGCACAGATAGCGGATCATAAAGTTGAAGATCTTTTTCCGACGGAACGGTTTCCCGTCGGCGGTGACCTCCACTTCGATCTTTTCCACCCCGATGACCCGCGACACCAGGATGCAGCTGGCGATGGCCGCAATGGGCATCATGACGGAGTTGGTCAGGAAATCGAAAAAGTCCAGGAACTGCATCCCGAACACCGTCACACCGGCCAGAGGACCATAGCCCAGGGCCGACAGACTGCCCAGTGCCACCATAATGACGCCAATGCAGCCGGTCGCTTTCTGGCGGCTCCAGCCCAATTCATCCTCAAAGGTAGAAACGGCGCTCTCGGTCAGAGCAATGGAGCTTGTGACCGCGGCAAAGAGAACCAGCAGAAAGAACAGCACGCCGACAACATGGCCGAAGCCCATGCTCTCGAATACCTTGGGAATGGTGATGAACATCAGCGAGGGACCTGCCTGCAGGGTATCCGGGTCACCACCGGAGAAGGAGAACACAGCAGGAATGATCATCAGACCGGCCATGATCGCAATGGCCGTATCAAAAATTTCGACATTTTCCGTGGATTCCTCAATGGAAACATCCTTTTTCATATAGGAACCAAAGGTCACGAGAATGCCCATGGCAATGGACAGCGAGTAGAACATCTGCCCCATGGCGGTGACGACGGTCATCCACGAAAAGTTTGCCGCATTGGGAATCAGGAAATACTTAACGCCTGCCAGTGCACCCGGACGGGTGACCGAGTAAACGGCAATGATCACCGACAGGACCACCAGAACCGGCATCATCAGCTTGGACACTCGTTCCACACCATTGCGTACCCCGGCAAAAATGATGACCAGCGTAAAAATGGTAAAGATGAGGAAACACACCTCTGCAGACAGACCGCTGGAAATAAAGCCGGAAAAATAGCCGTCCTGTGCCAGCTCACTGCCATGGCCGCTGACATACGCGGAAAGATACCGGATGACCCAGCCGCCAATGACCGAATAATACGGTACGATCAGAATGGGAATGACTGCATTGATCCAGCCGCCGAATTTCAGCCTGCCGCTTTTGCCGAATGTGCCAAATGCCCCCACCGGGCTCTTTTTGGTCATGCGGCCAAGCGCTGTTTCGGCCACGATCATGGTATAGCCAAACGTAACGGCCAGCACGATGTACACCAACAGAAAAATTCCACCGCCGTATTTTGCGGCGAGATACGGGAAACGCCAGATGTTGCCCAGACCCACCGAAGCGCCTGCGGCACTCAGCACAAAGCCGATCTTGCCGGAAAAGGCACTTCGTTTGCTGTGTTGTTTATCCATAAATCCTTCTTCTCCTATTCTGTGATTCGGTCGGAACGTGGTTCCAGTGTAGCACGGTTCATGAAAAAACTCAATCATTTTCCGGTCTTTATCAAAAATGTTGATATACTTGTTCTGCAAATGAGAGGGCCTCCCCGGCTTGCGCCGGAGAAGGCCCCTCTCATTTGGCTAACGATGCATATATGGAAGAAGGAGAATCACATAACCAGATAGCCGCCATCCACAGGGATGATGGCACCGCCCAGGTAGTCGCTGGCATGAGAAGCCAGGAAGATGCAGCAGCCCTTCATGTCATCGGGGGTGCCCCAGCGGTGAGCGGGAATGCGCTGGGTCAGCTCGTCGTAACGCTGCTGGGTGAACTTGGGATTCTTCGGGTCGGTCAGGGCCACGTTCATTTCGGTGTCCATGTAGCCCGGAGCGATGGCGTTGACATTGATGCCATACTGCAGCAGGTCGTTGCTGAAGGCCTTGCACAGCTGCATCACGCCGCCCTTTGCAGCGGAGTAAGCGGGCACGGTCTTGCCGCCAAACCAGGAGCACATGGAGGCGATCATGATGATCTTGCCGTAGCCCTTGGCCTTGAAGATGTTGGAAGCTGCACCGGACAGCCAGAGCACGGAGTTCAGGTTGGTGTTGATCACATCATCCCAATCCTTGTCAGGGAACTCGTTGGAGGGGTGACGGCGCTGGATGCCGTGGGCCGGCACCAGGATGTCCAGGTCGCCCAGCAGCTCGACGCACTTGTTGAATGCTTCGTTGCACTGGTCACGGTCGGACAGGTCCGCCTTGACGCCGTAGCACACAAAGCCGCGTGCCTTGAACTCGTCGGCAACCTGATAGACCTTGTCGGAAGTGCCGATGATCGCCACTTCTGCGCCGGACTCCATCAGGCCCTCTGCCATGCCCTTGCCCAGGCCGCGGGTGCCACCGGTAACGATTGCTTTCTTGCCGGTGATATCAAACAGACTATTAACCATTTTTATGCCTCCAAAACAAGATGTTCTTTACAGTTTCTTACGGAGTCTGCAGCGCGCCGTCCATGCGGCGGGTCTGCGTCCAGGTCGTTACGGTATTTTCGCAGGGGTACTTCTCGGCTTCCTTCTCGATCAGGTCCACGCCAAGGCCGGGCTTGTCGTTTGCGTAAACGTAGCCGTCCTTGTACTCGGGCAGACCGGGGAACACCTCCAGCAGAGCACCATGGGGTCCCTTCAGCTTCTGGATGACGAAGTTGGGCGGCTCAATGCCGGACCACTCCTGCACGCCGAAGTTCGGGGCAGCCAGGTCGATGTGAACGTTGGCTGCATGAGCCAGCGGGGACATATCACCGGGGCCATGCCATGCGGTGCGCACGCCGAACTGCTCTGCAAAGATCTGCAGCTTGCGGGCGGGAGTGATGCCGCCCACCTGGGTGATGTGCACACGGATGTAGTCGATCAGGCGCTCGGTGATGAGGGTGCGGTACTCGTAGGGGTTGTTGAACAGCTCGCCTTCCGCGATGGGAATGGAAGAAGCGTTCTTGATCTGGCGGATGTACTCCACCTGCTCCAGAGAAACGGGGTCCTCCAGGAAGGTCAGGTGGTAGGGCTCCAGCTCCTTGGCCAGACGGACGGCATCGGCCGGAGCGATACGCTCGTGCACATCGTGCACCAGGCCGATCTCATCGCCCATCTTGCTGCGGATGCCGTCGAACAGTTTGACGGTATCACGGATGTAGGCATTGCCGTCCAGATACACGCCGGGCTTTGCGCCCACCGGTGCACCGGCCGGGGTATGGCCGTACTCGCTGCCGCCGTAACCGCCGCACTGGCAGCGGATGGTCTTGACGCCGATCTCACGGTACTTGGCGATGTTCTCGCAGATCTCGGACAGGTCGCGGCCATCGACGTGGCGGTACACCGGCACGCCCTCGCGGCACTTGCCGCCGAACAGCTGGTACAGGGGCATGTTGGCCATTTTGCCTTTGATGTCCCACAGGGCCATGTCCACACCGGAGATCGCATTGTTCTCGATGGGGCCATTGCGCCAGTAGCCGTTCTGGTGCATGAGCTGCCAGATGTCGTTGATGTCCGAAACATCACGGCCGATCAGCAGCGGGCGCAGATATTCTTCCACGACCAGCTTGACGGCCAGATGCCGGTAAGCGAAGGTACCGCAGCCCAGGCCATACAGGCCCGGCTCGCTGGTTTCCACCTTCACCACCAGAAGGTTGATGCCTTCCGGCGCGGTGCAGATGGTTTTGATGTCTCTGATGGTTACCATGAATCACTCCTTATCGGATCAGGAAGGTGCAGAAGGTCTCGGAGAACACGCACAGGAAGAACACTGCAACGTAGCCGATGAAGAAGGGAATCTCAGCCTTGGAGATCTCGCCGATTTTCAGTTCACGCACAGAGCGGGTGACCTGCACAGCCGAGAAGATGTTGACGGCCACGGGAGGGGTCATGGTACCGATGACGTTGGAGATGCACAGGATCATGCCAAAGTGGATGACGTTGATGCCCATGCTCTCGGCGATCGGCCACAGAACGGGGACCAGCAGAACTGCGATGGCGGTGCCTTCCATGAAGGTGCCGAAGATCAGCAGGATGATGGCCACGACCAGGCAGAACAGGGTCTTGTTCAGGTTCATGGAGACGACCAGCTGCACCAGAGCAGCGGAAGCACCGGAGAAGGTGAACACCCAGGAGAATGCGGTGGAAGCTGCGATGATGAACAGGATCATGGCAGCGCTCTTAGCAGACTTCATCAGGATGGGGATCAGGTCGGCGATCTTGATCTCCTTGTAGATGAACACACCGGCGATGAAAGCCCACACGCAGGCCACAGCAGCGGACTCGGTAGCGGTCAGCAGGCCGGAGTAGATGCCGCCCAGGATGATAACAGGGGTCATCAGAGCAGGCACAGCCTCCAGGAAGATCTTGCCGATCTCACCGGCGGTATGCTTGGTCTCAGCCTTGGGCCACTTTTCCTTGTGAGCATAGTACAGAGCTTCCAGGATCAGGACGATCATGATCAGAATGCCGATGACCATGCCCTGGCTGAACATGTTGGTGACGGACGCACCGGTCAGGGTGCAGTACAGCACCATGATGATGGACGGGGAATGACCGGGCCCAGGCCGCCGGCGATGACCAGCAGACCGGCGGTGCGGTCCTCCGGGTAGCCCTGCTTGACCATGTCAGCGTACAGCATGGAGCCGATAGCAACGACGGTTGCGGGAGCGGAACCGGACAGAGCAGCGAAGAAGGCACAGGCGATGACCAGTGCCACGCTCATGCCGCCGCGGATGTTGCCGATGAGGCAGTTTGCAAAGTTGACGATACGACGGGAGATGCCGCCGCCGGCCATCAGGTTGCCGGCCAGGATGAAGAAGGCAATGGCCATGATGGAGGTGGACTGCAGGCCGCCGAACACGCGCTGTGCGATAACGGCAGGCGAAACGCCCAGGTTGCCCAGAGCCACAGCGGCCAGAGAGCCGATGCCCAGGGACATGGAAATGGGGACTCCGATCAGAACGCAGACTGCGAAGATCAGAAACAGGATAACGCCAGCATTCATGATCACTTCGCCTCCTTCTTCTTGATGATGCCGTCGATGATGGCATCAATGTTGGTGATATCTCTCATGTCGATGTGCATCATCTCACCCACCAGCATCAGGATCTGGTTGATGACGATCAGTGCAAAGGAGATGACCAGCGAGATGTAGATGACGTACATAGGCACCTTCATGACCGGGGTGGTCTGACCGGCGCTCATCTGCTTGGCCACCAGGGCCACGCTGAAGCGCAGCATGGTGCAGGAGAACACGATCAGGGCCACTTTGGCGATGAAGTTGATGACCTTGCCGACCACGGTGCCCTTGAGCTTTTCGGTCAGGGCGGTCACGCTCACCTGCGTGCCGTCGCGCAGACCCAGCTCGGTGCCGATCAGGGCCATATAAACCATGCAGTACAGGGCCAGTTCCTCGGTCCAGGGCATGGATCCTTTGATAAAGTTGCGGTTCACCACCGAGATAAAGTAGCACACGACCATGATCACAAAGGTCAGGGCCGTTGCCCACAACTCGGCCAGGGTGACACCACGAACCACTTTCTTCAGTGCTTTCATGGAAGCTCCTCCTGTGTATGACAGCAATCCGCGGATGCAGCCTCAGAGGCTGCATCCGTGAACTGCGGCACAGATAGGCGTTCTATCTATGCGGGTTTCTTCTTATAAACGTGCAGGGTCTGGTCAGGCTTAGGCCTGAGCTGCCTTGGCGGCATCCACAGCGGCCTGCCAGGTCTCGTCGTAGGTCACGCCGTTAGCACTCTTCTTGGCCTCGTATGCAGCCTTCAGCTCGTCGGTGTCGATGTCGTACATGGTGACGCCCACGCCTTCCAGCAGGCCGATGGCCTCGTCGTTGGCCTCGTTCAGGTACTGCCACTGCTTCTCGCAGCCAGCCCAGACAGCCTCCACGAAGGTATCCTTCATGTCGTCGGGGATCTTGTTCCAGGCGTTATCGCTCATGCACAGGGGGATGTAAACGAAGCAGTGATGGGTCTTGGTGACAGAGGTGACACCAGCCTCATAGAACTTGTTGACCCAGCAGTTGGCCACAGCGTTCTCGCAGGCGTCGATGGTGTTCTGCTGCAGAGCGGTGAACTGGTCGCCGGCTGCCAGAGCAACGGGGTTTGCACCGAAGGAGGTGAAGGCCAGCAGCTGACCGTCGTTCTGCATGGTGCGGATCTTGACGCCGTTGAAGTCTGCCATGGTCTGGATGGGCTTCTTGCTGAACACATCACGGAAGCCGGACTCCATGTAGCCGATGACGTGGATACCCTGAGCGTTTGCCTTCTCCTGGATCAGATCGCCCAGCTCATTGCGCACAGCGTAGTTGGCCTGATCCTGGCTGTCCCACAGGAAAGCCTGGTCCAGAATGCTCATCTCGGGGATGTAGTTTGCCAGCACGGAGTTTGCGCAGCTTGCGATGTCCAGGTCGCCCTGAATGGCCATGTCCAGAGTATCAGACTCGCCGCCCAGGGTGCCGCCTGCAACGACCTTGATCTGGAACTGGCCGTTGGTGGCCTCGTTCACGCTGTCCGCGATTTCCTGAGCGCCCTTGTAGTAGTTGGACTGCTCGTTATCGACCATGGACAGGGTGAAGGTGACGGACTCACCGGAAGCTGCAGCGCCAGCGGTGGAACCAGCCGTGCTGCCGGCGGTGGAGGCAGAAGAGCCGCCGCAGGCTGCCAGAGCGGCGGATGCACCGATGATGCCGGCTGCCTTCAGGAAAGAACGACGAGAAATAACGTTTTTCATGGTAAGATCTCCTTCTTCACTTGTGTATATGCTTCGCTTTCTTCCAAGACGCACATCGTCATGTGACGTATGACGTCTTATGTTGGCTAAAATATAACACCGTCAACAGAGCTTGTCAACGGTGTCCGACTCAATTCTCCATATTTTACAAACGGAAAATTCATATTTTGTTAATTATCACGATTCTGGTTCTGCTCCATGCTCATGCGCCGCACGATCTCGATGCTCTCGCTGTTTTCGGACACATGCTCATACATGCTATCGTACGCTTTTTGGGGGTCGTTGGCGCAGATGGCCTCCGTGATCTGCCAGTGGGTGCGGATGGTGTCCTCCAGCAGGCGGGGTGCCTTGAACTTGGTGAACATCTCAATACTATAGGTGATCACGGGCATGATCTCGGTGATCACACTGTTGTGGGTGCAGCGGGCCACACAGGCGTGGAATTCCTTGTCGGCCGGGCCGTGGTCCTCGCCGGAACGGATCTTGTGCTCCACCTGCTCACACAGCTGGCGCAGAGTGTCCTTTTCGGTTTCCTCAATGCGCTGGGCGGCCAGCTGAGCCACCCACGGCTCCAGCTGCAGGCGCAGCTCCATCAGGTCCACCGCCAGTGTGATCTTATCCTTTACATAGGCAAAGCCCAGCGGGTCCTCGATCTGACCCGGCTTTTCCACCACAAAGGTGCCCTTGCCCCGGCGGATCTCCAGACAGTTGCGTGCCACCAGCAGCTTGACCGCTTCGCGAATGGTGCCGCGCCCCACGTTCAGGCGGGCAGCCAGCTCAAACTCGTTGGGCAGCTTCTCGCCTGCATTGATGTTCTGGTCAATGATGACCTGATTGATCTGATCCGCCACCTGCTCTGCAAGGGAGGAAGTGCGGTTGTCCTGAATGTTGCTGAATACGCTATGCTCCTGTGCCATCGTATCTGTACTCCGTTCTGCTCCGCTTCCTTACAACTTCTATAAGTAAGACGTATGCCTTTTGTAGACGTCATGACGTCGGACGTCCTTCCTTTGCTTTATTATAGACGCATTTTGTTTGATATGCAAGTAGATTTTCCTGGTTTTTGTTGATATATCACCGACATGCGTTTTTTCTTTTGTTTGATTGCACAAATTCCATACAGATTTTTTAGCAGAATATTCACATCCTCCTCGCTCAGTTGGATGAACCGGATTGTTCTGTGCGGTTTCAGGCATGAAAAAACAGCAGGCCGCAGCCCCTTGACGCAGAGCCTGCAAAGGGGTATACTCCGTGTCAATGAAATATTCGGCTATGACGAGAACAAGTACCCGGGTGGAGTGCTTCAGAGAGCTGCCGGTGGATGCAAGGCAGTGCATGAACCCCGTGGGAAGATCCTCTCCGAGCTTTCGGGCTGAAACAGCGGCTGCTGTGTGTAGGCCCGGACGGCAGGCTTCCGTTATCAGAAGCCGCGCATTGTTGGATGCGCACTGAGGGGTCGGCCCGGTTCTGGGTCGGCAAGTAAGAGTGGTACCGCAGAGGATGTACACGCCTTTGTCTCTTATGATGGGAGACAAAGGCGTTTTTTATTGCGGCACCGGGCCATTCCGGATGTTTCATGCAAGAACAGCCTGTAAAACAGAAAGGACGAAACAACATGAAAACTCTGGAAAAAGTAAGCGATTTTGTGGGCAAGTACATGGCCGCCATCGTCATCGTGGTGGCAGCCGGTGCCCTGTTCTTCCCCGGCCCGTTCAGCGTGGTCAAAACCAGCTGGGTGAACACCCTGCTGGGCATCGTGATGTTCGGCATGGGCCTGACGCTGAAGCCCAATGACTTCAAGGTGGTGTTCAGCCGCCCGAAGGACGTCATCGTAGGCTGCGTGGCACAGTTCACCCTCATGCCCTTCCTGGCATGGGTGCTGACCATGGTGTTCCACCTGCCCACCGAGCTGGCCATCGGCGTCATTCTGGTGGGCACCTGCCCCGGCGGCACCTCTTCCAACGTGATGACCTACCTGTCCAAGGGCGATGTTGCTCTGTCCGTCGGCATGACCGCCGTTTCCACCGTGCTGGCTCCTGTGCTCACCCCGCTGCTCACCCTGCTGTACGCCGGTCAGCGCGTGGATGTGAACCCCGTGAACATGTTCCTCTCCATCGTCAAGGTGGTGCTGGTGCCCATCGCACTGGGCTTTGTGGTCAACCACTTCTTCCATGAGTTCACCCAGCAGGCCGTGCGCGTGCTGCCGCTGGTGTCCACCACCGCCATCGTGCTGATCATCTGCGCCGTGGTCTCCGCCAACAGTGCCAAAATCATGACCAGCGGCCTGCTGATCCTGGTCGTGGTCGTCCTGCACAACCTGCTGGGCTACCTGACCGGCTACGCCGTGGGCAAGGCCCTGAAGCTGGATTCCACCAAGTGCCGCGCCATCTCCATCGAGGTCGGTATGCAGAACTCCGGCCTGGCCACCAGCCTGGCTGCCGCCCACTTTGCCCAGTACCCGCTGGCCACCATCCCGGGTGCCGTGTTCTCGGTGTGGCACAACATCTCCGGTGCCGTGCTGGCAAACTTCTATGCCCGCACCGCCGATAAGCAGTAAGCCAAAAGCTGTTTACCTCCAAAAGGAGCGGCTGTATGCGGAAAGTTCCGTGTACAGCCGCTCCTTTTTATGGTTTTGCAAAGCAAAAGACCAGAGCCCAGCCGTAAACGGCCTTCTGGCTCTGGTCTTTTGTCGGGGCTTTTCTATCAGCTCCCGTTGTGGGTCAATGCTTTTTCAGCAAGCTGTCTTACTTCTTGTAAACGTAGACAGTAGCAATGCCGTTGGTCACAGCACCGTTCACCAGGCCCTCGGTGGTGGGCATGTGCTGAGCATCGCAGATTGCCAGGGTGCTGGTTGCAGGCAGCAGGTCTGCGGTATCGATCTTGGTGGTGCCAGCAGCAACGGACACCTTCAGCTTTGCGCCGTCCAGCTTGCTGTCAGTAGCGTTCATCTCGGTTACAGTGCCGAAATCGACCAGCATATACTTGACCTGCACTTCCACCTTGGGAGCCTGCTTCACGACCATGTTGATGGTAACGATGCCCTTATCATCAATTTTCCCGTCCTCGGTGCTGATGAAGTCGTAGCCCTCAGCAGCTGCAGGCTTGTTTGCCAAGATGGTGGCAAAGCTCACGGTCGTTGCCAGAGCAGGAACCTGGATGACGACATCGCCAAAGACCATACCAGCACTGGTGCTGAGATACTTCAGCTTCACATCACGCTTTGCACCGGTATCAGGGGTCTCCTTGTCAGAGCAGCCCGCCAGAACACCAGCAGCAGCCACGGCCAGAGCCGCAACGCCTGCACCCTTCAGAAAGCTACGACGAGAGATGTTAGACATAAAAATCAACCTCACAATCTTTTTTGCAGCCCCAAACTGTATCATAGGGCCGCTTACCACTATATAATACCCCCCCGGTACTGCTTTGTCAAGGGATTTTGCAAACTTCCCCGGGCAGCCCTGCGCCTTTTCTGTGCTGCCCCCTGAGAGGCCTTCCGGGCACCTTGTTTTCGCAGAATAAGCCCACCTCTGCCGCAAAAATGCGTTTTTTTTTTAAAAAAGGGCCGCTGCACCTCAACTGGTGCAGCGGCCCTTTACAGGTCTGATTCTTTACTGCTTGTGATACTTGCGGTCCTCTTCCTCGTAAACAGGGTCACAGGTGAGGTACATGCCCAGACGATTCAGGGTGCCGGTATCCACGCCGGACAGCAGCACGGTGGAGTGCACGTCGCAGCCCTTGAGGTTGGGCAGCTGGTGCAGGGCAGCCGCTGCCAGCTCGTTGGTGGCGGCGCTGCTGGACAGGGCGATCAGGATCTCGTCGGTGTGCAGACGGGGGTTCTTGCCGCCCAGATAGTTGGTCTTGAGCGTCTGGATGGGCTCGATGGCGGCAGCGCTGACCAGGTCGGTCTCCTGCGGGATGCCGGCCAGCACCTTGAGGGCGTTCATCAGGGCAGATGCAGCCGCACCCAGCAGGGGGCCGGTCTTGCCGGTGATCACAGTGCCGTCGCTCAGCTCAATGGCAGTTGCAGGCGCGCCGCCGGTGGCCTCGCTGCGGGCATGGGCCTGCTGCTCCACGGCACGGCTGCCCACATTCAGGCCCGCCTGATTCATCAGCAGTTCCAGCTTGTAGCGCTCGCTCTCATGCACAGTGCCGGTGATTTTCTGCTGGCACAGGCACTTGAAGTAGCGGCGCACGATCTCCTTGCGGGAGGCCTCACGGCAGACCTCATCGTCCACGATGCAGTTGCCTGCCATGTTCACGCCCATGTCCGTGGGGCTCTTGTAGGGGCTCTTCCCGGCGATCAGCTCAAACATGGCGTTCACCACCGGGAAGATCTCGATGTCTCGGTTGTAGTTGACGGTGGTGACCCCATAGGCTTCCAGGTGGAAGGGGTCGATCATGTTCACATCGTTCAGGTCGGCGGTGGCGGCCTCATAGGCCAGGTTCACCGGGTGCTTGAGGGGGATGTTCCAGATGGGGAAGGTCTCGAACTTGGCGTAACCGGCCTTCACGCCCCGCTTGTACTCGTGGTACAGCTGGGACAGGCAGGTGGCCATCTTACCGCTGCCAGGGCCAGGGGCCGTGATGACCACCAGCGGGCGCTCGGTCTCAATGTAGTCGTTGCGGCCATAGCCCTCGTCGCTCACGATGTGGGCCACGTCGTTGGGGTAACCGGCGATCTTATAGTGGCGGAAGGTGCGGATGCCCAGACCGTTGAGACGCTTTTCAAAGGCCTCCACCTCCGGGGCGGCGGTGTACTTGGTCACACACACGCTGCCCACATACAGGCCCACACCCTGGAAGGCGTCGATCAGGCGCAGCACATCCAGATCGTAGGTGATGCCGTAGTCCCCGCGGATCTTGCTGCTCACAATGTCCTCGGCGCTGATGACGATGACGATCTCCGCCTGATCCTTCAGCTGCAGCAGCATCTGCAGCTTGCTGTCCGGCTGGAAGCCCGGCAGCACGCGGGAGGCATGATAGTCGTCGAACAGCTTGCCGCCGAACTCCAGATACAGCTTGTTGTCAAACTTCTGGATGCGCTCGCGGATATGCTCGGACTGCATCGCAAGATATTTGTCGTTGTCAAATCCAATTTTCATTGTTCGTTTCCTTTTCCTCATCGCTGGGCCGGCACACCGCACCGGCATTTTTCCATAACAGGCATAGTATACCACACTCAAAAAGCAGGTGCAATGCAAAACACACAGCAGAGCAGTTTTTCCGGCAAATGCAGTGGTTTGGCAGGCTGTGTGCCGCAGATTTTTGTGAAAATGGTTCTTGCCCGGTTTTATACGGCGGGTGTATAATAGAACTGTTCGGCAACCAGTCACCCGCCAGAGAGAGGAAGTTTTGCATGAATCCTGCCGAAAATTATACATATCGTTATCTGGAGACCGATGATCTGGACCAGTACAACGCCCTTTTGCGTTACACCTTTCAGGTAACCGAGGAAGAGCTTACCGCCACCGGCTGGAAGGACGAGGAAATCAAGCAGTCCAAGTGTCCTGTGCTCAAGCGCGCGGACGTGCTGGGCTGCTTTGACGGAGAAAACCTTGTCTCCCAGTTCGCGGTCTACCCGCTGAAGATGAACATCTACGACGCCGTTTACCATGTGGGCTTTGTGACCAGTGTGTGCACCTACCCGGAGTACACCGGCAACGGCATCATGAAGCGGCTCATGATCCAGGGCCTGACCCAGATGCACAAGGAGGGCAAGAGCTTTGCCCTGCTCTACCCCTACTCCATCCCGCTGTACCATCACCTGGGGTGGGAGATCATCTCCAACAAGATCTCCTTCAACATCAAGGACCGGCAGATCCCCACAAAGGTGTCGGCGCCCGGCTATGTGCGGCGCGTCGCATGGGACAACACCGAGTTTCACGAGCTGCACTCGCACTTTGCTTCCATCACGCACGGGTGCCTGTTCCCAACGCACTGGCGTGGGAGGAATACTGGCGCTGGGACGAGGATGACACCAACGTTGCCGTCTATTATAATGTAAAAGACAAGCCCTGCGGCTACATGGTGTACCTCATCAAGAACGACATCATGCACATCAAGGAGATGATCTACCTGAACCGCGAGGCCCAGAAGGGCCTGTGGGAGTACATCCACGCCCACGACTCCATGATCGACGAAGTGCACGGCAACACCTACTTTCAGCGAACCCATCGCCTTTGAAATGGACGACGGCGACATCAAGGAGGCCATCCGCCCCTATGCCATGGGCCGTATCGTGGATGTGGCCGGCTTTCTGGCGGATTACCCCTGTGACCCGGACGGCGGCGAGCTGTGCATTGATCTGGAGATCGAGGACACTCTTCTGCCCTGGAACAACCGCACCTTCCGCATCCGATTTGCAGACGGCGGCTGCAAGCTGACCAATGCCCCCGCCGAATACCACCTGAAAATGGGCATTGGCACCCTTTCCACCCTGCTGCTGGGCTACAAGACCGCAGAACGCCTGTTTGAGCTGGAACGCATCGAGGGCCGGGAGGAAGCCGTGGAACGGCTGGACGATGTACTGTTCCACAAGATCCCGTACATTTCGGACTATATCTGATGCGGTTTCCGGAGAGCGGGGGCGTTTTCCCTGCTCTTCTTTTTTTTGCTCTTGTGCACCGGGCACGCGCATGTTAGAATAAGACGATATTATTTTTTCAAGGAGGCCGGGCAATGAAGGGCAGAGAGGCTTATCCCGACGAAGAACTGCGCCGCCGCATCATGGACTTTATCATGGCGGCCGGGCAGGCCCTGTTGGAGAACGGTGCGGAAGTGTTCCGGGTGGAGCAGACCATGGAGATCATGGCACGCTCCTTCCACCTGCGGGAGTTCCATGTTTATGTACTGACCAACGGCATTTTTGCCAGCGCCGGCACCGCAGAGATCAGCGAAGTGCGCAACGTGCCGGTGCGCACCACCCATCTGGGCCGGGTGGCGGCGGTGAACGCCCTTTCCCGCGAGATCGCCGAGACCAATATGTCGCTGGGGGAGGCCGAGTACCGTCTGGCGGCCGCCCAGCGCATCCCCTTCCCCAAGGACTGGGTGCAGCTGGTCAGCGGCATGGGCGGCGCGTTCAGCTTTGCCATGATCTTTGGCGGTGATCTGCGCAGCGCCATCGCTGCCGCCGTGGCCGGTCTGGCGGCCAGCGGCTACCTGCTGCTGTGCGGGCGGCACGGCCTGCCCGGCGGCTTCCAGAAGATCACCACCGCGTCCCTCATCACACTGGTGTGCATCCTGCTGTGTCAGGCGCTGCATACCTCGGCCAGCCATGCCATCATCGGTGCGCTGATGATCCTGACCCCCGGCATCGCCTTCACCATGGGCATCCGCGACTTCGTGCACGGCGACTACCTGTCCGGCACCATCCGCATGATCGACGCGCTGCTCATCGCCGCCAGCATCGCCATCGGCACCGGCCTTGTGCTGAGCCTGTATTCTCTGCTCACGGGGGTGGTGGTCGCATGATTTCTCTCACCAATTCCCAGATCGGGGAGCTGGTGGGCCAGTTCCTGCTGGCCGGCACCGGCACCCTGAGCTTTGCCATCCTGTTCGCCTGCCCCCGCCGGAGCCTGCCCACCTGTGCGCTGGTGGGTGCCATGGGCTGGTTCGTGTATGAGCTGTGCGTCATGCTTGGGCTGGACACCGCTGCGGCCAGCCTGCTGGCGGTGATTCCCCTCACCATCCTCACCCGCGTGTTCGCCATCCTGCAAAAGACCCCGGTGACCGTGTTCCTGCTCTCCGGCATCTTCCCGCTGGTGCCGGGTGCAGGCATCTACTACACGGCCTACTATTTCATTCAGGGCGACAACGCACTGGCGCTGTCCAACGGCATCAGCACCTTCAAGGTCGCGGTGGCACTGGCCGTGGGCATCTCGCTGGTGCTCAGCATCCCGCTGCCGCCGCGCCATCGCTCCGGCTGACGGAAGGCCCAATTTCCTACCAAAAAACTTCGTTGTAGGTGTTGACAAATCCGCCGGAGTGGTTTATTATAAATGTAATATCACAAAAATGGCTGTGAAGAGAAGAGTAGGCCTTCGCATTGATCCTTACCAGAAAGCCCGGGCGATGGAAAAGGGCAGGAAACAGGAAGCTGAAAATGGTCTCGGAGCCGTGTGGGCGAGGCGCAGGAGTGCTAAGTCTGCAACGGGATGCGCCCGTTACAGCGTCCGGCTGTAAGCAGCAGAAGCTGCCGCAGCATCGAGGCTTTGTCCGTGAGGGCAGAGTAAACCAAGGTGGTACCACGGAAGATGTTATGCCTCCGTCCTTGCTGAGCGTTCGGCTCGTGTAAGGACGGAGGCTTTTTTCGTTCTCCGTACAAGGCGTGCGTGGACTGTGCCGCGCCGCCGCTCAACAATTTTTTACAAAGATAGAGAGGGATTTTACCATGATTACTCGTCGCGATTTTCTGAAAGTTACCGGTGTGGCCGCTGCTGCCGCTGCCCTGACCGCCTGCGGTGGTTCTTCTTCCACTGCATCCTCCACCGCTTCCAGCGCCGCTGCTTCTTCTGAGGCTGCTTCCGCTGTGGCCAAGCTGGACAAGGTCAAGGTGGCCGTGCCCAACGACACCACCAACGAGGCCCGTGCCCTGACCCTGCTGGAGAAGAACGGCTTCTTCAAGCTGAAGGCTGACGCAGGCCTGACCGCCACCGCAAAGGACATCGAGGAGAACCCCCTGAACGTTACCGTCGATGAGGTCGAGGCTGCTCAGGTGCCCAACGTCCTGCAGGACGAGGACTACGCCGTCATCAACTCCAACTACGCCATCTCTGCCGGTCTGGACCCCACGACCGATGCACTGGCCATCGAGGACGGCTCTTCCGCTTACGTCAACGTTCTGGTCTGCAAGGACGGCAACCAGGAGGAGCCCAAGATCAAGGCTCTGGCCGCTGCCCTGCAGAGCCAGCAGGTCAAGGACTTCATGGATAAGAACTATAAGGGTGCCGTGGTGTCCGTTGTGGAGAACCCCACCGACGGCTATGACGCTTCTGTTGACTACGACGCTCTGAACGGCGAGACCGTGAGCTGCGCCGCTACCCCGGCTCCCCACTGCGAGGTGCTGGAGGTCTGCAAGGAGATCCTGGCCGCCAAGGGCATCACGCTGGACATCCAGGAGTACGATGACTACATCATCCCCAACAACGTGGTCGAGGACGGCACCGTTGACACCAACTACTTCCAGCATCAGCCGTATCTGGATGACTTCAATACAGAGCACGGCACTCACCTGGTGACGGTTGCCGGCATCCATGTGGAGCCCATGGGCATCTACGGCGGCAAGCAAGACAGCCTGGCACCCATCGAAGGCTAAAAGGAGCAATTTCTGTGATCGAGATCAAACACCTTTCCAAGACCTTCCAGATGAAGGACGGCGCGGTGAACGCGCTGAAAGACATCAACCTGACCATTCCGGATGGTTCCATCTACGGCATCATCGGCATGTCCGGTGCGGGCAAATCCACGCTGGTGCGCTGCATCAACCTGCTGGAGCGCCCCACCGAGGGCAGCGTGGTGATCGACGGCACCGCCATGGAGACCCTGTCTCCGGCGGCCCTGCGTGAGCGCCGCCGCGAGATCACCATGATCTTCCAGCAGTTCAACCTGCTCATGCAGCGCAGCTGCCTGAAGAACATCTGTTTCCCCATGGAGCTGGCCGGTGTAAAAAAGGCCGACGCCGAAAAGCGCGCCAAAGAGCTGCTGGAGATGGTGGGCCTGCCCGACAAGGCAAACGCCTACCCCGCCCAGCTGTCCGGCGGCCAGAAGCAGCGCATTGCCATTGCCCGGGCCCTGGCCACCAACCCCAAGGTGCTGCTGTGCGACGAGGCCACCAGTGCGCTGGACCCCAACACCACTCATTCCATCCTGACCCTGATCAAGGACATCAACCAGAAGCTGGGCATCACCGTGGTGGTCATCACCCACCAGATGAGCGTGGTGGAAGAGATCTGCGACAGTGTGGCCATCCTGGACGGCGGTGTGGTCATGGAAGAGGGCTCGGTGCAGGAAATTTTCGCCAACCCCAAGACGGCTGCGGCAAAGCGTCTGGTCGCCCCCAACGGCGGCAGCGCAGCCCGCGACCTTTCCAGCTTTGCGCCGGATGACCATGTGGTGCGTGTCACCTTCAACGGTTCGTCTGCGGCAAAGCCTCTGGTGGCCAGCATCGCCGCCGAGAAAGGCATTCTGGTGTCGGTGCTCAGCGCCGATACCCGTGATCTGAGCGGCCAGTGCTACGGCTCCATGCTGCTCAAGCTGCCTGCCGATGTGGAGCAGGCCAAGCAGGCGGCTGCCTATATGCGCAGCCAGCCCGGCGTGACCGTGGAGGAGGTGACCGGCGAATGAGTATTGCAGATTATGGCTTTGCCATTTGGGAAACGTTCTATGTGACGGTTCTTTCCACCGCGTTTGCGCTGGTGCTGGGCCTGCCGCTGGGCGTGCTGCTGGTGGCCGGTGACAAGGACGGCGTGCTGCCCCTGCCCGGCTGGCTGATGCACATCCTCAACATCGTCATCAACATTCTGCGCAGTGTGCCCTTCCTGATTCTGATGATCTGTGTATTCCCGCTCACCCGTGTCATCGTAGGCACCACGGTGGGCACCAAAGCTACCATCGTTCCGCTGGTGGTGGCCGCTTTCCCGTTCGTGGCACGTCTGGTAGAGACCAGCCTGCGCGAGCTGGACGAAGGTGTGGTGGAAGCTGCCCAGAGCATGGGTGCCACCCCGTTCCAGATCATTACCAAGGTGATGATCCCGGAGTGCCTGCCCGGCCTGATCTCCAGCATGACCACGGCCCTGACCACCATTCTGGGCTACTCGGCCATGTCCGGCGTCATTGGCGGCGGCGGCCTGGGCAAGATCGCCCTGTCCTACGGCTATTACCGCTACCAGACCGACATCATGATCGTGTGTGTCATCCTGCTGGTGCTCATGGTGCATTCCAGAGCGCGGGCACCTTCTGGGCGACCCGGAGCGACAAGCGCCTGCGGAAGTAAAAAGAGTGCCGGAAGGCTTTTCATGGTGATGGAAAAGTTTCCTTAAACCATACTGCCAGACGATCCCGGCAGGGAAAAATTTAACGTTTCAATTCCCCGCCGGAGGCTGTATGCTCCCTGCGGGGAATTGTGCTATATGGATAAACCCAGCAAAGGAGTATGTAGTATGAATCGTGATACCATCTGCGTGCAGGGCGGCTATACGCCCGGAAACGGCGAACCCCGCCAGATCCCCATCATCCAGTCCACCACCTTCAAGTACGCCACCAGTGAGGACATGGGCAAGCTGTTTGACCTGGAGGCTGACGGCTATTTCTACTCTCGTTTGCAGAACCCCACCTGTGACCTGGTGGCAACAAAAAGATCTGCGAGCTGGAGGGCGGCACCGCTGCCATGCTGACTTCCAGCGGGCAGGCTGCCAACTTCTTTGCCCTGTTCAACCTTTGCCAGGCCGGTGACCACATCGTGGCATCCAGCACCATCTACGGCGGCACCTTCAACCTCATCTCGGTCACCATGAAAAAGATGGGCATCGAGGCCACCTTTGTGGACCCTCTGTGCACCGAGGAAGAGCTGAACGCCGCGTTCCGCCCCAACACCAAGGTCGTGTTCGGCGAGACCATCGCCAACCCCGCCCTGACCGTGCTGGACATTGAAAAGTTTGCGCAGGCAGCCCACGCCCACGGCGTGCCGCTCATCGTGGACAACACCTTCCCCACCCCGGTCAACTGCCGCCCCTTCGAGTGGGGTGCCGACATCGTGACCCACTCCACCACCAAGTACATGGACGGCCATGGCGCCGTACTGGGCGGTGCCATCGTGGACAGCGGCAAGTTCGACTGGATGGCCCACGCCGACAAGTTCCCCGGCCTGTGCACCCCGGATGACAGCTACCACGGCATTACCTATGCCGAGCGCTTTGGCAAGGAGGGGGCGTTCATCACCAAGGCAACTGCCCAGCTGATGCGCGACTTTGGCTCCACGCAGTCCCCCATGAGCGCCTATATGCTGAACCTGGGTCTGGAGAGCCTGCATGTGCGCATGCAGCGCCACTGCGAGAACGGCATGGCCGTGGCAAAGTTCCTGGAAGCTCACCCGAAGGTGGCTTACGTCAACTACTGCGGTCTGGAATCCAGCCCCTACCATGCACTGGCCGAAAAGTACCTGCCGAACGGCAGCTGCGGCGTGGTCAGCTTTGGCCTGGCCGGCCGGCGGCCGTGAGGCAGCCAGCACCTTTATGAAGGAACTGAAGCTGGCCGCCATCGAGACCCATGTGGCCGATGCCCGCACCTGCTGCCTGAACCCCGCTTCCAGCACCCACCGTCAGATGAACGACGAGCAGCTGAAGGCCGCCGGTGTACCCGCTGAGCTGGTGCGCATGAGCTGCGGCCTGGAAAGCAGCGAGGACCTCATTGCCGACATCGCACAGGCACTGGATAAGATCTGATCCCGTCCGGTCAGCTGCATGGTCGTTTTTTCCCGATGAAGGGTACGCCGGAGTTTTTCATGGGTGGAGTTGCTGTTTCTCATTACAGCCCCACCCGTGAAAACGTTTTCGGATGGCCCTGCGGGTAGAGATGCTGTTCCCCGCCACGACCTCTCCCGTGAAAAAGGCAGGAACGGAAAGCCCGCAGGCTTTCCGTTCCTGCAATAAAAATAAATATTCCGCTGAAACAGCCAGAGCGCCAGCGGAGGCTATTCTAAATCGTTAGGAGTACGAACTATGCCGCTGATCATCCCCAAGACCCTGCCCGCCTACGATGCCCTTTATGAAGAAAATGTCTTTGTCATGCACCGGGAGCGGGCGCTGGCACAGCACATCCGCCCGCTGGAGATCCTGATCCTGAACCTGATGCCCACCAAGATCGCCACCGAGACCCAGATCGCCCGTCTGCTGGCCAACACGCCTTTGCAGGTGCATATGACCCTGCTGCAGACGGCCAGCCACGCCGCCACCCATGTGTCGGCCGCCCATCTGGATGCATTCTACAAGACCTTTGACGAGGTGAAGAACAACCGCTACGACGGCATGATCATCACCGGTGCCCCGGTGGAGACCATGGACTTTGAGCAGGTGGACTACTGGCCGGAACTGTGCGAGATCATGGATTTCAGCGAGACGAACGTCTACTCCACCCTGCACGTCTGCTGGGGTGCCCAGGCGGGCCTGTACTACCACTACGGTGTGCACAAGGAGCTGCTGCCGGAAAAGATGTTCGGCGTGTTCGAGCACCGGGTCACCCGCCCGGCGAACCCTCTGGTGCGCGGCTTTGACGAGGTGTTCTATGCGCCCCACAGCCGCCACACCGGCATTCGCCGGGCCGATGTGGATGCCTGCGACGCGCTGCGCATCCTGGCCGAGAGCGATGTGGCCGGGCCCTTCCTCATGAGCACCGAGAACGGACGGCAAATCTTTGTCACCGGCCACCCGGAGTACGACAAGTACACGCTGGATGCCGAGTACAAGCGGGACGTGGCCAAGGGCCTGCCCATCCATGTGCCCGTCAACTACTATCCGGACGATGACCCGGAGCAGCCTCCGCTGTTCCGCTGGCGCGCCCATGCTCACCTGCTGTACGAGAACTGGCTGAACTACTACGTCTACCAGAACACGCCTTACGATCTGGGCGAGATCCAGCGCGTGAAGCACGGCAAATAAGATTTCATCCATGCAAAGCGGCTGCTCCGGTTTTCCACACCGGGCAGCCGTTTTTTTGTGTAAAGAGAGCCACTGAAACGACACAAGGCCCCGGATTCCCGGGGCCTTGTGCTGTATGAAGAAGTCTCCAATGGAGGGAGTAAATGGCGGATCAGGCGTCGGTGCGGTCCTTCTTGAGCAGGCTCAGGATCACAGCACCCACCACGCTGCCCACAGCCAGCGCCACGCAGTACAGAGCGGCGTGGTCCACCACGGGGAACACGAAGATGCCGCCGTGGGGTGCCCGCAGGCCGCAGCCAAAGACCATGGACAGGGAACCGGCCAGGGCCGAACCGATGATGCAGCTGGGCAGAACGCGCAGCGGGTCTGCTGCTGCATAGGGGATGGCACCCTCAGACACGAAGCACAGGCCCATGACGTAGTTCACGATGCCGTTGCGGCGCTCGTCGGGGGTCCACTTCTTGGGGCAGAAGGTGGTGGACAGCGCGATGGCGATGGGCGGGACCATGCCGCCGACCATAACGGCGGCCATGACCTCATAGTTGCCGGAAGCAAGGGCTGCGGTGCCGAACACATACGCTGCCTTGTTGAAGGGGCCGCCCATGTCGATGCTCATCATACCGGCCACGATGGCACCCAGCAGCACCTTAGAGGTGCCGCCCAGTGCGTTCAGCCAGTTGGTCATGGCGGTGTTGATCATGCCCATGACCGGGTTGATGCCGCACATCACGGCACCAATGATCAGCATGCCGCCCAGCGGGTAGATCAGCATGGGGCGAAGGCCGTTCAGGCTGGCAGGGAGCTTTTCGGTGATCTTTTTCAGGAACTGGACGATGTAGCCCGCCAGGAAACCAGCCAGCATGGCAGCCAGGAAACCGCCGGAGATGCCGGTGGTCTCACCATTGGCGATACCCGCAAAGTTGGTGCCGTTCATGGCCAGCACACCGCCGGCAAAGCCCACAGCCAAGCCCGGACGGTCGGCGATGGACATGGCGATGAAGCCTGCCAGAATGGGCAGCATGTAGCCAAAGGCTGCACTGCCCACCGTCTTGAAGAAGGCCGCTGCGGGGGTGTTCATGCCGAAATTGGAGGGGTCGATGCTGTAGTCGTCCAGCAGGAAGGCCAGCGCGATCATGATGCCGCCGCCCACCACAAAGGGCAGCATGTGGGAAACGCCGTTCATCAGGTTCTTGTACAGGCTGCGGCCAAAGCTGTCCTTGGTGGAGCTGGCATCCTCGGCCGGGGCACCGCCCTCGGCGTGGTACACCGGCACTTCGCCGTGGGCGATCTTCTTGATGAGCTCTTCCGGCTTATGGATGCCGTCGTCCACGCGGGTGAACAGCACCGGCTTGCCGTCGAAGCGGGCGGTATCCACCTTTTTTTCCGCTGCCACGATGATGCCGTCGCAGGCGGCGATCTCGGCACGGGTCAGGATGTTCTTTGCGCCGTCCGAACCGTTGGTCTCCACCTTGGTGGGCAGACCCAGCTTGTCACCGGCCTTGGTCAGGGCCTCAGCAGCCATGTAGGTGTGAGCGATGCCGTTGACGCAGGCCGTCACCGCCAGGATGCGGTAACCATTCTGGGGCAATTCCTGCTGCGTAAAGCTCTCGGCACCAAACTGGGCTTCCTCCTGCGCGTCGATGCAGTCCAGAAACTCTGCCGGAGTCTTTGCGGCTTTCAGCTTTGCCACAAAGTCCTCGTTCATCAACATCTGCATCATGCGGGCCAGCATGTCCACATGCAGGCTGCCGTTTTCCGGCGCTGCAATGGCAAACAGCAGGTCGGTGGTGCCGTCATCCTCGGCGTTGTACTGCACCGGGGTGCTCAGCCGCAGGGCGGCAAGGCTGGGGCGGGTGACCACATCGGTCTTGGCGTGGGGCACGGTGATGCCGTTGTCCACATAGGTAGAGCCCTCGGCCTCGCGGGCGTAGAGGGCCTTTTTTGTAGGCATCCTTGTCGGTGATGTTGCCGTGGGTGGCCTGCAGCTCCACCAGACGGCTCAGGATCTCCTCCTGTGTTTGCAGCGCCTCGTCCAGCGCAATGGACTGTGCGGTAAATAACTCGGTGATGCGCATAAATGTTTCTCCTTATTCCTTTTATCCTATCAAAGCTGCGCCAGCAGCTCGTCGATCTTCTCCTTTGTGGCAAGCCCAAGGCTGAACGCCGTTGCGCTGCCGCAGGCGGTGCCCAGACGCAGCGCCTGCGCGTAGCTGCCGCTTTGCAGATACCCAGCCACAAAACCGGCTACCATGCTGTCGCCTGCGCCCACGCTGTTGACCACCCTGCCCTTGGGGCAGCCGATGCGGTGCACCTGTCCCTGCTCGTCCAGCAGCAGGGCACCGTCCCCGGCCATGCTCACCAGCACGTTGCGGGCACCCTTTTCCTGCAGGGTGCGGGCCGCTGCCGCGATCTCTTCATCCGTGTGCAGCTCCCTGCCCACGATCTCACCCAGCTCGTGGTTGTTGGGCTTGATGAGGAAGGGGTGGTAGGGCAGCACGTTCACCAGCAGGGCGCGGGGGGCGTCCACCACACAGCGCACCCCCCGGCCGTCCAGCCGGGCCAGCAGCCGCTCGTACACGTCCTGCGGCAGGCTGGCGGGGATGCTGCCGGCTAAAATCAGCACGTCATTTTCGGTCAGGCTGTCCAGCTTTTCTTCCAGCTGGTGCAGGGCCTCGTCCGGGATGTCCGGCCCAGCTCCGTTCAGCTCGGTCTCCTGCCCCGCCTTGATCTTGACATTGATGCGGGTCATGCCGTTTTCCAGATGCACAAAGTCGGTGTGCAGGCCCTGCGCGGCCAGACCGCGCTCCAGCCAGGCACCGGTCTCCCCGGCCACAAAGCCCAGCGCCACGCTGGGGCAACCCAGCTGGGCCAGCACACCGGACACGTTGATGCCTTTGCCGCCCAGCACGCAGTCCTCGCCGCAGGCACGGTTCACCTGCCCGACTTCCAGCGGGGCGTCCAGCCGCACCACATAGTCGATGGCCGGGTTGAATGTGACAGTGTAGATCATAGTTCCGTCTCCTTTACCAGCGTGTATTGTTTGTATTTGGGGTTGGGGCAGCGGTTGGTCAGGATGGCACCGCTGTGCAGGTCTGCGATCACCGCCGGGCAGATGCGCGCAAACTTGGCGTCATCCACCAGGAACCAGCTCTCCCGTGCTCGGTGCACCACCGTGGCTTTCACGGCGGCTTCCTCCGGGTCCGGGGTGGTGAAGCCTGCTTCCAGCGCCACACCGTTGGCCCCCATGAACGCCTTGGTGAAGTTGTACTGCTGCAGGCTGCTCACGGCTGCCGCGCCCACGATGGCCTCGGTCTGGGGCCGTAGCAGCCCGCCGGGCAGGAACACCCGGCAGCCCTTCTGGGCCAGCGTGCGGGCATGGGCCACGCCGTTGGTCACATAGTTTGCCTGCAGGGCCTCGCCCTCCAGCACCCGCACCAGTTCCAGCGTGGTGGAGCCTGCGTCGATGAACACAAAGTCCTCGGCGTGGATGAGGGCAGCGGCAGCCGCCGCAATGGCCCGCTTCTGGGGCACGGCCAGCGTCTCCTTGGCCTGCATGGAAGGTTCCTCGGCCTGGAAGCGGTTGTCCGGCAGGGTGGCACCACCGTGCACCTTGTTCAGCTTGCCCAGCCGATCCAGTTCCGTCAGGTCACGCCGGATGGTGGACTCGCTGGTGCCCAGCGCCTCGCACAGCTCCTGCACGGTAGCCGTGCGCTGTTTATTCAGCAGATCTAGGATCTGCCCAAACCGTTCTTCTGCCAACATGGGCTGTTTTCTCCTTTGCGCCCCGTCTCTGACGGTTTTAGCGTTCTTTGACGGGTTTTGGTGGTTTGCATCTTTATTATAGCAAGTATTCCGTCAAAATCAATCATTTCTGGTCAATTTCACGCACAAATTTTTTCTCCGATTTTTGTGCACATCTGCCAAGGCACAAAAAAGAGCCGCTGTGCGTACCAATGCACAGCGGCTCCGGAGAGATGGTTTATCCTGAATTATTCAGCCGTCCAGTAGAAATCGTCACCGGGCAGCGCACCGCCCACGGCGGCGGGGTCGGCGTCAAACAGCACCTGCAGGTATGCAGCGGCGTCTGCCTTCAGCTCGTCGCCGGTCAGGCAGACGATGTTGCAGTTGGGCAGGGCCTTTTTGGCAATGGCAGCCTTGGCCACCACGCCCTGCTCTTCGCACAGGGCAGCGGTGCCGTCCAGGTCGGTGTTGGCAGCTTCCACGCTCTTGGCGTAGTCGGTCAGGAAAGCGGCCACCACATCCGGGTGCTCCTCGGCGTACTCTTTGCGCACCACAGTCACACCGGTGATGAGCTGGGTATCGGCCACCTTGTTCCCTCCTCGGTCAGGTTCAGGGCCACCCGCAGAGTCTCGTCCTGCAGACCGGCGGCAGTGACATAGGGCTGGGGCAGCACGGCAATGGCGTCCTCGGTGGTGGCCATCTGGGCGGTCACCTCGGTGGCCTCGCTATAATACTCGATGGTCACGTCCTTGTCGGGGTCGATGCCGTTGGCGTTGAGCAGGTAGCGCAGCACATACTCCGGGGTGGTGCCCTTGCCGGTGGACAGGATGGTGCGGCCCTTCAGGTCAGCCATGGACTGCACCGTGTCGCCCTGTTCCACCACATACAGCACGCCCAGGGTATTCACAGCCACGGCCTGGATGCCGCCGTTGGTTTTCTGGTACAGGGTCGCGGCCAGGTTTGCCGGGATGGCAGCCATGTCCAGCTCGCCCTTCATCAGCAGGGGCACGATCTCATCGGCGGCGCCGTAGAGCTGCAGGTCGTAGTCCATGGCGGCGGTGCCGTCGGCTTCCATGCTGAGCAGGTTGACCAGACCCATGGTGGTGGGGCCCTTCAGGCCCGCGATGCGCAGGGCGTCGGTGGTGGAAAGCTCCTGTGCGGCTTCGCTGGAAGCAGCCTCGGAGGAAGCGGCCTCACTGGAGGCTGCAGAGCCGGAAACGGCGGAGCTTGCGCTGCCGCCGCAGGCCGCCAGGCACAGCGCAAGGCTGAACGCCAGCAGCAGCGATACAAATTTCTTCATGATGTCCTCTTTCTTCCCGCAGGGGTGCCGTTCCCCGCATGGGAACCGGTGCAGACCCTGCAATGCAAAATTTTACAAGGCAAATTTGCAAAAATATTTGCTTTGCGCGTCCTAGTTTACTATAATAGGGGGGAAAATACCGTTGCGCATGCAACGGAATTGCAGGAGGACTGTGGGGGCCGCTGCGGTTCCCACGGAGTTGCGATGAAAAACGATCTGCCGCTGTTACAATCCACCACCCTGTTTTCCGGTCTTTCTGCCGAGGAGCTGCAAGCACTGCTGACCCGGCTGGGAGCCGTGGAGCGCAGCTTTGGCCGGGGCGAAGTGCTCGTACTGGCCGGTGCGCCCAGCCGCCGGGTGGGCGTGGTGCTGTCCGGAGAACTAGAAGCCTACCGCCCCGGCCCGGAGGGTGCCCGTGTGCCCATTACCCGGGTGGAACCGGGCGGGGTATTCGGCGATGTGCTGGGCGGGTCCAGTCTGGCCAGTCCGGTCACGGTGCTGGCGGCCACCGCCTGCGAGGTGCTGCTGGTGCCCTACGAGCAGCTGCTGCTCTCGGACGGCAGCCCCGCCCATCAGCGGGTGCTGCAGAACCTGGTGCGCACCATCAGCGACAAATACTTCCTGCTCTCCCGCCGGGTGGACCTGCTGGTGCTGAAGAGCCTGCGCGCCAAGGTGTGCGCTTACCTGCTGAACGAGAGCGAGCGGGCCGGGAGCCTGACTTTCAGCATTCCGTTCTCCCGCGTGCAGCTGGCCGACTACCTCAACTGCGACCGCAGTGCCCTGAGCCGGGAGCTGAGCCTGATGCAGAAGGACGGCCTGCTGGATACCTTTAAAAGCAGCTTCAAACTGCTGGACCCGGACGCTCTGAAGCAGATGGTGCAATAAAGGATAAAAAGGAGTTTTTACCATGTCCAAACCGATTCTCTGGATCGTGATCCCCTGTTATAATGAGGAAGCAGTGCTGCCCATCACGGCCCCGCTGTTCCTGCAAAAGATCAACGACCTTGCCGCCCGCGGCCTTGTGAGCGACAGGAGCCGGGTGCTGTTCGTCAACGACGGCTCCAAGGATAAGACCTGGGAGCTCATTCAGGGCTTTGCAAAGCAGGACGAGCACTTCATCGGCATTGCGCAGAGCCGCAACCGCGGCCACCAGAATGCCGTACTGGCAGGCCTGATGGAGGCGCTGCACAGCGGCAGCTGCGATATCACCATTTCCATCGACTGCGACGGGCAGGATGACATCATCAACGCCATGGATGAGATGGTGCAGAAGTATCTGGACGGTGCCGAGGTGGTGTACGGCGTGCGCAGCCGCCGCGACACCGACACCTTCTTCAAGCGGTTCACCGCCGAGGGCTTCTACCATGTGATGAACGCTCTGGGCGCCGACATCGTGTTCAATCACGCCGACTACCGCCTTATCAGCACCCGTGTGCTGGAGAGCTTTGCCGACTACCACGAGGTGAACATCTTCCTGCGGGGTATGGTGCCGCTGGTGGGCTTCCCCCACGACGTGGTCACCTACGAGCGCCACGAGCGTCTGGCCGGCGAGAGCCACTATCCCCTGAGCAAGATGCTGGCACTGGCCTTTGACGGCATCACCAGCCTGTCCAACAAGCCCATCCGCATCATCACCGGAGCCGGCATCGTGGTGAGCCTGATCGGCTTCATCGGGGTCATCTGGGCTATCGTGCAGGCCATTCTGGGCTCGTCGGTGGCAGGCTGGGCCTCTATCGTCTGCATCGTCTGCTTCATGGGCGGCGTGCAGCTGGTATGCCTGGGCGTCATCGGCGAATACATCGGCAAGATCTACATGGAGACCAAGGCCCGCCCGCGCTACATCATCTCGGAGCGCACCTGGGCCCCCTACGAAAGGAAGTATCACGGATGAGCAAACAGAGCTGGCGGGGCAGTACCCTGCTGAACCCGGAACCGCCGGTGCTGGTGTCCTGCGGCGGGCTGGACCACCCCAACCTCATCACCATCGGCTGGACGGGCACCATCTGCACACAGCCCAGCATGGTGAGCATCAGCGTGCGGCCGGAACGGTTCAGCCACCACCTCATTCAGGAGAGCGGGCAGTTTGCCATCAACCTGCCCACCGAAGCACTGGTGCGGTCGGTGGATTGGTGCGGCGTGAAGAGCGGCCGCGATGTGGACAAGTTTGCCGCCTGCGGCCTGCATGCCGAGCCGGGCAGCGTGCTCACCGACTGCCCTGTGCTGGCGGAAAGCCCGGTGAACCTGGAATGCAAAGTGACCCAGAGGATCCCACTGGGCAGCCACGACCTGTTCCTTGCCGAAGTGGTGGCCTGCGATGTGGACGAGAGCCTGCTGGATGAGACCGGCAAGCTGTGTCTGGACAAGGCAAAGCTCATCGTGTACAGCCACGGCGAGTATCTGGCCCTGGGCAAAAAGCTGGGCACCTTTGGTTACACCGTGCGCAAAAAGAAACCGGCAAGAAAAAAGAAATAACCGCAGAAAAGGCGGGCCGCAGTTTGCACTGCAGCCCGCCTTTTTACGGTTCAGTCGTTCTTATGAAAAAGATCACGCATCCGAACGGGAGTAGGCGTTCTTCATCTGATTGCTCAGTTCAAACAGCACCTTGCCCAACGTGTCGGAGGCCTTTTCCTGGATCATGGCGGCCAGGGCGAGGTTGGCTTCCTCCCGCAGGGCGGCACGCTCTGCAGGCGCTGCCGCGGCCAGCTTCGCGTCGTACTGGTTCACCAGTGCATGGGCCGCGCTGAGCACAGCTTCCTCATAGCGCTCAATGTGGAACAGCGACTTTGCATAGGAGGCATCGGCCATGGCGGCGATCATGCGGCTGACCCAGTAGAAGTTGTCGGTGGACACTTCGCCGGTGGTGTTGGCCAGATAAGCCGGGGTGGTGTCCACATTGGCGTAGAAGGGCACCATGGTGTTGAAGGCGTTGGAGGCATAGGCGATCCATTCCAGAGCGCAGTTCTCGGCGTCCACGTCCGGGCGCAGCTGGATCAGGGCCATAAAGTCGTTGCGGTTGATGCCGATGGAACGGTATGCGCCCTTGCTGGCCTTGTCGCCGTAGCTGCGGTAGGGGTCATACGGGGTGCCCTGATAATGGCTGGACAGCACATACTTCACGTCCTCGGGGGTGATCTTCTTCTCAGGCACCATGCACCAGGGCAGGTCGTCGGAAGCCGGGGTATAGTCGGCATCGGGGCCATCCCAGACCCAGGTGGTGGGGTTCAGGGTGCGCAGCATGTACCAGGCGCGGGGCGTGTTGTAAACGTGGTCGGAATCAGTGTGGCTGCCAAAGGCATCGCGGGGTTCAGTGCCCCATCCTGCGACAGGTCCAGATGGTTCTTTGCGATGAACTCGGCAAGGTCGGCCGAGCACATGTACTCCTTCTGCTCGCCCAGGGCGTCGGTCAGGTCAAAGCTGTCCAGACCCAGCTGGTTGGGCATGACCACATACGACGTCATCCGGCACACGGCGGGCGATCCAGTGGTGGCCGCCGATGGTCTCCAGCCACCACCCCTCGTTCACGTCGGCAAAAGCGATGCCGTTCATCTCGTAGGTGCCGTAGGTCTGCAGCAGCTGGCCCAGACGCTGCACGCCCTCGCGGGCGGTGTGGATGTAGGGCAGCACCAGATACACAATATCCTCTTCGCCGATGCCGCCGGGCACTTCCGGCTGGCCGCCCTTGGCGGGGCGGTACTCCACCAGCGGGTCTGCGCCCAGAACGCGGGGGTTGGAGGTGATCGTCTCGGTGGCGGTCATGCCGACGTTGGCGGCGTTGACGCCCGAAGCAGCCCAGATGCCCTTGCCCTCCACGGCGTTGGGCATGGCGGTAAAGCGCATGGCACCCTCCGGCAGGGGCACTTCCACATGGGACAGCACACTGCGGTAGACCTTGGGCAGGTCCTCCGGGTGCACCACGGTGAACTTTTTGGCGGTGAAATGGCCGGAGCCGGAATCGTCGTTGCGGGCGATCATGGTAGAGCCGTCGTAAGACGCCTTTTTGCCGACCAGAATGGTAGTACAAGCCATAACTGAAAAACCTCCGTTTCAGGTTCAGGATTCTTAACATGCAGCCGTTTTGCGCTGCTAACCCTTATTGTAATCCTTTATTTGTGGAATTGCAAGCCGCACCCGGCTGTGCCAGCTTCTGCAGCTCCAGCATCGGCCAGCCCAGTGCGTCGATGGCGGCACGGTCGTGGGTGGCCAGCAGCACCGGACGGCCCTCCACCCGCTCCCGCAGCAGGGCGATGCTGGCCTGTATGGCAGCCGGGTCCATACCGGTAAAGGGCTCGTCCAGCAGCAGGGTGTCCCCCGGTGCCCAGAGGGCCCGCAGCAGGGCCGTGCGGCGCTTCTGCCCGCCGCTCAGCTTCCGGGCCGGGAGGGCCAGCGCGGCCTCGTCCAGCCCCAGCCGGGCAAAGTCCTGTCGGATGGCCGCTTCCTGCCGGTCATCCGGCAGCACCAGCAGCACATTCTGCACCGCCGTCAGCTGGGGGCAGAGCCGGTCCTCCTGGAACACCGCACTCACCCGCCCGGCGCCCTGCACCCGGCCTGCAGTGGGCGTTTCCAGCCCCATGAGGATGCGCAGAAGGGTGGTCTTGCCCCAGCCGCTGGGGGCCCACAGCACCGCCGGGCCGTCCACCGTAAAGGTCAGGTCCCGGAACAGCACCGTGCTGCCGAAGCACTTTTCCAGATGGTCGATGGTCAGCATGCGGCATCCTCCTCTCCGCCAATCAACGCCCGGCTCACAGCATCCAGCGCCCGGAGGAACAGCTTTTCAAAGGCTGCACTGAGCAGGATGATGACAAAGGTCCAGGCGAACAGCTCCCCGGTGGAAAGGGTGATCTTGGCCCGGTAAAGGGCATCGCCGATGCTGCCGTTGGGCAGGCCGATGACCTCCGCCGCCACGCCGCTTTTCCAGCAGATGCCCAGCGCCACGCTGCACCCCTGCCGGAAAGCCGGGAGCACCGCCGGGAGCCACACGGCCCGCAGGCGGCGGCCCAGCGGCAGACGGAACACCTTTGCCATTTCCAGCAGCTGCGGGTCTGCCGCCCGGATGCCGGTGCGCACGGCCTCGTACAGAACCGGAAGCACCATCAGAAAGCTGATGAGCACCGACAGCGAGGACCCCCGCACCCACACCAACGCCAGAATGATGAAGCTGGCCACCGGCGTGGCCTTGACCAGCTGCAGCACCGGGGCGATCAAAATCTCGGCAGCGGGACAGATTTCAGCCGCTACGGTCAGCGCCGCACTGCACACCACACCCAGCCCGAAGCCCAGCAGGATGCGCCCGGCGCTGAAGCCCACCCGGTGCCAGAAATCCGCCTGCGGCAGCAGCCGCAGCAGGCAGCGCAGGGCCTGCACCGGCGACACCAGAAAGACCTCCTGTCCGATGGCCATGGCCGCAGCCTGCCACACCGCCAGCCAGAACAGCACCGCCCCGGCGCGCCGGAGCAGCGTTTTGTAGTCGTGCATGGTTCTCCCCCATTTCGCTGCAGTTTTCTGCGTCCTAGTATACCACACTCCGCCCCAAAGGCCAATGACCTGTGCATCACCTGCCCTGGGCGGCCTTGTTTTCAAAAGATACTTTTGTTCAACTTGGATATGCTTGACATGAATTTATCTTCAGAGTACACTGAAGATATCCGCTCCCTGCCCGGCAGGAGTGCGCACAAGAGAGGGGAACTTTTTATGCAAAAGCTATCTGGCCGAAAGCTGCTGCTCATCGGCTTCACGCTGTTTTCCATGTTTTTCGGGGCTGGCAACCTGATCTTTCCGCCGGACCTGGGAGCCAGGGCAGGCATCCATTTCTGGCCTGCCTTTCTGGGCCTGGCCATCAGTGCCGTGGGGCTGCCTGTTGCCGGGGTGGTGGCTGTGGCCCGGGCCCAGGGTCTGGAAAAGCTGGCAGGCCGGGTGCACCCGGTGTTTGCCCAGGTCTTTATGATCCTGATCTACCTGTCCATTGGCCCCTGCCTGGCCATCCCACGCACCGCCAGCACCTCCTTTGCCATGCTGGCCCCCCTGGTGGGCACCGGGGCCGGGCTGCAGCTGGGATACTCGGCGGTGTTTTTGCGGCGGCCTTTCTGGTTGCCCTGCGGCCGGAAAGGCTCACCCGTTGGCTGGGCAGGCTGCTGTGCCCCTGCCTGCTGGTGCTGATCCTGGTCTTGTTTGGCGGCTGCCTGCTGCACCCCCCCTGGCAGGGCAGTACGGCACCCCCACCCCGGAGTATACCTCTGGTGCCGTATTACAGGGCGTATTGTATGGCTACCAGACCATGGACACCCTGGCGGCCTTGAACTTTGGAGCCATCATTGCCCTGAACATCCAGGCCCAGGGCGTCACCCGGCAGGAGGAGGTGCAGCGCAGCACCATCCTGGCCGGGTTTGTGGCCGGAGGGCTGCTGCTGGCGGTGTACGCCATGCTGGGCCACGCCGGAGCCCTTACCGGGGCCGCCGTCCCCGGCCTTGCCACCGGAGCCGACGTGCTGACGGTGCTGGCAGACCGGCTTTTTGGCAAAGCTGGCCTTGTGCTCCTTGCCGCTATTTTTGTGCTGGCCTGCTTCAACACCTGCGTGGGCCTCATTGCCTGTGTGGGGGAGTACTTCCACACCCTGGTGCCCTCTGTGCCCTACCCGGCCTTTGCCGGATTTTTTGCCGCTGCCAGTATGCTGGTCTCGAACCTGGGCTTGGCAGACATCCTGCGGCTGTCCGTCCCGGTGCTCAACGCCCTTTACCCGGTGGCCATTTTGCTGATCTGCCTTTCCTTTGTGCCGGAGCTGGAGCAGCGGCACCCGCTGGTGTACCCTCTGTGCATTGGCTGCACCGTCCTGCAAAGCGTTGCGTCCGCCCTGCCCCTGGGGCCCCTTTCGGCCCTGGCTAAGGCCCTGCCCTTGGGGGCTGTGGGCTTTGGCTGGGTGCTGCCGGCAGCGGTGGGCCTTCTGGCAGGGATGCTACTGCGCTCCACCACCCCTCATGAACCGTAAAGGAGATTTTTTTATGATCCGCCCCATCGTGCATGACCCTCTTTTTCTGGCCCAGAAGTCCGCCCCGGCCACCCCGGCAGATGCCGCCGTGGCCCGCGACCTACTGGAGACCCTGACCGCCCACGCCGACGGCTGCGTGGGCATGGCTGCCAACATGATCGGGGTACTCAAGCGCATCATCGCCGTGGAAGCCGAGGACGGGTATTTAGTGCTGTTCAACCCGGTCATCCTCAAAAAGTCCGGCCAGTACGAAGCCGAAGAGGGCTGTCTTTCGCTGGAGGGTGTGCGCCCCACCAGGCGCTGGAAAAGCATCAAGGTGCAGTACGAAACTGCCGACGGCAAGCCGCGCATCCGCACCTTTACCGGCTGGACGGCCCAGATCATCCAGCATGAGATCGACCACTGCGACGGCATCCTGATCTGATGCCCCCTTGCAATTTGCGCGCAAAGGGTGTAAAATACAGTCGCGAACCAAATACAGGGGAGCTTGTGTGACAGGCTGAGAGGAAGGAACTGAACTTCGACCCTTTAACCTGATGCGGATAATGCCGCCGTAGGAAGTCATTGTTGTACGATTTTTTACAGGAGGCACCCCGCCGGGTGTCTCCTGTTTTTGTTTTGTCAGCATTTTTTGAGGAGGAATCATTCCCGCCCTGCAAAGGGCGGCTCTGCGCACAGGCGCAGCGGGCTGAGGGGGAGCGCCCTGAGCCTTGCAACCGACAGCGATGGGAAGCCGTGTTCCGGCGTGAGAGGAGACCAGCAAGTCTCGACCGCAACCCGAAGGATCGCTTTGCCTTTTTTGCGGGCAGGGCGTGGTTTGCCGGGGCCGCTGTCTGCAGCCGCCCCACTGGAAAGGAGTTTTCCCTCATGAAAAAGGTTTCTGCAAAAAAACTGGCGCTGGCCGGTATGTTCTGTGCCCTGTGTGTGGTGGGCAGCGTGTTCAGCTTCCCGATGTTCGGCAGCAAGTGCGCCCCGGTGCAGCACATGGTCAACGTGCTGTGTGCCGTGCTGCTGGGACCCTGGTGGGGTGTGGGCGTGGCCTTTGTGGCCTCCCTGCTGCGCAACCTGCTGGGCCTGGGCAGTCTGATGGCCTTCCCGGGCAGCATGTTCGGCGCGCTGCTGTGCGGCCTGGTGTACCACAAGACCAAGAACCTGCTGGCCACGGTGGCCGGTGAGGTGTTCGGCACCAGCGTGCTGGGCGGCCTGTGCGCTTACCCGGTGGCCATCTTCCTCATGGGCAAGAGCGCCGGTGACATCGCCTTCTATGCCTACATCGTGCCCTTCCTCATCTCCACCGGCGTGGGCGCTGTGATCGCTGGGATCCTGGTGTTCAGCCTGCAGCGCTCCGGTGTTCTGCGCAGCATGCAGAGCAGCCTGTCCTGACAGAGGAGCCATCATGTTTGCTGAATGTTTTGAGAATGTCCGCAGCACCTGCCCGCTGATCCACAACATCACCAATTATGTCACCGTCAACGACGTGGCCAACGTCCTGCTGGCCTGCGGGGCCTCCCCCATCATGGCCGACGATGCCGCCGAGGTGGAGGACATCACCTCCATCTGCGGCGGCCTGAACATCAACATCGGCACCCTGAACAGCCGCACCATCACCAGCATGCTGCTGGCCGGGAAAAAGGCCAACCTGCTGGGACACCCCGTGGTGCTGGACCCCGTGGGCGCCGGTGCTTCCCAGCTGCGCACCGACACCGCCAACCGCCTGCTGCGGGAGGTGAAATTCACGGTCATCCGGGGCAACATCTCCGAGGTCAAGACCCTGGCCTCCGGTGCCGGTACCACCAAGGGCGTGGATGCCGATGTGGCCGACAAGGTCACCGAGGAAAATCTGGACAGCGCCGTGGCTTTTGCCAAGGCCTTTGCGGCCCGCACCGGTGCCGTGGTGGCCATCACCGGTGCCATTGACATCGTGGCCGACGCCCACAAGGCTTACTGCATCCGCAACGGCCACCCCATGATGAGCAGCATCACCGGCACCGGCTGCCAGCTCTCGGCTCTGACGGCAGCCTTCGTCACCGCCAACCCCGACCAGCCGCTGGAGGCCGCTGCCGCCGCTGTGTGCGCCATGGGTCTGGCCGGTGAGATCGCCCACAGCCGCCTGAGCCCGCTGGACGGCAATTCCACCTACCGCAATTACATCATTGATGCCATCTACAATATGACCCCCGCACAGCTGGAAGAAGGAGCAACCTATGAAGTGCGATAAGCATACCATGTTATTATACGCCGTGACCGACCGCGCCTGGGTGGGCGAGCAGACCCTGTACCAGCAGGTGGAAAGCGCCCTGAAGGGCGGTGCCACCTGCGTGCAGCTGCGAGAAAAGCAGCTGGGGGATGCAGAGTTTTTGCAGGAGGCCATTGAGATTCACGGCCTGTGCCAGCAGTACGGTGTGCCGCTGTTCATCAACGACAACGTGGACGTGGCCGTGAAGTGCCACGCCGACGGCGTCCACGTGGGCCAGAGCGACATGGCCGCCGCCAAGGTGCGCGAGCGCGTGGGCGAAGATATGATGATCGGTGTTTCGGCCCACACGGTACAGGAAGCGCTGGACGCTGTGGCCCACGGGGCCGACTGTCTGGGCGTGGGGGCTGCTTTTGCTACCCACACCAAGGAGGACGTCAACGTCCTGCCCCGGCAGACCCTCATCGACATCTGCAATGCCGTGGATGTGCCGGTGGTGGCCATCGGCGGCATCCACAAGGATAATATCCTGCAGCTCAGGGGCACCGGCGTGGACGGCGTGGCCCTTGTAAGCGCCATCTTCGGTGCAAAGGACATTGAGGCCGAGTGCAGGGAACTGAAAGCCCTCTCGGAGCAGATCGTAGAGTAATCATTTCCCGCGGCACACCGGGGACACCACCTTGTGCCGCATTACAAAAATCATGAGCTTTGCCAAGGAGTTTCCATGAAAAGCGTTTTTTACGCAGGTGCCGGCATCCAGAGCGTACTGTTTTTTCTGAATGACGGCTACCTGTCTGCCACCCTTGCCTGCGGGTCGGGAGTTTCTCCGAGGACCGTCCGCTGGGGTGGGACCCTGCTGCCGCAGGCAGTAGGGCGGGCGATGGAATGGCCCGATTCGTGTCCGAGGAGAAAGCTCCCGGCACACAGGCTGCCCCACATCACTGTATGACCAGCGCACTGCTGTTCAGAGATAAACTGTCATTTGGAGGAACACAACCTATGCAGACTTACACCACCCAGATGGATGCCGCCCGCAAGGGCATCATCACCCCGCAGATGGAGATCGTGGCCAAAAAGGAGTACCGCACCCCGGAGGAGATCCGGCAGCTGGTGGCCGAAGGCAAGGTGGCCATCCCGGCCAACAAGCATCACGAATGCCTGGACCCGGAGGGCATCGGCAGCATGCTGCGCACCAAGATCAATGTGAACCTTGGCGTCTCCCGGGACTGCAAGGACTACAACATTGAAATGCAGAAGGTCATGAGTGCCGTGAACATGGGTGCCGAGGCCATCATGGACCTGTCCAGCCACGGCAACACCCAGCCCTTCCGCCAGAAGCTGACCCACGAGTGCCCCGTGATGATTGGCACCGTGCCGGTGTACGACTCGGTCATCCACTATCAGCGGGACCTGGCTGAACTGACCGCACAGGACTTCATCGACGTGGTGCGCCTGCATGCCGAGGACGGTGTGGACTTTGTCACCCTGCACTGCGGCATCACCCGCAAGACCATCGAGCAGATCCGCAAGCACAAGCGCAAGATGAACATCGTGAGCCGCGGCGGTTCGCTGGTGTTTGCCTGGATGAGCATGACCGGCAACGAAAACCCCTTCTACGAGCACTTTGATGAGATCTGCGAGATCTGCGCCGAGCACGATGTGACCATCTCGCTGGGCGACGCCTGCCGCCCCGGCTGTCTGGCCGACGCCACCGACGTGTGTCAGATCGAAGAGCTGGTGCGTCTGGGTGAGCTGACCAAGCGTGCCTGGGCTCACAACGTACAGGTCATGGTGGAAGGCCCCGGCCATGTGCCGCTGAATCAGGTAGCCGCCAACATGGAAGTACAGAAGAGCATCTGCATGGGTGCCCCCTTCTATGTGCTGGGACCCCTGGTCACCGATATTGCCCCCGGCTATGACCACATCACCGCAGCCATCGGCGGAGCGGTGGCTGCCATGAGCGGTGCTGCCTTCCTGTGCTATGTCACCCCTGCCGAGCATCTGGCACTGCCCAACGTGGAGGACGTAAAGCAGGGCATCGTGGCCTCCAAGATCGCCGCCCACGCCGCCGACATCGCCAAGGGCATCCCCCATGCCCGCGACATCGACGACAAGATGGGCGACGCCCGCCGGGTGCTGGACTGGGACGCACAGTTTGCCTGTGCGCTGGACCCCGAGACCGCCAAAGCCATCCGCGACGCCCGCCTGCCGGAAGATGACCACAGCGACACCTGCAGCATGTGCGGCAAGTTCTGCGCCGTGCGCAGCATGAACAAAGCGCTGGCCGGTGAATACATCGACATCCTGTGATTTTCTGACAATTCTTATTGCTTCCTCCGCCGCCCGGTGCAACAGCCGGGCGGTTTTTGTTTTGTGGCGGGCCTGCTCTTCTGTTCCATTGATTCTTTCGATCAATTTTTTGGATTTTACAATTCTTTTGTACTGTACTATAATGAAGTCATCAACCGACAAGGAGGCCTTGCTCTTGCTGACCCATCTTATTGAATTTGTTTACCGCCTGCTGTGGGGCGATCTGTTCACGCTGCCAGTGGGCGGCGGCATCGGCATCTCGCTGATGGTCGTGCTGCTGTTCACCGCCGGTATCTGGTTCACCTTGCGCACCCGCCTGCTGCCGGTGCGGCTGTTCCGGGATATGATCGCCGCCGTGTGCGAAAAGAACCAGAACAAGGAGGGGCTTTCCTCCTTCCAGACCCTGGTTGTGTCCACAGCCACCCGGGTGGGCATGGGAAACCTGGTGGGGGTGGTGGCGGCGATCTCGGCCGGCGGTGCAGGCGCGGTGTTCTGGATGTGGGTCACTGCCCTGCTGGGCGCTTCCACCTCTTTTATCGAGTCCACGCTGGCCCAGAAATACCGCCAGCCCGACCCGCTTTACGGCGGCTGGCGCGGCGGCCCGGCCTACTACCTGCACGCACTGGCTGAGCGTCGGCGCGGCAAAAAACTCCGGCACTCGGTCACGGCGGCGCTGTTTGCGGTGTCGGGCCTGATCTGCTGGTGCGGCATCAGTCAGGTGATCTCCAACTCGGTGAGTTCGGCGTTCCAGAACGCGTTCCACATTCCCCCGCTGACCACTACGCTGGTGCTCACAGCGCTGGCCGCTCTCATCGTGCTGCGCAAGAACGCCACCGTGAAAAGCCTGGATGTGATGGTGCCCATCATGGCGGTGTGCTACTTTGTGCTCACCGTGGGCATTCTGGTGGTCAACTTCCGCCAGCTGCCCGCCGTGCTGGGCCGCATTTTTTTGCCGAGGCCTTTGGTCTGCGGCAGATAGCGGCCGGCGGCTTTGGTGCCGTGCTGATGAACGGCGTCAAGCGCGGGCTTTTCTCCAATGAAGCCGGCAGCGGCTCAGCCCCCTGCGCTGCCGCAGCCGCCGCGTGCGACGATCCGGTCAAGATGGGCTTCGTGCAGGCGCTGGGCGTACTGATTGACACGGTGGTCATCTGCAGCTGCACCGCCTTTCTGATGTTGCTGGTGCCGCAGGACCTCACCGCCGGGCTTTCCGGCATGGACCTGCTGCAGACCGCCATGCAGTACCATCTGGGCGGGTTCGGCACTGTGTTCATTGCCGCTACACTGGCATTGTTCAGCTTTTCCACCTTTCTGGGAGTGCTGTACTACGCCCGCGGCAACGTGGCCTATCTGTGCGGCGACAACTGGTGGAGCCAGACCGTGTACAAGCTGATTGCTCTGGTCATGCTGCTCATCGGCGGCCTGCAGGCCTACACCGTGGTGTGGGACCTGGGCGATGTGGGCATCGGCCTGATGACCATCTTCAACATGATCGCCCTCTACCCGCTCTCCGGTGAAGCGATGGACGCCCTCAACGACTACGAAAAACGAAAAAGCTGCAATAATGCAAATACCCCGCCGCACCCTTCCAGAATGGAAGCGGGTGCGGCGGGGTATTTCGTTCCGTTCAGTCCAGTGCCTGAATGGCGGCCATCGTAATGCGGTACTGCTTTTCTACCTCGGCAAACTGCTCTGCCGTGCCATCCAGCTGGCCGGCGCGCAGCGTCTCGGTGAGCGTCACCGCCGGGGCATACAGGTTGGAAAAGCCCAGATTCTGGCACACGCCCTTCAGGGTGTGTGCTGCGCGGAAGGCTTCCTTCACGTTCTGTTCCTTCAGGGCAGCTTCCAGATTGTGGAAGCTGTCGTCCTTGGGAAACAGCAGCACAAACTTGCGGATCATTGCTTCGTTGTACAGGCGACGGAATACTTCGTTGTAATCTGCGCCCATCTGTGCATAACATTCTTGGATCGTCATGACATGCTCATACCTTTCTGTCCGGCGGATTGCCTTTTTCTGTTCTCCATAAAAATAATATCATGATGCTGCCGGATTTTCAATGCGTTGTGCATGTTTCAGAAGGAAGCTCGCACTTTTCACAAACTTTTCCAGACTTTTTCGGCATTATGCACTTGAAAAATCGTTCAAAACGTGTATAATAGCATTCTGTGCCCGGTGCGCCCGGCTGGGGCCCGGTACCGATTTTGATTTCCAGAAAGGAATATACAACTATGAAACAGTTCACCAAGATCGCTGTTGTCTGCGCCCTGGCTGTCAGCCTGGCCGCCTGCGGCAGCTCCGCTTCTTCTACCGCCGCTTCTTCTGCTGCCTCTTCCGAGGCTGCTTCCAGCGTTGCTGCTTCTTCTGAGGCTGCCAGCGAGGCCGCTTCTTCCGAGGCTGCTTCCGTTGCTGAGGGCGAGGGCTACACCGGCACCCAGACCGCTTCTGCCAAGGGCATGAACGGCGACGTGACTGTGACCATCACCTTCGAGAACGGCGTTGCTACCGCCTGCGACGTGGACGCATCCACCGAGACCGAGAGCCTGGGTCAGGCTGCTGCTCCCACCGTGGCTGATGCCATCGTGGCTGGCAACACCCCCAACGTGGACGCTGTGAGCGGCTCCACCGTGACCTCCAACGCCATCATGGAGGCTGCCAAGGCCTGCTATGACGCAGCCGGCATCGCTTACTGATTTTTCAGAGATCTGTAAGAAAAAAAAGCATGTGCTTCCAAGCCCCGTCGGGTGCCTTTTTTCCGGGCCCCGACGGCTTTTTTGTCCGGATCCCGACCTGGAAAAACGCTTGCAGAAATTTGCAGAAAAGTGTTGACAAATCCATCCTTCCATGCTAAAATAAACAAGTCGTCCGGCAGGACGCACAAAAGAATATGGGCGTGTTCCCGAGTGGCCAATGGGGACAGACTGTAAATCTGCTGCTTTCAGCTTCGGTGGTTCGAATCCACCCGCGCCCACCAAACAAGAAAAATCCGAACCTGTTTCCGATTGGAGAAGGGTTCGGATTTTTCGTTTTCTTCGGGTACAACAACGAAGGCTCCCGTGGACGGCGCAAAACTCCGATACCTTGTCATAGACCGTAAGCCAATAACAAGATTTGGAGGGTATGATTATGAAGTACGATGAAAGAGCCTGCAAGTTTAATATGGACACTGGCTGCGTGGAGCTGCTGCTCCGGGATGGGAGAAAAATTTCCATCGACTGCACCGGGGTCGAGGATGCGCTGAATGTGACCATGACGCAACAGACAGAACTGGACTACCTCATCTACAATGACCCACTGGCGTATGCAGACCTGATTCTGAACGGTAAGCCGGAAGAATACCTTCGGAATGTGGCCGGGAGCCACGGGCTGGAAGATTAGGGACAAAAAAATAAGAGGTGTGCCCAAGCGGACACACCCCGGTGAAAGACATCTATGTAAGGCAGGGCGTAGCCGCCGTGGTTGTCGAAATAGGCCGAGTTGACATCAAAGACAAGTTCGCAGTAGTGGGTGGCATCCGACTTCAGGCCACGCATGGAAATGGTTCCAGCGGCTTCCAGTTGGGCGAACAGGTCAGTGCAGCTGGCGGTTGGATTTTTGAAGTGGACGTTCCATGTGGCGCGCTGTGGGATAATGTCAGGATTCCGATAGCTGTCCTTTTCGCGCTCATTGTGCTGCTGGGTGTTGCCGACGGCCTTGTCCGAAACGGCGAGATTTCGGACGCTTGTGCGGTCAATGCCATCGTTTCTTGCAGAGGGCATCCCTTCTTTCAGGGCTCAGAGGAAGGTGACGGGGGATGGAGGTGCACTTCTTCTCCACAAGGAAGGGGTCGTCTGTGCAGTCGGTGGGCTTGTCCTTGGTGGTCAGGATGAGCTAGCGGCGGAAAAAGCCATCCGAGTGGTCGTACAGCGAAGTCAATGCGCCATTGCCAAAACAGAGAAACCGGGCGTAGCCGTCTCGCTGGTAGCTCTGGACACCCTTGCGCTCCAAGTCCAGCTTGGCTTCGGCAGTCACGATGGTCTTGATATAATTCGTTTTAGGGAGTGCGTTCATGCCCATGTCGTCGATCTTCTTGCCATTGAACTAGTCGAATCACATCGGATTTCGGGGGTACATATTTGCTCATGCACAGTCTCCTTTAGAAATGAAAAAGCCCGGCAGCTTCCGAAGTCAGAAGCCGCCGGGCTTTCCCGTGCTTTAAGGCACTTTACTCATCCTCATCATCTGCTGCGTCAAGCGCCAGAGCATTCATCAGGACAAGATCCTCCTTTGCATTTTTTCGATCATTTCCTGCAGGCTTTCCGGGGTAACACAGTCCTCCATCTGCAGCTGCAGCAAAAGTGAAAGATTTATTCCTGTAATAAGAAAGGTGTCCGGGCGTGCGATCAGCGGGAAGGCCGTCTGATTGGCACTGCCGCATTTGAGGTCGGAGCAGATGACGACCTGTTCGCCGTCCCACTCCTCCAGATATTTCCGGGCAGCACACAGCATGTCTTCGGTTCCGCCCTCTTGCGTCACACAAGCGGAATAAACATTTTCTGCGCCAAAGAACTGTTTCAACGTGCTGCACATGCCCGCAGCAAGGTCTCCGTGACTGACAAGCAGAATCTTCATGGTCTGTTTTCCTCCTGTAAAAGTGTTTCCTGACAGCTCCAGCGTCCCAGGATCTCCCACAGACGCTTCCGCATCCCGTCCGAAAAGCCGCTCAACGATCCATGCATGGACAGGCGGCGGAGATACCAGCCGGTCAGATAGTGTTCAAACCCGTTGGAAATAGTTGCAATCGTGCAACGGCTCTTGTTGACCGCTCCGTAATATTCGCTGTACAGTTCAAACGGCTCAAAGATAATGGAATATTCCTCCGAAAAGATCAGATGAGACACGTGATATTCTTTTACCTGCTCAAACGGCCGAAGCTCCCGCCGGGGGCGCATCGGTGCCGTACCGTCCAGCTGTGCAAGCACTTTCTGTTCCTCCGGGAAACAGTGCGTTGGGATTTCCATCCGGCTGCGCTCCACCGGAACCCGTTCTTTGGGAAACGTCGTCTGCTCAAACCGCAGCCGCACCGGCTTCAGCGCATCCGGGGTCTGTGCCCTGAGCTGCGTGTCAAATTCCTGTCGCAGCAGCTCTGCCAGCCGGATCATTTCCTCATACGTCCGCTCTTTACGCACAAAATGCGGGCTGATGTCGCCGGCAGGCCCCAGAAGGAAGGTAAAAAACTCCCCGGATATTCCTGTCGCAGTTTTTCAATGCAGTAACCCGGGTACTCGGCCGTAAAGTCTCCGACCCACAGTTCCTTCGTCGTTGGGTGAACGTTGTGTATCAGAAAGGTCACCAGCCGTTTTCCATCTCCATAGAGCGACAGTGTTTCGGCATAGAGATGTGGTGTAACATATCCTTCCACACGGCTCTTCCCAACGCTGTCAAAATAGCGGTACTGATATTGATACCGCACATCTTGGCAGGCATGCAGCCTGATCCCGGCAACGCCCCGCCGGATCACCCCAGAACGTACTCCACATAAGCGTCATCCGTCGTCATACATGGACAGTTATGGGAATGTGTTGCCGAGCAGACGCAATGAATCCTTTGCCCGATTGCTTCCTCAATCGTCTGTGTGATGCGGTCTTCACGTTCCTTCCACAGCTCCACTGTGTCGATGGAAACATGATAAAACGGCAGCTCATTTTCCAGGTAAAGTGCAATGATCCTGCAGTAGAGATGCCCGGTCACCGCCTGATGTTTTTCTTCCCTCAGCATCCGGTTTACCGGAAACGGTGGGTCGATGCAGAATTGCTGACAGCCGATTTTCACGTTCTTTTCCTCCCTGCTTTCTCAGCGCCGGTACGGTGTCTTGCGGAACACATTCGTCAGGTTGTATTTGACCGCCGTCCCCTGATGGATGTTCATGGCATACTGCACCTGCTCCTGTCCATTCCGCACGATCGTGCGGATCGAATCTGCATTTTCCGGATCTTTCATAATACGGTCCAGCGTATCCAGCTCATAGCGCAGCAGGCTGCTGGTCACATCCAGCATTCCGTGGCCAGGGAACATCGCCTCGATCTCATCCAAGCGGCTCACCACAACCTGCATATCCCGCCAGAGTGTCTCCACCGTGCAGTTGTCTGCGCAGGGGTCACCTTCATACCGGCGGCCTGCTCCGCCAATGTCCCCGTGAAGATGATGTGGTTATGGTGATCCAGATATGCACACTGCCCTGCCGAATGCCCCCGCAGCGGAATAGCTTCCACTTCGTATCCCTTTCCCAGGTCAAACCGGTATCCAGTCGGGATCGGGATCAGCTCATACTCCTGGTACGGGATGATGTCGTTCCGGTCAAACTCCGTATAGATATTTTTTCCGTTTTCATCAAACAGATAATCCCAGATATGCGGATTCATGGTCCGTCGCATGGAGAATTCTTCGTCCTGATGGCAGTAGCAGCGGGCAAACTGAGCATTTCCATAGGCGTGATCGTAGTGGTGATGGGTGTTGGCCACAAGGATTTCCTTATCGCTGCCCACCAGATGCTGCACCAGTCCCTTCAGGTCTCCGACGCCAAACCCTGTATCAATCAACAGCACTCGCTCCGGACCGTTGATCACATACATCCACAAATCTCCCGCGCCGTCCATGGACTCCTGAAACAGCGCCCAAACATTCTCCCTCATCCGATAGGCTTCTACATAAGGGTTGATCTCCGGATAAAATTCCTTCAGTGTACTGTATTCCCGCAGGATCTTCATATACGGCCAGCGAATCGGACGTTCTTCCTCCCACAGCAGCCGGTGCGACTTCAGTTCCGACTTGATATAACGGTTTGGTACCGGGCTTCCACCTGGCATAAAATACACTCCTTTCATGATTCATTATCACATTTTCATTGTCTTGCGTACACATGGCAGGGCCAGAAGATCCCGGATCGCCAGCAGCACCACATCCGCTTCGCTCTGATCAATCAGACCATCCCGGTCCCGCAGGGCTGCCACCGGGAGCCCTGCCCGTTTTCCGGCACGGATTCCCACCGGTGAGTCCTCCACAACCAGACAGTTTTCTGCCTTCAGCCCAAAATACGTCATAGCCTGCTGGTAAAGGGCCGGTTCTGGTTTGCGGTCGGGTCGTTCCCAACCGGAAAAAATATGCCGGAAATTTTCTCGGATTCCGCATTGATGCAGAGCCTGATCCACAACCTCCGTGCTGGAGTTGGAAACAACCGCCAGCTGCAGTCCGGCCCGGCAGAGCATCTCCGTCACCTCCGTGATCCCCGGTGTCAGGATCTGCGGATACCGGAACTGGATCGGGTGGCGTTCCAGCACCTTTTCCCGCTGTTTCCAATAAAGCGGCTGGCTGCCAAACAACTCATCCATTGCCGCCTCACGAGGACGGAAACCGCCACTGATCATGCGGTACAGTTTTCTTCGGTCCGGGTAGAGCCCCAGCGCATGGAGCCGTGCTTCAAGCACATCCATCCTGCAGACTTCCGTCTGGCAGATCACGCCGTCAAAGTCAAAGAAAACGGCTTTCAACGGAGCATCGACCATGGAACTTCTCCTTTTCTCTTATTTTTCCGACAGCAGTTTGCGTGTCTTCCAGCGGCCGCTGAGGTAATACCCCACACAGATGCAGCCCGGCAGAATACGGGAGCAGGCGACGCCCCACCACAGGCCGGTGTATCCCATACCAAACACATTCATGAACAGAATGCTGAACCCGATCTTGCAGACGATGCCGTCCAGAAGCCCCAGAAGGAACCCCAGTTCCACAAACCGCAGCCGGTAACCATCGCCTGGAACGAGCCCGTTAGTGCCGAGGCAAAGAAGTGCAGGACAAAAATCCTCAGGAAGACGGCACCCAGCTCGATCACTGCCTCATCGGTTGTGAACAGCCGGAAGATCTGGTGCGGGATCAACAGGCACAGCGCGCTGGATACCGCTGCGCAGCAGGTCGCTGCAATGTAAGTGCAGATCGTCGTCTTGCCCGCGCGGTCAATCTTTTTGGCGCCCAGATTCTGCCCCACCATTGAGGCGGATGCGGTATCAACGCCCTGAACGAAGACTTCCAGGAACTTCTGCAGTTTATTGCCCACACTGTTAGTAGCCGAAACAACCAGTCCAAACGCATTGGCATTGGCGTTGACCCAAAGCATGCCGACGCGGACGAACATACTGCGGACCACCTGCGGGATGCCCAGACGAATCAGAACAAACAGGATCTCCCGATCCATTTTAAAATAACCAGGTTTGAGTTCAAAATCAAAATGCTCTCTGCGCTTCCAGAGGAAGCAGAATGCTGCCATACAGGATCCCATCTGGGAGAGCGCAGTCGCAATTGCGGTTCCGGCAGCATCCAGCCGGAACACTGCCACCAGAACAATATCCAGCACAATATTGATGACCGCCGCCACTAGGATAAAGATCAACGGCCGTTTGGACTCACCCATCCCGCGCAGAATGCCGCAGATTGCATTATAGCCAAAGATGAACGGATACCCGATCGCCGTAATGATCATATAGGCTTCTGCCTCAAACATGGCCTCTTCCGGGCAGTTGAGCATCTGCAGAATCGGGTGGCTGAACAGGATCGCCACTGCCGCCAGAATGATTGACAATAACGTTGTGAAACTTAAAAGTGTGCCAACGGTCCGTTTGATGCGCCGGTCATCGCCCGCACCGACCAGCTGTGCTATGAAGATCTGACCGGCCGTATCAAAGCCCATTGCAACCGGGCTGACCAGATCGGCCATTTCGCCGCCCGTATTTACGCCTACCGTCCCGATGCTGCCAACATACTGCCCGATCACGATCAGATCGACCATGGAATACAGCTGCTGGACCAGATTTGTCAAAACAATTGGAAATGCAAACAGAAGCAGGCTTTTTTCATGATTGGCCCCGTCGTCAGGTTGGTGCCGACGCGGCGCTGACTTGCGGCCTGAGACATTTGCATCCACTCCCTTCTCTTATGGATTCATGTTCCGTGTCACAAAACGGTCTGTACCTCTTGCGCGGCCTCCGCTGTGGCAGGTTCCTTGATGGAAAACCTATCAATCACGATCTCGTAACCATTCGTCAGACGCAGATGCGCCGTCGTCCTGCCCAGCGAAGTCAGTACACCGTACAATCCAGACTGTGTCAGGACGACATCGCCCGGGTTGAGGGCCTCCTGCATGGTAAGAATTTTCTTTTTTGACTGCATGGTACCGCGCGGTCATCCAGAGCAGATACCCACCGGCAAAAACTACCAGGATCAGTGTGAACCGCCCCCACAACGGGAAAGAATTCCAAAGTGCCTCCATCCGGATTCACCCCCCTTTCTTTTTCTGCACCAGCGCAGTCAAGATCAGAGCTCCACCTGCAAGGCACAATACCAGTGCCAGCGCCGAGATTGCTGCCAGCTCCTGCGCCTGGGTCCCGGCCGCCCACAGCGACCCCAGCGGAATGTGCTGAACCGCCAGATTGGCTGCCACCGCAACACTGCCGAACAGGCATACGACCAGCCCCATGTACAGGTTGCTGACCGGCTGTGACTTCAGCCGCCCGAGCAGACCGCAACGTTTTTTTGCATTCATCTGATGCATATGCACTCTCCCCTCCGGTTTCTTTAAAAAATCGGAGGTGGACTTTTTTCCTCCAAAGTCCACCTCCGATCCGTTCAGCATCAGCCCTGTGCCAGGGCCTCTTCTAGGAGTTTCATAAACGGAGCAGGCGTTTCGGACGGAACCGTCTGCTGATAAAGCCTGCACTGCATCGAGTCCAGCTTGCGGAATGCCTCAATATCTTCCGGCGTCACCGAGATATGCTTGCAGATCTTCTTTTTTTGCCGGAGCCTCCCGACATGTTGCCAACTGTGATATCACTTTCCAGCTGATATCCCTGCTCGATCAGACGCAGCAGGTTGGCCGGGGTCTTGGTCACGATGGTAATGCGTTCCTTGCCGTATTTGCCACTCTGCAGATTTGCTGCAGCGGTGTCCGGATCCAGTACGCTGAGGCGCACACCCGTCGGACAAGCAATCTTCAGAACCGATTTCAGCATCGGGTCATTGGCAGACTTCGTATCAATGACCATGATACGGTTGCAGTTCCAGCTGCCCTGCCACAGTGTAGCCACCTGGCCGTGGATCAGACGTTCATCAATACGAATTGCACATACTCCCATGAGATTACACTCCTTTTTTGAGTTACAGGATGCCGAAGAAGCTCAATACAATACAGATTACAATGATCAGCCACACCATGCGCACAGTGGTCATCTTCTTGGAGCCAAGCCCCTTGTAAACGCCGAACGTCACCAGCACCGGCAGCAGATACGGGAAGATTGCATCCAGAATGGACTGGATGGACTGCGTTGCATCTCCATAAGTAAAGGTCAGGGGAATCTGGATCTTGACCGTGGACGGGATCATGCAGCCGATTACAACCAGGCCCATGATTGTGACTGCACCGGTCAGGCCCTTGATCATCTCCTGCTTCGTCGTGATGAACGAAACACCCTGTTTATAGCCTTCCATGAAGAAGAAGTAGCGGATGAATACGTTGCATACCAGGCAAAGGATGATGCACAGGATCAGGCCCACGATCGAGCCTTCCAGCGCCATGTAACCGGCCAGCGAACCGAAGATGACCTTGGAGCTCACCTTGAATAGAGAGTCGCCCAGGCCGGCAAAGGGGCCCATCAGACCGGTGCGGAGTGCCACCGCAGAATCGGTGATGTTGTCCACGCCGCTCTCTTCCAATGCCAGCACGGCTCCATGAATGATCTGTCCCATGGTGTTTTCCGTGTTGTAAAAAGTGGACAGGTACTGCTCCACCTTTTTCGAGATCAACTCGTCGTCGCCCTCATAGATCTTCTCAATGGAAGGCGCAATGATCTGCGTAAAACCGGGTGACTGCATGGTTTCGTAGTTGAATGACTGCCACTGATAGCACATACTGCGCAGCATGGCACTGCGGACATCGCTTTCTGTCAGTTTATTCATCACCAACACCTCCCATATTCTGGGCTTCTGCAATGCGGACGTTGTTCTGATATGCAATCATGGCCAGCGCCACGCCCACCAGAGCTGCGCCCAACGCACCGATGCCAAAGTAGGCAAACAGAACAAATCCGATGATGACGTACTGGAAGTTGCCCTTGATGTTCATGGAGCGGAGCAGGATTGCAAAGCCGATTGCAGGCAGCATATTGCCTGCGGTCTTGAAGCCGGTCAGCAGCCATGCAGGGATCACATTGTTGATTGCTTCAACCAGCGGGGCACCAAACACAAAGAGGATGATCAGGGGCAGCGTTGCATCCAGCAGAATGCGGGGCCACAGACCAAGACGAATCCAACTCATTGCACCCTTGATGTTCTTCTTTTTGACCTCATCCTGTGCCTTGTGCAGGAAGAACGAGCCGACCATTTTGGCCAGGACATCCAGTGTGGACGCCAGCGTTGCCACAACAATGCCCACCGCCATGCCGGTTTCCACACCCGCCACAGCGCCAAATGCCACACCAACCACAACACCCATGTTGTAGTTCGGCACTGTAGAACCGCCCAGCGGGTTCAGGCCAATGTTCATCAGCTCATAGGTACCGCCCAGGTAAAATCCGGTGGAAATGTCCCCCATGATCGCACCGACCACCAGACCATTAAGGACAACGCCGCCTGCAACAAGTCCAAGGCCGGTACCGGAGGTCAGCAGGTTGTAAAACGTAAACCATAGGATGACCAGAACCATTTGAGGAATTGAAAACATAGTTTTCTTTTGCTCCTTTCTTGTTCGTGTTTGACAGACCGGACGGTCTGCCGTCGTCAACAAATCGCCGCTTTTTGTCGGCCGACATTTATCAGCAGGCTCTTCTGTTGGCTCTATTATAGCAGTTCTTTTTTCATTCATCGTTCAAAAAATTGTAACAAAGTTAAGCCAATTTTATTTCTTTCGGTCAAAAAGCAGCACCGCACCACCTCAATTGAGGCAGTGCGGTGCCGTTGTCTTATTCGTTGGGGTACAGTGCCAGCAGCGGGCTGTCCAGCTGCCGGTCCAGCAGTGCGGTGCGGGTCTGCGGGGGCATATACAGCAGCTTGTGCAGGATCACAGAGAGGATACGCTCCCCTGTGCGTGAGCGCGGATGCTCGTAGAAAATAAAGATCTGCGCCGGAAGGTTCTTCCACACAAACGCATGATCATTGATGAGCACTACCACACGTGGTGCGGTCGCTTCGGACAGGAGAACCGGTAAAAATACCAGATTGTTCTCACGTTCCAGACTAAGAAGCCGGTCCTGTGGCGCAGCTCTTCCGAAAGACTGAGTCCTTTCAGCTCTGGGGCATCGGCCAAATGCTGCTCCAGCCATCGGAAAACCTCTTCCTTCCCGGAGAGTTCCGTCCGGAAAAAACAGTGGTCATTCAGCACTGCCGTTTCCTGTTCCTGGCAATGTGTCTCCAGCCAGATATCAAGTTCCGGGCAGGTATCATACTGCAGCGAAAACTCAATTGGCAATGTAGGGATCCCCAAAGGTTCCAGGTAGCGCTTGACCTTTTTCCGGCTCATGTCGGTCAGGATCAGGTCCCAGCCCTTCAGCGGCCCCTGAAACAGATTCTGAAAGCCGCAGGCCTCCACTGTTTCCAGCTGATCTGCATAGTACTTTTGCAGCCGTTTCGACACTGCACGCGCACAGCTGGCGCCGAACTCCGACACCACAAGGATCCGCGGACGATAATAGTAATGCGGCAAGCAGCTTATCGTGGCATTGAGGATATAAAAGCTCTCCAGCGCATCACGCGGTTCCAGTGCATACCCAAAGCTTTGTTCAAAAAAGCGTGCAAAGGCAAGACAAAGATTTCCGGTCCCGATGCCAAGACTGCTGACACCTCCGGTCGACTCATAGTCGTTGATCACAGAAAACTCCCGTTGATTCTGCAGCCGGTAAAAGACCGCTGCAATGCTCCGGTAAAACGATTCGTCAAAGATTGTATCCTCATAGCCGAAATACCGCTGCAGATATCGGACAAATTCCTCTGCTTTCCGGCTGCAGTCTCTGCCCCGTACAGAAGAGCCAAGCCTGTAATTTTCATCTTCAAATCCAAGCAGCAGCGCTGTCAGCATCAGCATTTCCGGCTCCTGGATATTCTGGCGGAAGTGTTCCGGCATTTTCTGATGCAATCGCCGGACAAAGGCATACTCAGCACTGGCACTCAGCTGCTCCTGCTGTGCTGCAGAAAACGGCTTTTCCGTTGCAAAACTCTTTCTGGAAACACAAAGCAGGAGCATATTGATGATCTTTGGAAAATGAATGATTGGAAGGCTAAAGTCGTGCTGTGCCAGAATTTCTCTCTGCAGCAGAGCCGAAAGTTCGTTGTACCGGGAGCCGTTAAAATAAACGAACGTCTGGTTCGTGGAAGGATTCTCGTACACCTGCGGCGCATCCATGAAAAACATCGCCCGGAACGAGCGTTCATGTGCCAGGCTCTCTGTTTTTCCGCTGTCGGCCGTGACCGTATAGTTTTTATGCAGCTGCAACAGACACTGCCGGATCAGCCATTCGCTCCCCTGCACTGTAAATCCATGCCCTCCACGGCGGTTGAGCAGCTCCAGCCGGAACATTTGCAGCAGTGCCCGGACATTCTTGATATCCGCCAGAATCGTTCCCCGCGACACATAAAAGATCTGCTCCAGGCGTTCGACCGTGATCCCGTCTTTTGCACACAGGATGATGCGTGCCATTGAGTAGACCCTCTCTGAATATTTCCGGCGAAGTCGCTTGTTGCGGATCACTGCATCCCGCATCTGGTGCAACCACGGGCGTGCTGCTGTCGGATCAAGGATTTCCATGGAAACGCCCGAAGAACGTTTCATCCGGATACAGATGCCATGTGTATCCAGCTCTTGGTTTAGCAGGTCAATTTCCGTGCGAACCGTGTTGACAGACACATCACAGGCCATCGCAAGCTGGTGGCTCGGCACAGGGTCTGAAGACTGCAGAACAAACTCAAGAATCCGGTAATCCAGTTCGGTAAACATGACAAATTTCACTCCAGAAAATCAAAAAAGGCCGTTTTCAGAACAAGCCTATCTTAGCACTTTCAGTCTGCCCGGTAAAGATTTCCCCGTGAAATCGTCAAATCGCTGTAAACTTATTGTCGTTTTTTGTATCATCCGTTCATATCCGGCCGGGCACATTTTTGTGGCAGCGTTGTTCTACGGCACATCTGCCACAGGTTCTGCCGCCCATTCTCCTTATTTCCGGATAAGGTTGCTTTCGTAAGGTCTCTGCCCGGAAAGCACTTCATCGTAAAAATTCTGCTTCCAGTCGATATAGGCCACACTTTCTTCCAGCTCCCGGATGGACTGCCGGAGCTTCTCCTGCTTCCGGGTCAGCATCTGTTTCCGGACCGGAATAGTCGGCTCCCCCTGCATGCAGGCAGAGTGCATCGAATTTTTCCAGATAGAACCGTTCCTTCTTGAACAGTTCAAAAGAAGTTCTCGGCAACATCATTGTCCAGACAAGTGGCTTTCCGGGACATCCTTTGCGTAACGCCCTTTGCCTTTAATAGGTTTTTGCAGGACTTCATCTGGTATTGCCAGCCCTGATCCGAATGCAGAATCAGATTGTCAACCTTGTCCGACAGCTTTTGAAAAGCACCTTCCAGCATATCCGTGATTTGTTTAAAGTTCGGATGGCGGCTCAGATTGTAGCTGACAACTTCGCCATTGAACAAATCAAGAATTGGAGACAGGTAGAGTTTCTGGTCGTTCACTTTGAACTCGGTAACATCTGTGTGGGCGCATCTTCAGAAAAGCGCGGGCGATGGAAATGCGCTGACGCTCGCCGCCGGAAAGGGCACAGCCGTTCTCACCGATGTTGGTGTTCCACTTGTCCAGCAGCTTTTCGGCAAATTCCTCGCAGTTTGCCAGCTTTGCCGCCGCCAGAACCTCCTCGTCGGTGGCCCCCTTGCGCCCAAGACGGATGTTTTCGAGGATCGTGTTGTCAAACAGGGTCACATCCTGAAAAACGATGGAATACAGACTCATGAGCTTTTCCGGGTCGATTCGGGAGACCTCCAT